>Ga0222708_1000148_pt1 | contig 20145 bp, 16 predicted proteins | sample AntAcemetage1576_FD_179806 | JGI IMG/M metagenome (GOLD analysis project Ga0222708, IMG submission 179806) | Saline water microbial communities from Ace Lake, Antarctica - #1576 | ecosystem: Environmental > Aquatic > Non-marine Saline and Alkaline > Saline | place: Antarctica: Ace Lake... | reverse complement strand
TTTGTGCATGGAAAGTTTTGCGTCCCCTCGCCGCCGCACCCTCCTCTCGTGGACTCCGGCCTTGGTCGTACCCGCTCTCGTTGTGGCCGGCGTGATTGTGGCTCCGATGGCTGCCGGTGCCGTGTCACTTCCCGAGAAGACGCCGGCCGAAGTCATCGCCATGATGGAGAGCAGCCGAGATGTGGCCTACACGGCAACCGTCTCCAAGGTCGCAAACCTCGGGTTGCCTGACATTGAAATGGGCGCAAGCTTCATGCCCAGCGGTTCTGCGCCCAGCGGTTCTGCGCCCAGCGGCGCAGCATCCGACAGCCCGATGCCAGGCAGTTCAGGCGGGAGCGGCGATGTAGGTATGGCCGGCGCTGTCCTCGCCACCGCCCTGGAGTTCGTCAGTGGTGAGCACACTGCTCGCGTCAGCCTCGACCCTCAGGTGGGCGTGCGCGTGCAGGTTTACGACCGGCTCGCTGAGCGAAACATTGTCGTCAACGAGACCGAGGCGTGGCTTTACGACTCGAGTACGAACTCGGCAACCCGCCTGGCCCTCCCTGACGAGCAAGCTCTCGAGGCAGCGTATGCCGAGCGGATCGCGACAGCTGACGAGTCAGAGTTGCAGCAGTACGCAGAGCTTCAACTCAAGCTAGAGGAGTTCGCGGCAACTGCTCCGGCTGAGTTTTCGACGCCCGCTGGCATCGCTCAGTATGTGATCGATGAATTGGATGCTCAGTCGACAATCTCGATGGCTGAGAACGTTCGCGTTGCCGATCGTGCCGCGTACGAGCTGCGGGTCACCCCCGACGCCAGTGACACTCTGGTCGAGTCGATTTCTGTGGCCATCGATGCTGAATCGGGGTTGCCCCTGCGCGTTGTGGTGAATGCGGTTGGTCAAGACGCCCCCGCCTTCTCGATCGCCGTGAGTGCGCTCGATCTCGGTACCCCTGACCCCACACTGTTTACTTTTAGTCCTCCTCCGGGTGCGATCGTGACGGAAGCGCCCGAATGGGCCGCCCCGGGTGAGAAGCCCGCGACGCAGACGGACGCTGATGGCTTTGGCCTCGACGTTGGCGCGAACGATGCGGCGCTCATGCCGATCGTGGTGCAGAGCGGTTGGGCGACAATCCTCGAGCTGCCGGCTGGTTCGCTTCCGGACGAGTTCGCCTCGAACCCGCTTCTTGAGCAGTTCGCGACGGGCGTCGACGGCGGTTCAGTGGTGCGCACAGCGCTCGCGACGGTGTTCTTGGCCAACGACGGACGCATTTTCGTCGGAACCGTGCCGCTGAGCGCCCTGCAATCTGCCGCGATCCGCTGACCGGCGACGACGCTTCGATGCTCGACCTGGCAATAGAAACGCGGGCGCTCACCCGACGGTTCGGCGCCCACGCCGCAGTGTCGAGTATCGATCTGGCCGTGCCGCGTGGTTCAGTGTTCGGTTTTCTCGGCCCCAACGGCAGCGGTAAAACCACGACCATTCGCATGCTGCTGGGCCTAGTACAGCCGACGGCAGGTGAGTCGCTGGTATTGGGCGAGCACATGCCCCGCGCGTGGCGCTCAGTGCTACCGCGGGTCGGCGCACTGGTTGAGGGGCCCGCCTTCGCTCCATACCTGTCGGGCGCGGCGAATTTGATGCGCCTTGACGCGGCTGATCGCGACGGTGATCGGCGCAGCCGGCGCACGCGCGTCGAGACGGCGCTGCGCCGAGTGGGCTTGACGCACGCCGCCGGAAAGCCAGTGAAGGCGTACTCGCTGGGTATGAAGCAACGTTTGGGGCTTGCGAACGCGATGTTGCGTCCGCGTGAACTCCTCATTCTTGATGAACCGACTAACGGGCTCGACCCGCAGGGTACCCGCGAGGTTCGCAGCCTGATCCGATCTTTTGCCGCCGACGGCACGACGGTGTTTGTTTCCAGTCATCTGCTGGCAGAGATCGAACAGTTGTGCAGCCACGCAGCGGTGATGAGCGCAGGAGCTATCGTTGCCCAGGGCACCCTCGATGAATTACGCGGCCCTGACGCCACCACGGTTACCGTGCGTACTCCCGACGTTGAGCAGGCTGTCAGAGTGTTGCAGTCGGCGGGCCTCGAACCGACCGTTGCACCAGCCGCCGCCGCTGATCGGCTGATATCGGCTGCCCTCCGCCTTTCGGCCACTGACGCTGACGCCCTGGTCGCCGCCCTCGTAACAGCCGGAGTGCGTGTGCGTGGCTTCGCGCTTGACGAACCCACGCTCGAAGACCGTTTCGTGGCACTCACGGGGGAGGGTTTCGATGTCGTCGCCTGAGATCGCGCATGACCCGCAGAGCGTTCCGTCAGAACAACCGCGTGGGGAGCGACACCGACTTCTGGGTGTCGACCTGGTTTTTTCTGAGTTGACGGTGCTGTTTCGCCGACGCCGCTCCATCGCAATGCTTGTCGCCGTAGCGCTTATCCCCGTGCTGCTCGCGGTGGCCGTAGCGCTCACCGCGCAAGAGCTGGCGCCCGGTGAGGGCCCACCATTTCTTGACCGGGTGACCCAAAACGGCTTATTTGTCGGATTCGCGGCCATGATCATCGCGATTCCACTGTTTTTGCCACTCACCGTGGGAGTGGTGGCCGGTGACACGATTGCCGGTGAAGCCTCGCAAGGAACCCTGCGATATCTGCTGGTGGCTCCGGCTGGGCGCCTGCGTTTACTGGTGGTGAAGTTCATCGGCACGGTGGCCTGGGCACTGGCCGCAACTCTGACGCTGATGGTGTCGGGGTTGATTATCGGCAGCATCCTTTTTCCGGTGGGGCCAGTCACGCTGCTGTCGGGTGATGTCGTGGGGCTGGGGGAGTCACTTAGCCGCGTCATGCTCGTGGCGCTTTACGCGAGTATTTCGCTTGTGGGCTTGTCTGCCGTGGGGCTATTCATTTCTACCCTCACCGACGTGCCCGTGGGCGCCATGGCGGCGACCGTCATTGTGCCCATCGTGAGCCAAATTCTTGACGCATTGCCGCAGCTGTCAGCAGTGCATCCGTACCTGCTGACGCACTATTGGCTCGGATTTGCCGACCTACTGCGCAACCCCATCGAGTGGTCGTCATTCACCAGCAATGCCCTGCTGCAACTGGGGTACATCGTCGTGTTCGGCAGCCTGGCGTACAGCAGATTCGCGACCAAAAGCATCCTCTCGTAGGTGGCAAGGCACGCCGCACAGCCGCCCTCACTTAACATGGGGCCTATGTCTCGAGGACCCATTGACCTGCACACGCACAGCAGTGTCAGCGACGGAACCGAGACCCCCACTCAGTTGATCCGGGCAGCGCTCGCCGCAGGCCTCGACACCATTGCCATCACCGACCATGACTCCACTGCCGGGTGGGATGAAGCGGTGGCTGCGGCGGCGGGAACCGGATTGCAGGTGATCCGCGGCATGGAGCTCAGTACGCGACACGAGTGGCGTAGCGTGCACGTGCTCGGCTACCTGTTCGACCCCAATGATGCGGCAATTGTGCGCGAGACAGCACGCTTACGCGACGACCGACTCAACCGTGCTGAGCGCATGGTGGCCCGTTTGGCCGAAGATTACGACGTGAGTTGGGAAGACGTGCTGGCCCAGAATGGGGGCGTGTCGATAGGCCGCCCACACATTGCTGACGCGCTTGTCGCCCGCGGAATCGTGCCCAACCGCAGTGCCGCATTCGAGTCTATCCTGCATTTTTCGGGCGGCTATTACCTGCCACATGAGGCGCCGACAGCGCTCGATGGCGTAAGGATGATCGCCGAAGCCGGCGGAGCGCCCGTGCTAGCGCATCCGGCCACACAAGGGCGCGAAGCAGTCGTCGATGGCGAGGCGCTCGCCAGCCTGGTTGACGTTGGACTCGTGGGTCTCGAAGTCGGTCACCGCGAGAACACAGTGGAGGGCCGCACGCGTCTCATTGAACTCGCGGAGCGCTTCGGACTCGTACAGACCGGGTCCAGCGATTATCACGGTGACGGTAAACCCAACCGGCTGGCGGAAAACACCACCAGCCCGGAGGCCCTGCAGCGCCTGATCGATGCCACCAGCGGCGTGGCCCCCGAGCGCACGTAGGCTTTGTGTCAGCTGGGGGAGGTGGTCGCCCCAGCGCCGCTCGACCCGCCCGTGCGACGACGACGACGACGCGGAGTGCCCGAGCCTTCGGCGCGAGGTTCAGTCTGTGCCGACGAGCCTGATGAGCCCGACGAGCGGGCGCCGGAGCGCTCGCGGGGTGGGCGTGAAGCTTCGCGTTCGATTCGAGGAATCGGTGTCGACTTCAAACGGCCCTTTGAGCCGACCGGGATGTCGAGGTCTTCATAGAGGTGCGGAGATGACGAGTAGGTTTCGACGGGTTCTGGCTGTTCCATCTCCAGAGCCCGGTTGATGAGCGCCCACTTGTGCATGTCAGCCCAGTCGACGAATGTGACAGCGATGCCAGTTTTTCCGGCGCGGCCGGTTCGGCCGGCACGGTGCAGGTAGGTGTCATGATCATCGGGCACAGTGTGATTGATGACGTGGGTGACGTCGTTGACGTCGATGCCTCGAGCCGCGACATCCGTGGCAATCAAGATGTCTTTTTTGCCCGCCTTGAACGCGGCCATGGCCCGCTCGCGCTGTTCTTGATTCAGGTCGCCGTGCACGGCGGCAGCGTTGTAACCACGATCGTTGAGCTCTTCGACCAGCTTGGCTGCGGCGCGCTTGGTTCGCGTGAAGACGACCGTTTTGCCACGACCCTCAGCCTGCAGGATGCGGCCGATGACCTCATCTTTATCGAGTGCGTGAGCCCGGTAGACAACGTGCTTGATGTTGGCCTGTGTGAGCCCCTCATTGGGGTCGGTGGCACGAATGTGAATGGGCTTGGTCATAAACCGTCGCGCAAGGGCGACGATCGGGCCTGGCATGGTGGCCGAGAACAACATGGTGTGGCGAGTCGGCTTCGTTTGTGAAAACAGCTTTTCGATGTCGCTCAAAAATCCGAGGTCGAGCATTTTGTCGGCCTCATCGAGCACCATCACTTCGACGTTTGCAAGGCTCAACAGACGTTGGCTGGCCAGGTCGAGCAGACGGCCCGGTGTTCCGACCACGATCTGCGCGCCGGCCTTGAGCTGTTCGATCTGCCCCTCATACGACTTGCCGCCGTAGATCGACACGATCTTGACGTCGCGGTTCGATGCGGCCGTGTCGAGGTCTTCAGTAACCTGCACGCACAGTTCGCGGGTGGGCACCACAACGAGAGCTTTCACGCCCGGTTCAGGATGCAAGCCGAGGCTTTGAATCAGTGGAAGGCCAAAGCCGAACGTTTTGCCCGTGCCAGTTTTGGCTTGGCCGATGATGTCTTGACGCCCAAGGGCGAGGGGAATGGTCTGCTCTTGGATCGGGAAAGGCTCAATGATGCCTTGTGCTGCGAGAGCTTCGACCATGTCGGGCTCAATGCCCAAGTCTGTGAAAGTCACTGTGGTGTGTCGCCTGTCGTTGATGGTGAGGTGCGGTGGAGAAGAGTCGTGCGGAGAAGCAAAGCCCAGTTTAGCCGCCGGAGCCGGCCACGCGGGGCCATCGCCTAGGCTGGCCCGGTGGCTTCGTGGATGAAACGGTCGCGCCCGCGGGTCGAGGCGCCAACGTTGACCTCGCGCGATACGGCCACTGCCGCGCTGCGAGTCGACCTCGGAGAACTGGTTCCGGCCTCAGAGGTGTTTCTGGGGCACTGTGCTGCGCTGCATTTGACGTTTATCGAGCAGCTCACCTCGGCCATGTCAAACGCCCCGCGTGTGGCCGATAAAGATGAGCTGGCACGCGTGGCCGGAGTCGTGCTCACCCGCTACCAAGCGCTCACGGCCGAAATCGAACGTCTAGCGCTCGACAAAACCGACATCATGCAACCGCACCTGCAGGGCGTTGAAGAATTCGAACGCCGCACTCAGGGCTTCGCCTGGCACGAACAGGTGGCAAGCGCCCACGTGACGGTCGGTTTTCTTACGGAGTTCTGGCTCGGCCTCGCCACGGGGTTGCCCTCAGATCTGCGCGCGCGAGTGACTGCCGCCCTCACTACTGGCGACGTGCACACGCCCCTGCATCGCATCCTGGAGCGGGCGATCGCAGCCAACCCAGCCCTGTCATCCCGTTTGGCGTTGTGGTCTCGCCGGCTCGTCGGTGACACGATTCTGCAGGCTCGATCAGGCCTCATAGTGCACAACGCGCACTCGCGGAGTGAGGCACAGCTTGAGCCGGCCTTCACAGAGCTCATTGCCGAGCACACCCGCCGTATGGATCGACTCGGCCTCACGGCCTAGTCATCACTGATGGTTACCGCTTCGCCCACGGGCGCTTTTCGAACACTGCCGCACACGCGTCTGGGCTGGTGGGGATTCGGCCTGCTCGGTGGTGGAGCGGCCCTGCAGCTGGTGCAAAGCGCGCTCGTGTGGGCAACCAGTGAGTGGGCGTGGGATGCTGCGGTGCGGATTCCGGTCGTCGTGTTTGTTGCCGTCATGGTGGGCGGAGTTGCGCTCTCGACGGTCGCTGTCGTGCTGCGTCGCGACTACTCGATCATGATGATCGCGCTCGCTCTGGTGACACTTGTCAGCTTGGGCGGGGCGGCAGCGAGGGGTCTCGCGGGCTAGCGCTCGCAGTGCACGCAACGCTCTGGATGCTTAGCGGCAGTCAAGCCTCAGCTACGCAGCGACGCGGGGTTTCATGAGTTGGCCGAGCAGAGCGGCGTCGGCGGCCTCGCGGCGCTTGGGCAAAGCCAGCGCGAGCGCGAGCGATGTCAGGGGGCCCAGCACCAGTGCGATGAGCCAAATCCAGCCGCCGTCAAAGGGCAGGCCGAGCCAGACGCAGCCGACCCACACGACAGCCGTCGCGGCAGCACCAATCGATGGCACGAGCAACACTCCGTGGGTGTGGCGCCCGGGCACCAGGTATCTGATGCCCAGTGACAGGGAGGCGCCGATGACGACAACGAAGAGCAGTTCCATGCCTGCGAGCGTACCGGCTGTGGTGAGAGGTGTTAGCCGACGAAGCCGACGCGTCGAGCTGAGTCAGAACCCACTTCGACGTAGCCGATCGCTGCCGTTGGAATCAGGTACTGCTTGCCCTTGTTGTCAGTCAAGCTGACAACGGGTGAGCCTTTTTCTATCGCCGAGGTGATGGCCGAGGTGACGTCGGCTGCTGATTCTGAGGTCTCGAAGGCGAGCTCACGGGGGCTGTTGAGAATACCGATGCGAATGTCCACATTTGCCAGCGTACCCGGCGAGCGCGACCACATTTGGCGTGTTCACTGTGGGCGCATCAGGGCGCCCGTGTCACCGGTCAGCGCTACCGTGATCTCGTGACTACCTTCGCCTCCGCACTGCCGCCAGGAGGCATTGGTCTTGGCGCGAGTGTCACGCTTGATGAGGGCCAACAGCGTGTGGTGGATGCCCGACGCACGCGCGGCGCCGTCGTCTTGGGCGCACCCGGGTCTGGCAAAACCACAGCGGTCGTTGAACTGGTTGCAGCCGCCGTGCTCAACGACGGGGTCGACCCCGCGCGGGTGCTCGTACTCACTCCGTCGCGGCGCACTGCGACGTTGTTACGAGACCGCATCGCGTTGCGGCTCGCTGCAGACGCTAAGCCCGCCACCGCCCAGTCCGCCGCGGCCCTGTCCGCCACCGCCCTGGCGAGTGGCGCACCCGGCGCCTTGCCCGGAGCCCTCGCTCGCTCTATCGCGGCGTACGCCTTCTCGATCGTGACGGCCTCAAACCGGCTGAGCGGTCTTCCGGAACCACGGTTGCTCAGCGGGGCTGATCACGACGCCGACCTCTCTGAACTGCTCGATCGCGGCGAACTTGACGACGTGTTGGGCGTCGAGGCCAGGCTCGGCCCTGCCTGGCCGGAACGGCTCGGCCCCGACGTGCGGCGACTGCCGGCATTTCGCACCGAACTGCGTGACGCCATTGCGCGGCTGAGCGAACACGGCTGGAGCACCGATCAACTACGCGTGGCGGCCGAGCAGCGCTCGAAGCCCGAATGGGTCGCCGTTGCCGACTTCGTTGACGACTATCGAAAAGTCTTGGGCTCGTCGCGGTCTGGCCAGCTTGATCCGGCTGAGATGGTGCGGGCGGCTGTCGGACTGGTGCTCGACCCGCAAGTATCCCTGCCGCCCCTGCCGCAGTTGATTGTGCTCGACGACGCACACGACGCCACCCCCAGCGGGTTCGACCTGCTCGCGGCGCTGGCGGCGCGCGGGGCCACAGTGATAGCGCTCGGTGACCCTGATGTGGCAACGAACACGTTCCGCGGGGCCGAGCCTGAAGCTTTAGCGCACCTGCCCGCCACTCTCGGTTGGAGTGATGCCCAGCCCATCGTCTTGCCGTCTGTGCACCGGCACGGTGCCGCCATTCGGGCGCTCGCCGCCGACGTGGTGGGGCGCATCGGAACCGCGGCTGCCGGAGCACAGCGTCGAGCTCCGGCGGTGGCTCTGCGAGGTGCTGGAGATTCTGGAGACGCTGGAGATTCTGGAGATGCTGGAGATTCTGGAGATGCTGGCGATCCCCGGGCGATTTCTGCGGCGTGGGGTGGGCCACTCATCGCTCTCGAAGCAGCGAATCCGACGCGCGAGCGAGCTCTGATCGCCGACCTGCTGCGTGAACGACACCTGCTCGACGGGGTCCCGTATGGCCGTATGGCCGTCATCGTGCGCAGCGGTGCTCTGGTTCCGGCAATTGTGCGGGCGCTCAACCAGGCTGATGTGCCCGTGCAGTCGACGGCAGCGGGCAGGCCCCTGCGGGAGCATCCGGCAGCTCGGGCGCTTATTCGGCATGTTGCCGTCGGGGTGGGGCGCACGCCACTCGACGCGCAGACCGCCACCGAACTGTTGCTCGGGCCGCTGGGTGGTCTCGACCGTGTCGGGTTGCGGCGACTGCGCCGAGCTCTGCGGGCCGAAGAGCTGACCGGTGACGGTGACCGGACGGCTGATCTACTGCTGGTCGATGTGCTCACGGCGCCTGATCGCCTCGCCGCCATCGACCATCGCACTGCTCGGCGTGCGGCGCGACTGGCGCGCACTCTCGCGTCGATCGGCGAACGGCATGCCGCTGGGGCCACTGTTGACGAGTTGCTGTGGCTTGCCTGGAGTGACGCACGTGTCGCCGAGACGTGGCAGCGGGACGCAGGTGGCTTTGGAGTTGCGGCGGCGGAAGCCAATCGAGCACTCGACGCGGTCGTGGCACTCTTCACCGCGGCGGCGACAATCGTCGACACGGTGCCCGACGCGACCGTCGAATCGTTTCTTGCCCGCGTACTCGACAGTGATGTGGGCGACGACCTGCTTGCACCCGTGCGGCACGACGACGCAGTGCTTGTCGCCACCCCGTCGGCAGTGGCCGGGCTCGATGCCGACGTCGTCGTCATCGCTGCACTCACCGAGGGAGTGTGGCCCAACACCCGCATTCGCGGATCACTCTTGGGCGCTCCGCTGATCAGCCGACTCGCGCGGGGGCTACCGGTCGACGACCTCGATGAGCGGCGCCTCGTGCTTGACGACGAGCTGCGCATGTTCACGCTCGCCGCCACCCGAGCGCGGCGACAGCTTGTGGTCACGGCCACCGCCGGTGACGATGATCAACCCAGCGCTCTGTTTGCCCTCGTGCGCGAGCACGCTGAGCGCGAGCTTGAGCATGAGCGCGCTTCGGGTGAGCCGCGCGGCGACGCCTCAGCGATTAGCCACGGTGCACATCCTGGCGATGCTGCCCGCCTTGGCCATCCTGCCCCCCAGGCGCGGCCGGTGCGCGCGCGCTCACTGCGGCGTCTGGTTGGGCGGTTGCGTCACGAACTGACTGACGATGCACGCGTCGGGCGCGAGCACGACCGCGGTGAGGCGGCGTCGGCGCTGGCAAGACTGGCTGCTGAGGGTGTTCCCGGAGCCAATCCTGACGTGTGGTGGGGGCTGCTGGCTCCGTCAACCGAGGTCACGCTGTTTGCCGATAACGAGAGCGTGGCGATATCACCCTCCACGTTGCAAGCCATCGAACGGTCACCACTTGACTGGTTTCTTGACCGCATCGCGCCCGGCGAGGGCGGCCCCGAAATGGGGATCGGCACAATCGTGCACTGGGCGATGGAAACCGCTGAGCGCGCGGTGGCCGGCAGTGCTGGGGTTGAGGTTGCTTTCGACGTCGACACTGTTTGGGCATCGATCGAGCAACGTTGGAACGAACTGGTCTTTGAATCGCCCTGGCTCGCCCAACAGCAGCGTCGACTCGCCCGCCGCTATGCCGTGGGAGTGGCCGACTATCTGCGCGACGCAGCGGCTGAGGGCCGGGGAATGGTCGCCGCAGAGCAGAAGTTCGGCACCACCGTGGGTCGCGCGCGCATCAGCGGCGTTGTCGACCGGATTGAAGTGGATGCTGACGGGGGTGTGCGCATCATCGACCTGAAAACGGGTGCGGCCGTGACCGCGCAGGCCTCCGTCGACGAAAACGCACAACTGGGTGCGTATCAATTGGCCTATGCCGACGGAGCTTTTGACGACGTGCTCACCACCGTGCTTGATGGCCTGCCGCACCACGCAGGAGGCGCGCGACTGTTGTTCGTGCGTCAGGGCGCGAAGGGGCAGAACTATCGCGAGGCCGTGCAAGCCCCCCTCGATGAGCAGCAGTTGGAGCTATTTCGGCAGCGACTGCAGCAGGCAATCGCCGCGATTACGGTGTCGCGGCTCACCGGGGTGCGCACGGTTGACCGTTTCGATTTCGCGGCTTCGACCCACCGCATCCATCGGGTGCCGCCCGTGACCGGAGACTCGTAATGTCGACAGCGTCTGTTGCGCCACGATCACCGTTCAGCGCCCTCGACATTGCCCGAGCGCTGGGCCAAAAACATGACCCCACTGTTGAGCAGCAGGCGATTATCGAAGCACCCCTCGGCCCGGCGCTAGTTGTTGCCGGTGCCGGCTCAGGCAAAACCGAAACGATGGCAGCGCGTGTGCTTTGGCTGGTTGCCAATGGGCACGTTGCTGCTGAGAACGTCCTCGGCCTCACCTTCACTCGCAAGGCCGCTGGTGAGCTTGCGGCGCGCATCCGGGAACGACTGGTGCAGTTGGGTGCATCAGGGCTGCTGGATGCGGGTGCGGCTTCGGGCGTGGAGGGGGCTGTGGGCGTGGGTTCAGGTGTGCGTTCCCTGCGCCCCGTTGTCGACGCGTTCACGCAACCCACCGTCGCCACCTACAACTCTTTCGCCTCCAGTCTCTATCGCGATCACGCTGTACTGATCGGCCGCGACCCCGACGGCGTGCTGCTGCGTGAGGCGAGCGCGTGGCAGCTCGCTCGTGAGCTGGTCACCAATGCGCACGATCCTCGTCTGGCTGAGCTTGATCTGAGTGTCGACAAAATCACGGCCGCCGTGCTGCAGCTCGCGCACGCGGTCGCCGAACACGATGCTGACATCACCGATGTGCGCGGCGTTATCACCGACTTTCTCGGCGTTGCTGACCTGCCGTTCGGCGACCGCTACGAGCGTCGCGCCGACTTCGACAAACTGATGACGCTCTCGGCAACGCTGCCAATTGTTGACCTGGTTGAGCAGTTGCGGCGGGTGAAGCAGCGCGACGGTTACGTCGAGTTCTCCGACCAGGTGAGCTTGGCCCTGTCGATTGTGCACCGCAACGCTGGTGTGGCCGAACAGGTGCGTGAGCGATACCGCATCGTGTTGCTCGACGAGTATCAAGACACCAACGTGGCCCAAACCAGGCTGCTGGCTGAACTGTTTGGCGGAACCCCCGTAATGGCCGTCGGTGACCCGCACCAGTCGATTTACGGCTGGCGCGGGGCCAGCGCCTCCAACCTCGACGACTTCGCCACCCGATTCGCGCCCCTCAGCGGTGAGCCGGTGGGTCGATACTCGCTGAGCGCATCCTGGCGCAACGGCCGACAGATTCTTCGGGTGGCTAACGCACTGGTCGAACCGCTCACTGCTCGCGGCGGGGTTGCCGTCGCCACACTGAGTCCGGCCCCGGCAGCCAGTGATAATCCGGTCGAGCTGACCGTCGAAGAGACTCTGCACGATGAGGCACGAACCGTTGCAGCGTGGCTTGCTGAACGAGTTGCCGAACCACCGCCGGGCAGTAAGCCAGGCGCCACTGATACTGAGGGCCGTCCGCTGCGCGCCAGTGCAGCTCTGCTTATGCGCAACCGCACCACTCAACCCGTTTTTCTTACCGCCCTGCGTGAGGCGAATGTGCCCGTGCACGTGCTCGGTATCGGTGGGCTTCTGGAACAGCCCGAAATCGCTGACCTAGTGAGCGCTCTGGCAGTTGTCGATGATCCTGCAGCGGGAACCGAACTGGTGCGTTTGCTCGCCGGGCCTCGCTGGCGCATCGCCGTCGCCGACCTGCACGCGCTCAGTCGTATCGCCGCGTGGCTGCGCGACCGTGATCTGGCGCAGCGCGCTTTCAGCGCCGCGGTGAAAGAGAAGCTGCGCGCATCCGTTGCCCGCACTGATGGCGTTTCGCTCGTTGATGCGCTCGATTTTGTAGCGGATGCCCGCGACGGCCACACGCAGCTACTTACTTTCAGCGCGGCCGGCCTCGACAGGCTTCGCGATGCCGGGCGACTGTTCGCCACCCTGCGTTCCCGCACAGCCCTCGATTTGCCCGACCTAGTGGTGGCTGTTGAACACGACCTCATGCTCGATATTGAAGTGGCGGCGAACCCAGCTCGCTCGATGGGTGCAGCGTCTCGTGAGGCGTTTCACGAGGCGTTAGATGGCTACCTTGCGCTGGCCGACCACGCCACTCTGGGTGGTTTTCTCGGGTGGCTACGCGAGGCAGAGTGGCGTGACAACCTCTCGCCGCGCTCAGAAGACCCCGAGCCGGGCACCGTGCAAGTGCTCACCATTCACGGCTCGAAAGGGTTGGAATGGGATCACGTGGTCGTGCCCCGCTTCGTTGACGACGAGTTACCGAGCAGGTCGCGCGACGGCACCACGGGGTGGCTGCGCTTAGGCGTCTTGCCGTACGAACTGCGTGGCGATCGCGCCGAATTGCCTGTGTTCGCGTGGCGTGGGGCTGACAGTCGCAAAGAGTTGCTGGCTCGCCGTGAAGAGTTCAGCGCTGCGGTGGGGGCGCACCTTGAACGCGAAGAGCGCCGCCTGGCGTACGTGGCTGTCACTCGCGCTCGTCACCGCCTTCTATTGACGGGATCGTTCTGGGCAACGCAGTCAAAGCCCCGAGGGTTGAGTCGTTTCTTGGTTCCACTGGTCGAGCGAGGCATCGTGCCGACACCGCCGCAGGGCCCCGAAAACGAGGTCAACCCGATCGTTGATGACGACGATGAGCAGCCCTGGTGGCCGAGAGATCCGTTCGGTGCACGCCGCGCCAGCGTCGAAGCGGCCGCCGAACGCGTGCGGGCAGCCGATGCGACCGTGCGGGGGGATGACCGGCGCGGCTGGCAACGCGAAATCGATGTGCTTCTTGCCGAACGTGCGGAGCGTCTCGCAGCATCCGGGAGGGTGACGGTACCCCTGCGGGTGGCGGCCTCGGCTTTTAAAGATTTCATCACTGCCCCCGACGAGGTTGCCGAGCGCCTGCGTCGCCCCATGCCCCAACGCCCGTTTCGGGCGACGCGGCTCGGAACCGTGTTCCACCGCTGGGTCGAGCAGCGTTACGGCATGGGCGCCCTCACCGACACGGTGGATGGGCTGGATGGGCTTGATGGGCTTGATGGGCTGGATGGGCTTGGTCGCGCTGGAGGGCTCGACGGTATCGACCCGCAGGCGCTCGCCGTGTTGACGTCGACCTTCGAGCGCTCACCCTGGGCAACGCGAAGGCCAGTCGATGTTGAGCGCGAACTGCACCTGCCCTTTGAGGGGCGCATTCTCGTGTGCAAGATCGACGCGGTGTATTCCACTGATGAACTCTTTGATCCGGTGCGTGACCTCGCCTCAGCTCAACGCCCCCGCTCGGTCGAGATCGTCGACTGGAAGACCGGCAAAGCACCTCGTGATGCTGCAGATCAGGCCGCGAAAGAGTTGCAGTTGGCGCTATACCGCCTGGCCTATGCAAAGTGGGCCGGCTTACCGCTTGAGGCAGTGACGGCCGCCTTCTACTTCGTGGCCGACGATGCGGTGCTGCGTCCCGAGTCGTTGCCCGATGAGGCCGAGCTGCGTCGCTTGTGGCGGGCCGCCGTCAGCGCCGAGTAGCCCGCTGCCCCTAGCTGCCCGCCCCGCCGCGCCCTTCCGGGCACCGCCCGTCCCGCCGACGTGCCCCGCCACGGATAACTCACACGCAATCAGACAACTCACACGGTCGAAGTCGTGTGAGTTGTCACCTTTTGGTGTGAGTTGAGGCGGGAAGGCGGGAAGGCGGGAAGGCGGGCGGGAAGGCGGGAGGGCGTGCGGGCGGGCAGCGGGGCGTGCGTGCGGGAAGGCGGGTGCGCGCGCTCCCAGCGCCTAGGAGCGCGCGGCGTCAGGGGCTGGGGGTAGGGCCGGTGCGGTGAAGCGCGCGCGGTAGCTCTGCACGGTGCTGCGCATCCCGATGCCGCACACGCCGACGAGTTCGTCGCCGCGAAAGTATTCGACTACGCATTCGTCATCGACTCGGCCAGACACCAGCTCGCTGCGATCGGCCAGGTACGTCATGCCGAAGGCCAGCAGGTGAGCATCGTACTGGTCGCTCCAGAACGAGGGCAGGGGAGCGAAGGGCGCGTCCACAACCGCGGCGACCTGGTCGGCAACACCAGCAACGGCACCGCCGCCAGCCACAGCGTCGGCGGCAGCAACGGCAGCAACGGCAGCGCCGTCAGCAACAGCGACACCGTCAGCACCAGCCACAGCGTCAGCGCGATCCGCAGCCGCAGCCACACCGTCACGCCGCGCCGCTGCGCCGAGCAGGGCGGCGATCACCGTCCCGGCGCGTTTGCCAGTCTCGGTGGGCAGGTTCCAGTGTTCGACGCGGCGGGCGACATCGTCGAACAGCGGGTTTGCGTAGCGGGCGACGTCGCCGGCGGCGAACACATCCGGTAAGACAACCCCGTCGGCTGTAACCGCCTGCATGGCCGCATTCACGAGGACACCGTTGCTGATCTCGAGGTTCGAACCGGCCAGCCATTCGGTGTTGGGGTCTGACCCGACCGCTACCACGAGCGCATCGCATTCGAGCATGACGCCGCTGGTCAGAATGACGCGTTCGACACCCACCGCACCGACGAGCCCGAACAGTGATTCGCCGCAGAAGAATCGCACACCGTGTGCTTCGTGCCGGCGTCGCAGTTCCGCGCCCAGGTGCGTGCCGAGCGCGCGCTCCAGCGGAATCTGACTCTGGGTAACGACTGACACGGTTGAACCATTTTTGGCGGCGGTGGCGGCGATCTCGCAGCCGATGAACCCTGATCCGAGGATCACAATGTTCGCACCCGGACGTAACACGTCTCGCAGGCCCACAGCATCATCGATTGTTCGCAGCACATGAATGCCGCCCAGCCCGTGGTTCTCGATCGGCAGCGGCTTGGGTCGCAGCCCGGTCGCAATCACCACCGCCGCATACGGATGCTCGTCACCGAGCTCATCAACCACCACACGTCGTTCAACATCAAGTGAGGCTGCCGCACGCCCGAGTACCCACGTGACGCCCTGCTCTAGCGCTGACCGGATGGGAAACGCCACGTCGGCGTGCCCCTGCCCGTCGGTCTGCAGCAACTCTTTTGACAGCGGTGGTCGGTTGTACGGCGTGTGCTTTTCGGCGCCAAGGAAGGTGATGGGCCCCACGTAGCCGGCGCGTCGAGCGCTTTCGGCGGTGCGCAGGCCCGCCATGGAGGCTCCGACGATCACGAGGGGAGCATCCACGAAATCAGGCTTTGGTGATGAGAATTGCCTGCATGGGGCACACGTCAGCTGCGGCTTCAAGGTCGGCGAGCATCTCGTCGGGCGCCTCGGCTTTGTATTCGAGTTTGTCGTCAGCGTTCAGCTGGAATACCTCGGGCGCTTCGAACACGCACTGCCCATAGTGCTGGCACTTGTTCATGTCTACGTCGATGGTGATCATGCGTTGCCTTTCTCTTCGATGCGTGAGGGGTACAAGTCTTTCGAGGGGGTGCGCACGCCACGAAACTCCCAGTCGCCGCCGAGCGCGGTCGACACGACTTCTTCGCTTGAGGTCGGCTGTGCGCCGACGTCAGTTCGAATCGGAGTGGGGCCTTCTACGATGGTATTCGTTAGGCGCCCCAGGCCATCGACTTCGACCTCGACGATGTCGCCCGGTTCTACCGGCCGTGAGTTCGCCGGGGTTCCCGAGTAGATCATGTCACCCGGCACGAGTGTGATTGTGCGGGCAAGGTCGGCCACCAGGTAGTGCATATCCCATTCCATGGTGTCGGTGGAGTCTTCTTGTACGACCACGCCGTTGACGAGGGTGCGAATGGTTTTGCCTCGAAAGTCCCAGTCGGTGACCAGGCCGGGGCCGACGGGTGCAAGTGTGTCGCTGCCTTTGACGCGCAGCATTGAGCCGGCATCGGTGTCACGAAAGTCATGCAGCCCGTAGTCATTGCCGACCGAGTAACCGGCGATATAGTCGCCCGCTTCGGCCGGTGAGACGTTGCGGCAGGTGCGCCCGATGACGATGACGATTTCGCCCTCGTAGTTGAGCCACTTGCAGCCCGCTGGTCGTACGACAGCGCCGCGGTGACTGTTGAGGGCGGTGATGGGCTTATGAAAGTAGGTCGGTGCGGCCGGCAACTTGGTCATGAATTCGTCACTTCGACTGGGGTAATTCAAGTGCACGGCAATGATTTTGGTCGGCTCGCTGGGTGGCAAGTGAACCGCCTCGTCGACGCTGATGGTGCGGCCATCGGATGCGCGCAATTCGTCACCGTGGCGCATCACCTGCACGGCCGCGCCGTCGAGCAGAATGCGCCGGTATTCGGTCATGCCGCACTCACCACGGTCGCGGCGTCAACACTGAAGTCTTCTTCAGCCGGGTCGTCGCGCGAGCGCACCACGTCTTTCGGCAGCGGAAAGCCGCCGTCTGGCTCCGGAAAGTAGACGTGCACTTGGCCGGTGCCGATCGAGTTCTCATATTCCGAGTACATGACGCCTGGTGCCGTGTTGGCTTCTTCGCCGGTGGCGCCGGCCATTTGCAGCCAGTGGCTGAAGTTGGCTTCTGGCTTGACTTTCTTGAACTCCGGCATGGTGTCGAGGATTCGTTTGTGGTCGCCCTGCTTCATCCATTCGAGACGCTCGAGGTCTGCCTCCCGTGCGGCGGCGCTGAAAATGTGGCTCGGATCGCTAGCCTCGTGCTGACGTAGCTCGCGCAGTTTGTAGAAGGTGTGCGACATGGCACCCGAGGCCAGCAACAGCACCTTGCGGTCACTGTCACGAATCGCCTCGCCCAGGGCGCGACCGGCCCGCAAGAAGTCTTCAGTTGTCGCCGTTTGGCACACTGAGAGGCTCACCCAGCGCTTATCGAGGCCGCGGCCCAGGTAGTGCCAAAGGTTCGTGGTCGCGTAAAAGATGGGCAGGTGGGGGTCGCTGATCGGCGTCACCCAGGTGCCGTTCTTTTCGTCATAGTTCGCGACGGCGTTCGCGAGTTCGGGGTCACCTTTGAAGGCGTACGGAATTTGGGACATCCCGCGCGGTAATTCTTCGCTCGTGAATAAGCCGCTACGTTCTGCCTGCGCGCTGATGACGAACTCAACTGTCGTAGCCCAGTGCGAGTCGAGTACCACGACGGTGTCGTAGTCGAGGGTTTCCATCACCTCGGCGCGAAAGCGCTTGAGGCCCGGAACAAGGCTGATCTCTTTGCCCTCGTTCATGTCGTACCGCACGTCTTGCGGCAACATGATGGTGGGTACGTGCGCGAGCATTGCGGCTCCGACTACGTTGCCCATGACTTACTCCTTCCACCCTGAGGGTGCATACACGGTGTTTTTGACGTCGGCGTAGAAGTCGAATGACCACACGCCCCCTTCGCGGCCAATGCCGCTATTTTTGCTGCCGCCGAAGGGTGCGGCAAGGTCGCGTACGAAGAAACAGTTGACCCAGATGGTGCCGGCGACCAGGTTCTTGGTGAGGCGCTCGGCACGCTGACGATCGCCGCAGACCACAACGGCGGCAAGCCCGAACTCGGTGTTGTTGGCAAGCTCGACGGCTTCGTCGTCGGTGGCGAATGTTTGCAGGGTGAGTACGGGGCCGAAGACTTCGGCGGTCAGGATTTCGCTACCGGGTGCTGCGTCAGTGAGCAGGGTGGGCCGGTAGTACAGCCCGCCGAGCTCGGAGTTGCGGCCGCCGCCGATTGCTACGCGGGCGCCGGCAGCCTCGGCGCGTTCCACGAACTCGGCGACGCGGTCGAGGTGCACCTGGTGAATCTGTGGGCCGATCTGGGTGGCCTCATCGCGCGGGTCGCCCTGCACGATGAGCGCTGCCTTCTGGGCAAATCGCGTCGCAAACTCCTCGGCCACACCTTCGTGCACGAGCAGCCGCGTACCCGACAGACACACCTGGCCGGCGTTGTCGTATTGTTCGAGGGCAATGGTGATGGCCAGGTCGAGGTCAGCGTCATCGGTGACAATGAGCGGGCTTTTGCCGCCGAGTTCGAAACTCACCGGGGTGAGGTTTTCCGCGGCCGCGCGGGCGATCGTTTTCGCGGTCGGCACCGAGCCGGTGAAAGCAATGCGAGCGATTCCTGGATGCGCTACCAAGGCCGCACCGACTTCGGCTCCCATGCCTTGCACGACGTTGAACACTCCGGCGGGCATGCCAGCCTGCTCGCACAGGTCGGCAAAGTAGCTCGCGCTCAGCGGAGTCCACTCGGCTGGTTTCAGCACCACGGTGTCGCCGGCGGCGAGGGCCGGGCCGATGCGCCAGGTAGCGAGCATGAGGGGTGCGTTCCACGGTGTGATGATGACGACCACCCCGCTCGGATCCCAGCTGACCACGTTGTCGTGCCCGCGGGTTTGCCACACCGGGTGTTGCAGTTCGTTCATGGCCCAGTCGGCGAAAAAGCGAATGTTCATGGCTACGCGCGGCATGACTCCGAGGCGATGGCTGCGCAGCAGCGAGCCGTTGTCGAGGGTTTCGAGCTGGGCAAGCTGCTCGACGTTGGCCTCGACCAGGTCGGCTAGTCGGTGCAAGATCTCTCCGCGGCCTCGAGGGCCGAGGTCTCGCCAGGCCGGAAAAGCGCTACGTGCCGCGGCGACAGCGGCTTCGGCTTCGGCTTTGCCTCCGCGCGAGATGCACGCGAGAACCGTGCCATCAATGGGCGAGATGCTGTCGAAAGTCGCGGGGGAATGGTCGGCACTCGTGCCCGTCGCCTGGGCACTGGTAACGCGAATGCCGCCGATGTAATGCCGCGTGTCGATGCTGAGTTCGGCCAGTTCAACCTGGTGTGGTGCGGTCTCCACGCGGGCGGCTCCCTTGCTGTCGCGATTCATTCGGATGCTAACGAATGGCCCGAGTCTAGCCGAGCGTCGGCGCTGCGCAAGGGTGATTGTTTACCGCTGGTCTTCCGCCACCTGAGTGATGGCCCTCAGCATGTCGGCAAGTTCGTCCCGCCGCGTCTGATCCAGACTCGACGTGATCATGCGCTCATGATCGTTAAATGTCGGAAACAGGGTGGTCATGAGTGTGCGGCCCGCAGGTGTCATCGACACGTTGACGAGTCGCCCATCCTTATCGCTGCGCTCGCGCAAGAGATAGCCCTTTGATTCGAGGGTCCCCAATACGCCCGTCAGAGTGGCTTTCGAGAACCCGCCCTCCTCTGCAATCTGACGGGTCTCGATGGGCTCCCAGATCCACGTCACCCAGAGCACGACAAAAGCGGTCCACGAGAGGCCAGTGGCGGCAAGCACGCTGCGTTCGAGGTAGTTGCGGGTAGCGTTCGCCGCGCGAAACAGGTTCGACACCACGGCCATGGACTCGAAGTCGATGGGTAGGGCACCAAGTTTTGCGGCGACCTGTTGCTCGGTCTCGGCGAGCGTATGGGCGCTGGGCACCGGGGTTCCTTTCCTTCATTTGCCTTCAGTTACCGGTCACCCTCTGACGGCCCGCGGCTCTTGAACGCCTGGGGCGCGCGTGGTTGCTAAGTCACCACCATCTTCGCGCATCCGGGGCGAATCAGTGTTCAGGGTCGACGTGCGCACAGAAGTTCGTTAGCATCCGAACAAATCGCTTCTCACGAAAGCAGGCGCACCATGTCGACGACGACGGACCTCACCCTT
>Ga0222708_1000146_pt1 | contig 20323 bp, 20 predicted proteins | sample AntAcemetage1576_FD_179806 | JGI IMG/M metagenome (GOLD analysis project Ga0222708, IMG submission 179806) | Saline water microbial communities from Ace Lake, Antarctica - #1576 | ecosystem: Environmental > Aquatic > Non-marine Saline and Alkaline > Saline | place: Antarctica: Ace Lake... | reverse complement strand
GGTGATGTCCTAACCGCTAGACGAAGGGGCCTGTAAAACAAGGGGTGATTATAGTTTTGTTGAGTATTAAATCAAGTCAAAATAAATTTATTTTTATTAGATTATGCTTTATATCTATAACTGGGAAATTTTCTTTAGTAAATATAAAAAACTCTGTTTTATTAGAGGGTTTGAATAGTATCTCCAAAATGTCTCCCGCGCCAAAATTTTGTACAGATTTCACACTTCCAACTAATTTTTTATCAGTGGAGTAAACATCCATATTTACAATGTCAGTAATATAAAATTCTTCTTCATCTGTGTGAGGCAATACGTTACGGTTAACATAGAGGTCTAATCCCACTAAGGATTCTGCAGAATTTCTATCTTCAACTCCTTCTATAGAAGCGATGATCAGGTCTTTCTGCTTTGATTTAAAATGTATATCAATTTTTTTTGTTCCTGTATGATTATATATATTATACTTCTCTAAACTCATAGGATCTTCAGCAAAAGATTTTATTTTTACCAAACCTTTGATTCCATGAGCAGAAATGATTTTACCAATGCAGACAGTTTTTTTTGTACTATTTTCTCTATTCATCATTGTTTTTTTTTGCTATTGTTGAGAGCTCTCAACATTAATTTTTTAGAAGACAGGGCGCCGTGAGAATAAGATCGATTCTTTATATACTATTTATTGCTTCGTTTATAGGTGTATTTTTTTATTCAAATATTCTTTCTGAAAAGATAGATGATGATTTTCGCTCTGATTCTATCAGAAAATCCTCCATACAGCTATCACCATTTCCAATTGTAATATCAAAAAATTCTAGATCGCAAAACACTATTTTATATGATTTGTTAATTAATAAATCCGAAAAAGCTGTGGTTTTATATGATACAGAGGTGGATTTAGGAGAGTTTGGTAAAGTATTTCCTTTCGATACAAAGCATTTGGTTTTAGAGTTTAAATATAACCTTGATAAGGGGAGGTTAGAATTTACTGGATCGGATTTGGAATCTAGAAAAATCTATGGTTACTGTCTTATAACTAATAAAAACAATATAAGATATGATGTTAATATAGAGCATGAGAAGTATAAATTACAAATTGAATCAATTCATAATCCAGATAATGAAAATTCCGGGGTATTTGTAGAAGGAGTATTCAAATTTCATTCAAATATGCGCGATGCATTATCTTTGGTTACTCCTATCAGAGTAAAGAAAGTAGATGATAGAGAAATATCTATAAGAGGTGATTTTTCTTCTAAGGACAACTTGTTGACTCTGTCCAATATCAAGATTCAAAATCATAAAATGAATATAGATGCTGAAATAGATTTCTCTACTACTTCACCATTATTTCAAATTAATGCTACGATTAATAATTTGAATTTTGATAAGATTAAGGAGGATAGTTTTGGGATAGATGATGTTATTCTTGCTCAAGATTTACTGGAATCTTTCGCAAAGTTTAATTTTAAGGTCAATTTTTCTAGCAAGGATGTTAATTATAAAGCAATGACATTAAAAAATGCTTCTCTATCTTTGAATAGTAAAAATTCTTCTGAGATAGAGATGAGTAATTTGTCTTTTGAATTTGCTGACAAAGGTTTATTTGAGACGAAAGGTATATTTTCCAATGCTAAATTTTACCCTCACTATAGAGGAGGGATAAGTTTAAAAAATGCCCAATATAAAAATTTAGTGGAGTTGTTTGATTTACCAGAATCTAAATTTAAAAATAAGAAAAAAATCACCATATTTTCCGATATATCATTACATCCTTCATTGGTTGCGCTAAAAAATTTGAATATTTATGAAGGAAAGAAAATTTTAGAAGCTAAACATTTTCAGTATTCTCTTGTGAATTCTCATCGCAGTATAGTGACTGGAGATGTTAGGGTAAATAAAGATATTAACAACTCTAATGTAATTAATGCATTGGTAAAAAAATATTCAGATGTTGAGTCTTCTTCTAAAGAAAAAAATATTATAGATATTAATTTTGCTCTAACAAAAGATCTAAATGGCAAAAATGAGAGAGAGGTTAATCTGAATTATATTTATGATAACTCTATTAGAATTCACAATATAACTTTCTCCAAGTCTAAGTTAGAAGCTAGTATGGAAATTGATACTAAATCTAGGAAATTTACAGTTAGTTTTAATTCTAATGAAGTTGATTTAAATTTGCTCCATGAGTCAATGCAAGATTTTGTATATATGGGAGATTTTTCTGATATTAATAACAGAGTCTTTTCTAAACAACACCTTGCCGTTTCTGGTATGCCAGGAGAGATTTTAATAAATTTGCAAGGTAAAGAAAATCAAGATCTAAAAAATTTAAAATGCAACCTTTCTTATATAGATGATAAGGCTACGTTTTCTGATTGTTTTCTAGATACATCAGTAGGAAAAATACTTTTATCAGGGAAGGTCGGTAAAAATAAAAAGGGTATGTATTATGATATTGCATATAGAGGAGATAAGATTTCTCTCTCGCCAGGCATTTTAAGTAATATTGGTAAAGAAGTTGTTCAGGATTCGAATGGTAAATTTGATTTGCAGGGATATATTGAATCAAAAGGAGCAAATGCATCCGAATTATCTAGAAATATGGTAGGGTCTATGGCTGTAAAGTTTTTTGATGTGAAGTTGAAACACATACCTAACTTTAGTGAAGATAATGAAAGTCATATCTTGTCTCTAGTAAAGGGCAATTTTGATTTTAGTAGCATTTTAATAAAATCTAATAACATTGAGTATTTTACTGAGTCTAAAAAAAAGGGAATGTTATTATTGGAACGTGACTTAGTAAAGAATTTTACAAAGATAGGTTCAACTCCTGAAGAAGTAAGTTAAATAAAAAAGATCTAAGCTTCTACTTTTTCTTCGAAAGCGCTCTTTTTCGCTGAGATTTCTGCTTTTGCAATAATTTCAGAAATTTCTTCTGTGGTTTCTTCTGGTGTGTGGCAGTTAAACACAGAATCTCTAAGAATTAAATTCCCATTTCTTGATAGGTAATCTATAGGAGTTTTCCCCATGTTGTTGTTCTTTTGAACAGTCTCAGCAGCATTTTGATCATAGGACAATAACAATTTACCGATTCTATTGTAAGCTTTTGTTGTTGCTTTATTTGCTTTTGCTTTTTGGGCTACATAATTAATAAGCGTGTTTCCTCTTCTATCTTGAGCAGAAAGTGTTGCGCCTTTTATAATAATGTTTTTAGTTAGAGAAACAATAGACTCTATGGATATATTTCTTGAAAGAAAGAGTTCAACGCTTTTTATTATCTGATGTAGAGGAGTTAATCCTTCGCGATTGCAGATATTTAGATTTGCTCCATTTTTTACTAAGATCTCGCTCGCAATAATATTTGCATTCGAAATAGAAAGATCTAAAGGAGTTTTTTTCTCAGAATTTTTTGTGTTGATATAACCAGGGTTTTGCTCAAGCTCTTTCCTAAGAAGGGATTCATCTCCTTTTAATATAGCTGAATGTATAGATGTATCAATTAGCTTTTCTTCATTTTTAGCTAAAGTAAACCTGCGTCTTCTCATAACGATTATTAAATTATTTTAAATACTATAGGAAAGAGGGTACATTAATAAAAATAAAATACAAATATATATTTTAATATCCATAAATAATAATTCATATTAAAAAAGCTGACGTGATCCAAATGCTGTGCTTATAGTTACTTCATCTAGATAGTCAAGCTCTCCACCTATAGGTATTCCATGGGCAAATCGTGTAATTTTGATGTTTTTGTCCTTTAATTTTTCAGTGATAAAGAATGCGGTAGTTTGGCCTTCCATGGTTGCATTTGTGGCTATTATTATTTCATTCACAGGGTTTTGTTTTATTCTTTTAATAAGTTGGTCAATATTTATATCATTTGGACCTTTATTATCTGCAGAAGATAAAGTGCCTCCTAAGACATGGTAAATTCCTTTATAGAAGCTAGCATTTTCTAGTGCCCATAAATCTATAATGGATTCTACAACGCAAATAATTTGGCTATCTCTTTTTTCATTAGAGCAGATGCTGCATACTTCGCTTTCATCAATGTTGTTACAAATTGTACATTTTTTAATCGAAGTCACGGCATCAAACATGGCTTCGGCCATTGGGGCCATTAATCTGTCACTATTTTTTACTAGATGCAGTACTATTCTTCTAGCAGTTCTACCTCCTATACCAGGCAGCTTAGAGAAGATGTAAACCAATCTATCTATTTTGTTATGCGACATAAATTAAAACATTCCTTTAAGTCCAGGAGGAATTTTCATCCCATCCATCATATTAGACAAAGATCCCTGAGAATCGTCATCCATTTTTTTCTTAGCATCATTAAAAGCTGCGAGTATTAAATCTTCTAATATCTCTACTTCTTCCTTATCAAAAAGAGTTGGATCAATTTTTAGTGACTTCATTTCACCTGTACCTTTTATAATGACCTTAATCATCTCACCTCCTGCAGATCCGTGATATTCTTTTTTTCCACGTTCTGATTGTACCTCAGCGAATTTTTTTTGCATTTCCTGAGCTTGCTGCATAATTTTATTCATATCTACCATAAAGTAATACCTATCTATTTATTTTGTTTTCACTATGTTTTTTATTTCTGAGCCTGGATAATTTTTATATATAGATTTGACAATTTCATTACTGTTTATTTTTTCAAGCTCTTGCTCTTGTAAGGTTTTTTGAGCATTCCCGAGATCAAGATCATTTGATAATTGAAAAGACCATTTACTTTCAGTCCAACTATTCAAAAAGTTAATAACAGTGTGAACAAAATTTTCAGGAATAGATGACAGAGATTTTCCTTTTATTTCTCCGTGTTTATAGGTGATAATTTTCAAATTTTCTATTAGATACTTATATATGACTAATTCCTTTTTATTATAAAATAAATTAGTTACATCTTTAAAAGAATCTAGAGTTTTAGATGTTGTGATTTTAGTTGTAGATGCTGAGATTTGTATTTCAGATGTAAGTTTTTTTATTATACTTTCCTGAGAAGGTAAGTTTGCCAGATAACAAGATCTAATAACAATCATTTCAAAAACGTTAAGAGGGTGGTTTGAATTTTTTATTTCTTCTAGCCCATTAAATAGTAGTTTCCATATATTTGTGATAGAAATTAAATCAGCCTTATCTTTTATGTTTTTTATTAGAGTTTTTTCATAATCAAATAGCTGGCTTTTTTCTAGGAAATCTTTGATGCTTAAGGCTTTGCTGAGTTTATTGCAAGCGTGAAGCATCTCTTCTAGAATAAGCATTATATCTATACCATTAATGTACATAGCGTTTGTTATAGAAATTGCAGATTCTGTCTCTCCGTCAATTATATTGCTGAGCATCTCATATACAGATTCAAGCTTTGGTACTCCTAGTACTTCATTAACTAATATATTAGTTATTTCTTGTTCTTTGTCTTTATATATATTGAGAGTTTCAAGCAAGGATAAGCTATCTCTAACAGATCCTTCACTAAATTTTGCTATTAAATGCAAACCTTCTTTTGTGTATTTTATACCTTCTTTATTAGATATATCCTCAAGGTGGTCAGATATTTGTTGAGAAGAAAGTCTTAGTAAGTCAAATCTCTGACATCTAGATAGTATTGTTGCTGGAATTTTCTGCACTTCTGTTGTTGCGAAGATAAATAATACATTTTCTGGTGGCTCTTCTAAAGTTTTTAGCAATGCATTGAATGCGCTATTAGAAAGCATATGCACTTCATCAATGATGTATATTTTGTAATTACCAAGTATCGCTTTGTACTTAGCGCTTTCTATGATTTCTCTGACGTCATTTACTCCTGTTTTGCTAGCGGCATCAATCTCTAATACATCTGGGTGATTAAATTCATTAATAGACACGCAGTTTTTACACTCATCGCAAGGAATAGGTGTAGAATTTTCTATAGATAAGTTGGTGCAATTAATCGTTTTAGCTATAATTCTAGCTGTAGTTGTTTTTCCAATACCTCTAATGCCAGTAACTATATAGGCATTAGCTATGTTTTTTGTTTTTATAGCATTACTAAGAATCTTTACTAATACATCTTGCCCCCTTAGTTTAGAGAAGTTTTGTGGTCGGTATTTATTAGCAAGAGTTTGGTTCAACATTTATTTAAATGGATAAGAAATCATGTTTATTAATTCTAGTACAGATAGTATACTTCCATTGAAAAGTTTTTCTAGCGAAATTTGATATTTTATTTATATGGATAAACCAAAAACTATCAGTAAAGATGTATCTGAACTATCTACTGAAGAAGCAAAAAAAGAGCTAGAGTATTTGGCTAATATTATTACTAAATATAATTATGAATATTATATAGAGGATAACCCAACTGTTACCGACGCTGAGTATGATAAGTTGTTTGCTCGGAATTTAACTATCGAAGAAAAGTTTCCAGAACTCAAGAGATTTAACTCACCTTCTGATAGAGTTGGAGCAGATGTGGCGGGTATTTCAAAAACTGTAAAACACTTAACCCCAATGCTTTCTCTATCAAATTGTCATAGTATAGAAGATTTAGAAAAATTTATAATAAAAATCGCTAGGTTCTTAGGAGATAACAAGACTCCTGAGTTTATATGTGAACCAAAAATTGATGGTGCCTCTTTGAATTTGTTTTATCTAAATGGGATGCTGAAGCATGCAGCTACTAGAGGCAATGGTTTTGAGGGAGAAGATATCACAGAGAATGTTAAGCAGATTTCAGGTATCCCGGATAAAATTGATATTCATATAGAAAAAATAGAGTTTAGAGGAGAAGTTTTTATTACAAAAGAAGAGTTTGAATCAATAAATAAGCTTCGTGAGGAGGAAAATTTGCCATTATTCGCTAATCCTAGAAATGCAGCAGCTGGGTCTTTGCGTCACTTAGATCCACAAGTCACTCAATCAAGAAATCTGAAGTATTTTGTTTATGGAGTAGGGGAGCAAGATGAAAAAGTTGCCCACACTCAGGAAGAGTTGTTGAGAAAAATGAAAGAGTTGGGTTTTTGTGTTAATGAAAAATTTGCTAAATCGCAGTCTATAGAAGAAATTGAAAGTTTTTATAATTCCATATGTGAGGAGCGTGCAAATATGCCATACGATATAGACGGAGTGGTATATAAAGTGAATGATTTTTTATTGCAGAAAAGATTAGGATATGTCTCTAGGTCTCCAAGGTTTGCAATAGCTCATAAGTTTCCTGCAGATCAAGCTAAGACAATTCTAGATGATATAGTCGTACAAGTAGGTAGAACTGGAGCTGTAACTCCGGTTGCTTACCTAAGGCCCATTAATGTTGGTGGTGTGATGGTGCAAAGAGCAAGTTTGCACAATTATGATGAAATTAAACGAAAGGATATAAGAGTTGGAGATACTGTGGTGGTAGAAAGAGCAGGGGATGTAATTCCTTATGTGGTAGAGGTTGATAAGAAGCTCAGGCTTGATAATGCAAAGTCTTTTGATTTTCCAAGTCATTGTCCTGTTTGTGGCTCGGTTTTGAAGAGAGATACAGATGAGGCTATTTTTAGATGTCCTGGTGAGTTAAAATGTGAGGCGCAAGTTATTCAGAGAATTGAGCATTTTGTCTCAAAAGGAGCTTTTGATATAGATGGATTAGGCGCTAAGCAGGTAATATTTTTATATAAAAATAAATATATAGCAAATCCTGTTGATATTTTTTTCCTAAGGGATGTGCGAAGTGACCAAGGAGTTGAATTAGAAAAGCAGCCAGGATGGGGAGGTAAATCAGTTAAAAACCTTTATGAATCTATAGAAAAATCAAAAAATATTTCTCTGGAAAGATTTATTTTTGCTTTAGGTATACGTTACATAGGAGAAGTTACAGCTAGAATTTTAGCATCTCAATATCAAAGTTTTGAAGCGTTTTTTGGAGATATGCTGGCTTTATCAAAGGAAGAGGAGGGTATGGATGTGAAGTTGCTCTCTAGTGATGGAATCGGAGCTATTGTGGTTGGTGCTTTGAAGAGCTTTTTCTCAGAAGCATATAATGTAGAGATTGTCAAAAATCTTAGTGAAGTTTTGTCTATAAAAGATTATAAAAAAATTGTTTTAAGATCACCTTTGAATGATAAGAAGGTTGTATTTACAGGTGCACTACAAAATATGACTAGGGGAGAGGCAAAAGAAAGAGCAAAATCTAAGGGGTGTAAAGTAATGTCCGCTGTTTCCGCAAATACAGATTATGTTATTGCAGGAAGTGATCCTGGTAGCAAAGTAAAAAAAGCAAAAGATCTAGGCATTAAAATTTTAGATGAAGATAAATGGGAAAAATTATTAGATGAATAAAAAAATAACAGAACTAAAAAGTTTATTTGAAAAATTTGATATAGATTTTTATCTTGTGCCTTCTCAGGATGAGTTTTTAGGGGAATATACAACTGAGCACACAAATAGACTGAAGTATATCACTGGGTTTTCTGGATCAAACGGATTGGCTATTTTTAGCAAAACAGAAGAAGATTATTTCTATACAGACGGGCGTTATTTGATCCAAGCAAAGAACCAATTGCAAAAAGGTTTCGAGATTCTAGATATGGTGGTAACTCCTATGAAGGATAAGTTAGCGGAGATATGTAAATCTGGTGCAAAAATAGGTATTGATGCTAGGATGCATAACGCTATGCAGATTGAGAATTTGTTGAAGGTTATTCCTGAAGAGCAGATTATTTGCTTAAAAGATAATCTGGTGGATTTGGTTTGGGAGGCTCGGCCAAAGCGCAAGATTTCGGATATAACTTTACATCCATTAAAATATTCAGGAGAGAAAACTTTATCTAAAAAAAATAGAGTACTTTTTTTGATGCAAGAGAGTGGCATTGATTTTGCGATTATCACAGACCCACACTCTGTTTGCTGGCTTTTAAATATAAGAGGGAATGATCTTGAATATACTCCTCTAGTATTAGCTAGAGTGATATTACACAAAAACGGAGAGATTGCATTATTTTGCCCTAATCCTTATTCAGAAGATGTTAAAAAATATTTTGAAGCCAATAAAATTAGTGTTTTTGGAGAAGATGAGTTTGAATCAGCCTGTTCTGAACTGGATGGTAAGAAGGTCTTTATTACTAATAAAGCTTCTTATTTTATAAAAAAGCAGTTAAGTAATGCGGTTATGGGCCAAGATTACTGTGATATGCTAAAGGCTTGTAAGAATAAGACGGAAATTCAAGGAGCTATTGATGCTCATATAGAAGATGCCAAGGCTGTAAGTGAGGTAATTGAGTGGATTTATAAGTCTCTAGAAGGTAAGAAAAAAATAACAGAGCTAGATGTTTCTAATAAGGTGTTAGAGCTTAGAAAAAAAGGAAAAGACTTTGTTAGTCCTAGTTTTCCTACGATAGCTGGATTTAAAGAGCATGGTGCGATAATTCATTATATTCCCTCTAAGGAAACTAATAAAGAGATATCTGATAATGGAATTTTGCTTATAGATTCTGGTGGGCAGTATTATGGCGGTACTACAGATATTACACGCACGATTGCCATTGGGGAACCTAGTAAAGATCAAATTCATGATTTCACTCTGGTGTTGAAAGGATTTATTGGCGTTGCCAGTAGAAAATTTGATTGTGGTACTACTGGTGCAAATTTAGATGTTTTTGCAAGAAAGGCTCTGATAGAGGAGGGTAAAGATTATTCGCATGGAACAGGACATGGTGTTGGTAGTTTTTTATCTGTTCATGAGGGTCCACACTCTATTTCTAAGTATTCAACCATTGCTTTAAGTCCAGGCATGATAGTCTCGATAGAGCCTGGTTTTTATAAAGAAGGCGAGTATGGTATTCGCATTGAAAATCTTGCTTTTGTAAAAGAATCCACTGAGAAAGGAAAGTTAGAATTCCAAATGCTTACATTAGTGCCAATCCAGGAAAAATTAGTCGATTTTGATATGCTTACAGATGAAGAGAAAGAGTGGCTGAAGGAATATAATTCTAGATGTAATTTGTAGCTTCTAGAGTTTTTTATAAACCGCAGAACGAGATTGTGATCTTTGCTTTAGCAAATTCCTTAACAAGAACATCAATATCTGATTGGATTAATGTTCTTATTGTAATGTCTTTCGTCATGCATTTTCGTTATTTACAGCTTCAACTTCAATGACTTCCGGCACATAATGCTTGAGCATATTTTCAATGCCGTTTTTTAGTGTGACAGTTGAGCTTGGGCAGCCAGAACACGCGCCGTGCAATTCTAACTTAACAATTCCATTTTCAAAGCTGTGAAAGATTATATCGCCACCGTCTTGAGCAACTGCAGGCCTTACTTTTTCTTCAATTATTTCTTTAATTTGAGCAACTACATCGCTGTCTTGCTCTGTAGGTATTTCCTTTTTTGTTTTACTATCAATAACAGAAGGTTTTCCTGATGAGAAATACTCCATTAATAGGAGTAAGATCTCTGGTTTTATTAAATTCCAGTCTGTGTTTGTTTGTTTCGTGATTGTAACAAAATCTTTTCCCAAGAATACACCTTCAACATATTGCAATTTGAATAAGTTTTCTGCTAAAGGGGATTGTGTGCATTCCTTTGCAGATGTAAAATTTAGTGGTGCAGATGGGCTGACATCTGTGCCAGGTATGAATTTCATTGAGTTTGGATTAGGAGTTTCCTCTGTTTGGATAAACATTTTTTTTTGCTAAGTTGGTTTATTCTGTTAATTCTTTTTGTGAGTGCTCTTTTCTTGCGCGTTCAAGGCCTTCGTTCGTGTCTACATTCACGGTTGGAGTATCAGTGATGAATATATCTATGGACATATTATTTTCCAACAGTCTTATTTGTTCTAATTTTTCCATTTTTTCCAATGATGAAACTGGGCAATTAACAAATTTTTCCAACGCTTCTCTTTTGAATAAATATATGCCTATATGCTCATAATACCTTGTTGCGTTATGAGGTATTGGTTGTCTTGAAAAATATAAAGCCTTCCCAAATTTATTGCTGTCATCATAGAAAGATATAGCTGCCTTAGTTACATTTTCATTACCTGCTTTTCCTATTTCATTTGAGGGTATTGGGTATGCAAGGGTTATAGCATCTGCTTTAGAATCGGTTATTTTTTCTATTAATTCATTTATAAGTTTTGGTTTTATAAATGGGAGGTCTCCCTGTAAATTCATTATATATTTTATTTTTTTATCGGGATCAATTTTGCTTAGAGCTTCATATATTCTATCACTTCCAGTTTGATGTTCTTTGGATGTCATCACGCATTCAACATTATCCTTTCCAGATAATATTGTCATGATTTCCACGGAATCGGTTGCTACTATTATCCTTTCTGCGATTGATTCAATTGCTCTATCAACTACATGCAGAATTAAAGGTTTATCCCCAATTTGCTGTATAAGTTTTTTTGGCAATCTTCTGGATTCCAATCTTGCGGGTATAAATATAGCTACTGTCATACTAAAATTAGCATTAGTTCCGTGTTATAAAATAATATAATTTTCTTTGTATAATTCAAGATTTATCTTTTTTATTGTTGACAAGAGGGGTAATATTATTCATACAGATGTACTACAAATATAAGATTTGTGCCCGTAGCTCAGTTGGTAGAGCATCTGACTTTTAATCAGAGGGTCACAGGTTCAAATCCTGTCGGGCATACCATATTTGGAAATATATGTTTAATATTATACCTTCCTACGTACAAGAATATTTACCAATAGTGATTTTTTTTGCTATAGCTACGGTAATTTCCCTAGTTGTTATGGGTATCCCAATAATTTTTGCGGAAAGTAAGCCTGAGAAGGATAAATTAGCTCCTTACGAGTGTGGTTTTGAAGAATTTGGCGATTCACGCAATAAATTCGATGTAAGGTTTTACTTAGTCGCAATACTCTTTATTATATTTGATATAGAAGTTATATTCTTATTTCCATGGGCTTTGGTTCTTAAAAGCATTGGGGTTTATGGTTTTGTATCTATGATGATTTTTCTTTTAGTCTTGATAGTTGGTTTTGTTTATGAATGGAAAAAGGGTGCGCTAGAATGGGAATAGATGAGAGGTTCCAGAATCTTCATAGTATAAATCAGGATGAGATTTTTTCTAATTTCAATCGTGAAGTATCTAATAAGGGGTATATTACTGCAAAATTAGACGATTTAGCTAATTGGGCTAGATCTGGTTCTTTATGGCCTATGACATTTGGTTTGGCATGTTGTGCTGTTGAAATGATGCAAGCTGCCGCAAGTCGCTATGACATGGATAGATTTGGCATGTTATTCAGACCAAGTCCTAGACAGGCAGATGTAATGATTGTTGCTGGGACTTTGTGCAATAAAATGGCTCCAGCCCTACGCAAAGTATATGACCAAATGGCTGAACCGAAATATGTGATTTCTATGGGAAGTTGTGCAAATGGTGGTGGATATTATCATTATTCATACTCTGTGGTTAGGGGATGTGATAGGATTGTTCCAGTAGATGTTTATGTGCCAGGATGTCCTCCAAGTGCAGAAGCATTACTTTATGGAATTATGGTGCTGCAAAGAAAGATCAAAAGAACCGGGGTGATGAGGAGGTAGTAATGGCGAAAACTTACTATGAGACTGTTAAATCTAAAATAACCAGCAAATTTTCTGGGCAGGTTCAATTTAAAGAAAAACAACCTAATAACTCAATTATTTGCTCTGCAGAAGCACTGAAAGACATATTGCTTTTCTTAAGTGATGATTTTGGTTTTACAGTATTAATAGATCTATTTGTTGTCGATTATCCGGATAAGGAAAAAAGATTTGAAGTTAATTATAATTTACTCAGCATTACTCATAATGAAAGAATTAATCTAAAAGTAACTCTAAAAGAAGAAGAGGACATGCCATCTGTTGTCACTATATTTAGTTCTGCGGGTTGGCTAGAAAGAGAAGCTTGGGATATGTATGGGGTTAATTTTGAAGGTAATCCTGATTTAAGGAGGCTACTGACAGATTATGGGTTTGAAGGGCATCCTATGAGAAAAGACTTCCCTTTGAGTGGATATAAGGAAGTTAGATATGATGCGGAAAAAGCAGAAGTTGTATACGGTCCAGTAGATCTTACTCAGGAATTCAGAGATTTTGAATTCGAAAGCCCATGGGAAGGAACGAATTATGAAGAGTTTAAAAAGGGAAAATAAGTAGAAAGTGGTAGAAAAAACAATTAAGGAAAGTAATATAAAAAATATGAAGATAAACTTGGGGCCACAGCATCCTGCTGCTCATGGAGTCCTTAGGTTGATTCTAGAGATGGATGGTGAAGTTGTGGATAGGATAGATTCACATATTGGATTACTTCATCGTGGCACAGAGAAATTAATTGAGCACAAGACCTACCTTCAGGCAATTCCGTATTTTGATAGATTAGATTATGTTTCTCCTATGTGTCAAGAGCATGCATTTGCTTTGGCTGTGGAAGGCTTGTTGAAATGTGATGTTCCAATTCGTGCCCAGTATATAAGAGTCCTTTTTTCAGAGCTCACAAGGATTTTGAATCATTGTTTAAATATTGCCACGAATGCTATAGATGTTGGTGCAACTACTCCCTTGTTGTGGTTATTCGAAGAAAGAGAAAAAATTATGCAATTTTATGAGGCTGTATCTGGCTCTAGAATGCATGCTAATTATTTTAGGCCTGGAGGAGTTGCTCAAGATTTACCAGAGGGTATACTTTCTGAAATCTCAGATTTCTGTAAAGGTTTTATATCTACTTTAAAAGATGTAGAGACATTACTTAATGATAATAGAATATGGAAGCAAAGGCTTGTAGGTATAGGAGTTGTATTGGATAAGGATGCTCTAGATTGGGGTTTCTCTGGACCTATGCTTAGAGGGTCTGGTATTCCTTGGGATCTGCGTAAATCAAATCCGTATGATGTTTATTCAAAAATGGAATTTGATATTCCAGTGGGAAAAAATGGAGACTGTTATGATAGATATTTAATTCGTGTAGAAGAAATGTACCAATCTGTGAGTATCATCAGACAGTGTATTGATAAAATGCCGAAAGGAGCAATCAAAACTTCTGATAGGAAAGTATCTCCTCCACCTAGAGAGGAAATGAAGGAAAGCATGGAGGCGCTAATACATCACTTTAAACTTTATACAGAAGGATATGATGTTCCAGAGGGAGAAATTTACGCTGCTGTGGAGGCGCCAAAGGGAGAATTTGGTGTGCATTTAGTTTCAAAAGGTGGTAATAAACCATATCGTTGTAGGATTAGAGCTCCAAGCTTTGCACATTTACAAGCTTTGGAGTTTATGACAAAAGGACATATGCTTGCTGATGTTGTGGCGGTGCTTGGAAATTTAGATATAGTTTTTGGGGAAATAGATAGATGATGGTTTATTCTACAAGTTTTGTATTTAACAAAGAAAATTTATTAGCAGCAAAGAATATAATAGATAGGTACCCGAAAGGGAAGCAGGAGAGTGCGTTGGTCCCATTATTAGATCTTGCTCAAAGACAAAATAATGGCTGGGTCTCAAATTCAGTTGTTGATTATTTATCTGAAATGCTTAGCGTGACTCCTATAAAAATATATGAGGTTGCATCTTTTTATTCGATGATAAATCTAAAGCCTGTTGGAAAGAATCATGTACAAGTTTGTCATACTACTCCTTGTTGGCTTAGAGGTTCAGATAAGATATCAGAAAAATGCACTAAGATGCTTGGAGTAAAAAATGGTGAGACTACTGTTGATGGTAAGTTTACATTATCAGAAGTAGAATGTTTGGGTGCTTGTGTAGATGCCCCTGTTGTTCAAATAAATGATGATTATTACGAAAATCTAACGGAAGACTCTTTTGAGAAAATTCTAAAAAAACTTTCTAAGGAATAGATATAAATGCTTCAAAGTAAGAATAAAATATTTACAAATTTAAGTGGCACAGACAAGGTTGACCTTGCTTCTTCTAAGAAGAGGGGTGACTGGATAGATGCAAAGAAAATTATATCTCGTAAGCCTAACTTAATAATAGAGGAAGTCAAGAAATCTGGCCTAAGAGGAAGAGGTGGCGCTGGATTCTCGACTGGTACAAAGTGGGAGTTTATGCCTAAGCAATCTTCCAAGCCCAAATACTTTATTGTGAATGCTGATGAAAGTGAGCCTGGCGCATGTAAAGATAGGGATCTTTTAAGAAGAGAGCCTCATAAGCTTTTAGAAGGTATCTTATATGCCTGCTATGCTGTTGGTGCAAATACTGCATATATATATATCAGGGGTGAATTTTTTAGAGAAGCTGAGATACTGCAGAAAGCTATAGATGAGGCAAACAAAGATGGGCTCTTGGGGAAGAATGCGTTGGGTTCAGGGTTTGATTGTTTTGTGCATGTGCATAGGGGGGCTGGTGCATATATTTGCGGAGAGGAAACAGCATTATTAGAAAGTTTAGAAGGAAAGAAAGGTATGCCTAGATTAAAGCCTCCTTTTCCAGCTGTGGCTGGTTTGTATTCTTGTCCAACTACGATCAATAATGTTGAGTCTATTTGTGTTGTTCCTGCGATATTAAAAAGAGGAGCTGACTGGTTTGCTTCATTGGGTACAAAGAACAATACTGGTACTAAAATTTTTAGTATTTCTGGGCATGTTAAAAATCCATGTAATATTGAAGAAGAACTAGGAATACCACTTAAGGTTTTGATAGAGGAATATGCTGGTGGTGTTATAGGGGGGTGGGATAATTTATTAGCAGTCATCCCTGGAGGTGCCTCAGTTCCTTTGATTACTAAGGAAACCTGTAATAATGTGAAGATGGATTTTGATAGTTTAAAAGATGTAGGTAGCGGGCTTGGAACTGGTAGTATTATAGTTATGAATAAAACCACTGATATCATTCATGCTATAGAGCGAATTAGTCGTTTCTTTATGCATGAATCATGTGGGCAATGTACTCCTTGTAGAGAAGGTACTGGTTGGGTATGGCGTTTAATGAAAAAAATCAGAACAGGAGAGGGGACTCCAGAGATGATAGATGATTTATATGATATCACCACTCGTATTGAGAAACATACTATATGTGCATTTGGGGATGCTGCAGCTTGGCCTGTGCAAGGGTTGATAAAGAATTTCAGAAAAGATATGGAAAGTAGAGGAAAGAAGAAATTAAGGAATAAAGTATGATAAACGTTATTATTAATAATAAAAAATTGCAAGTAGAAGAAGGTTCTTCGATCATACAAGCTTGTGAAAAGGCTGGTGTTGAGGTTCCAAGATTTTGTTATCATGAGAAGTTAAAAGTTGCTGGTAATTGCCGTATGTGCTTGGTAGATGTGGATGGTCGTAATAAGCCTGTGGCTTCTTGTGCTGCTGTTGTTCATGAGGATATGGTAGTGCGCACTAATACTCCGGTCATAAAGAAGGCTAGAGAAGGGGTTATGGAGTTTCTTCTTGCTAACCACCCGCTTGATTGTCCGATTTGCGATCAAGCGGGTGAGTGTGATCTGCAAGATCAAGCTATGAAATATGGAAGCGGGTCTAGCAGATTTTTTGAAGATAAGAGAGCGGTTCAAGATAAGTATATGGGGCCATTGATAAAGACTCATATGACAAGATGTATCCATTGTACGCGTTGTATTAGATTTGCTACAGATATTGCAGGTGTAGAGGAGATTGGTGCGTTCGGACGTGGAGAAGAGATGGAAGTGTCAACTTACGTCGGTAAGGCCATTACATCTGAGTTATCTGGTAATATGATTGATATATGCCCAGTTGGTGCACTGACTTCAAAGCCATATGCATTCAAAGCTAGAAGTTGGGAATTGAAAAAAACAGAAACAATAGATGTTTCTGATGCTGTTGGAAGTAACATTAGAGTTGATACTAGAGGGATGGAGGTGTTTAGAGTTCTTCCGCGTCTACATGAGAATATTAATGAAGAGTGGATATCAGATAAGACCAGATTCTCTTATGATGGTTTAAGGAACCAAAGGCTAGACCGCCCTTATGTTAGGGTTGGTGGTGTGTTGAAGCCATCTACTTGGGAAGAGGCGATGAGTTTAATATCAAAGAAGATATCTAGACTAAAAGGCAAAGAAATAGGCGCCATCATTGGTGATATGGCAGATGCTGAATCCATAATGGTGTTGAAGGATATAATGAAGCATTTTGATTCTCCAAATATGGATTGTTTGCCAGATGGGATCCATATGGACATAAAAAATCGTAGTTCTTATTTGTTTAATACTACAATAGCTGGAATTGAAGAATCTGATTTATGTTTGATTATAGGATCTGATCCTAGGCATGAAGCAACAATGGTTAATGCAAGGCTGAAAAAAAGGTCAATGGTTGGGGGGTTTAAAGTTTTCTCTGTCGGTAACTCTGTAGATCTAACTTATCCTGTTCAACACCTTGGTGCTGATGTGAGTATTTTAGAAGAAATCGCAAAAGGAAAACATAAAATATCTTCTGCTTTAAAGGCTGCTAAAAAACCTATGATGATTGTAGGGTATGGAGCTTTATCCAGAAATGATTCACCTGCAATTCTTAAATTATGCGATAAAATACTAAGCCAATATAAGTTTATACAAAAAGATTGGAATGGATTTAATGTTATTCATACAGCAGCTTCAACAGTAGCCGCTTTAGACTTGAAATTTGTACCTCAATTAGGTGGTATGGATGCAAAGAATATTATAAATTCTGTAGTAAATAATGATCTAAAGTTTTTATATTTACTTGGTGCAGATGGAATTAGCACTGCTAATATTAAAAATAAATCTTTTATTGTATATCAAGGACACCATGGTGATAGATCGGCTCATGTTGCTGATGTCATACTTCCTGGCGCTGCATTTACAGAAAAAGATGCAACTTATGTTAATTTAGAAGGAAGGGCGCAAAGAACAAGAATTTGCACAAATCCACCAGGTAATGCAAAAGAGGATTGGGTAATATTAAAAGATATTGCTGATCAGATCGGAATAAAGCTAAAATATACTAATAAGTCTGAATTACATGAATCTATGTGTAAAATTTCACCTAGCTTTTGTGAATTAGATTCTGTTTCTAGGGAAGTATGGGGCGGATGTGGTGTGAAGGGTAAAGTGTCAGATGAAAAAATTTCTAATATAGAAATGAATTATTACATGAGCAATTCAATATGTAGGTCATCTAAAATTATGGCATCTTGTATTGGTAAAATATTAAAAGGCACTACAATGGTAAGGGGATAATTGTGATTTTTGAGTATATAGAGATATTAATAAAACACGTACTTAGCATAGTAACCATTACTATACCCTTGCTGCTATGTGTCGCCTATCTCACATATGCAGAAAGAAGAGTTATAGCAATGATGCAGCTTAGAAAGGGACCTAATGTTGTTGGTCCAGCTGGTCTGTTGCAGCCTATTGCAGATGCACTCAAACTATTGTTTAAAGAAGTTATCATACCTCACAAAGCGGATAAATTTGTTTTCCTTTTAGCCCCAGTTGTGACGTTTGTATTAAGCTTGATTGGTTGGGCAGTTATTCCATTTTCTGAAGGTGGGGCAATAGCAAATATCAATGTAGGTGTATTATACTTGCTTGCTGTGTCATCGTTAAATGTATATGGAGTTATTATGGCTGGGTGGTCTAGTAATTCTAAATATGCGTTTTTAGGGGCTATTAGATCTTCTGCTCAGATGATTTCTTATGAAATTTCAATAGGCCTGATTTTGGTATGTGTTTTGCTATCAACTGGTACATTAAATCTGACTGAAATTGTGATTGCACAAAAAACAATGGGGCTTCCTATAAAGATCCTTCTATTTCCTATGATGATTGTATTTTTTATCTCAATATTAGCTGAAACAAATAGATTGCCATTTGATCTTCCTGAGGCAGAGTCAGAGTTGGTTGCTGGGTATAATGTAGAATATTCTTCCATGCCGTTCGCGCTTTTCTTCCTTGGGGAATATATGAATATGATGCTTACAAGCTCTATGTTGGTGTTGCTTTTTTGGAGTGGTTGGTTGCCAATATTAGATTTTGAAATTCTATACTATATCCCTCCATTTGCCTGGTTTGCGATTAAAGTATCTTTTGTGCTATTCTGTTTTTTATGGGTGAGGGCGACTTTCCCTCGTTATAGGTATGATCAGCTTATGAAATTAGGTTGGAAAGTGTTTTTGCCAATTACTTTACTTTGGGTGATTATTACATCATCTGTGTTGTTATTTTTTGATAAACTACCAGGAGCATGATTTTTAGTAAGTTAAAAGCTAAATTAAAGACGTTTTTATTATATGAGCTACTTCAAGGTATGTGCTTAACCTTTAGGTATATGTTTAAGACTAAGGTGACAATCAATTACCCATTTGAGAAAAATAAAATCAGTCCCAGGTTTAAAGGAGAGCACGCATTGAGAAGGTATGCTAATGGTGAGGAAAGGTGCATTGCTTGTAAGTTATGTGAAGCAGTATGTCCTGCTCAGGCTATAAGTATAGAAGCGGAAGAAAGAGAAGATGGTAGTAGAAAGGCTACCAAGTATGACATTGATATGGTTAAGTGTATCTATTGTGGTTTGTGTCAGGAATCATGCCCTGTAGATGCTATAGTTGAAGGACCAAATTTTGAGTTTTCTAAAGAAACACATGAAGAATTAATATATGATAAAAATAAATTATTAGAGAATGGAGAAGTATGGGAAAAAGAATTGGCTTATACTTTAAAATTAAATGAGAAATATAAATAAGAAATGATAATATACGACCTATTATTTTATGTATTTTCAATACTTCTGATTTCTTCAGCGGTTGCTGTGATATCTGTTAAGAATCCTGTGTATTCTGTGTTCTTTTTAATATTCGCATTTTTTAATGTTTCCGGATTATTTGTTCTTTTGGGGGCTGAGTTTTTAGCTATGGCACTTATAATCATTTATGTTGGAGCAGTTGCAATTCTGTTCTTATTTGTTGTTATGATGCTTAATGTCGGGATGCTTAATATTAAACAATATGCTGTAAAGAATAGTAAGTTACTGATGCTATTATCTTTGTTTCTGGCGATAGAATTAATATTCATTATTTATTCTTCTATTGCTGTAGAATCTACAACTTTATTACCTAATGCTCCTTTTGTAATAGAGGGAACACAACCCAATGCCAATCAGATTGGCTTGTTGTTATATACTGACTATGGGTATTTATTTCAGATTTGTGGGTTTATATTATTTGCAGCTATAATTGCGGCAATCATGTTAACTCATAGAAATACAACTTCTAAAAGAACTCAAAATACTGAGCAACAATTATCTAGGAATAAAAAGAATTCCATAACTCTTGTGAACGTAAAATTAAATTCAGGTGTAAATGTCATTGATAGGAACTA
>Ga0222708_1000145_pt1 | contig 20333 bp, 40 predicted proteins | sample AntAcemetage1576_FD_179806 | JGI IMG/M metagenome (GOLD analysis project Ga0222708, IMG submission 179806) | Saline water microbial communities from Ace Lake, Antarctica - #1576 | ecosystem: Environmental > Aquatic > Non-marine Saline and Alkaline > Saline | place: Antarctica: Ace Lake... | reverse complement strand
AGATGACATTATTAATTCTGGTGGTAGTCTATTAGTATGTTGGTACATACTAAAATGGGTGTAATCAATAGTTCCTAATTTATTGATATCTCCTTTATATTCTTTACCTTCCATTTTGAAAGTATTAGTTTTAAAGTTTTTAACCATTCCCGCTGCAATACCACTAGCTTGTGTATTAAAACAATTACAACCATGTACTATAACATCAAACTTACCTTCTAACGCTAGTGATATTAAATCACCATCAATTTCATTATATTCCATTATACTAAATATTTTTTATATTTATCAATTTTTGTTTGATATTTTTCTATTTTTGCTAATGAATCTTTATAACTATCACTATCCTCTTTAAAATCTTTTAATTTTTCTTGTTCATTTTGTAACCACTTTTCATATTTAGTGATATCTTGATTAAAATTATAATTTGTTTGATGACTTAAATCTGGTATTACATAACGAGTTGGTTTAGATAATTTTTCTTGTATTTCTTCTAATTGTTTTTGAAGTAGACCTCGTTCTATTTGTTCTATTTGGTCATTTATATAATCATAATTTTCATTATATAATTTTGCAAATAAAAGACATTGTGCCTCATAATTCGTTGAACTGGAAACACGACTTGAGTATTTATAACATATATTAAATACTTCTTCTAATGAATATTTCCAATCATCTAAATGTTGTTTAATATCTTCATCTACTTCACCACCATATCTTAATATAGCGTTATGACCATCTTCCTCAATTACTTTATTATCATCATCAACCAAAGCTAAACTAAAGGATATTGATTTTTCACTTCCAAATAAATTATATATTCCTACTGAATTTTGTAATAATTTTAATTTCATAATTTTTTATTTATAATTTTTTATTTATACCAAACTGTTACTGCTTTATTATTTGATTTTTTCCCTTTTACCTTACTCCAATAATCCTTTCTAATTTTTTGTTTTAAATGTTTCATGACTTCCTCTAATACTACTTGTTTAGTACCAAATTCTCCAGGTTCATATCCATAATACCGACTAGAAAAATGACTTTGTTTATCATTTAAATAAAAATGTGGGTTTGGATTATTATGATGGGGATATCTAAATCCTTTAGGATTATCAATTATTTGATATCTTTTTCTTACTATTTTAAGTAATTTAGTTTTCATATCTTTTTATTTTATTCATAATCACGAATTTCTACAACTTTAGGAAACCTTGGAATATTATCTGTTGTATATTCAAAAAACTTTACTGTTATTTGCTTACCTATTAGTGATTCTCTTTTTTCCCATAATTCTTCTAGAAATTTATGATTACCATTTACAGCGCTTTCAAATCCTTCAAATATTAAAGTACCAATTTTACCAGAAAGTTTCCCTTTACCCTCCTTATAACCAATACAGGTAAATTCTTCATCGCAAAACATTTTATGCTTAATTAATCCAGTTGATTTTTTATTTTGATATAATGAATTTGGGTCACGTAACATTTGACCTTCATAACCTTGATTCAAATAATCACCTATTTGTTTTATAATATTGTTATGAGAAATTAATTCAAATGTAGGTACTAATTTGATTTGTGATTGAATTCTTGGATGGAAATATGCATCAAAAATTACACCTAAATTAAAGTATCTATCTTCAAATGGTTCATCTTCACCTACGCATGTAGGTAAATCGTACATATGGAATTCAATATATTGTTTTGATAATTCCAAGTCTTCTTTTGTAGGTTTAGTTTTTCTAACACAAGATATAATTGTATTAAAATCTACATCTTTATTTGAAGTAAATAATTCACCATCAAAAATAGCTTCTGAATATTGGGCAAATACTGGTTTTAATTCTTCAAATATATGTGGGGCTGATAATAATGGTTTTCCATTTCTAGACCACATACCATCTGCTTTAACAATACATCTTACACCATCTAATTTTGGTTGACTTAATATAGGGAATTTAATAAACTTTTTACGGTCATTATATTCCTTAGCTGTCATTGGTTGAAAATATACTTTTTTATCACAATCATCAATATTTTCCCAATAACCTAAACTTTTACGTTTATCATGAATTGATTGAGCCTCAGTTAATGCCTGTTCTTCAGGTGTAGTAGCATTTTTCTTACCTACATTTTTAGCTTCACATTCAGTCCAATCACCAGTGAACAATTTCATATTTACAAATCCTGATGTTGAACGATATTTATTACCTTCGACTTCAATTTGCCATTGATTAATATGGTCTTGTGAATTACTACGTTTATATAAAATGGGAAACTTCATTTATTTATATATTTTAAAGTACTATCTTTATGTTTTTGGTAATTTTCAATAGTTATTTTTTCAGCAGTAATATCAGCATCTTTTCTACATGCTATCATACAAATTAATAATAATGCTATTACTAATAATACTACTTTAACTGTATTTCTCATTTATTAAATTTAGATTTTAACTGCTCTTTCTCAATTAATGATTTTAATTTAGATACATAATTAGGATCCTCAGCATAGTGTTGTTTTAAATAATCAAAATATTGTTCTTCTGTTTTTAATTCATATAAATATGTAGAATAATATAATGCATAATCCAAAACACTTTCTTTCCATTCATTATAATAAGCGTGACCTCTGTGGGTACCTTGAGCTAAATTAGATCTGATTTTAGCTTCTTTCATACCAAACATATTATGATTTTCAATGAATATGGTTGATTTGTAATAACTACTTTCTAATTTTGACTGAGCTAAAATAATATGGGGAAATCTAAAATTTAACTGTTGGATATATTCTATTAATCTATCCTCAGAAAATTTATTATGATCTTTAATTACTATCATTTTTTCTTCTAATGATAGTTTTTCAACAATTGGAGTTTCCTTATTTGTAGATAAACTTAATATTAGGGGTAAAACTATAAATCCAAATAATAAACTAACAATAATACTATTTCTTTTTGTTACGACATTGGTTTTTTCAAATTCTAATGTCTTTTGATTATACTTATAATACATAACTTTTTATTTTAATATTATTAGACGTAAATATACGAAAAATATATTACTAAAACACGTCTTCTATATAAGCTTTTACAACTTTAGCTGCACGTTTTGAGAAACGGTGTTTATAACTAGGACCTTTTGGGTCTGAAAAAGTCCAATGTAATATTTTAGCATTTTGCTCAGGTATAGAATAACCACCCATTAACATCCATCTTATTTTAAATCGCAAATAAAACTTCAGATAATCTATATATGACCAAAGCCATGTTTTTCTTTTCTCTTGAATTGTCCAAAATAATAAGAATACTGTTCTAGCTGTAGCAATTAATATTACCCATACTGCTGTTACTATTAAAATTTGTCCTAGTCTTTCCATCATAACCTATGTTTACCTGGTATCGCTACGTAATCATATCCTACTAATTTACCACCCCCTGTATATGGGACCTTTTTATTAGTTGCAAATAGATATAATGGTCCTGTATATTCAATTCCATTAATACGTCTTTTAGTATTAAATGATCTAAATTCACGACACGTAACTCTATACCAATTATTTAAATTTGGAAGGAATACTTCTAAATTAGCTGAGGTATCAAAATTATATTCTAACTTAGCTGTACTACCCTTCTTTTCCATAACTTTTATTTATATAAATAAATTATAGATAGACTGCTCGTAAAGAATTTCACTTTACACACAACTACGTTGCTTAGAGTATTCACTCTACGTGTCTTATTCCACCACAACAGGTTCCGATGTACCTATTTATTACTATAATTTATTATTACTTAAATATACGAATTTTAATACCCAATTCCAACCATTCTAAAATAAAATTCTTTAGGAAATTCATTAAATATAAAAGTTGTAACTGCACATAACCAACACTCAAATACTGTATCAAATTTATTTTCTACTGTATACCAAGCACCTTCAAATTCTTCTCTTACAAATCTTAAATGGTATTGATATTCATCAAATGGTTCAGTTGTAATTTTTACTTTAATTTGGTAATGACCCTCAGACATTATATCTAAAAGTGTATCTACACCCATAACCATTTCTAAATCATCTTTATCACCCTCCCATTCTGGTAAGACAATAAACCATCTGTCTTGATATCTTTCAAATGTAAATATATTATCCATTTAATAAGAAATTTATAAGTATAATTATAACAATAATAACAACAACTCTTTTAAAAAGAAAAATAATACACCCATCCAAAATTGTTTCTACTTGAGTGTTTTTATTTTCTAAAAAATTCATGATATATACAATATTGTAGGTCCATCTTTTTTTACATCAACGTCTTTATAACGTTTTCTAAAATCCCCTAAATTAAAACCTTTAGTGATTAAATGAAACCCATTTTTAGTTTTTAATACTGCTTGTGTTTTTCTAACTCCTCTAGGATATAGTGTATCTAAAAAATCTGATATAACTGGTCCATCTCCAACATCTATATCATCAACATCTACAATCCATAACTTATTTTCTTCGGAACTAAATTTCCCCATTACTGAATGGTATGTTTGGGAAACTATAGGAATATGATTATTTAATTCTTGTTTAGCTGCTTTATAATTATACTCTTTAAGGCATCTTTTAAATGACCTACGATTTAAATAAATATAAGCTCTCGCATTGGCTCCATCACATATTCCTATAATTTCCTCCATTTTTTGTTCTAAATCTTCAATAGATTTAATATAGTAATGGGAAATTACATTATGATTACCCTTAAGGTGTGGGTTATCTTTTCGTCTTCTAATTATTTGTAAGTAATAAAATTCATCCTCACTATCAAATTCAAGAAACGGTTTTATTTGTTCCAGATTGTTTATCATAACTTAATTTTTGTTCCTGTTCCATATCATAATCAGTATTTTCTACCAACCATTCTTGAAATGAATTTAGTATATTATCATCAGAGTCATTTAAATCAAATTGTTCTGAATTCATGAATTTTGTAATTTCATCAACACTAGCCCTATTTTTTAATATATTATATATATGAATTAACATTTTAAATATTTTTTATTGCTTGTTGTAATTGTGGTTCTGTAACTAGACCCATTAGTCTATTTACTTCAACTCCATCTTTTTCAAATATAGTAGCTGGTACACCTCTTATTCCATATTTTCTAGCTAATTCAGCATTTTGATTTGCATCTAATGCTTGAAAACTAACACTTGGAAATTGTGTTGATACTTTATCAAATATAGGAGCATATGCTTTACATGGTCCGCATGTTACTGTTGAAAATTTAATTATGTTTATCATCTAATACTTTAATTTGAGCTATTATTCGATATTCTTTACCTATAAAAGATGGTGATTGAATAGACTGAACATCGAAATTAATTAATTTTTGTTCTAATAATTCTTTTCCTAAACTTAATGAAATATCATTTAGAATATAATTTTTATGATCAGGGTTATCAAACACTCCTTGGTCGATTTGAACTGATTTTTGGAGGATTAATGATCTAGGTTCTATATATTTTATTTTAGGACCTTTTAAATATTCTAAATGTAAATCACCATCAAGTTTTTTTATTTTAGCATCTTTATTCTCTATAATTGTAATAAATAAATGTTCAAATGATTTACTAATTATAAAAAACGCTGCCATTATAAATATGACTACAAATGTAAGTAACCCTAATATCATATTATTCTTTAATTTCTTCTTTTACACCCATCATTAATATATTTTCATATAAGTTTTTTAATTTACTGTAAATGAAATTATATACTTCTTCTACTAAATCAGATAAAATCCAATTTAATAGTGATACAGGCCATAAGAACCACCATCTAAATACATTACCTTTTAGTTTTTCTTTAATATATTTTATATCACCTGTTGATTTGCTTCTTATTTTACGACCTAAAAAATATGTTCGAATTAAGGAATAAATAAAACCAACCCCAAAATATAAACCTATATTTAACCAATTTATATAACCTAATATATCAAAATTAGACCAAAAATAAACTACTACACTAAATATAATAAAACTAAATAATGCTCCCACACCATTTTCTTGTCTATCAAATGTAAATAAAGATATTACAAATGCTACTACTGCTATCCAAAACCATATTGCGGCACCGAATAATGCAAATTCTCCAAAAAATTGTAAAATACTTTCCATAACTTATATATTTTATTGTTCTTTAAGACTATCTTCTCATAATACTTCTAGGATTTTAGTTTCTTTTACTGATACTATTTTAAAATCTAATGTAGTACCTTCATCCACAAATTTCTTAGTAGTAGTAGTTTCAGCCTCTAAACATGATGAAGCCCAAGCTAAATACTGTTCTCTAATTTTTTTCTGTTTACCTGTATCACTTTCGGTTAACAACTCAACATTTACTTGATAAAATTTCATATTTTTATATTTTATTTGTTATAATACTTAATATACATAGCTTGTTGTCGTAATCCAAATTCTCTTGTAATTACATTTGGTGGTGCTTCGTCTTTCATGTACATATCTAATCCAACTACCATTTTTTTAGCATTAAATTTTCTACTTCTTCCTTGAATCATACCATCTTCATCTGCCAACTCTAATATTATGTTTTTTAAACCTAATGTTGATTCACATGAATTAATAAAATCATATATTTGTTCTCTTGTCATAACTTTATTTCTTTAAGTAAATCTCTTGCTCTGGCTGCTAAATCATATTTTTCATTTTGAAGAAATACTTCCAACCCCAAATTTAATGCCTCACCCCACTCTTCTTCAAATATGGTCATTTTAATAGGACCATCTTCTGAATCTGGGAATTCAGCTTCAAAAACATCAACTAAACCAATTTTCTTATTTGATTTAAAATATTGTTCTAATTTTTCAAGTGTTTCTGTTTGTATTAGTAGGGGATTTTCATCATTAAAGTCTAATAATTCACCTATATTTTCAAATTTGCGTTTCTTCAATCTTCCCATTCAATTCTTCTAATTTAAGTTTATCTTCTTTAGTAATTCTTTTTTTACGCTCACCTGGTGGTGTTTCATACGAAGCGATAATTTTATTTCGTTGTTTAATTAATTTTTCTAATTCTGGGTCTATAAATTCCTCTATTTCTACTAAATATGGTCCATTTAAGTGGCGATTTTTATCCCAATACCAAGTATGAACACTACCATCTTCATGTTTAAAGATTTGTGTATACACCATTAATTTAATAGCTTCAATTTCTTTTGGTCTACCTCTATTATCCTTAGCCATAATACCTTTATTTATAAGGTAAATATACGAAAAATATATTATTTAACCAAATAACCTTGTATAGTATCAGCTTCATATTTTTCCCAAGGAAAAATTATCCATTCATCACTATTAATTTTATCACAATAAAAATTTGGGGTAAATTTACTATTATATCTCTTTACTAAAGCACAAGTTGTGTAATCATGGTATCTTTTCATTGTTACACCCGAATCACAGATATCATCTACTATTAGTACTTTACTAGTTGGATAATAAAATTGATATGTTTTTTCTAATTCTATATATGGGATATCTAATTTATGAGATAACATAATTGCTGGTATTAAACCTCCTCTAGGTATACCTGTTATATTACTATACTCAATATCACTATTTTTAATTTTCTCAGCCAACATATCAATATAATGACTAATTTCATTCCAATTCAAAACTAACTTTTTACTCATATTGATTCTGGATATAACTTCATTATTAAACTATATAAATGTTCTGGGGTTTCTAAAAATAATGGTGGTATATTCATATCCAATACTAATGGATTAATTAAACCATCTATTGATATTCTATCGTATAAATAAAATGCAATTAGTTCATATATCTTTTCCCCATATCCTAATTTTAAAGTATTATCAATAATATCATAAAATGGTTCTTCCCATCTATTAAGATCTATTTCAAAATCAGATAATAATTCTGCACTTTTTCTTAATTGTGTTTCATATGCTATAATTGTAGAGACAAATAATTCTTTCTTTCTAAAGGCTGAATTTCTTCTTCTGCGTTTTAATTTAGTATTAGTATTAAAAGTTTTATCAAAAGCGGCTTTTATTTCTTTATTTGTCTCTTTCATATTAATTTTTTTAAATCCCTCAACCTAGCACAGGTCTCAAAGTCCTCCTTTTTTAAAAAATAATCTTCAATAACTAATAATATATTTTTAAATTCAGATTGTGGAATAAATACTACATAATCCTTAAAATAACAAATATTACAACTTTTACGTCCTTTTTTAATACTGTATTCTAAATTTTCTACTAATTTAGTAAATAAAACCTTTTGAACATTCTCATTATTTAACCCTTTTATATATGTATCTAAATCATCATTCCTAAATGTTACTCTTGGTAATTTTTGCATATTATTTTAATACTATTTCTCTTATAAATGTAAAAACACTATCTAGGGGAATTTGAAAATTTGCAGCAAATTTATCTGGTGCATCAGTATCCCTATCAATTTCTAATTTATATTGGTTAAACTTTTCTCCTAATGTAGTTGCTAAACTATTTTGTAATGCATCAACCTCCTCAGGTGTTAAATTCTGAATCATATCCCCATTTTCATTTGATGGATAAAATTTTAATTTAATACCCTTTTTTGTTGGGTTTTTATTGACATCTACTACTACTTTAAACGTTTCATTATTTAATTGTGCTGTGTAATTTAATTCACCTTCTTCTTGTAATAATAATTCCTTTAAAGATTTATTTACTATTCCCATTTTATTATTGTTTTTATATAAATATTAAATTTTCGACATAGTTTACAAGGGAATTAACTACAATTACAAACGAACCAAATTCATATTTACCTGTTGTTTTTATTTGACCTAAGGTTTCTTGAAATGTTTGTAATACTTTAAAATCATTTTCAGTTAATTTTCCAGCATTGAATTTTACTATTACATAACCTTTAGGTTCTATTTTATTACTTTTAACCCTATTTCTCATATTAAATGTAGTATGTGGTTGCTCACTTTCTATATATGCTTCAACTTCATCATCCCAATCTACATATATTACATCACACCAAGGTTCTAATATACTTAATATATGAATATTACAATTTTCAGTAAAAAATTCAACATTAAATTTATTACCAGCATTTACTGAATTCCATTTTCTTAAATAATTCCTTGAAGAGTTTAATTCAATTTGCTTTGTTCGATTTTTATATTCTTCTGAGAATCTTGAGGTTTTTGATACAAAATGGTAACATATAGCATCTAATGATGTAAACATTTTAATACCTAGTAAACCCATTCTTCTTATAAAATCATCATCTTCCCTAAACATAGGTGTAAATATATTATGAAACCCACCCATTTTTATAAATAAAGATTTTGGTAGACCCATAAAGAAAAATACTCCATTTTCTGTTTTATCTTTCATTATATCTAATACAGTATGTGAAAATTCTTCAAAATCATTTTCCTTGAAATTCTCTAAACTATCACCAAAATCCCTAATCATTTTACCTGGCCTTTCATGACCTGCAAATATTGGTGGTTCGACTGTAGTATACCCAATTGCTCGTTTTTCATCATTTTCCAAATGTTTTAAAATGTTTTCTAAAAAATAAGGAGCAACTACAATATCATTATGTAAGAATGTTATATAATCCTTGGTTGCTAATTTTGCGGCTTTATTATAAGTATCTGAAAATGTCTTGTTTTCAATATCTAAATGATATCTTAAATTATCATCTTTTAAACTAGATACCCATTCATGTGTACCATCTGTACTTCCATAAGATACAAAACATAATTCAACCTCAGGATATATTCCCCTAAACGTTTTGTAAAAATGTTTTGAATAATCTAAATTATTTTTTAAGCCTACAAGTACACTTATCTTCATGATTTTTAATTATTATATAAACCTTCTAATGAGTTATAAAATGGAATATTATGTTTTTTACATACTATTTCTACATTTCCTTTTCTATAAAATCCTTCTTCACAAATTACTACTAATTTACCTTCTTTTGCATGTAATCCTAGTTCTAATAATGAAATTGGTGCTTTGGAATCTTTAGTCAATACTAAAATTATTAATTCAGCATTATCCATACCTTTTAATTCCCATTCAACTTGTTCTCTAAATTGTTTGTTTTCTATTGTTTGTTCCCATGAACTATCCCAATCATCCCTTCTTGGATTCAATATAATAACATTATCATGAATATCCAATAAAATTTCAGTTACTTCTGTTTGCCAATCCCTAGCTTTTCCCATATCAATAGCACCTGCTAAAAATATTTTTACTATTCCCTTTTTATTTGGATATTTTTCAGGGGCTTTATAAACCTTTTTCATATTTTATTTTTTATAATTTAATCCGTCAACATTTATTTTCACACCAATCACCTAATATGTGTTGGATTCCTATAAGATGTTCATATAATTTATTATATTCTTCCTTTGTTAATTCAGGACAATTTTCTATTTTAACGTTAAATTTTGTTAATGTGACTTCCATATTAATTCATGTAAACTATTTCTATACCTGCTTCTGTTAACATTTCATATTGTGGTATATCATTAAATCTATCTTTATATGTTTTTTTCTTACCCATAACTTAATCTATATTATCACAACTACCAATTGTTGGGATGTGAGTTACTACATATGTTTGATTTGGTGATTCTGCTTTCTTCATTTTGGTCGATAATTTTAATACCTGCTGAATAAAATCAAAATCATGTCCATAACCTGACATATGTTTTGTTTTTTTAACTATACTTGTTTTTATAATTAATTCACTATGACCTATACTTCCATATACTAATTTTGGGTCTCTAATTTTATTTTCAGGACATACAAATGTTTTATAATATACTAAATCTAAATCAGTTCCTTCAATTTCACTCAAATAATGTATAAAGTGATTTTCAGTTAATATATCATCATTCCCAGCAAATATAAAGTAATTACTAAATGCATTTTCAACTGCGTAATTTACAATATGATAACCACAACCACCATAATTTTTATCCATATTAAACATATGGAATTTATTACCTCTTTTTGATGCTTGTTTTTGAAAATAATCTACTTCCCCTCCATCAATCATATTTTGGAATTGTGGACATCCATCACCAATTACGAATGCTTCCCAAGTATGATAATCGCACTTTTGTGCTAATATATTATTAATTATTCTGCGCGTTCTAGCTGGTCTTTCCCAACAAGGAACTACAATTGATAATTTATATGGTATTTTTTCTTTATTCATTTGCTGCAGCTAATTTTAGAAAATGGCTTGTTAATTCTGTTAACCTTTTTGATGTAATATTATTTATTTCTAAACCAACCACATTTGGTTTTATAAAACGAGCAGGATTTCCTACCCAAACTCCTCCAGGTTTCATTAATATTTTCTTAGTAATTATAGCACCCATACCAACCATTGAATAAGCACCTATAGTTGCATATTGATGACATATAGAACCTAATCCCATATTAACACCTTCCATTATTTTTGTATGACCACCAATTATAACATTACAAGATAAAGTAACATTATGACCAATTTCACTATCATGACCTACATGACTTCCTCTTAACATAATTATATTTGGTCCTATAAATGTATCTTTTTCAATACCTACATTAATTGTGATAAATTCTCTAAAAACACCATTATCACAAATTACTACTTTATGTTTTGGTTCTTTATGAAAATGACTTTTATGTTCGGCATTTGTACCTACTGAACAATATGCTTCAAATGTACAATTATCTCCTATTAATGTATTATTTGTAATATAACAATAAGGTCCAATATAATTTCCTATACCTATTTTCACACCTTCATCAACTATTGCTGTAGGGTGGATTTTATTAGAGGGGTGATATCTCTTATTATAATCCGTCATATAACTTGTTTTGAGATTCTTGTTTGGTAATTGTTTTAGGGTGATGAATATCCAAATCGTAATTCATTGGTAATTCAATTTTTTTATCACTACCTACTAATGTTTCATGAACTTTACCTACCCATTTAACATTTCCATTAGATTTACAAATTCGATATTGGTAATCTGGGTAGTTAATTCTTTTCATATCATCGATTGACCACCTCCATTTTGTTAAATGTTCTTGGGTAATACCTTCAACAGTATTTATTCTAGCTAAACCTAGAATTTCAACTTCATCATTTTTTTCAAGAATATGATGAATATTATTTATTAATATTGGGTGTGGTAATTCATCCGCATCAATAAAAAACATATATTCATTTAGATTAGGCATGGTAAAAAACTGATTTTTCCAATCTGCAAAATGTCCTTTGAATTTATCTTCCCTTAATGTTATATAATCATCAGATGATAAATCATATAAATAATTTTGTAAACCTATAGTAATATTAGTAGTATCCCACAATACATTTATATTATCTTTTTCTTTTTTATTTAATAATAGGAATGATAATAATTTTTGTATTTCTTCATATTCATTAGCTACTGTCACACAATATGTTATAAATTTTGTATCCATATTATTAATATATAATTTTTTTATTTAATTACCAAGTTTTTACAAAAGCCCAGCGTAGTCCAATGCGTCAATAAATCCTGCTTGACCAAACTTCTGTAATGTTTTTGGGTCATTTTTAAAATGTACATCTTTATTATGTAATTTTTTAAAACTTACAGTTTCTTCTTTAGTCATAGGTATAGATTTAATTGCAGCCCATTCCCAATCTTCTGGTGATGAACCTAAAGGAAATACTATCCCTTTTTCTATATCCTTTATTGTTTGTGGATAATAAACTCTCCCTTCTTTATCGGTAAATTTAATATCTTTATAAAGTTCAGGGAATGCTTTTTCATATTCAGTAATATCCCATACTCCTTCTTTTAATAAATCTGATGTATAAAATCCACACCCAAAACATTTATATTCTTTTACTACAGGATTTATTTCTGTTATATAACATGCATCACTAGTACAACCTGGGCAAGTTCCTAAACTATCTTTCATTTTAATCTAATTTAATTAATTTTGGCATTTTTAATTTTAATGGAAGTTTAACATTTGCGTCAAATATTTCTTTTAATTTTGTTTTCATATTTGATAATGCGAAATTTTCCTTTGTATAATGGGCTAAACGTTTACCCTGTACTTTATATTTTTTATAATTTTCAAAATAATCTTTTAATGCTGATCCTGCTTGGTTATGATCAAATTGAAACCACGATGAACCATCAATAATCATATCTTTAATTTGTGCAGATTTATCAACCTTTTCCAAATTACCCCCAATTAATGAAGTAAATTCAGATTTTAAAAAATCAATCTGTCCTCCCCAACCTGATGCTATAATTGGTTTTTGGGTTTGAGAAAATTCTAATAATGGTCTACCAAAACCTTCTCCTTTTGTTAAACTAATCATAGCTTTTATTTTATTATGATTATATAATTCATTCATTTCTGTATCATGAAGATCTCCATGTAATAAATAAATGTTAGGAAGATTTTTAGAATTAATACTTTTTCTAATAGAATCTATTTTTTCTAGAATACTATTTCTATCCATTATAGATGCACTACCACTACTAGTTTTTAATACAAGTGCAGGTTTTGATTTTTTGTTTTTAAATACTTCTAAAAATATTCTAACTAAACCACTTACATTTTTCCTATCCTTCTCAAAATCACCTGGTAACCACATTCCAGTGAATAAGAATGCAAAATCTTCATTTATATTATTTAATAAATTACTAACTTGACCATTTTTTAATGTATTATCCTTTTTATATATATCTGGGTTAAAACCTTCAAATAATACTTCTACAGGTTTTTCAAGTTTAATTTCACCAACTAATTGGTTTGTATTTGTATCTTTTTTCTGAAACATTGAATTTTGGAACACAGTTTGGGAATGTGTGGATGGAACAATAGTTAAGTCCATTCTATTAACCCCTTCTATCCATGTAGGTGAACATATATTAGTTTCAATACCTGCTGTAAATAAACAATTCCATTTACCTATTTGTTGGGCCTCATTGGGAACTGTTATCCAAATCATAATATCAGGTTGATATGTTAAAGGTGGTGAAATAAATAATTCCTTTAACCATTGCCATTCTATATGATCATCTATAAAAGTTGTAGGTGTTGTCCCCCATCCACATGGTAATATTTTAATATCCCATTCATTTTTATAAAGTTCGTGAATTACTTTTATTTTGTCGCGACTTGCAGCTCCATAACCACTATAAGTCTCCACACTTGCGTATATCACACAGGTTGGTTTATTTATATTTCCATTTGAATCCATAAGCTGTTTTTTGTTTACCTGAAGCTACATCTGATATTGAACTTCCATTTTTAATAATATATTGGGTGATTACTTTTATTTGGTTTTTTATCTTCTATTTTAATAAGATTATATGGTAATTTTGGGGTGAATTTTTCTAATGTTTGATTAATACCATCAATCATATTATTACACATCATTCTAGCAGACATACCACTTTCATCACTAGTTACCCAATAATGACCTTCCATACCTAATTTTTTACGATTAGTTTTAGATAATTTATAAACTGTCATAATAGCTTCTGCCAAATCTCTTGGATCTATCTTATCATCGAAAATATATGGTGTTTTTGGGGAACCTACTAATGTACTACATCTTGGGAAAACTGGGATAGCCCATTCACCACATTTTTTATAAGTCCCATAATGATTTGACATAAAATTTTTATTGAAATTTATCCAAATTCCATTTTCATCAACAAATCTCATTTGGTCCTGCATCCCTCCTGTTACTGTTGCTATTACCATAGTTCCAGCCATCATAGATTCAGTTAATGATAACCCCCAACCTTCATTTGAAGATGGTAAAATAGTAACATCTACTGAATTATAAAGAACATTTAATCCTTCTTGTGACATTTTTTGGGTTGATAAAAATACATTATGTTTAAATCCAAATAAGGATTCACAAACTGCGGGTAAATCTGTTCCATTATTATCAACAGCATCTGTATGTAAAATTAATTGAATATTATCTTTTTGTTCTTGTGATAATTTATCTTCAAATATTTTCCATGCTACTAATAAATCTGGTATATTTTTTCTTCTAATATTCCTAGAATTAAATAGTGCTATAAAATCTTTTTTACCATTTGGAAATAGTTCTTTTTGTTTTGTATTTAATTCAAGTTTATCTTTAATTGGATAGAATTTCTTCTCGTTTATTCCATGAGGAACATATTTAATTATTTTAGTTTTTGATAATTCTTCACCTAAAACAACTTCATTAATATTTTTAGTCTGTTTTGAAATTGCTAATAATGCGTCACAACTTTCATAGAATGGTTTATTATACATTGGGGCTGGAGGTGCATCCCATATATTATAATAAATTATTGGAATTTGACTACGAATTTCATTTTCTATTTTAAATAACCATTCAAAATACCTTGGATCTGTGAAAATCATTAAAGCATCAGGTTTTTCTTCTGCAATAATTTTTCTTATTAACCCAATATCACCATATCCATGATTTGGTAAAATAGTTACACTAGCATCATCCATTTCTCTTTCATCATTAACAAATTTAGATACATCTAATCTTTGTCCATGATGTGGGTGATTAATTCCAGCCCCTATTTGGATCCAGTTAAATTGATGGGAAGTACCTACAATAATCTCTTTAGCCATGGTACCAACACCACTTGTGGCTAACATATCATCTGAAATAAGTAGGATTTTTTTTCTGTTTTTTTGAGGGATATAACCGTTTTTCATAAATAATTGTGTTCTGATTGATAATGTAAAAAACCTATTTTAAATCTCCAAATCTGTTGTATTATGAACTTTATTTCTGAAGTCTTTGTCTTCTAGATATAAATACATTGCTCGATCTACTAATTTTTGAAGTGAGAATTTTGTGCGGATTGTTTCTATTTTGAAGTTCTGAAAGATAACCGCGTCTACCTTTACAGAAGTTAATTTTTGATTACTTACCATTTTTAATTTATTTTAATTCCTATATAAATATATAGTTTTTAATAAATATCGAACGGATTTTTAACAGAATTACCTTTTGAACATAATTCATCTTCATCCTTATAAGGACAAAACTTACAATTATTATCAGATATTTCTTTTTTATATTTAGTATCTTTGAAATTACCATGTTCATCAAAAGCTGCATGTGCGAATCTTTCTAACATTTCCCAAGATTTCTTTATTTTAATTTTACCAGAAGCTGGTACGAATTCTTGTACTCTATTTTGAACATAATCTATATTCTCATATAATTTTCTTTTTAAAATCAAGAATTTAACATTGATATTATCAATTGGAAAATCAAATAATTCCGAAAAGAATTTTTTATATAAAATTAATTGGGCTAATTTAGTTTGATCAGATTTTTGCCATTTACCCCATGATTTGGTTGCAGTTTTTAAATCGATAATTTCAATTGTATTTGTTGGTTCATGGTACATTACAACATCTAAATGACCTCTATAACTTACATTTGGTAATACTTGGTAATCAATTGGTATTTCACAACCAACTAAGTACCATCCTCTTTTATCAAAGTATTTCTTCTTCTTCTTTTTAAACCATTCTAATATTGCAACCCCATCAGTATAAAATTCATGTAATTCATCAGGATTTGAATAATGTACTCCTTTATTTTTTTTAAGATCTTTTGTGTATAATTCTATAAGTCTGCCCTTAAACATACTATTTAAATCCAACTTATCAGCTGCTGTAATACTTTCGTTATAATAGACTTCTAAATATTTTTGTAATGCTTCATGCATTGCAATACCAAATATTAAGTTAATACTTGGGTCAAATATCTTCTTTTTATCTCTATACTGAAGTCCCCATCTAAACCTACACTGGTTAAATATTGTTAATTGAGTATGAGATATTACTTTTTCATCCCCAGCAAAATTTATAAATGGGGGTTTATAAGCTTGAATTTGTTTAACTAACTTGGGAATTTTCCTAGGTCCTTTTTTTCTTTTCGTTTTGTCCTTATTCTTGAACATTCCGAAAATACGTTCCATTCTTTCCTTTTCATCGATTACCACCATAGATTTCTTTTAACCATTAATGCAATTACACCGTAATTTGCAATATCAATGATTGTGTCTTCAATACTTTCATCTTCAACAAAATTATCGTTTTTATTAATTAATAAATTTTTTAATCTTGATAATTTATCATGTAATCTAATAGAAACACCTAATAATGAAAATTCACGTTCTTTTTCAGTTTCCATTGAAGAACCTAAAGTAATATTAGACTTACCATATGCTAACATTTTCTTTTGATATAAAGCATATTGTTCAGCTTGTATTTTTTTAAATTCAACACCTAACTCAGGAAATCTTTCATTAAATCTTCTATCTATTGCTGATTGTTCTATTGCTTTAGAAGATGCAGCATTATACATACCTTGGTTTTCTTCTGATTTTCCATCTTCCTTTATTATTCTTCCAAAACTATCAGTTTTGATTTCTCCTGATTCGATTTTATCTGATATTGAACTTGTTAAACTTCCCATAATTTATCCTATTATATTTGTTTTTGGTAAAAATTTGTTTAATTGATTAAAGAATTGTTTATATTCTTCTAATTGTTTATATTGTTTTTCAATATGATCTTCTTTTTTGGAAATATAGTATTTAATTAATCTATTTTCAACAGTATCATCCAACCTATCAATAAGTTTCTTAGCCGCTTTATATTCGTAATCTGGTTTATATAATGCCATTAATTTGTAATTTTAGCTATTTCTTTTTCAGGTAATCCTTTCATTTTTAATATTGTCAATATTTGATCAATATTTATTAAATTGAAAAATTCTATTACTTCTCTTTTAGAACATTCAAAATATTCACTAAGGTGTATTAATAATTCATCTTTAGGTTTTTCACTTGATGATTTTATATACCTATTGAACATTTTTTTATGTGGTAATACTTTCAAATAAAATTCATATACGTGTTTATCAGGTACTTGATATGTTTGAACCTCATTAACTAAACCAATATTATATTGATTCATACTAATAACTTTATTTAAAATGAATACATTAAATGATTTTTGTTGTTCAGAAGAGAACTTACCCCAAGGAGTTTTAAACTCCGTAAGATGTTTAAACCATTCAAATGGTGAAAGTGTATTTTTTACAGCTTTATGTCTCCCCATTTTTTATGTCTAATTATATTTTCTAAAATTAATTTTGCATTTTCCCAATATTGGGAATGATAAGTATTCATTTGACAAGGATTATTATAAATATATAAATTTTCATTTATTAATTCCAATGCACATAATGCTGCAGCCTCTTTAGAAATATATGGATTAGTACCACAAGATGTATCTATTTTATTATTTATTTGATAAAAACGATTTATAAGTTCACAAACCCTTTCTTCAGGGGTATGTTTTTTCTTTTTATCCTTCATTTTTATCGTTACTTGTTTCTAATAAAGTTACTACTTCTGGTGGTAATCCTTCTTTACAAATTTCACCTGTTACTGCATCATAAAATACTGCAATTGGTACCAATGAATCATCACTACCTCCAGTAATAAACCTACTTACTTTTCTAAGTATAAATCCTTGTTGCCAGACTTGTTCTCCTGTTTCTGTTAATACTGGTGATGTCTTATTAATATCAATTTTCATTTGTTGTTGACTCATAATCTATTTATTTATTAATTTCTAATATTTTTGCTATTAATCCCAAAAAACAAATTTCTTTATCTACTATGGTAACTGATTTATGTGCATATTCTGCTATTAACCAGGGTATTGTAATATTTGATGAATAATCATCCAATCTATCATATAATATACGGTAAAGATTACTGTAATCTTTAATATCTAAATCAGCTATGGTTTGTCGTATGATATTAAATTTACCTCGGTCTTTCGCGGCTAATAATTCGATTATTGTATTAAATGCTTGGTCTAAATTAGACTGAATATCATCAATTTTTAATGTACCTGTTTTTGAAAATGATTGTAATTTTATTAAACATTGTCTATTATCAGGATATGTTAAGTTAATTAAACTTGCAACATTATTAATATCAAATTTTATTTCCTCTTTTCCAAGTATTTCAACACATTTCTTAGCTAATTCTGATTTTGTTGGAGGATGTAAAATATAATGATCCAGTCTCGATTGAATTGGGTCTAACATTCTTTCAATATAATTACAAGTAAATATAAATCTTGTATTTTGGCTAAATGTTTCAATTATATTTCTTAATGCAGATTGTGCATTAGCAGTTAAATAATCAGCTTCATCTAATATAATAATTTTTAATGGTTTAAAACTCGCAGTAGAGGCAAATGCTTTAACCTTATCACGAATAGTATCAATACCATTTTCATCTGATGCGTTGATATATAACGAATCACAATCAATATTTGTTACAATTAATTTTGCTGCTGTAGTTTTACCTGTTCCTGCTCTACCACTTAAAATAAGATTTGGTATTGAACCTTTTAAAATCCAATCTTCTAGATTACTCCTAAATGTTGGATTACCAATATAACCTTCTAATGTTGTTGGGGAGTATTTACTCCACCATAATTCATTTTTATTCATTTACTACGGATTTATTATCTTATCTATCATCCAAGTATTACCCATTTTACTTCTTGAACATATAACAATTTGTTTGTATGGGAGTATTCTTTCTTGGACCCATTTACTATATCCTGTTTTTAGGAAACTCTCCGCATCTTCCAAAGATTCAAATAATTTATCTGAGAATTGATGCATCTTATGTAAGACACACCAATCAAAATAGTATATTTTATACTCCCATTCATTCATAATTAATACATTTGTTGTTTTTCTTCTTTTGACCTTTCCTCAAAAACCAAACTGGTTGTTGTTAATAGTGTACCTGCAACTGATGATGAGTTTTCTAATGCTAATCTAGTTACTTTCTTGGGGTCTAATATACCAGCCTTTTTCATATCAACAATTTTACCTGTTGAAACATTATAACCACTCCAATAATTTAATTTTTTGGCATTTTTTAACTGAAAAATAATATCATAAGCTTTGTTTTTTTCATATCCAGCATTTAATAATATTTGTACAAATGGTAATGCTACTGATTCGTATACAATTTGTTTTCCAATATTAATATCATCTTCTCCTTTTATAAAATTAATATTTTCTCTTGCATATAATAATGCAACACCTCCACCAGGTAAAATACCTTCTTCAATAGCAGCTTTTGTTGCATATAATGCATCTTCTACTCTATCTTTTTTTTCTTT
>Ga0222708_1000144_pt1 | contig 20396 bp, 17 predicted proteins | sample AntAcemetage1576_FD_179806 | JGI IMG/M metagenome (GOLD analysis project Ga0222708, IMG submission 179806) | Saline water microbial communities from Ace Lake, Antarctica - #1576 | ecosystem: Environmental > Aquatic > Non-marine Saline and Alkaline > Saline | place: Antarctica: Ace Lake... | reverse complement strand
TCCCTGAAATTCTGGATCTCTGATAAATACCGATATAATTATCTTTATACCTTTTAGAATATCATCTATAGAAATTTGGCTAGTCTTTCTATATTTAGTCATTTCACCATAGTTTTTTATAGATTTTAACAAAGCTGATTTAAGTCCTTGTTCATGAGTTCCACCTAGAGAAGTTCTAATAGTATTGCAATATGAAATAATCTGCGTATCTTTTTCATCCCAACCAATAGCCCAACTTACTTCTCCTCCTGCTATTTTTAATTTGGATTTTCCTATAAAAAATTTTTCTATAATTCTATCTTCTGTAATCCACGTTTCCATATAGTCAGCCAAGCCGTTTGGAAAATGGATTATTTCTTTTTGTGGAATATTATGCTTATCCTCTATTTTAACTTCGCACTCCCAAATAATTTTTACTCCACTAAATAAATACGCCTTTGATTTTATGAATTCATAAATAGTTTTATAAGAGAAAAGGTTATTTGTTCCAAAAATATCCGGATCTGGTTTAAAGGAAATTTTTGTCCCACTTCTATTTTTTAGCTCTCTAATTATTTTTAAATCGGTTTTCGCAAAGCCTCTAGAAAAAGATTGAGCCCATACCTTACCATCTCTTGTTATTTCTACGTCTAATTTCTCTGAAAGCGCATTCACAACAGACACTCCAACTCCATGCAATCCTCCAGAAGTATGGTATGCCTTATTATTAAATTTTCCACCTGAGTGCAAAGTGGTCATTATAACCTCTAAAGCAGACTTATTTTTATATTTTGGGTGTTTATCAATAGGGATACCCCTACCATTATCTTCTATTGCTATGGTGTTATTTTCTTTTAAAGTAACTGATATCCTGTTTGCATGACCACTAATAACTTCATCCATAGAGTTATCAAAAACTTCTTTTACCAAATGATGAAGCGCATTGTTATCCTTACCTCCAACGTACATACCAGGTCTTAGTCTAACCGGTTCTAGGCCTTCTAAAACTTCTATATCACTTGCTTTGTATTCATTACTTTCTTTCATTATTAAAATCCTATTGCTCCTCTCTTATTTCTATCCAATTGGCTTGAATTGCCTCTAAAACTCTTTCATTGCACTTATCTGGATCTCCATCAAAACCTTCTAGTTCTAATACCATTTGTTTTAACTTTGTAAACCTAACGCTAATAATATCAAAACCTGGATAATTATTTTCCAAAGCTTCTGCTATATCTTCTATATCTGTCCAGTTCATTTTTTTAATTTATTTGTTTCTTATTCATTCTATCATCAAACTCATGAGAAGTTTTTTCCCAGTAATGGGTCTTAAAAACAAGTTGATATAAAGCGATTATAGCAGATATAAAATGTAAACAATAATAAAAAGGATAAAAAGCAACGTATATAAACCTTACATTTTTCCATTTATTTTTTATCACAGCAAAAAAACCTAAAAATACAGCAAATATAGTCCAACAAAGCAAATTTAGGATGCTAAAATCTTTTAGAAGCATTATCCAAGGATCTTTTGTTTCTAAAAAACTTGCAGCTACTACTAATATCTGCAAAAAATATGCTATGATGGGTAGGATCAAAAAGCAATGAAATCCTAATATTCCAATAACACCAAATCTATTTCTTAATCTACCAGAGTCCCTAAGATGAACTATATATGTTTGCATGTGACCTTTTATCCAGCGAGACCTTTGATTTACCCAGCCTTTAAAGTTAATAGGGGCCTCCTCCCAAGTAATAGAATCCAGCATTTTTGTATTATACCCTTTTTTAGCCAACCTGTATCCTAGATCTGCATCTTCAGTAACATTATAAGGGTCCCATCCTCCCATATGTTTCAATATATCCGTCCTAAAGTGGTTACTATTTCCTCCTAATGGAATTGGTATATTTAACTTCTCCAATCCATTTAGAAATACCCCAAACCAAATCAAATACTCAACTGAAAATAAAAAAGCAATTAAACTCTCTTTGAAATTAAAACAGTGAAGTTTTGATTGTAAGCAAGCGACTCTTTTATCTTCTTTTCTAAACATACTTACAGCTTTTAGAAGTTGTTCTGGTTCTGGCCTATCTTCTGCATCATAAATTGTTAGATACTCCCCTTCAGCAAATTTCAACGCATAAGAGCATGCCTTTGGTTTTGTCTTTGGATAACTTTTTGGAACACAAATCACTCTAAATAAATCATCATAGTTTTCTTTGTTTAAAAAACTTATTGTCTTTCTATCAAACTGCTCAATGATTATTATGATATCCAATTTACTTTTAGGGTAATGAATGTCTCTCATAGATTTTAGCAACTTCTTTATAACCATACCTTCTTTATATATTGGTAATAAAATAGTGTAAGTTGGAAGAGATGCTTCATCAAATTTCTTATAAGATTCATCTAAAGAACCTCCCTTATTACCATAAAAAAATAAAATCATTTTAAAAAGAATATTTAAAAAGAATAATATATTTGCAGCAGTAAAAACTAACTTTAGCGCAATTAAAGGTTCCTCAATTGATCCAGTGACCACCAATCCAATTACCAATGCTAGCGCAACCTTGTTTTTAGTAGAGAGCAACTTATGAGAAGAATATGTAGGGTCAATTATTTTGAGCTCTTTTTTCACGATAGACAGAGCTGTTTTACTATATCTTCTTTGTATGCTGGTTACAATATTTTGTGGAGTAGTAAAAACAATCCTAAATCCTTCGGTATATTTTTTCTTTAAATATATAAACAATTCATCGCTTATATTTTCCACAGCAACACATACTATTTTCCCAACTCGTCTCCACGGAATAAATTTATATTTAGAGTATTTGAAGAAATCTTCTTCTAATAATAAAGAGTTGTCGCAAGGATACTTTTTGATATCTATATATTGTAGATTAAAATGCTCAGCTAGAGCAGAATATAAATCATCACTTTTTATAAACCCTTCTTTTAATAATACTTGTCCTAACTTATCCTTATATCTACTTTGTAATAATTTTGCCTGCTCCAGCTTGTCTATAGATATCAAGTTTTTACGAAGAAGAATACTTTCTAATTGCACTTCATCATACAACTCTTCTTCTAGAAGTTCTGTTTCAACCATTCTATCGCTTTTTTTATTTTGGAGGATTCATGTCTAAACCCATAGTCTCTTTTTACCACAGAGCTCTTTATTAATCCTAGAGAAGTTGAAAAAACAGGATCTTCTGAGAATCCACCTTCTATTTTAATGTTATTAGGCGCTCCTACTCTAGCTGAGGCTTTATACTTCTGATCAATAAACTCTACCAATCCGGATAGTTTACTACCGCCTCCTGTGAAAACAATCTTATTCAAACAAGTTCTATATTGTTTTTTTTCCCTAAGCCTTTTCATGACGAAATTCATAACCTCTAGAAATCTAGCTCTTATAACTTTATTTAAAACATGAGTATTAACAATCTTATTTGTTCCTTTTATCTCTATAATGTTTCCTTCTACAACTCCTAAACGCTCAAGTCCTCCGTGCAGCACTTTGATTTTTTCTGCCTCTGCAAATGATATAGAAAAACATTCAGCGATATCTCTTGTTATGTTTATTCCACCTAACGGAATAACACCGCACTCTAATACTTTTTTGTTTTTGTACACTATATAATCAGCATTTCCACCACCTATATCAATCAAAACACAACCTTCCACCTTTTCAGAATCATCCAAACAAACACTTGCTGATGCCTCTGAAGAAAGAATAAAATTACCGATCTTTAATTGACATCCCAGCAAACAACTCCCCATATTTATTAGGTATTTTACAGGAACCGTCACAATATGGACGTAAGAAACCAATAAATTAGCAAACATAAATTCAGGATCAGAAATTCCCTTCATTTCATCCAAGTCATGCTTTAGCACTTTGTAACTTAAGATCTCATCTTTTGTTATATCAATCTTACTGAAGACTATATTTCTCAATTTTCTAAGATCTGAAGGTAAAATTTGATTTCCCCCAAAATCAGTTCTTATAGTGATAGTTCTTGATTTTATTAAGGGATTTGAAACATTAATAATGACTTTGTCTGCATTTCTTCCTGCCATTTTTTCTGCCTCATAGACAGCAGAAGCTATAGCTGATCTAGCCATTTTTACATCACTAATCACTCCATGTCTTATTCCACCAGAAGAATGATTTCCAACTCCTAATATCTCAAACTTATTATCAACAAAGCGTGCTATAACAGAAGTTACCTTAGAAGTACCTATATCCAACACATTTAAAGTTTTATTTGTTTGGGCTAACATGAAATCTATAATTGACCTAACATATATTTATGTTATTTTATACAAGCATTCTTATCAATATTAAACAAATAGTTACATGGAATCTTCGACACCTAACAATCAAAATAAGCCTCACGTTGTTATTAACTCTCAGTATATTAAAGATTTATCTTTTGAGAACCCCGACTCTCCTGCAAGCTTTACAAAGGTAAAGACTGCACCAAAGATTGATTTAGTTCTAGATGTGCAAGCAAAAAAAATAGATGAAGATAATTACGAAGTAGTCTTGAAAATAAACTCAAAAGCAACTCATGAAAAAACAACTTTGTTTGTTACGGAACTAGAATACGCTGGATTATTTACAGTTAAAGACTGCGCAGATGACAGCCAAAAAGAGCAAATTCTACTTATCTACTGCCCAAATCTAATATTTCCTTTTGCGCGCAGAGTAATAGCAGACCTAACTAGAGATGGTGGATATCAACCTTTAATGATAAACCCAATAGATTTTGCAAGCTTATATTTACAACAAAAGAATAAAAAACTTTCCTAATCGGCTTTTATTCTTTTCCAAGCACTATTCTTAATTTTCTTCAAGAACTCCTCATGCTCTTTATTATCTTCTGGATAATGAAACTTTCTTGCTGGGATTACTTGGTTTGATGCTCGCATTATAGAGCTAAACTCTTGGTGTTCTCTAGCTTTCATTTTTGCAACAATAAGCTCAGACTGTATGCCTTCTGTTAGCCTTATATAAACCTCATATAAAAGCTCTGAATCTAACAGCGCTCCATGTCCTTTCTTTTCTCTATCCAATAAGCTTACGTTAAACCTTTTACATAAAGCATCTAGGCTGGCCGGAGAGCCTGGAAAATTTCTTCTTGCAAGAAACAGGGTGTCTATAACTCTATGATCTTCTATAGGTTCCTGATTTAACAATCCCAGTTCATGGTTTAAAAACCCTATATCGAAGGAAGCATTATGAGCAATTAGTTTACTATCTCCTATAAAGTCTAAAAAATCTTTTGCCACATCTTTAAATTTTGGCTTTCCTTGCAAAAACTTATGAGATATTCCATGGATCTTAAAAGCAATATCTGGCATATCTCTTTCTGGATCTACATAGACATGAAAAACCTTGTCAGTTTTCTCTCTATTTATAACCTCAATACACCCTATTTCCACTATCTTATGTCCTTTCTTAGGATCCAGTCCTGTGGTTTCTAAGTCGAATATTATTCTTCTCATCTTTCCTGCTCTATTTGTTTATAAACATCCAATATATTTGCTTTCATTTTATTGTAATTCTCATCCGTGTTAATAACATAATCTGCCTTTTTAGATTTTTCTAAAATCGGCATTTGATTTTTTAATATCTTTTCCAATAGTACTATATTTATGCCTCTTGTTATAGCCCTTTGTTTTTGTGTTTCCTGAGAACAAATAGTCACAATGATTTTTTTATAATCTTTCTCTTTCTTTTTTTCATATAAAAGCGGCACCTCTATAAAAACAGTCTTTCCTTTGTTTTCTTCTATAAATATCTTTCTTTTTTTTTCAAGCTCTGGAAATAAAATTTGTTCTAGTTTATCTTTTTTTTCTTTGCTAGAAAAAATTATTTCCGCCATCCTCCTTCCTCCTCTTTCTGTACCTGGAAACTCTTTTTTAATTTTTAAAATTATATTTTTATCTTCTTTTTTTAATTTTTTTATCTCTTCATCGCAACTAAAAACAGGGTGCCCTAAGTCCCTAAAAACACTTAGCACAGAACTCTTTCCTGTGCAAATTCCTCCAGTTATTCCAATTACTACGCTTGTTTTTTCTTTTTTTTCCACTTGTGATATTCCTGTATTATCTTTGCAGCAACCTCTTCTACTGATTTGTCATTTATATCTAAAACCATCCACCCATTCCTCATGCATAACTTCCTTGACTCTCTGGACTCTTCTTCAACTTTATCAATATCCGCATAAGAGCTTGTTGTTTGCTCGTTAATGGAAATAAGTCTGCTTTTTCTTATCTCTACCAATCTTTTAGGAGACATAGAAAGCCCCACAAAAAAAGAGCTGCTAAACTCTGAAAGGTCTGGAAATTTTGTTCCCATAACAAAAGGGATGTTGGCTGTTTTGTAGCCTTTGTGAGCTAAATACATTGATGTAGGAGATTTAGATGTTCTAGACGGGCCAACTATAACTATATCTGCATTTCTTATGTTTTCTGTGTATTGCCCGTCGTCGTGAGCTATTGTAAAATTAATTGCGTCTATTTTTTTAAAATATTCTTCGTCTGTAACATGCTGCTTTCCTGGTTCTGGATTTGGCTTTTCATGTATATATTCAGAAACCCTGGAAACTAAATCTTTAAGCAAACTTAAACACATTACTCCCATTTTATCGCATTGATTTCCTAACTCTTCTGCGTGCTCTTTATTTGCCAAAGTGTGCATAACTATGCCTTTCCTTTTTTTTACAAGACTTATAGCTTTCTCTAGCTGCGTCTCACTTAATACAAGGGTCCATAAATACTCTTTAGTCTCTATATCATCAAACTGAGAAAATATTGCTCTAGACATAGAAAGCAACGTGTCCCCTGTAGAGTCAGATATGAGATGCACAAAAACTTTTTTCATATGTATAACTTGTGTATAACTTGTGCAAAAACATGGCAATCCTCATATTACCCTAATTTACCAACAATTGATACATTGGTTATCAACATGTGAACTATTATAAAAAATTACCCACATCTATTCTGTACTTAGTGTGTTTTTTGTTCTACCATACTCTCCGCTTCTCTGCTATATATGTGGATAAGTTGGTGGGTAAAAACTATTCACATGAATTTCGCCCCCCTACTACAACTACTTATAATTATATATAATTATATATTATGTCTTTGATAAAAAGGTTAGTAAAAGAGAAAATAGTTGAGAAAACTCCTATTTGGTTAATGAGGCAAGCAGGTAGGTATATGTCTGAGTACAAATCGGTTAAGAGAAAATCAAAAGACTTTTTAGAAATGTGCTATACTCCTGATATAGCATCAGACATAACTATGCAGCCTATAAGAAAATTCGATTTTGATGCAGCTATAATTTTTTCAGATATTTTAGTAATTCCTCATGCTTTAGGTGTTGGTTTAGAATTTATAAAAAACAAAGGACCTGTTATGCCTAGGTTCTCTTTTGAGAAAAAAGACATAGATGACTTTATGTCGAAAGAGGTTGGTAATAGCTTAGATTCAGTTTACGAAGCAATAAAAAAAACAAGAGCTATGCTTTCTAAAGATAAAGAGTTAATAGGATTTGCAGGAGCCCCTTGGACGCTGTTTTCGTACATGACAGAAGGAGGGGGAAGTAAGAACTTTGACAGAGCAAATCTCGCATTGATAAAAAACAAAGAATTCTCAATAGAGGTGATGAAGAAGCTAACAAACTCTGTAGCTGATCACTTGATAAAACAAATAGAATCTGGAGTAGATGTAGTTCAGATTTTTGATTCTTGGGCAGGAGAAATAACGGTGGATAAATACGATGAATTTATCATAGAACCCGCTCGTGAAATAGTAAAAAAGATAAGAGAAAAATACAAACACGTGCCTATAATTTGTTTTCCAAGAAAATCTAGCTTTAGATACAAAGATTATGTTGAAAGAGTTAAGCCAGACATCATAAGCATAGACCAAGATCTTCCACTAAAGTGGGTTACAGAAAATCTAGCAGATAAAGCTATTATTCAAGGAAACTTAGACCCTATGATTTTGATTGATGAGAAAGAAAAGATAAGGTCTCAAGCAAAAAGAATCATACAAGAGCTTGGAGAAGGAAAGTTTATATTTAACTTGGGGCGAGGAGTATCAAAAGAAACTCCCATAGAAAATGTACAATTCTTGGTTGACGTAGTAAGAGGAGCATAGTGAAAAAGAAAGCTGTTGTGCTTTTTAATCTAGGAGGACCTAAAAAACTTGAAGATGTAAGGCGATTTCTTTTTAATCTCTTTTACGATAAAGCTATAATTCCTTTTCCTAAGCCGATAAGGTGGGTTTTTGCGACTGCCATTTCTTTTTATAGAAAGAGTTTTTCCCAAGAGATATACAAGTCTATGGGCGGAGGATCTCCTTTGTTAAAGCTCACGCTAGAACAGGCTAAAAGTCTAGAAGAGTCCTTAAAAGGATATAATGATGAATACAAAGTGTTCGTGTCTATGAGATACTGGCATCCTTTTAGCGAAGAAACCATAAAAGAAATTGAAACATATAGCCCGGATGAAATAATTCTTGTTCCGCTATATCCTCAGTTTTCTACCACAACCACAAGATCTTCTTTGGATGATTTTTATAAAAAAGCAAATAAAACAACTCTTGCAGGAAAGCAAACAAAGGCTCTTTGTTGTTTTTACTCTGATAAAAACTTTATAAAAGCACATTCACAATTGATAAAAAAGGTGTTAAAAAAAGGTGGGGTTGATAATAAAAAAACAATTATTTTGTTTTCAGCTCATGGGCTACCTCTTTCTGTGATAGAGAAAGGAGATCCTTATGAGGAACAGGTTAACGAAACTGTGAAGTTGATAATGAAAGATGTGGGCTCAGCAGAGACGAGGCATAAAATATGTTATCAGAGCAAAGTTGGTCCTAAAAAGTGGCTTTCTCCCTCAACAGAAAGCCAAATCATAGAAGCTGGAAAGAGAGGAGATAGTGTTATTATTGTACCAGTTGCTTTTGTGTCAGAGCACTCAGAAACCCTTGTCGAGCTTGATAAAGAATATAAAGAGATTGCCATAAAGAGTGGTGTAAAAAACTACCATAGAGTTTGCTCGTTAGGAACAAACAAGATCTTTATTGATTCTTTAAAAGATCTGTGTTTAAAATTGGGTAGCCTAGAGCTAAAAAAAACCAAAGAGATTGTCTCTAGTAGCATTACAAGGAAGTGTTCGGTGGATTACTGTGCATGCATAAATAATAATTAGAGGGAAGACTTGTTAGACGAATACTACGAGTGGATAAAGGCGTTACACCTTATAGCGATAGTTGCATGGATGGTCGGTATGTTTTATTTGCCAAGGCTTTATGTTTATCATGTGGAGGCTAAAAAAGGATCTGATAAAGACAAAACTTTCCAGATTATGGAAAGGAGGCTGCTCAGAGGGATAATGAATCCTGCGATTATTGTTGCATTTATTACAGGAATAACTCTGGCAGATATTTATGGGTTTGCTGCGCTAGGAATTTGGTTTCATGTAAAGATGCTTTTGGTGGTGGCGTTGATGGCTATGCATGGGTTTTTAGCTAAGTGTAGAGTTGATTTTCAGTTTAGTAGAAACAAATCTAGCACTTTATTTTATAAAATTATCAATGAATCTATCACGGTAATTTTTGTTCTGATTGTTATTGCGGTTATTGTTAAGCCATTTGAATAAATGGATATTATCCTTGACTGGGTCTGGTTTTTTTGCTAGCATGACCGAATACCTCCACAATCTAGTCGAGGTTTCTTCGAAAAATCAAAATCTTTGTTGGATTAGCTTTTTAATAACTTATTACATATTTATTTTATGACAAATCAAGAAAACGGGGTTAATGATACTCCTTCCGAGAGAAGTGTGTCTTCGGAAACTCCTCCTACAAAAATTACTCCTACAGAAACAGCTTCCACAGAAACAACTCCTACGGAAACAATTGTAGCAGAGAGTGTTCCTGAAGAAAAAGTTCCTGCAAAAAATGAGTCCCAAAACAGGGGGCCTAGGCATAATCCTAAAAAACATCACAATCAAGACAAGAATCAGCATCAAGAAGTTGATCCTTCTAAGCTTATTCATTTAGAGGATTTGAAAAAAACATCTCCTACTGAGTTGGTTGATATAGCAAAAGAGCACGGCGTGGAAAATCCTGGCGGAATGCTAAAACAAGATATAATTTTTTCTATTTTGAAAAAAACTGCGGAAAAAGGTGGAGGGCTTTTAGGAAAAGGTGTTTTAGAAGTTTTACAAGACGGATTTGGGTTCTTGAGATCTCCGGAAGCGAACTATCTTGCTGGTCCCGATGATATTTATGTTTCCCCAAGTCAAATCAGAAGGTTTGGGCTTCGCACAGGTGATACAGTTAGTGGGCAAATCAGAGCTCCTAAACAAGGGGAAAGGTATTTTGCCTTACTTAGGGTAAAAGATATAAATAGCGCTCCTCCTGAGAAAGTTGGACACAGAGTTAACTTTGATAATTTAACTCCTCTTTATCCTAATGAAAGGCTTCGTTTAGAAGTAGAAGGAAATAAAGATCCGAGCTCAAGAGTTATAGATTTGGTTTGTCCTTTAGGGAAAGGACAAAGAGCTCTTATAGTTGCTCCTCCTAGAACTGGTAAGACTATGTTGATGCAAAATATAGCTAATTCTTTAGCGACAAATCATCCTGAAATAGAACTTATAGTTTTACTTATAGACGAGCGTCCTGAGGAAGTAACTGACATGGCTAGGTCTGTAAAAGGTGAGGTTGTTAGTTCAACGTTTGATGAGCCTGCAACAAGACACGTTCAGCTTGCAGAGATGGTTATCGAGAAGGCAAAGCGTTTAGTAGAGCAGAAAAAAGATGTTGTTATTTTGCTAGATAATATTACTAGATTAGCTAGGGCTTATAACACAGTTGTTCCTTCATCTGGTAAGGTTTTGTCCGGTGGTGTTGATTCTAACGCTCTACAGAGACCGAAAAGATTTTTAGGAGCTGCTAGAAATATTGAAAATGGTGGATCTTTAACAATTATTGCTACGGCTTTAGTTGAAACAGGATCTAGAATGGATGAGGTTATCTTTGAAGAATTCAAAGGAACTGGTAATGCTGAGATTATTCTGGATAGAAAAATTTCTGACAAAAGAGTGTTCCCTGCGATAGATGTTACAAAATCTGGTACTCGTAAAGAAGAGCTGCTTTATGATAAGGCAACTTTGTCAAAACTTTGGGTATTAAGAAGAATATTGATGCCTATGGGTGGGATTGACGCCATGGATTTCTTGCATAGCAAGATAAAATCGACTAAAAATAATGCTAGCTTTTTTGAGTCTATGAATTCTTAATTTTCTAGTTATCGGGGGGTTATATGAGAAAGAAAATATCTTTAATAGGGGCTGGAAATATAGGCGGCACCATGGCTCATATGTTGGCTATGAAAGGGATATCTGACGTGGTGCTTTTTGATATAATCGAAGGTGTTCCTCAAGGTAAGGCTCTGGATATATCTCAGTGCGCAACAGCAGAGGGTGTTGATGCTTCTGTTGTTGGAACAAACTCATATTCAGATATAAAAAACTCCGATGTTATAATTGTAACAGCTGGTATTGCTCGTAAGCCAGGAATGAGCCGAGACGATCTTATCTCAGTAAACACCAAAGTAATAAAGTCTGTAGCAGAAAACATAAAAAAACACTCTCCTAATGCGTTTGTAATAGTTATCACTAATCCATTGGATGCAATGGTTTATGTTATGCAAAAGGTTTCTGGGATAAAGCCAAGTATGGTCGTTGGAATGGCTGGAGTGCTAGATACTTCTAGGTATAATTTTTTTGTTAGCCAGGCAACAGGAGTTTCTGTGAGAGAGATCAAGAGCTTAGTTTTAGGCGGGCACGGAGATACTATGGTACCTCTAAATAACCATACTACTGTTGGTGGCGTTCCATTGGTTTCGTTGCTCAGCAAAAAGGAGATAGATGAAATCACCGACAGAACTAGAAATGGAGGAGCTGAGATTGTTGGGCTCTTAAAAACTGGTTCTGCATTTTATGCTCCGGCTGCTTCTGCGATTGAAATGGCGGAATCTTATATGTTCGATAAAAAAAGACTCTTACCATGCGCTGCATATCTAAACGGGGAGTATGGGCAGAAAAATATTTATGTTGGAGTTCCAGTTATTATAGGTAGAAAGGGAGTAGAGAAGATAGTCGAGCTTGAGCTAACCAAGGAAGAAAAGTCTTCGTTTCAAAACTCTGTATCTGCAGTGAAAGATCTTATAAAGACTATAGCTATATAAAACTTAGATCATAAAAAATAATATCCAGTCTATTTAGCGATAAATTCTAGCAAAGGCTCAAGAAAGATAGTACAATCAAGGCAAGAAATAAGAGAAAACTCTTTTCAAAGCTGTGCCGGTGTTGTAAAACACTCGGATAGAATATGATTTATGAGCGGTTGTTATGAATATCCATGAATATCAAGCTAAAGAAGTTTTGCGTAAGTATGGGGTTCCTGTTCCTGAGGGGATTCCTGTTTTGAATCCTTCGGAAGTAGAAGGGGCAGTAAAGGGTCTCAAGACAAAAATCTGGGTGGTAAAGGCTCAAATACATGCTGGTGGTAGAGGTAAGGCTGGTGGTGTGAAGTTGGCAAAATCCAAAGATGAGGCTATTTCTTTTGCAAAAGAAATGTTTGGCAAAACTCTTGTGACACACCAAACTGGTCCGGAGGGACAGAAGGTTCGAAGAATTTATATAGAAAGTGGTTCAAATATAGATAAAGAATATTATCTAAGTATAGTAACAGATCGATCATCTTCGGTGCCTGTCTTTATCGCGTCCACGGAAGGTGGAATGGATATTGAAGAGGTAGCTAATGAATCTCCTGAAAAGATCATGAAAGTGCAAATAAAGAATGGCGAAATGATGGGATTCCATGCTAGGCAGCTTGCGTTCGGACTTGGTCTAAAAGGTGATTTATTAAAAAAATTTGTGAAAGTAGCTTTAAGTTTATACAAAGCATTCATAGAACTTGATTGCGACCAAGTTGAGATAAATCCATTAGTTGTTACAAAAGAAGGGGATGTGGTTGCTTTAGACGCTAAAGTTAATTTTGACGATAATGCTTTGTACAGACATAAGGATTTGATGGAGTACAGAGATGAATCAGAGGAAGATCCGTTAGAGCTCAGAGCAAAAGAGCATGAGCTTAGTTATGTAAAAATGGAAGGTGATATCGGTTGTATGGTGAATGGTGCTGGTCTTGCTATGTCCACTATGGATATTATCAAATACTACGGGGCTGAACCTGCCAACTTTCTTGATGTTGGTGGAGGTGCAACGAAAGAAAGGGTTTCTGAAGCTTTCAAAATAATTCTATCTGATAAAAATGTGAAGGCTATTTTGGTCAATATTTTTGGAGGAATTATGAAATGCGATATCATAGCTGAAGGAATCATTGCTGCTGTAAAAGATGTAGGAGTTAAAATTCCTTTAGTAGTTAGATTAGCGGGTACCAACTTTAAGTTAGGTAAAAAATTGTTAGCAGAATCTGGATTAGAAATTGTTACCGCTGATGACCTTGATGATGCTGCGAAGAAAGCAGTTAACGTAATAAAGAAATAGGGAAAATGTCTGTATTAATTAATAAAGAAACAAAAGTTATTTGCCAGGGTTTTACTGGGTCTCAAGGCACGTTCCATTCAGCCCAAGCAATAGAGTATGGAACAAAAATGGTCGGGGGTGTTACTCCTGGTAAAGGGGGTATGAAACATCTTGATTTGCCGGTATTTAACACTGTGCTTGAAGCAAAAGAAACAACAGGAGCTACTGCTTCTGTGATTTATGTTCCTCCTCCATTTGCTGCGGATTCTATAATGGAAGCAATTGAGGCAGAAATGGAATTAGTGGTGTGCATAACAGAGGGCATCCCTGTTATGGATATGGTTAAAATAAAGAATGCTTTAAGAAAATCTAAAACTAGATTGGTGGGTCCTAACTGTCCTGGTGTTATCACTCCTGGAGAATGTAAAATTGGTATTATGCCTGGTTATATACATAAACCTGGTAGCATTGGAATTGTTTCAAGATCTGGAACTTTAACGTATGAAGCTGTTGATCAAACAACTAAAGCTGGATTTGGTCAGTCTACCTGTATAGGTATTGGTGGAGACCCTGTGAATGGAACTAACTTTATTGACTGTATAGAGATGTTTTTGACAGATCCAAAAACTGAATCTATTGTTATGATAGGTGAAATTGGTGGTAGCGCTGAAGAAGAAGCGGCGGAATTTATAAAAAAGTCAAAAATTAAAAAGCCAACTATTGCATTTATCGCTGGTGTAACAGCGCCTCCAGGAAAAAGGATGGGGCATGCTGGTGCTATTATATCCGGTGGATCTGGTGGTGCAGAGGCAAAATTAGAGGCTTTAAAATCTGCGGGGGTTCATATATCTCCTACTCCTGCAGCAATAGGAGAAACGGTTTCTAAAATTTTGAAGGGATAAAATGTCTGGGAGCAATAATTCTCAAAAAACAACATCACAACTTTTTAGCTTGAACAGCCTTTTTGTAGAGGAGCTATATAATCAGTACTTGAAGGACCCAGAATCTGTTGATCCTACCTGGCAATCTTATTTTGAAAGACTTGAGGAAAAAAAAGAGTTTGTAAGGTCTCCTTCTTGGGCTCCTTATAAAAATAAGATTTTACATGTTTCACGTGAAACAGATGAAAAAGAAAACTCTGCTTCGGAAAAAATAACCGATACCTTGTCTGCAAGGGTTATGGGACTGATAAAGGCATATCGTATAAGGGGACATTATTTAGCTAATATAGATCCTCTAGGAATAGAAAAGCTACCAAATAAGAAGGATCTCAGATTGGATACTGAATCTTTTGGTATATATGAGAAGGATTTAGACTCTTCTGTGTCTCTAAAATCTGAGGTGTGTGGGATAAAAGATGCTACGGTAAAGCAAATCATTTCTTCTTTAGAAAATGTTTACTCAAATAAAGTAGGGTATGAGTTTTCTTATTCTGATAATTTTGAAGAGAATGAGTGGCTTGAGAATAAGATAGAGAATTTTGAGAAAGAGAATGATCTGTCTACAGAAGAAAAGAAAGAGATTTTAGATTCTTTGCTGCAAGTAGAAACGTTTGAACAGTTTTTGCAAAGCAGGTTTCCGGGAGCAAAAAGATTTTCCATAGAAGGTGCAGAAAATTCAATTATAGCAGCAAGAAAAATTATAAGAGAATTAGCAGAGTTTGGAGTAGAAGATATAGTTTTTGGTATGCCACATAGAGGCAGACTAAGTATGCTTACAAAGATATTTAACAAACCATATAAATCTATGCTTTCAGAGTTCCAGGGGAATTTGGCACATCCTGAGCATTTGGATGTTTCTGGTGATGTAAAATATCATTTAGGAATTTCTCATGATTTAAAATTTGACAATGGAAATAAGGTGCATATTTCTTTAGCTGCAAATCCTTCTCACTTGGAAGCTGTTAATCCTGTGGTGGTTGGTAAAGTAAGGGCAAAACAAGATTATTTAGGCGATAAATATAGAGTAAAAGCTGCTGGTGTTTTATTGCACGGAGATGCTGCATTTGCCGGACAAGGTGTGGTCATGGAATCCTTGGTTCTTAGTCAGCTTCCTGGATATAGTGCTGGGGGTACTGTTCATATAATAGTGAATAACCAGGTAGGGTTTACTGCTACAGCGAATGATGCTCATGCAGGTAGGTATTCTACTGAAGTTGCAAAAACAATCAAAGCTCCTATATTCCATGTTAATGGAAATTCTGCTTTAGAGGTCGCTAAAGTTAGTGCTATAGCTGCGCAATATAGAAATAAGTATAAAAAAGATGTGGTTATCGATTTAGTATGTTATCGATTGCACGGACATAATGAAATAGACGAACCTAGATTTACTCAGCCTTCTATGTATAAGAAAGTGGGTGGGCTTTCCACGCCAGCTACAATATACGCAAAGGAGCTAGTGGAGAAACAAATTATCACAGATTCTTATGTTGCAGAGGTAAAATCAAAATATAAGAAGCAATTAGATAAAGAATTAGAAGCGTCAAAAACTTATAAGCCAGAGAAAGAAGAGTGGTTTGAAGGGTTATGGAAAGGGTTTGTAAATTATAGTAAAAGCAAAGGAAAGGATAAAAAGACAGGAGTTAAAATTAACACTCTTCAAGATGTTGGAGAAGCTCTTGTAAAGTTGCCAGCTGGTTTTAATGCGCATAAGATTGTGGCCAAGGGGCTGGAGAAGCGTAAGGTTTCTTTGTCTTCTGGTGAGAAGATAGACTGGGCAACTGGAGAAGCTTTAGCTCTAGGCTCTTTATTGTTAGAGGGAACAAAAGTAAGGCTTTCTGGGCAAGATAGTCAAAGAGGTACTTTCTCTCATAGACATAGCGTTATTACCGATCAAGAAACTGAGGAGCAATTTACTCCCCTTAATAATATTTCAAAAGATCAAGCTCCGTTTGAGGTAATTAATAGCTTCCTGTCTGAGTATGCAGTTTTGGGATTTGAATATGGCTACAGCATTGTTAATCCAAATAATCTTGTTATATGGGAAGCTCAGTTTGGAGATTTCTCTAATGGTGCGCAGATTATTATAGATCAATTCATATCTTCAGCAGAAATGAAGTGGATGAGGGCTAGTGGATTAGTTATGTTATTGCCTCATGGTTATGAAGGCCAAGGACCTGAGCATAGCTCAGCAAGGCTAGAAAGGTATTTGCAGCTGTGCGCTGAAAACAACATGCAAGTTGTAAATTGCACAACTCCAGCAAACTATTTTCATGCTTTAAGAAGGCAGATTCATAGGAACTACCGTAAACCATTAATTGTTATGTCACCTAAATCTTTGCTAAGGCATTCTATGGCAGTTTCTTCTATAGATGAGTTTGATGAAGGTAAGGAGTTTTTGCCAATATTACCTGGTCATAAAAAGAACTATAAATCAGCAAAGAAGTTGATCTTATGTAGCGGAAAACTGTATTATGAATTGTTGGAGAGCGCAGAGAAGGAGAATAAAAATAATATAGATATAATACGAGTCGAGCAGTATTATCCTTTCCCAGAGGAGGAATTATTAGCAGAATTGAAGAAGTACGACAAGGTAAGTGAGTTAGTCTGGTGTCAGGAAGAGCCTAGAAATATGGGAGCTTGGTACTTTATAAGACCTAAAATTGAAAAAATGATGGAGAAACTAAAAATTAAGAAACCATTGTCTTATGTAGGGAGGGGGTATTCTGCTTCGACAGCAGCAGGATATGCTTCGATACATAAGAAAAAGCAGCAAGAAATAATAAAGGAAGCGATTAATTAAAAAGAGGCTTAATATGAGTGAAATAAAAGTTCCTCCACTAGGAGAATCAGTATCAGAGGCAAGTGTTGGTAAGTGGCATAAGAAGGAGGGTGATTCAGTAAATGCAGATGAGCTTTTAGTAGAATTGGAAACAGATAAAATAACTTTAGAAGTTACAGCAGAAGCTTCTGGTACCTTGGGGTCGATCTCAGCTAAAGAAGGAGCGGTTGTAAAAGAAGGAGACGTCCTGGGAAGCATAAAATCAGGAGCCATGTCTGATGCTCCTAAGGAAAAAGAAGCTACGACAGAGAAAAAAGAAGAGGATCCAGCAGCAGAAAAGAAAGAATCTACTGTAGAGGAATCTCATTCTCCAGCGCCGGTAGCAGAAGGCACTCAAGATAATCTTTCCCCGGCTTCAAGAAAGATAGCCGCAGAAAAAAATATAGATACAAGTAAAATAGAAGGTAGCGGTAAGGATGGTAGGGTGACTAAGTCCGATGTTCTTGGTGGATCTGCTACTTCCTCTACTCAAGACAGTGGCGAGATACCAGCAACTGATGAGAGAGGAGAAGAAAGGGTCAAGATGTCTAGATTAAGACAACGTATAGCAGAAAGATTAAAAGAATCACAGAATACAGCAGCTATATTAACAACTTTCAACGAAGTTGATCTTTCCAAGGTGATTCATCTACGAAATAAATACAAGGAAGAGTTCGTTAAGAAGCATAATGTAAAACTAGGGTTTATGTCATTCTTTGTGAAAGCTGTTGTAGATGCATTGAAAGAGTATCCTATCATCAATGCTGAAATTAGCGGAGATACTATAATATATAAAAAATATCATGATATTGGAATAGCGGTTGGAAGTGATAAAGGTTTAGTGGTTCCTGTAGTAAGAAATGCAGATAAACTTTCTTTTGCAGGAATAGAGTATGAAATTTCTATGTTAGCTAAGAAGGCACGAGATGGTAAACTTTCTATGCAAGACCTGACAGGAGGTACTTTCTCTATAACTAATGGTGGGATTTATGGGTCAATGTTATCAACTCCTATAATAAATCCTCCTCAATCTGCAATACTAGGAATGCATAATATTGTAAAGAGAGCGGTTGTAGTTGATGATAAAATCGAGATTAGACCAATGATGTACTTGGCTCTTTCTTATGACCATAGAATTATTGACGGCAAGGAGGCAGTAACTTTCCTTACAAGAGTAAAAGAGTATGTGGAAGATCCAGAATTATTTTGTATAGTGATGTAACAAGAGGAGAGTATGGAAGAATTTGACGTAGTAGTAATCGGAGGAGGTCCTGGAGGATATGTTGCAGCTATAAAAGCGGCGCAGTTAGGGCTAAGAACTGCTTGTATAGAGAAAAGAGGAACTTTAGGAGGGACATGTTTGAATGTAGGATGTATCCCATCTAAAGCTCTTTTAAATTCTTCTAAAAAATATGAAGAAGCTAAAAAGCATTTTGCAGATTATGGTGTAAATTGTTCAGGAGTAAAGTTAGACCTTGATAAAATGATGGGGCAAAAAAGTAAGGTTGTTCTTGATTTGACCAAAGGAATTGAAGGTCTTTTTAAAAAGAACAAGATTGCTTATTATAAAGGTGCTGGAAAAATTCTTGAAAAAGAAAAAGTAGCTGTGATCAGTGGAGATAAAACAGAAGAATTAAAGGCTAAGAACATTATTATAGCTACAGGATCTGAAGTCATTAATCTACCTGGAATAGAAATTGATGAAGAGAGAATAGTATCTTCTACTGGCGCATTATCTTTAAAGAAAGTACCAAAAAAAATGGTAGTAATAGGTGGTGGGTATATAGGTCTTGAGATGGGGTCTGTATGGCAAAGACTTGGATCAGAAGTGGAGATAGTGGAGTATTTGGATAGAATTGTTCCTGGTATGGATATAGAAATTGGTCGTCAGCTTCATAAAAGTTTAGGTTCACAAGGTATGAAGTTTAATCTTGGCACTAAAGTTGTTGCTGCTAAGAAAACAAAATTTGGTGTAGAGCTCGAAGTTGAAGCAGCCGCTGGTGGAAAGAAGGAGACAATAAAATGTGATGTTTTATTAGTTGCTATAGGAAGAAAGCCATACACAGCAGACTTAGGATGTGAGAATGTGAGCATTGAATTAGATGAGAAAGGAAGAATTCCTGTTGGTAAAGATTTTAGGACTACTGCTGGAAATATTTACGCTATAGGAGATGTGATAAAAGGTCCTATGTTAGCTCATAAGGCAGAAGAAGAAGGAGTAGCTGTAGCTGAGTTAATATCAGGTCAATCAGGTCATGTAAATTATAATGCAATTCCAAGTGTTATTTATACCCATCCGGAAGTGGCTTCTGTTGGTAAAACCGAGGAAGAGTTAAAGGCAGAGGGAGTAGAGTATGCTCCAGGTAAGTTTCCATTCATGGCAAATAGTAGAGCAAGAGCTGTCGGGACAACTGAAGGAATGGTAAAGATTTTAGCATGTAAAAAAACAGACTTGGTTCTTGGAGTGCATATAATCGGTCCAGATGCAGGTACCATAATTGCAGAAGCTGTACTTGCAATGGAATATTTTGCTTCGTCCGAAGACATCGCTAGAACTTGCCACGCGCACCCTACCTTAAACGAAGCCGTAAAAGAAGCAGCACTTGCTGTCACCGGCAAGGCTTTGCATATCTAATGCATGCATTTTTCTAATGGACCTTTCCAGATTTTTGCAGATTGTAGAGCGTAGCTACTGTTACAATTACTGCTAATATAACTGCAGGAATTGGGTAAAAGGCTGAAGTTATACCTAGAATGCATAGTGATGAGTTGCAGTAGATAATTTTTTTCGTAATTATATTGTGTGGTATTCCTTTTCTTACAGCTTGCTGATAGAAATGTTCGGAGTGAGCTTTCCATATTTTTTTACCGGCAAATAAGCGCTTTATTATCGTGATCCCACTATCAGATATGTAAAATAACGGCAGAATTATTGCTGCGGCTAACTGTCCGTGGAAGGCTATGGCTAGCAGCATCCATCCACAGACGAACCCCAATGATATGCTTCCAACATCTCCAAGGAAGATCTTTGCTGGATGCCAATTATATATTATAAATCCAAGAGATGCAGATGCGGT
>Ga0222708_1000142_pt1 | contig 20538 bp, 31 predicted proteins | sample AntAcemetage1576_FD_179806 | JGI IMG/M metagenome (GOLD analysis project Ga0222708, IMG submission 179806) | Saline water microbial communities from Ace Lake, Antarctica - #1576 | ecosystem: Environmental > Aquatic > Non-marine Saline and Alkaline > Saline | place: Antarctica: Ace Lake... | reverse complement strand
AGAAGACTATGGGAAAGCAAAAATTTAATAGAGATAAGCCTCATTGTAATATAGGTACAATAGGTCACGTTGATCATGGTAAGACGACGTTGACAGCTGCGATAACCACAGTATTGGCGAAATCTGGTGGAGCAGAAGTTAGAGCTTACTCAGATATAGATGGAGCTCCTGAGGAGCAAGCAAGGGGAATTACAATAGCGACAGCACACGTTGAGTATGAGACAGCAAAGCGTCACTATGCGCACGTTGACTGTCCAGGTCATGCTGACTATGTGAAGAACATGATTACAGGTGCAGCTCAGATGGATGGAGCGATATTAGTTGTATCTGCGGCAGATGGTCCTATGCCACAGACAAGAGAGCATATATTATTAGCTCGTCAAGTTGGTGTTCCGTCATTAGTAGTGTTTTTGAACAAAGTAGATATGGTAGATGATCCTGAGTTACTAGAGTTAGTAGAGATGGAGATCAGAGAGTTGTTAACTTCATACGGATTTCCTGGAGATGATATTCCTGTTATTAAAGGTTCGGCGTTAATGGCTTTGGAAGGTAAGAATGAGAAGTTAGGAGAAGAAGCTATAAATGAGTTAATGAAAGCGGTGGATGAATATATACCGCAGCCTGACAGGCCGATAGACAAGCCATTTTTGATGCCAATAGAGGATGTATTTTCAATATCTGGAAGAGGAACAGTTGTTACTGGAAGGATTGAGAAAGGAATCGTAAAGGTAGGAGAAGAGATTGAGATAGTTGGTATAAAAGATACAGTAAAAACAACATGTACTGGAGTAGAGATGTTCCGTAAGCTATTAGATGAAGGAAGAGCTGGAGATAACGTAGGTGTCCTTCTTAGAGGAACAAAGAGGGAAGATGTGGAAAGAGGTCAAGTGTTAGCTAAGCCTGGTAGTATTACGCCACATACAGATTTTGAAGCTGAGATATATGTGTTAACAAAGGAAGAAGGAGGAAGGCATACACCATTTTTTGCTAACTACCGTCCTCAGTTTTACTTTAGAACAACGGATGTAACTGGTCATACTGAGTTACCAGAAGGAAAAGAGATGGTAATGCCAGGCGATAATGTGAAGTTGAAGGTGTCATTAATAGCTCCGATAGCGATGGATGAAGGATTAAGGTTCGCTATAAGAGAAGGTGGTAGAACTGTTGGCGCGGGTGTCGTCGCTAAAATTTTGAAATAGTGTAATCATTATGAGTAACCAGAGGATTAGAATTAGACTGCAAGCTTTTGATCATATGTTGCTTGATCAAGCTTCCAAAGAGATCGTCAGCACTGTAAAGCGTACTGGTGCAGAAATTAGCGGTCCAATTCCTGTGCCTACAAATATAGAAAGGTACACCGTAATTAAGGGACCTCACGTTGATAAAGATTCTAGAGAGCAATTCGAAATTAGAAAGCATAAAAGGTTGGTGATAATAGATTATTCTACTCCAGAGACTATTAACGCTCTTATGAAAGTAGATTTGGCTTGCGGAGTTGATGTTGAAATCAAAGTTGGTGCGAGCGAATGAGTAGAGTAGGTGTTATAGCAAAAAAAATAGGGATGTCTGCTGTGTTTAATAGTGATGGATCTAGGATTCCAGTAACTATGTTGCAATTAGATAGTTGTCAGGTCGTTGGAAAGAAAGAGAAATCTAGAGACGGGTATACGGCTCTTCAAGTTGGTGTAACCGATTTTAAGAATATTTCTAAAGTTTCAAAGCCTATGCAAGGTCACTTCAAAAAGAACAATGTTACTCCTAAGAAGAAATTAGCGGAGTTTAGGGTTTCTGAGGGTGCGATGTTAGATATTGGGTCAAAAATTGATGTAGATCACTATGTTCCTAATCAATTTGTTGATATTAGTGGTACATCTATAGGTAAAGGTTTTGCTGGTGTGATAAAGAGACATAAATTTAGTGGTCTTAGAGCTTCTCACGGTGTGTCTGTATCTCATAGATCTCATGGTTCTACTGGTCAATGTCAAGATCCAGGTCGTGTTTTCAAAGGTAAGAAGATGGCTGGTCATATGGGTGATATAGGAGTTACTGTACAGAATCTTAAAATTGTATCTGTGGATAAAGAAAGTGGAGTTATATTGGTAAAAGGTGCTGTTCCTGGTTCAAAAAATGCATACGTCATTGTTAATGATGCAGTAAAAAGAGCTTTGCCAGGGGAGGCTCCATATCCTGGTGTAAAAAAAATAGAGTCTTTTGAGGCTCCTGTAACAGATTCTGATGTAGTAGTGGAAGAAAATGTTGAGGCTCAAGTGAAAACTGATGTTGCTACAGAAAAAGTTGCGCCTTCTGAGCCAAGTGTAGAGAGAGCTCCAGAGGTTTCTGAAGATCCTGCTAAAGAAGAAGATGAGAATAAAAAGGTAGATTAAAGTGAAAATAAAAGTTTTAAATTTTGATAACAAAGAAGTTGGCGCTGTGTCATTGGATCCTGCTGTGTATTCACAGGAGATAAGAAAAGATATATTGCATCGTGTTGTTGAGTGGCAAAGAGCTAAGAGTAGAGCTGGCACTCATAAAACCAAAGGAATAAGCGATATTTCTGGTACTACTAAGAAGCCTTTTAAACAGAAGGGTACTGGTAATGCTAGACAAGGTAGTTTGAGGGCTCCTCATATGAGAGGGGGTGCTGTGATATTTGGACCAGTTGTTAGGGATCATACTCATAAGATCCAGAAAAAAGTTAGAACTCTTGCTTTGAAAATGGCTTTGTCATTGAAAGTTTTAGAAAATAAATTTATCGCATTAGAGAATCTGAATTTATCATCACATAAGACAAAAGATTTGTTAGAAAAAATATCAAAAATGGGATTAAAATCACCTTTGATAGTTGGTGTAGACAAAGAAGCAGATAAAAATTTTGTATTAGCTTACAGGAATATAAAGAATTTAAATGCCATTCCTACTGAAGGTGTGAATGTGTATGATATTTTAAAGAGTGATCATTTGGTGCTTACAAGTAGTGCTATTAAAGAAATAACTGAGCAATTGAGTAAATAGAGATGAGACAAGTAGATTTATACGAAGTTATTAGGTGTCCTGTAGTGAGTGAAAAATCTAGCATTTTGTCATCTTACAGGAAATATGTATTTCAAGTGAAAATAGATTCTACAAAATCTCAAGTAAAAAAAGCTGTGGAAAGTATTTTTAAAGTGAAAGTTACTAAGGTGAATATCATAAATACAAAAGGTAAGACTAAGACTTTTAGGGGCATCAAAGGAGTTCAAAATGATGTTAAAAAAGCTATCGTTACTTTGGATGATAAGCATGAAATTGATTTAAGTGTAGGAGTAAAATAATGGCATTAAAAACTTTTAAGCCAGATACAGCAGGAAGAAGGGGGTTAATCCAGGTAGATAAATCTAGCCTTTGGAAAGGAAAGCCTTATAAGTCCCTTACTTCTGGTTTGTCTAAGACTGGTGGTAGAAATAATAGTGGAAGGATCACGTCTTGGCATAAAGGTGGTGGTCACAAAAGAGTTTATAGATTGATTGATTTCAAGAGATCTAAAAGAGATATGGAAGCTACTATAGAAAGGATTGAGTATGATCCAAATAGAACTGCTTTTATCGCTCTAGTCAAGTATAAGGATGGGCAAATGTCTTACATTATTGCTCCTAATACTTTAAAAGAGAAAGATATTGTTGTTTCTGGTGAAAATGTTGATATTAAAATTGGTAATGCTTTGCCATTGAGCTCAATTCCAGTTGGTACTGTAATACACAATGTTGAGCTGAAGCCAGGAAAAGGAGGTCAGTTAGCTCGTTCTGCTGGTAGCTCTGTAAAGATAGAAAGTAAAGACTCTGGATATGTTTTGATAAAACTTAGATCCGGAGAAGTTAGAAAGGTTTTAGCTGAATGTTATGCAACTATTGGTGTGGTATCTAATCCAGATCAGCAAAACATAAAGATGGGTAAAGCTGGTAGAAATAGGTGGCTTGGTAGGAGACCTACTGTTAGAGGTGTGGCTATGAACCCTGTTGATCATCCACATGGTGGTGGTGAAGGAAAGACATCAGGTGGAAGGCATCCTGTGACTCCTTGGGGTAAGTCAACAAAAGGTAAGCGTACAAGAAGTAATAAGAGAACGCAGATGTTTATTGTAAAAAGGAGGAAGAAGTAGATGGCTAGATCAGCATGGAAGCCCCCATTTGTAGATGGATTTTTATTAAAAAAAGTGGAAGTTGCTCTTGAGGCTAATAGCACTAGACCGATTAAAACTATGTCTAGGAGATCTACAATATTACCTAATTTTGTGGGGTTAACTTTTGAAGTTTATAATGGTAAGAAATATTTACCAGTGCAGGTAAAAGAAGAAATGGTTGGAACTAAGTTAGGAGTATACTCTGGTACAAGAACTTTCCATGGGCACTCTGGTGATAAAAAGGTAAAAAGAGGATAGGTATGGCTAAAACGAAAAATGGTTTAAGGAAGGAAAACCAAGCTATCGCAAAAGTGAAATCAATGAGAATAAGCCCTACTAAGCTTAATCTGGTTGCTGGTGTTATTAGAAAGATGAAGGTTGAAGAAGCGCTTGTGCAGCTTGAGTTTATGAGAAAACGTATAGCAGAAGAAGTAAAGGTGTGTTTAGAGTCAGCTATAGCTAATGCTGAAAATAATCATAATCTAAATATTGATAATTTATTTATATCAGAAGTTTTGGTGAGTAAATCATTGGTTATGAAGAGAATTAGGCCAAGAGCTAAAGGTAGGTCTGCAAGGATTCTTAAGCCTTTTAGTAGGTTGGCTATTATTTTAGAAGAGAGCAAGGAGTAGTATTATGGGTCAGAAAGTAAATCCTATAGGATATAGGCTTGGATTTAATAAAAATTGGGATTCTCGTTGGTTTGCAAAGGGGCAGGACTATGCTAAATATTTGTTGGAAGATTTTCAAATCAGAAAATACATTAAAGATAATTTGAAGGCTGCAGCTGTGAGTAAGGTTATAATTGAAAGATCAGCTAAAAAACTTACTGTTTTCATACACTCAGCAAGGCCTGGTATGATTATAGGTAAGAAAGGGTCTGATATTGAGCAAGTTAAGAAGAGAGTTGCTTCTATAGTGACGGTTGGTGAGGTGTTCATCAATATTGTGGAAATTAAAAAACCAGAACTTGATGCTCAATTGGTAGCAGATGGAATAGCTCAGCAATTAACTAAAAGAATTTCTTTTAGAAAGGCAATGAAGCGTTCTATGCAATCTGCAATGAAATTTGGAGCTTTGGGAATTAAGGTAAAATGCTCTGGAAGATTAGGTGGCGCGGAAATTGCTCGCGCAGAGTGGTATAAAGAAGGTAGGGTGCCATTGCATACAAAAAGATCTGATATAGATTATGCTATATCAAGAGCGGATACTACATACGGTGTGATCGGTGTTACTGTTCACGTGTATAAAGGCGAAAAATTAAAATATAACTGATTTTAGTAAATATTATGTTGAGTCCAAAAAAGACAAAATATAGAAAAGCCCACAAAGGTAAAATTCATGGCCTAGCTAAAGGTGGAACTGATTTGCTGTTTGGATCTTATGGTATCAAATCTACTGAGCCAGAAAGAATCACAGCAAGGCAAATTGAAGCTGCAAGGCGTGCTATTGTAAGGTACCTAAGAAAAAGTGGTCGTATGTGGATAAGAGTTTTCCCAGATGTTCCTGTAAGTAAGAAGCCTGCGGAGATTAGAATGGGTAGTGGTAAGGGTAATACAGAATTTTGGGCTTGCAGAGTGAAGCCTGGTAGGATTTTGTTTGAGCTAGAAGGAATAGCAGAAGATATCGCAAAACTTGCTCTTACAAAAGCTTCAGCTAAACTTCCTGTAAAGACGCGTTTTGTGAAGAGAATAGAAGGATAGGTAATGAAAATAAAAGATTTAAGAGCTAAAAAAGCGGATGAATTAGACAAGAATTTATTGGAATTCAAGAAAGAGTTGTTTAATTTAAGATTTCAAAAAGTATCTGGTGAGTTGACAAAAACACATAGAATCAGGTATATAAGGAGGTCTGTTGCTAAGATAGAGACTTTATTAAACGAAAAAATTGAGGAAAAAAAGAATGCCTAAGAGAGTTTTAAAAGGCAAAGTGCTGAGTGATAGCGCTTCTAAGACAGTGGTTGTAGAGGTTGAAAGGCGTTTCAGGCATCCTGTGTACAAGAAAGCTATGACTAGGTCAAAGAAGTATCATGCTCATGATGAGAAAGAGCAGTTTAAGGTAAATGATTTTGTTCAGATAGTGGAATCTAAGCCATTCTCTAAGACAAAAACTTTTGAAGTAATATATTAAAATTAGGTAGTAAAGGTGATTCAGTCAGAATCTAAATTAAAAATAGCAGATAACTCTGGGGCAAAAGAAGTTCAGTGTATCAAAGTGCTTGCTAATGCAAAGAATGCTTATGTTGGCGATATTATAATAGTTTCTGTAAAGTCTGCCATACCTAGAGGTAAAGTTAAGAAAGGAGAGATTTATCCTGCTGTGATAGTTAGGACAGCGAAAGAGATTATTAGAACAGATGGGAGCACTATCAAATTTGATACTAATGCTGCTGTTTTATTGGATAAGCAGCATGAGCCTATAGGTACAAGGATTTTTGGTCCTGTAACAAGAGAGCTTAGGCAGAAGAAATTTATGAAAATAGTATCGTTAGCACCAGAGGTATTATAATGATGAGTCAAAATAAGAAGTTTAAGATAAAAAAAGACGATACCGTTATTGTGATAGCTGGTAAGGACAAAGGTAAGCAAGGTAAGGTGCTAAAGGTATTGCGCGCTGCAGACAGAGTTTTGGTTTCTGGTGTGAATGAAGTTAAAAAACATATGAAACCTTCTAAGGCTAATAAGGGTGGAATTGTTACTAAGAATTTGCCTTTGCATATTTCTAATGTTGCTTTTTACGATGAGAAAAGCAAGAAGAGGTCAAAAGTGGGCTATAAGATTATTGATACAAAAAACAATGTAGAAAAAAAGCGTGTTGCTAAAATTTCTGGTGAAATAATAAGTTGATATTATGATTAGGTTTAAAGAATTATACACAAAAGAATTGGCTCAGTCTTTGCAAGAGAAGTTTGAGTACAAGAATGTCATGGAAACTCCTAGGCTAATAAAAATAGTGCTTAGCATGGGGGTAGGGGATGCTGTAGCTGACAGTAAGGTGATTAATGATGCTGCAAAAGAGCTTGGTCTCATAGCTGGTCAAAAGCCCATTATTACTACTGCTAAACACTCTATAGCTTCATTCAAACTTAGAGAAGGGATGAAGATAGGTTGTAAAGTTACTCTTAGAAAGAGTAAAATGTATGACTTTCTTGAAAGGTTAGTTATGATAGCTTTGCCTAGAGTTAGGGATTTCAGAGGTTTTTCTGTGAAGAGCTTTGATGGTAGTGGTAATTTTAACTTAGGAATTAAAGAGCACATAGTATTTCCAGAGATTAACTATGACAAAATTAGTAAGATCAGAGGTTTGAATATTACTGTTGTTACTTCTGCGAAAACCGATGCAGAAGCAAAAGAATTATTGGCTGGTTTTAAAATTCCATTTAATGCGTAATAGAGGCTAAAGAAGTAAATGGCAAAAAAAGGTACTATACAAACAAACTTGAACAGAAGGGCGTTAGTAGAAAAGTTTAAAAGTAAGAGAGCAAATTTAAAGTCAATAATTTCTGACAAAGCAATGTCGTCTGAAGATAGATTTGCTGCTCAATTAAAACTCGCGGAGTTGCCAAGGAATTCTTCGGAAGTAAGATTAAGAAATAGATGTGAAATTACTGGAAGGCCGAGAGGTTTTTATAGAAGATTTAAAATTTCACGTATTGCGTTTAGGGACATGGCTTCTTTTGGTTTGCTCCCAGGCGTTAAAAAGTCAAGTTGGTAGAAAGATTATGACAGATATTATTGCAGACATGTTGACTAGAATAAGAAACGGCCAGATGAGAAGGCTTATTTCTGTTAAAGTGCCTCACTCAAGGTTTAGAGAGCAAGTTCTAAAGGTTCTTGTTGAGGAAGGGTACGTTAAGTCATACAAAAAACAAAATATAAGAACAAATATAGATGAGATGGTGGTGCAGTTGAAGTATCTAAAGAATGGCACTCCTGTTATTAATGAAATAAAGAAAGTTTCGAAACCTGGTCGTAGACTATATACGGCGGTTTCAGATCTAAGTGGTTTTTATAATGATTTAGGCGTAACAATTTTATCTACCTCAAAGGGCATTTTGTCCGACAAAGCAGCTAAGAAAGAAAGCGTGGGTGGAGAAATTATATGTCAAGTATTTTAGGGTATTGAGATGTCTCGTATAGGAAAAGCGCCGATAAGTTTGCCTGATGGTGTAATAGTAAATTTTCATGACAATCTTGTAGATGTTTCTGGTAAGCATGGAAAGCTTTCTTTTCAATTTCCAGAAGAGGTAGAGTTCATTAAAGAAGAAAAGCAGATTATTGTGAAGCCTACTAGTGATAGTAATCGTGCTAGAGCTATGTGGGGATTAAGTAGAAGCTTGCTTAGTAACCAGGTGCAAGGTGTTTCAGAAGGATTTGAAAAAAAATTAGAGATTGTTGGTGTTGGTTATAAAGCTGCAGTAGACGGAAAATTTCTAACGTTGAATTTAGGGTTTAGTCACGAAATAAAATTTTTGATACCTGATGGAATAACAATTAAGGCAATCAAGCCTACGTTACTCTCTATATCTGGTTGTGATAAACAAAAAGTTGGACAAGTTGCTGCTATAATAATCAAGCAAAGACCTCCAGAACCTTACAAAGGTAAGGGAATTAAGCATGAAGGTCAGGTAATTTTGAGAAAAGAAGGTAAGAAGAAATAGGTATTTATTATGTTAAAAAGTGATGCAGCGTTCGTAAAAAGAGCTTATAGAGTCAGAAGTAAATTGAAAAAAGTTGGTAATGGTAAGCACAGACTTTCTGTGTTCAGATCAAAACAACATATTTACACTCAAATTATTGATGATTCTAAAGGGTGCACAGTACTTTCTGTGAGCTCTCGTTCTGAAGATTTTAAAAACGAAAGATGTAATGTTAAAGTTGCTAGTGATATTGGTAAGAAAGTTGGCGAGCTTTCATTAAAACAAGGAATCAAACAAGTAGTGTTTGATAAAGGTGGCTATTACTATCATGGTAAAGTAAAAGCTATTGCAGATGGCGCAAGAGAAGCTGGTTTAAAAATTTAATTTGATAACGAAATGAAAGGAAAAACTACACAATCTAATAACCAAACAAACTTTGCTTCTGCAGAAGAAATCAAAGAAGTTTTAGTTCATGTAAATAGAACTACTAAGGTTGTAAAAGGTGGTAGAAGATTTGGATTCGCAGTAGTCGTGGTAGCTGGCGATGGAAAAGGTAGAGTTGGTTATGGATTGGGTAAAGCCAAGGAAGTTATGGAAGCTAGGTCCAAAGCTACACAAGAAGCTAGAAAGCGTATGGTTTCTATTCCTTTAAAGGATAATAGAACTATACACCATGATGTTCTTGGTCATGTTGGTTCTGGTCGTGTGATAATGCGTTGTGCGAAACCAGGTACAGGTATCATTGCTGGTGGTCCAATGAGAGCAATTTTTGAGTGTCTTGGTGTGCATGATGTTGTTGCTAAGTCTTTGGGATCATCGAATGTGCATAATATAATTGCAGCTACTTTTGACGCGTTATCAAAATTAACTACTCCAAATAGAATTGCAAAAAAAAGAAGCAAGGACATAAGTGAAATTTTTAGTAATTAGGATCTGAAGATGATTAGTGAGAAGAAATCTAAAGTTAAAATAACGCAAATAGGAAGCCCTATTGGTAGAAAGCCATACCAAAGACAAACGTTAATTGGTTTAGGGTTAAACAAAGTAAATAGAACCTCAGTACTTGAAGATACTGATTCTATCAGAGGTATGATTACTAAAGTGCAGCACTTAGTAAAATTTGAAACATTGAATGGTTAATAGCATGTTGAATAATTTAAGAGATAATAAAGGAGCTAGAAAATCCCCCACTATTGTAGGTAGAGGAATTGGATCTGGAAAAGGTAAAACTTGTGGTTCTGGACATAAAGGTCAAAAAGCTAGAACTGGTGTTGCTATCAAAGGTTTTGAGGGTGGTCAGATGCCTTTGCATATTAGGCTTCCTAAAAGAGGATTCAACCCAATTAATAGAGTGCAGATAGAGACTATTAGTTTGGAAAAAATCAATCAACTAATCGAAAGTGGTAAGATAAAAAGTACTGAAGTTTTGACTAGAGAAGTTATGGTTACTTTAGGTATGGTATCAAAAAATAACAAGATACTTGTAAAGGTTCTTGGAAATGGAGAGCTGAAGCATAAAATTAAAGTTCAGTTAGATCAATACTCCAAATCTGCTGTCGATAAGATACAAAAAGCTGGCGGCGAGGTGATCGCCTAAGACTTAAAATTAATCTAATATGGATCCAAGCGTTTTTTTCAAAGCTAAAGATTTAAAGAATAGAATATTATTCTCTCTTATTGCTTTGCTTGTTTTCCGATTTGGTTCCTATATAACAATTCCCGGTATAAACACGATAGCCCTAAATGAAATTGCTCAAGCAAATTCTTCTGGAATATTAGGTATGTTTAACATGCTTTCTGGTGGTTCTCTTTCCAGAATGTCTATATTTTCACTAGCAATATTCCCATATATTACCGCTTCGATCGTTATGCAGCTTTTATCTTCTACTTTTAAGCCTTTAGAGGAAATGAAGAAAGAAGGAGGATCTGGAAGAAAAAAAATCAATCAATACACAAGGTACTTAACTGTTTTCCTTTGTGCATTTCAAGCATATGCAATGGCGATTAGCTTAGAGAAATTGCAGAGTAGCGGGGTGTCTGTTGTGATTATACCTGGAATGTTTTTTAAAGTATCTACTGTTACTACTCTAGTAGTGGGTACAATGTTTTTGATGTGGTTAGGTGAGCAAATTACTGCGCGTGGTATAGGTAACGGTATTTCTTTAATTATATTTGCAGGGATAGTGGCTGGGCTTCCTCAGGCCTTTATTACTGTATTTGAGTTAGTTAAAAGTGGTGCAATGAGCCCTATAACTCTTTTATTACTTTTTGCTGCTATTTTAGGTTTGATATATTTTATAGTAGCGGTTGAGAGAGCGCAGAGACGGCTTCCTGTGCAGTACCCAAAAAGGCAGAAGGGTAATAAAATTTTTGGTGGTGAGAATACGCACCTTCCTTTAAAATTAAATACTGCTGGTGTAATTCCTGCAATATTTGCAAACTCTATTCTTTTGTTTCCTCTTACTATAACAAATTTTATTACAGCTCAAGAAGATTCTATAATGGAAACAGTTCTTATATATCTAGGTAGAGGGAAGCCTTTATATTTAGCTTTGTATGTAGTTTTTATAGTGTTTTTCTGTTTTTTCTATACAGCAGTTGTATTTAATGTAAATGAAACTGCAGATATGCTGAAACGTAATGGTGGATTTTTGCATGGTAGAAGGCCAGGTGCAAATACTGCAGAATACTTAGATCATGTGCTGACACGATTAACTGTTATAGGAGCAAGTTACATGGCTTTTATATGCGTTGTACCTGAATATGTATCCTCAAAATATAGCATTCCATTTTCTTTAGGTGGAACTAGTTTTCTAATCGTAGTGAATGTGGTAATGGATACATTTACTCAAGTGCAGTCATCTTTATTTTCATATCAGTATGAAGGATTGATAAAGAAATCGAGACTAAGGAGAAATTGATGAATTTTATATTATTGGGCCCTCCTGGATCTGGCAAAGGGACGCAAGGAGAGTACTTAGAAAAGGCACTAAATATAATAAGGTTATCTACAGGAGACCTTTTAAGAGATGAGATTAAAAATAAAACAGCAATTGGTAAAGAAGTACAAAGCCTGATGGAAGCTGGAAAATTTGCCTCAGACGATATAGTTATAGGGTTAGTTGAGAGTAAGATTAAATCTACAAAGGGAAAAGGGTTTATTCTAGATGGTTTTCCAAGAAATATTGTGCAAGCAAATCAACTAGAATCTATTTTAAAGGAAAATGGTATTTCTATTGATTTTGTACTAAATTTTTTAGTTGGGGAAGAAGAGGTAGTAAAGAGAATTTCTGGTCGTTATTTTTGTGAGAAATGTAAGGCAACGTATAATAAGGAATATAAAAACCCTAAAAAAAATGGTATTTGTGATGAGTGTGGGGGGGCTAAATTTCAAACTAGATCGGATGACAAAGCTGATGTAGTAAGAAGTAGGTTTCAAGAGTATAACGAGAAGACATTACCTTTAGTGAAATACTATGAAGAACAAGGCAATTTGAGCAATATTGATGCAAGTGGTGACGTAAAAGATGTAAGGAAAAAAATTGACTCCCTTATATTAAAAAGTAATTGACATACCAGTGTTTTAGCATATTATACGTTGTTCAATTGTCAGGACGAAATTAACTCAGTTAGGAGGAGCAAGTGGCGGTAAGAATTTCAGGTGTAAATATACCAGATAAAAAAAGAGTTGAGATTGCTCTTACTTATATATATGGGGTAGGTTCTTCCATATCAAAGAAGATATGTCAAAGTTTGGGCATTACACAAAGTAAGAGAGTTTATGATTTGAATGAATCAGAAATCGCTCAAATTCGTGATTTTATTGAGAAAAACTACACAGTTGAAGGAGATCTAAGGCGTGAAGTTTCAATGAACATCAAGCAATTGATTGATCTTGGTTCTTACAGAGGTATTCGTCATAGGAAGAAATTGCCTGTGAGAGGTCAAAGAACGCATACAAACGCACGTACCAGAAAAGGGAAGGCTGCTTCTCCGATAGCTGGTAAGAAAAAAGTAGGTAAGTAATGAGTACAGAAACCGCACCAAAGACAAAGAAAAGACATAGAAAAAATATTTCTGTTGGTACAGTTCATATTAATGCGTCTTTTAACAACACTATAATTAACGTAACGGATTTACAGGGGAATACCATATCATGGGCATCTGCTGGTATGCTTGGATTTAAAGGGGCAAAAAAATCTACTCCCTACGCTGCTCAGGTTACAGCTGAAGATGCTGCAAAGAAAGCTCAAGAGCATGGAATGAAGACGGTATCTGTAGAAGTTAAAGGTCCTGGTGGAGGAAGAGAGTCTGCTGTAAGAGCTCTAATGTCCATAGGTTTTATCATTACTTCTATAAAAGATATGACTCCTATAGCCCATAATGGTTGTAGGGCGCCAAAAAGAAGAAGAGTATAATTTTTTATAAATATATTAATAGGTAAGACATAAGTGGTAGTATTAGCAAAAAATTGGAACTCATTAATTAAGCCAAGCATAAAGTTATCAGATCGTGAGAAAAAATCTGAGAAACATATGTCTTTGGTGATCGAACCTTTAGAAAGAGGGTTTGGTATTACTTTGGGTAATGCTTTAAGAAGAATTCTTTTATCTTCTCTACAGGGTGCTGCTGTTACAGCTGTAAAAATAGAAGGTATATTGCATGAATTTTCTTCTATACCCGGCGTTTCAGAAGATTTAACTGACATTATATTAAACATCAAAAACATTGTTGTGAAGATTGAAGCTTCATCTAAAAAGCAGGTTTCTTTAAAAGCTGTAGGGCCTTGTGTTGTTACTGCAGGAATGATAGAAACAGGTCACGATGTTGAGATTTTAAATCCAGATCAAATTATTTGCACTTTAGATAAAGGTGCGAATCTAAATATGCAATTCACTTGTGAAGTTGGGAAAGGGTATGTTTCTGCATCTCAAAATAGACCTGAAGATGCTCCTATAGGATTTATTCCAGTGGACTCAATATTTAGCCCTGTAAAAAGTGTTTCTTACCATGTTGAGAATGCCCGTGTTGGACAAGTGACTGACTATGATAAATTGATTATGAAAATTGATACTGATGATTCTATGGCTCCAGATGTAGCTCTTGGATTAGCAGCAAGAATTTTACAAGACCAATTACAATCTTTTGTAAACTTTGAAGAAGAGCAAGTTGAAGAGGAAGTTCAAGAGGAAGAGTTACCATTTGATAAAAACTTGTTACGTAAAGTAGAAGAGTTAGAATTATCTGTTAGATCACAAAACTGTTTGAAGAATGAAGGCATATCATATATTGGAGACCTAGTTACAAACACAGAAGGAGACATGCTTAGAACTCCAAACTTTGGTAGGAAATCTCTTCATGAAATAAAAGAAGTCTTAGCTTCTATGGGATTAAAATTTGGCATGGAAGTAGAAGGGTGGCCTATAGAGAATATTGAAGAGCTTTCAAAAAAACACGAAGATCCATTTCATTAATAAATAGTTAGGTCATGAGACACAGTAAAGGATTAAAAAAATTAAATAGAACAAGCTCTCATAGGAAGTCTTTGCTAAGAAACTTGTCAGTTTCTTTGATCAAGTATGAGCAAATCAGAACCACTTTACCAAAGGCAAAAACATTAAGGCCTTTCATAGAAAAAATCATTACATTAGCAAAGAATAATGACCTTCATACAATTAGAAAACTTAACTCTATGTTGTTGGATCAAGAGATTGTTCGTAAGCTTGTGAATGAAATAGGACCAAGGGTTCTAAAAAGAGCTGGTGGTTACACTCGAATCTATAAATTTGGTTTTAGATATGGCGATTCAGCTCCTATGGGTATAATAGAATTAGTAGATAAAGAATCTACAAAAAATTCTTCTTCTGAAAAAATAAAGAAAACTTCGGTTTATGCAGAATCAAAAGATACTAGCTCTAAAAAGGAATCTGTTTCTAAGAAAAAATCTACTTCTTCTTCAGAAAAAAAAGCTGTTGCATCTAAATAAATAATTCTAAAACAACATATTGTTTGATTATCATAGAGATAGTCTTTGCACTGCTTTGTGTACAGCTCTGATATGAGTTGACTTTATCTTCAATCGAAAGATATACAGCTATTGCTGCATATCTTCTTCAGAGATCTTGCTAGATTTTTTTGTTATTGTTGTTTTTTTAGCTGGAGGTATTTTTCGTCCTTCGGTTTTGAACGTTAACTCGCCTTTGTTCATGCTAATTGTAACTTTTCCCCCATTATTCAATTCTCCGAATAATATTTCATTTGCTACAGGTTGCTTGATCTTTTCATTAATAACCTTTTCCATTACTCGAGCACCATTCACTGGGTCATAGCCATTTTTGGATATGTACTGATATGCTTCTTTTGAAATGGTAACAGTGGTGTTTTTTAATTGTAGCTGATCTTTAAATTCTTTGATAAATTTATCAGCAATTTTCTCTACTATAGGCTCGGATAGAGGAGCAAATGGCACAATCGCATCAAGTCTATTTCTAAACTCTGGTGAGAATATTTTTTCTATCTCAACTTTGCTGTCAATATCATTACTTCCTTCGCTATCAAATCCTAATGGTGATTTAGATAAGACTCTGGCACCTGCGTTTGTAGTTAATATTACAATGGTATTGTGGAATGAGATTTTTTTTCCTTGGTGATCAGTTAATGTACCATAATCCATTACTTGTAATAATATATTATATATATCCTTATGCGCTTTCTCTATCTCATCTAGTAGCAATACTGAATATGGATGTCTTGATATTTCTTCTGTTAACAGACCTCCAGAATCAAATCCTACATATCCTGGAGGAGATCCTATAAGTTTTGCTATAGAATGTTGTTCTAGGTATTCTGACATATCAAACCGAATGAAATTCATATTCATAAGCTTTGCTAATTGAACTGCTAATTCTGTTTTACCAACTCCTGTCGGTCCAGTAAACATATAGCACCCAATTGGTTTCTTCTCATTTCTAAGCCCAGCCCTAGAGAGTTTGATTGCAGAACATAGTCCGTCTACAGCTTGATCCTGGCCAAATATCTGGGACTTCAGCCTAGTTTCTAAGTCTTTTAGTTGGTCTGCTTCATTTGCTGTAACACTAACTGCTGGAATTTTTGCCATCTTTGCTATGGTTTCTTCTATATCAGATAACTGTACATCGATTTTCTTGTTTGTTGGATTTGTAATGGACAGATGTGCGCCAGCTTCATCTATTACATCTATAGCTTTATCTGGAAGTTGTTTGTCATTTATATATCTTTTTGATAGAGTTACAGCTGCTTCAATTGCTTCTGTAGTATAGTGAACATTATGGTATTTTTCATAATACGTTCTAAGTCCATGTAAAATTTTGATTGTGGATTCAGTAGTAGGTTCCTCTACAGTTATTTGTTGGAATCTTCGTACCAATGCTTTGTCTTTCGCAAAATATTTATAATACTCATTGAATGTTGTGGAGCCAATACAACTGATTTCACCGCGTGCTAAAGCTGGTTTTAGTAAATTACTTGCATCGAGAGCATTTCCATTAGTAGATCCAGCTCCTATGATATTATGTATTTCATCGATAAATAATATAGAATTTGGTAAATCTGACAGCTCCTTGATTACTGATTTTATCCTTTCTTCAAAGTCTCCTCTGTATCTTGTGCCAGCTAATAACGCTCCTATGTCTAAAGAGAATATTATAGAGTTTTCTAGGATTTTTGGAACTTTACGGTGTGCAATTTTATGCGCTAATCCTTCTACTATTGCTGTTTTACCAACGCCAGGTTCTCCCACCAATAGTGGATTGTTTTTATTCCGTCTTGATAATATTTCAATGCTTCTATTAATTTCTTCTTCTCGTCCTATTAGAACGTCTATGTTACCTTTTAAAGCGACCTTATTAAGGTTGGTGCAGTAATTTTTTAGAGCTTCTGGCTCTTCTTTTTCCATATCCTCTGTATAAGGCATAGAAAAGTCTGATTGAAAAGATTTTGAGATAAAAATGTTGGGTTCTTCTGAGTTTTTATGTTTTACAAAGTTTTGATAATTTTCACCGTGTATTAGGTAATTTATAATATCTAATCTGGTAATATTGTGCTCATGCAAGAGCTGTGATGCAAAAGAATCTGCTTCTAACAATATTTCCGCCAGTACGTTGATTCCTGAAATATCCTTACTTATTCCGGATAAATTAGCTTGAATAGCAGATCTATGAATAATTTTTTGAAATGTGATATTTGGCGCTATATCGGCAGTGGCATCTTCTATCTTGCTTTTTCCCAAGCTTTTAAGATGTTCAGATAGTTTCTGGGCTATTATCTCTATATCAACAGCGCAAGCGCGTAATGCCCCACTTGCATCTGGGTCTTCTGTTAAGGCTAAAAGCAGGTGCTCTATAGTTGCTTGAGGGTGTTTATATTCTTTAGCTATGTCGATAGATTGTTGCATAGCCATTTCTAAGTTCTTAGATAACATTAGTACCCCATTACGTAAAATTACAATTATAAAAATCTTATAACAGAATCATACAGATAATTTCTTATCAAATGATTAACGGTGAGAATATATTTTATACAGTGGCAATTTTAATATACTTTCTTAATAATGAGATTTTTTATGTTCAAATTTAGTAGAAGCTATTGTATAGTACATATACTAATACTATGTTTATGGTATAGCTTATAGAAATATTAGAGGTAAAGAAATGCGAGTATTGCTGATTGAGGATGACAGTGCCACGGCAAGGTCTATAGAGCTTGCTCTTGCATCAGAAGGAATTATGTGCGATACAGTTGAAGGTGGAGAAGAAGGTCTTGAAGTTAGTAGGCTTTATAATCACTATGACATAGTGATTCTTGATCTAATGCTTCCTGATATGAATGGATATGAAGTATTGCTTAAATTAAGATCAGCAAAAATAAAAGTCCCTGTTCTTATACTTTCTGGTTTATCTGGTACTGAAGAAAAGATTAAAGGTCTTGGTTTTGGTGCGGATGATTACTTAACCAAGCCTTTTAATAGAGGTGAGCTGATTGCAAGAATTCAGGCAGTTGTTAGGCGTTCAAAAGGTCACGCAGAGTCTGTGCTGAGGTTTGATAAAGTATGTGTAAATCTTGACAGTAGGACTGTAGAAGTTGAAGGTAAGTCAGTACATTTGACAAGTAAAGAGTATGCAATATTAGAATTGCTTGCAATGCGTAAAGGTACTGTTCTTACAAAGGAAATGTTCTTAAATCATTTATACGGCGGTATGGATGAGCCAGAATTGAAAATAATAGACGTATTCGTGTGTAAATTAAGAAGAAAGTTATACGAAGCATCTGGCGGTAAAAATTATGTAGAAACGGTCTGGGGTAGAGGGTACATGTTAAGAGATTATGATGATCAATCTATTGATAGTAGTGCTGACAAGGAAGAATCTCCTCAGGATGTATCACAGCCTTCTACTTAAATATAATTTTTAAAGTATCTTATTTATAGCTCCATATTGTAGTATTATGGGGCTATGTTTTTATTTGTAGTGAAGTAATGCACATGAAAAAAAAATTATTTCTAAACTGTAATAATATTTCTTATAAAAGAAATAATAACTTTATATTAAGTGATATAAGTTTTAAATTACATGCTGGTGAGATCATTACGATAATTGGCCCAAATGGAGGTGGAAAAAGCACCTTAGCAAAGCTAATTATTGGTATTATTCATCCATCACATGGAAGGATTATTAAAAAAAACGATCTAAAAATTGGTTATATGCCACAAAGTATCAATCTCAATATATTGGTGCCAATTACTGTAAAAAAGTTTTTATCTTTTTATGGAAATGAGATTTTCTCAGCAGATAATATAGAGAAGATTTTAGAAATAAGCAGTGTAAATAATATTCTTCATAAGCAAATATACTGTTTGTCTGGAGGTGAGTTACAGAGAGTGCTATTTGCCAGGGTATTGCTTAGAGATCCTGAGCTAATGATTTTAGATGAGCCAGTTCAAGGGTTAGATGTTAGTGGTCAAAAAAAGTTTTATTCTATGATTGATCAAATCCGCTCAGAATTTAAAAAAAGTGTGATTATGATTTCTCATGATTTACATACTGTTATGAGCTCATCTGACAATGTAATGTGCCTTAATAAAAAAGTACATTGTTCTGGTATGCCAAAAGAAATAAAATCTGATAAATTATATCAGAATTTATTTTCTACAGCAGGGACAGAGGTTATTTCTACATATACTCATACGCATCAGAAAAAATAAAATGAACGAATTTTTAATATACTCAATTATTGCAGGTGTGGTCATAGTATCATCTTTATGTCCATTAGGATGCATAGTTTTATGGAGAAGAATCCCATATTTTGGCGATGCTATAGCTCATTCTTCAATACTTGGAATAGTGCTTGGTTTAATGCTAAATATCAACATCACAATAGCAATTATATTGGTAAGTATGGTGTTTGCAATTCTTCTCATCCTCCTTCATAAAGAAGCCATAAGCGATATATTAATAGTTATTTTCTCTTATGGTTTTTTGTCTCTAGGGTTATTTATGATTCCATTCATTATTTCTAATACACAAGTTGATATATTTTCTTACTTGTTTGGTGATATCTTGTTGGTAGATGATGCAGAGATTAAGCTCAGTTTAATCTGTTCTATATTTGTACTTTTGTGGATATTTTTTAGATGGAAAAAACTGCTTTTAATATCAATCAATGAAGATTTAGCTGTGGTGGAGGGTATTAACCTCAAAAGAATAAATCTAGAGTTTATGCTCATTACAGCATTTATGATCGCAGTTTCAATAAAAATTGTAGGTGTCATGTTAATTGCAGCAATGCTTATTATACCTTCAACTGCTGCAAGGAACCTAAGCACCTCTCCAGTTCAAATGCTGTTTTTTTCTATCGCAATAGGAATTATGGCTGTATCTGTGGGGATTATAAGTTCTTATATGATAGACAGCCCCTCAGGGCCATCTATAATTTTATCTAGTTTGATGCTGTACGTCCTATCTCTTATCTTTAAATCTAAAAGGGCCTAATAACTTATTGCAAAAATTGATATAGATAATAAACGTCTTAGGATGTCTTTGCTTAAATAGGTAATTTATTTCGGCTCCATATATCAATATTATATTCACAATATAAAAGAAAATCATGGTGATGATTACACCAGTTAGACTTCCATAGAGAACATTAAAATTGGCTAAATTTGAGATGTAGTAAGCAAGCATGGAGCTACTTAAATACCATAATACTAATGTTAGAGCGGCACCAGGTAGAACTTCTAGAAATGCTAATTTTTTATTTGTTAAGGAGTAATATATTATACCAACTACCCAAATAGCTATAACCCACATTATTATGGTATTGGTATATTGATTTTCAATGTTAGGTAGCGTGTAGTGAAGTATTTTTTCTAATTTATGCACTATTTTTGGTAAAATCACAAACATAGCAACTGCTCCTATGGTACATAAAAGTAGCAAAAAGAATTGAAAAATACTAGTAAGTCGTGTGATAAGAAAAGAAGGGCGATCTTTTACCTTATAAACTTTGTTAAATATTGTTCTCATACCTTCTAGAGATGAGGAGGTAGTCCATATTGCGCCTAGTGATACAAAGCTTATTAGATGTATTGAGGGTTTAGCAAATATAGAGTCAATTTGTGGGCCTGCTATAGAAAAAGCGTATTCTGGTAATAACTTTATCAGGCTTCTTATGATTTCTATTCCTGTTTCAGTTTCATATATTAAGCTCA
>Ga0222708_1000140_pt1 | contig 20565 bp, 21 predicted proteins | sample AntAcemetage1576_FD_179806 | JGI IMG/M metagenome (GOLD analysis project Ga0222708, IMG submission 179806) | Saline water microbial communities from Ace Lake, Antarctica - #1576 | ecosystem: Environmental > Aquatic > Non-marine Saline and Alkaline > Saline | place: Antarctica: Ace Lake... | reverse complement strand
GCAGAATATGCAATATAATATATCCCAGCAAATTGTCCAAAAGTATCTGACTCTATATTATAACGACTCATCATTTCAGGCATAACAATATTTGGAAGCACACGCAACACATATTGATACGCATAAAATAATGCAGTCATAAACCACGCTAGCCAAATCGCTGATCTTTTACTAGTATCCACTAATCTTACCTTTTTTCTACAAATAGAAGCCGAGAGATTACATACTAAAGATCTTTGTGTCAACAGGATTCAGAAGACACTTTTACCCCTTATTATTTAGACTGGGTATTATTATCAAACTCCACATGAGGAGGTGAGCCTATATATTCACCACCGACTCCTACCGATTTATTGCTTGCAATCATTCTAATAGACATAAATATAATCATAACTATAAGGGAAAATATAAATGAATAAAATATACCATCTGGACCAAAATATTTCATAGTTAATGATATACTCACAGGCCCCAAAGATGAGCCGGCTCCATATGCAAGCATCATACCTTGAGTCACTTCAACTACATAATTACTATCCACATAATCACATGTATGGTTTAAACTAGTTGGGTATATCGAGAATGTTATACCTCCAAAAATAAATACAAGCACAAATGCTAATATCTCATGTTGTGCAGTAAAGTAATCTATTGCTATCATCAATCCAGATACTACTATCCCAGCTGCACATAAAATAATTAGCACTATTCTCCTATCCATGCAATCTGCTAACAATCCAAATGGATATTGCATAACAACGCCTCCAGCGATTACTAAGGACATAAGAGTTGCCACACTTGTTATATCATAGCCAGTCTCTTTAAAATACAAAGGTAGTAGAGAATAAATAGACCCTAGTAATAAACCAGATAAAACACATCCTAGTATACCTGTTGGTGAAATCTTATAAAGGTTAAAAAAACCAAGAGCATTAGGGATTTTTATACTAGGCATTGCATCCTTTACAGAAATTATTGGACCAATGGCAATAAGACCCAATACACTTGCTAATATAAATGGAACGATTGTAAGAATATCTGTGATACCTAAAAACAACTGACCTCCAGACTGTCCCAAATAAAGCACTATCATATATATAGCGAGATTCTTTCCTCTATTATTTCTATTACTGACACGCAGTACCCAACTCTCTACAACAACATAAACCCACGCCAAACTAAATCCTGCTATAAATCTTGTAACGATCCATAAAATTAAATCATCATCAAAGCCAGGCATTATTGTGACAAAAGATAATATTAGAGTAGACAGAATAAATGTCTTAGATGGCCCAACACTATCCAGAAATTTCAGAACACTCATCGATCCAATAAACATCCCTAAATAGTAAATAGATCCAACGAATCCTATCGCAAATTCTGAGTAATTTAAAGCTTCTAGCCTAAGTGGAACTAACGTATTAAATAGCCCCATGGCCAACATCAAGATGGCTATACTAATGATAGGAGCATAACGAATCATGAATGTTTTTACCATACCAACAATAACTATATAGCTAATATATCAATGTTATACTCTAAGAGTTAACAAATTATAAATATCAGATTTTAGGGTGCACATTAAATATCTAGCCCTTTTCCTTTAGATGACTGGCCCCTTGCTTTTAACTTCGGAACATGTCCTACTATATTAAGCGCATTATATTTTGCCTTCCGATCTGAAACAGTCTCTTCAGATCTTTTATCTACCACACTACCACCTTCTATAATAATACCCACTTTTTTTGATTCCGCTTCGATAGTATCCAATACTTTTCCAGAATAGATTTTTACTGGATCTATGTCTTCCAATAGAGCGTCCCTAAGCATTGCTCTTTGTAATGGATAAAGCCCAGCAATTTTGATCTTCATACCTTTGCCGCCAATACCTTCTGCCATTTTCTGAATTTTCTTCACATCATCATCACTTCTGGCGGAACTTATAGCATTAAAAAGCTCTTCAATTTTACTCAAGTCACTATGGATAGATTTCTGCGATTTTTTAGACATATACTCTCTTATATTTGGTTAATACTTAAGTATCCTAAATTGAAGTTAATATAGCATTAACATAACTAGAGCAATTTATAATAAAAGCTTCAACCAACGTTTACTTCTATACCTAATTATAAATGCAATAATACCTACAATTTTATAAAGAGAGATTATTAGCCATAAGATTGCAGGTCCAACATCATAAAATTTTATTAATATAAATATCGGTAGAACAGAAAATATCCAAATAGCAACAGAGTTGATTGAGGTCAAAAACATTGTATCGCCGCCAGCAATCAAAACTCCACACCCAGTCCAGAATATTCCGTCTAATAGAAGAAAGATCCACACAAATCTTAGTGCCAATACTGCCTGGTCCATAAAATATGGGGAGTAATTCTCTGAATCTCGGAAGAATAAATCTATTATAAGGTTTGGATATAAAAACAATGGAATCGATAGAACCAATAAATAAATAAAGTTAATTTTAAATCCTGAATATAATAATTTTGTAAGGAAACCAAATTTTCTAGCCCCGATCATATTAGATGCTACCACTGACGCTCCTTTAGATAGAGCATCTATAAAGAAAATAAAGAATATCAATATAGTTTGCACCATTGAGTGCAAAGAAATATAATCTTGCTTGAAGTGAGATGTGATCAGTAAGATAGCAAACCACCCTAGTATTTCCAAAACTATTGCCATAGAATTTGGTAGTCCTATTCTTATACATTTCAAAAATAATGCTTTATTAAATTCATACACGTTAGTTTGAAATTTCTTTATATTCTTGGCACTCAAAAAGCTGCAGAATAGTATAATAGTCTGAATAGTGATAGAGATAATAGTACCGTAGGCTGCTCCAACTGGGCCAAACGCAGGCACAATATCTTTATACCCAAGAACTAACACAAGATCTAAGAGAATATTAATAACATTACCAAATATTACAATTATTGTTGTAAATTTTACTTTACCCCTACCTATATAGAATGCAGATAAAGCAGCAATAATAGCATTAAGTGGAGCAAATACCATACACCACTTATAGTATGGATTGCCATGCTCTAAAAAATTTTCTGGTATAAATATATGACCACCATAGAGCCCCAGAGGAATAGTAAAAACAAATAACCCTGCCCCAAACCAAACCATTTGCCACACTGGAGCTGCTATTTTATCATATTGCTTTGATCCATTATATTGACCAACAAAAATCTCTGATATAGATGCTATGATTATAGCGCCAATCTCTACTAAAGCGCATAAATTCCCAGCTAATGTTACTGATGCAAGTGCATCAGGTGAATAATGAGACACAACAATACGGTCCACAAGCAACATAAAGTGCATGGAAAAGGTAGCAATCATCAATGGAAAGGCAACTGCTATTAATTGCCTCACGCTTGCCATAGGATACTTACTAGTAAGCATACTTGTCTCATTTTTTATTATAAATCACAGTTATTTAGAAAGCTTACCGCAATTCAATTGAGGAATAACATCAGCGCATTCTACAATAAATCAGATAGTAAATCGATAAGATTCATCATAAATATGAAAAAGAAAGTAGCAGAGTTATTAAAATCTATATTCTTCTTGCGCGAACGCGACTTTGTTCTAACAGTAAACCATAAAGAAGTGATATCTTCACTAACTCATGACGCTAGGTTAACTATTAGATACATGTTTATGATCATGATATCTATTAGTATCGCTACAATGGGTATTATATTAGATGACATGAGTATAATTGTTGGTGCGATGTTAATCTCACCACTGATGAACCCCATAGTTTTACTTGGATTTTCAATATGTAGGGTCAATTATATAGAGTTCCTACACAGCACCAGGAGTATCGTATTAGGAATCATTGCAGCAATAGTATTCTCTTTTCTTATAGTTAAAATTTCACCTGTACACGAAATTACTGATGTTGTCATTTCAACCACAAAGCCAAATATATACAATTTACTGGTTGCACTATTTTCAGGAGCAGCAGGAGCTTATACTAAAATAAGGCGTAAAGGAGAAGAAATCATAGGAGTAGCGATTGCATCATCTTTAGTGCCTCCTCTATCTGTAGTCGGATTCTCTATAGCAATAGGACATTATGACTTAGCACAAGAAGCTGCATTTCTATTTGTGACAAACTTAATAGCAATTGCATTAGCTGGCACTATCTTAGCCAGATGGTATGGATTTGGATTTAGAGTAAGTAAAGTAAACTTCTTTTGGCAGTTGACTGTTTATTCCATAGCAATAATAATACTAGCAGTTCCTCTGATCATAACACTCAAGAAAGTGGCTTCTCAACTCACAGCAAAACATATAATCAACAATACCATACATGACTCTTTTGAAGAAAATGCAGAACTAAACATTGCAAAAATTCACTTCCCTGCCTCTAAAAAACACCCTATAAAAATAAGCGCTATTGTCTTCACAAATAAGTTTAAACAAAAAGCAGAAGAGACAATAAAGAAAACTTTAATCTCTAAATTAGATCAGCCGATCTCATTAAAATTAGATCAAGTTTTATATTCTACAAGTCAACCTCCTAGCAAAAACTATACAACCACAACGTCAGAGAAGAATATCATTTCTATGGTGCGAGACGCTAGCAGTATACCTATTCGACTAATCAATGTTGATATGCAATTGCGACTCATTGAAATATTTATAACACCTACTACACACCAAAACATCAAGACTATACACTCCACAGAACTTGATTTAAGAAAAGAATTTTCGGGTTGGACAGTAAAAGTAATCCCACCCACTTCTAGTATCCCCATATTATATTTTGGAAATGATCAAACTAAATTAGATGAAAATGGATTGCAATCATTAGAATCAATCATTTGGATGTTAGATCGCTGGCAAGTATATGAGGTTACAGTAACAGGATTCACTAATAATCAAGAGTATGGTTCTAGCATTACTACACCTCTATCTGCAAAAAGAGTAGATTATATAGTAAAAAAATTATCTAAAAATGGTATAAAAGCTATGCCGCATATAGAGCACAGAGAGCACACGACTAAACTATATAATGAAACTGATTATGGAGTGAGAAATGAAAACAAAGTATTAATAAGAACTCATGACACAAAGCATCTGGAACACATTCATCATTAAGCATTGCTCTTCTTATAGTAATAACTAACCATACTAATAGGTATAGTTACTATATATAGAGCGCATAAAACAGAAACTGTAATCCAAGGCCTTATAATCAGAAACGCTATCACTAACCCTATGCATGCAAGAACCAAAGTCACATACTCTTGCGCAACATGAACTTTCTTAATAGAAAAAGTTCTGATACGACTTGCAGCCGCAAATGCCACCAGCAATGTATATATCCCAACACACCATGGATTTAAGATAAGTGGTAAAGATTCAAACTCAAAACTAAGAACTATCGGGAAAATAAGTAAAATTCCACATAATGGAGCTGGCATTCCTATAAAAAACAAATCATTTTCCTTAGTGTCTTCATTCTTCAGCGCTAATACATTGAATCGCGCCAATCTAATAGCCATGCATATAGCAAAGACCAAAACAACTCCCCAACCAACGCCATGAATATTAATGCTACTTAAAATCCACATATATATAATAATTGCAGGAGCCACTCCAAAATTCACAAAATCTGCAAGGGAATCTATTTGAGCACCAAATTCACTTGTAACATCTAAATATCTGGCTAACCTTCCATCCATTCCATCAAGAAAAGCAGCTAGCATTATTAATAACACACTTTGCTCCCACTTGTGGTCAAACCCATACCTCACAGATGTAAGACCTGCGCATAACGCGATTATAGTAACAATACTAGGGAATAATCGACTTATTGGCAGTGCCGTCTTAAAGTCGATTTTCTTTCTTACAGATACTTTTTTTTTCTTATTATTCATAAAAGTTACTTAACTTCACCTTTAATTTGCTCTTTATCACCCAACTTGCAAAGCACAGTTTCTCCACCAATAATTCTTTGCCCTTTGATAATTTTTGGCACCTCACCTTTAGGAAGATAAATATCCGCTCTACTACTAAACTTAATGATACCATATCTCTGTCCAGCCTCAACCTTCTGACCTTCTTTCAAAGTGCAGACAATCCTTCTAGCTATTAATCCAGCTATTTGAGTAAAGATAACATTTTTACCGCCAATGATATCAACAACAACATGGTTTCTCTCATTATCAATACTTGCTTTATCTAAAGAGGCGTTAAAGAATTTACCTGGATGGTATAGAATTTTTGAAATCTTACCGTCAATAGGTATACGATTCACATGCACATCAAAAATATTTAGAAAAATACTGATTCTAGTTCTAGTCTCTTTTTTCATACCAAGTTCTGATGGAACATCCACATCTTCTATATTAGACACAACTCCATCAGCTGGGCTTAAAATAAAATCTTTTGATATTGGCACTACTCTTTCTGGATCTCTAAAGAAATACATGCACCACAATGTTAATACTACACAGATCCACCCTAATGGCTCCCATATCATACCCATAATCGATGCAAGAACAGCACCACCACAAACAAAAAAGTACCCATCTTTATAGAGATGCGGAAAATATAATTTCGTATTCATATCCATTTCCTAAATTTTATGTAAAGTAATCAAGACTCGTTGAAAACACAAGTAATCTCACCACCATAGCGCAATGTGAATTGAGAAGCAACCATTTCTAGAACCACGTAATCACCAGCTATTTGATAGTTGACTATTGATTCATTGCCATCGCTGTCCACCTCGAAAAAAGCAGGGACTGGAGCATTTTTTGATCTAAATTGGAAAAACGTAAATTTCCCATCATCAAAAATCTTAATAGGAGCCGCTATATTAGAGCCACTGATTGTATATTTGAAATTATATTTTTTCTTATCAGAAAGATCTGGTATTAGTGGAGAGGAATGATGAGAAAGATCCATAATTTCATTAGCACTATCAGGATATAGGAATTTCACAGCAAATACCAAACCCGGATCCTGTATGTCTTTGGCTTCTTTAGCGTGTAGTTCGAAAAAATATATACGCTTATTGGTAATTAGAGTCATATTAGTAGTAGCGTTTTCCTCTACTGGTTTTAAAAATATTCTATTACCAGAAGGTACAATCTGCCAAGAAACTGTTTCTCCCATAGATACTGTATCAACCAACTCACCTTCTTCTAATTGTATACTTCCTTGATACCCATAATAACCAATATACTTAAATACATCATTTGGATGATAAACCATCACCCGTATTCTACTATCCATAGAAGTAGCTCTAGGCTCCCTTATAGCGTAAGAAGGTCCAATAATGAGTAAAGTCATTATGACTAAAAATAAACTACGCATTAATTTCTCTAATTTCATAATCAGTCACAATAAAAGATAGTCTTGCATTCTCTGATTTTGCAAAATTATAATCAGAAACATCAAACTTCAGCCTAGCTTGCAGCTTCTGCCAAGATTCTTTACCCGTATTTACATTATAATTTTGTTTCGAAAAATTTACAGTAATAAAATTGTTATCTCCATCATAAGTATTTGAAATCATAAAAAACTTGCTCCTATCACCTTTTTTATACAACAAAGATGGATTTTGATCATTTTTTTTACTAATATTATCATAATATTTGTTGAACAAATTTTTCTCAGTGCTTCTTAAGATAAAATAATAATTCTTTTTAAATGTCTTTGGATTATATATCTCTCTAGACTTAACATATTTTGTTGATAAGTACTCTAAAACAGATTGCTTAGTACTCTTTCCAGGATCCTTAAGACTCTTAAGAACAGGAATAAAATCCCTTGTACTTTCTAAATGCACAACTATACGAACCTCCTCAGAAAGAGGAAAAATATTATATAAACTGTAAGATATAAAAAACAGCACCATAATTATTGAAATACTGGCACCGTATACAAAGGCATTTATTTTTATAGGAGATAGAAATATGCTATTATACCAATTTCTAGCCTCTACAAAATAATCTCCGCTTTCTATTTTATCTTTTGCAACTCCCTGCACAATAACACACCATAATCACCACTAGTTTTATGATAACATGCGTTTTATCGTTATAGAACAACTATTTAGATTTGAGCATATCTTCTACCTTCACAAGGTCATCGTATTGTGACTCGGAAAGGATATTTAACTCCACCGCAGCTTTCTTCAGTGTCATATTTTTCTCATGTGCATATTTAGCTATTTTTGCTGCTTTATCATATCCTATATGAGGATTCAATGCAGTTACAAGCATCAACGACTTATCTCTAAGCTCTTCTATTCGAGATATATTAGCTTTAATACCAGATACACACTTATCAGCGAAGCTTGTCATACTTGTAGTTAGTAATTTTATAGAGTTAAGTACGTTATAAATAATGACTGGTTTAAATACATTCAACTCCAAATGACCATTTGACCCTGCGACTGTTACAGCTGTGTGATTACCCATAACTTGAGCGCAAACCATAGCAATAGCTTCACATTGCGTAGGATTTACTTTACCAGGCATAATAGATGATCCAGGCTCGTTCGCAGGCAATATAATCTCACCTATTCCGCATCTAGGGCCAGATGCCAAAAGCCTAATATCATTGGCTATCTTCATTAAGCTTACAGCTATAATACTAAGAACTCCTGATAATTCTACCATTGTGTCATTAGATGCCAAAGCCTCAAATTTATTAGGCGCCGTTTTAAAAGGAAGCCCCGTTTCTTTAGCAACATAGGCTGCAAACTCCTTAGCAAAATTCTTATCAGTATTTATTCCTGTCCCAACAGCTGTACCTCCTTGAGCTAAATACGCAATCCTAGGCAACATATTTGTTAGCCTATCTATGTTAAACTGTATTTGTGCAGCATATCCTGAAAACTCATTACCCAAGGTTATAGGAGTCGCATCCTGCAAATGCGTACGCCCTATTTTAATCACCTTACTAAATTCCTTTGTCTTCTTCTCAAGAACAATGTGAAAACTTTTTAATGATTTCATTATCCCATTATTCACCTCAAGCATAGCTGCTATGTGCATACCGGTTGGGAACACATCATTTGATGATTGCCCCATATTAACATGATCATTTGGGTGGATTGGATCCTTAGAACCTACATTGCCTCCAAGTTTTCTTATAGATAAATTTGATATTACTTCATTTAAATTCATATTAGTTTGCGTGCCAGACCCAGTTTGCCACACACGGAGTGGAAACTCATGATCATGCTTTCCTGCGATGATTTCATCTGCCACACTAACTATTATATCTGCCTTAGATTTATGCAAAAGACCTAACTTGCAGTTCGTAATAGCTGCACATTTTTTAACAATCGCGATAGCTCTAATTAACTTTATTGGCATTAATTCATCACCAATCTTAAAGTTCTCTATAGAACGCTGTGTCTGAGCACCCCAATTTACCTGTGCGCTAACTTTAATTTCCCCCAAGGAATCCGTCTCAATTCTGTATTTGCTCATAATCCACTCACACTACCCTTGCCTTATTATACCTCCTAATTTCTTTTTTACATAAGAAATTATTCTATCAGAGATATTGTTGATTTGTTGCTCTGTTAAAGTAGCCTTCTCAGACTGCAATATCACATTAAGCGCCACTGATTTTTTTGAATCCCCCAACTTTTCTCCTTCAAATACATCAAATACAGAAACTTTTCTGATTATATTACCATCAATCTCTACAATGCCTTTAGATAAAGCGCCTGCCTTTACAGATGAATCTACTATAAATGCAAAGTCTCTGGATACCATTTGGAATTCAGAATTAAATTCTTTCTTATCCTCAACACCATTTAAAGATATATTGTCTATGAAGATTTCAAAACCAATTGTTGCACCAGAAATCTTCATGCTTTTTAATATAGTTGGATGTAATTCACCCAAATACGCAATATTTTTATTTTTAAACTTCACCACTGCCGACTTCCCAGGGTGGTACCATGAAGGAATATTTACTGTTGAAAATTCTAACCTATCCTCAGAAACACCAAATAAATTCAATACTTGTAAAACAGAAGATTTAGCATCAAAGAAATCAAATTCTCTTTCATCTTTATAAATACTCCTCTCAATCTTCTGGCCGGACATTACCCCAGAAACAACTTTTGTCTCTCTAGTACGAGAAAATTTTCCTCCATATACAGGGCCAATTTCAAAAAATGCTACATTATCAAAAGAACGAGCATTATTTTGCTGAACTGTTGCAAGCATATTTGGCAATATTGATCCTCTTAAAACATCTAATTCTTCACTTATAGGATTGGCTATTAACATATTTTCATTATATGAACCAAACTTCTTAGCAATGGCTGATGACATAAAGCACCAGGTAATTAATTCATCATACCCAGAAAAAGATAATAAAGATCCAATGGAAGAAATTAACCTATCCTGATCCCCTATAGAGCCGATACAAACAGTACTTTGCATAGGCAAGCTCTTTTCTGATATATTATGAAAACCGTAAATCCTTGCTATCTCTTCAACAATATCTTCTTCTATTCTAACATCGTGACGCCATGATGGAACTATAACTTCAATCTCATTCTTGCTAAAAATCTTTATCGCAAACCCAAGCCTTTTAAGAATATTGAAAATTATTTCATCATTCAATTTGAGTCCAGTAATTTTCTCCATCTTATCCAAATGAAATTTTATTTTCACGATATCAGAGTTTAGCTTTCCTACAATTTTTGTAAAAGTCACAGCGCCTCCACAATGCTCTAATATCATTTCAGATGCTATATCAACCGCTCTAACTGTGAAATCATGATCAACTCCTCTTTCAAAGACATATTTCGCACGCGTATCTATATTTAATCTTCTCGCAGTTCTAGCTATAGAAATTCGATCAAATACCGCTGCTTCAAGTAAAATATTTTTTGTATCTTCTTCACACTTTGTACTTTCTCCTCCAATAATACCAGCAATACCACAAATCTTCTTATTATCTCTAATGACCAGATCACCCTTTTCTAATTTATATTCTTTTCCATCTAATCCAAGGAAATCTGATGAAGATTCCAACTCTACAATACATAATTTTCCTTCTATTTTATTTGCATCATATACATGCATTGGCCTACCAAATGCATGGTTTATATAATTTGTAATATCTACAGCAGCAGAAATAGGTTGCTCACCAATAGCTTTAAGCAAAGATTGTATGGATTTAGAGCTATCTTTTATCTGAATATCAGAAAAATACCTAGTTATAAATAGAGGACATTTATCCTGAGATAAAACCTTAGTATCAAATATATCCTTACCGCCAATTTTACTTTCATCAATTTTGATTTTCTTTAACTTACCTACACCATAAGCAGCAAGATCACGAGCCAATCCATACACTCCCAAACAATCTGATCTGTTTGGAGTAACTTCAACTTCTACCAATGGATCTGATAACTCAGGCCATACTTCTAATAATTTTTTTCCTATTTTTGTGTTTTCATCTAGTTCTAATATTCCCTCTGAATCAGCACCAATCCCAAGCTCAGACGCAGAACAAATCATACCTTCACTTTCTATCCCACGAATTTTTCTTCTTTCAATCTGAATATTACTATTAGGCATTATAGTGCCGAGCGGTGCTAAAACAACCTTTAGTCCTTTCCTTACATTAGCAGCTCCACATACTATTTCATAGGACCCAGTAGCATAATTAACAGTACATAAATTCAATTTATCTGCATTAGGATGCTTACGAATATCAGTAATCTCTGCAGTAATAAAATCAGATAATTCTTCACTACGATCAGTAACCTTCTCTACTTCTATACCAATCTCTGTAAGATCATTGCCAAGGTCTTGAATATTGATATTTGTATCCAGAAACGTCTTTATCCATGATTGTGTAAACTTCATTTATTTAACCCCCATATTAATTTGGGGATCCTATGAAAATCAACACCATGTTTTGCCGAACAACGCTTGTCACCATCGAAGAAAGTTCGCAAGTCTTCTATATCATATTTAAGCATAGCCAAACGCTCTACACCCATACCGAATGCAAAGCCTTGGTGTGCATTTGAATCTAAACCTACATTTTTCAATACATTAGGATGCACCATTCCACAACCTAAAATTTCTAACCATTTATTACCACCGTCCATAGAAATATCTACTTCTGCCGAAGGCTCAGTAAATGGAAAAAAATGTGGTCTAAATCTGATTTCTATTTTTTTATCGCCAAAAAAAGCATGCAAAAACTCTTTTAAACAACCTTTCAAGTGCCCCATGTCAATTCCATCATCTATAAGAACACCTTCAACTTGGTGAAACATAGGAGTATGTGTTTGATCTGAATCACATCTATATACTCTACCAGGAGAGATGAATTTAAAAGGAGGCTTAGACTTGCTCATTGTACGAATCTGAACTGTAGAAGTATGAGTTCTCAATAGTGACGCGCCTTCACTCGGGTGTTTCATATAAAATGTATCATGATTCTGACGCGCAGGATGATTCTCATCAATATTCAAAGCATCAAAATTATGAAAATCATCTTCAACATGTGCTCCATACTCAACCCCGAACCCCATATTGCCAAATATCTCAACTATCTCATTCAAAACATGAGAGATAAGGTGTATCTTACCACGCTTAATCTCTCTAGATGGAAGAGTAATATCAATGGCTTCTCTTTGAAGCTTCTTTTCAATTTCTTTATTTTGAAGCTCAACATCACGTGCATCTAATACAGAAACGAGTAGATTCTTCATCTCGTTAAGTTCTTTTGCTACCTGCTGCTTTTTTTCTTGTGAAAGATCTTTCAAGTTACGCATCTCCTGCGTAATAAAACCGCTCTTTCCTAGATATGAGACTCTAATTTCTTGAAGTTTTTTTAGATCGTCGATGGACTCTAGTCTAGAGATAGTTGATTCTAACTGCGACTTGAGATTATCCATAACATATAGTTACAAAGTTACTAACTAGCTTGCATTTGACTTTTTTGAAACTGTTCCTTGAACTTTTTCAACTAGCTTAGCAAAGTCGTCCTGGTTATGCACTGCCATATCAGCAAGGATTTTTCTATCCACACTAATGCCAGATACTTCCAATGCATGCATAAACCTAGAGTAAGTCATGCCATGCTTTCTTGCAGCAGCATTGATTCTTTGAATCCAAAGAGCTCGCATATCACGCTTACGCACTCTACGGTCTCTGTAAGCATATTGTAATGCTTTCTCAACTTTTTGAACTGCTATACGGAAACAATTTTTAGCACGACCTCTAAAGCCCTTTGCCATCTTTATAATTTTTTTGTGTCTCGCTCTAGTAGTCGTTCCTGCTTTTACTCTAGCCATTTTAATACTCCTTCACTTTACTTATAAGGTAAAAATTTCTTGATAATTCTTGCATCAGGATCACATAATGTTGTAGTGCCCCTTTGATCTCTTAGCGTTCTCTTGCCTCTTTTTGTCATACCATGTTGCTTACCAGCTTGACCACATTTAACCTTACCTGAAGCTGTAATGCTAAATCTTTTTTTAGCGCCTGATTTTGTTTTCATCTTTGGCATAATTATACTCCTATTTTAGCCCAAGGGACTGGATTGCCGTCAGCATCAAAAGCCATTTGTCCGCCTTCATACTGTACAGCCATAAAATTCCTACCCATGGAAAGAAACTTCGCAGGCTTTACTTTTTGCCCATTGTACATAATATCCTTAGCTTTAGCACGCGCATTCGGATTATTTTTACTTGCTGTTTTTGCCTTACCCATAGTCTTTTTTTTAAAAATTATAGTTGAGGCGACAAATTTAGACATTTACTTGGTTTTAGTCAAGAAGAAATTCTACTAAACAAGCATAACATAATGTAATACCAAAGCGTATATGGCTAAAAATAGATCTTATTAGGCATTTTCCCTAAAAAAACTGCTTAAAATCACCGCGCATTAGTGCACTTTTATCCATCTTGCCAGCCTTCTTAAACATCTTCTGCATTTGCAAGAATTGCTTAACAAGCTTGTTGATATCTTGAACTTTTGTTCCAGACCCATTTGCAATTCTGATTTTACGAGATGCATTCAGGACTTTAGGGAATTTCTTTTCATCTTTTGTCATAGATGAAATAATAGCGATCTGCCTATTAATAGCCCCATCATCCATAGCATCACTATTCATACCTTTTGTCAGTTTATTAATGCCAGGTATCATTTTCATAACACCCGCTAAACCACCCATCTTCTTTAATCCTTTCAGCTGGTCTGCCAAGCTATCTAAATCAAACTGCCCCTTCTCGATTTTCTTCATCAATTTTTCTGACACTTCCTGATCAGAAGTTTCCTGCGCTTTCTCCACAAGCGATACAATATCACCCATGCCTAAGATTCTTGATGCTATTCTATCTGGCGAAAACTTCTCAAAATCCTCTACTTTTTCACCAGTAGCTAAAAATTTGATTGGGCATTTTGTGATATAACTCATACTTAGAGCAGCTCCACCCCTAGCATCACTATCTACCCTAGTTAGGATAATTCCTGTAATGCCAATATGCTCATTAAATTCCTGTGCAATATTAACCGCATCCTGCCCTGTAATTGCATCAGCTACTAATATTGTTTCAACAGGACTAGAGATTTCTTTTACATCTTTAAGCTCTTTCATCAAGACTTTATCAATATGCTGCCTCCCAGCAGTATCCAAAATCAACACGTCATGAAACTTACTTTCTTTTAAAGCTCTCTTTGCGATATCTAAGGGCTTTTGCTTTTCTAACGTTTCGAGAACATCAATCTCATTTTGCTCTGCTAACACCTGCAATTGCTTCTGCGCTGCTGGCCTGTAAACGTCCAGAGATGCGATCAATACTTTCTTGCCTTCTTTCTTTAGCTTCAGAGCCAACTTTGCTGTAGTTGTTGTCTTACCCGAACCTTGTAAACCAGCCATCAAAATCACAGCTGGTGGCGCTACGGATAAATTAAGCTCATGATTTTCTAACGTAAGAACATTCTCAATGCAATCTTGCACTATTTTGATAACCATCTGGCCAGGCGATATACTTTTTACCACCTTCTCTCCAGAAGATTCTTCCTTTATCTTAGATATCATGGCCTTAATCACCGGCAAAGAAACATCAGCTTCTATCAGCGCTATCCGTATTTCACGCATAGCTAAATTTATATCTTCCTCTCTTAAATAACCTGTGCCGGTAAGCTTATCAAATACCTTGCCTAGACTTTCTGTTAGCTTGCTAAACATTAACTAATTTTCATATATTGATTTTCTGATTTTATAAAATATGATATTAAGCAACTTTTGTCCAAAAATTTATTAAATCATTAGGTTTTATTATGAAGATAGCATGTGTTTTTCCAGGTCAAGGATCTCAAAAAGTAGGAATGTGCAAAGAGTTATATGATAGCTCCCAAGTTGCTAAAGAAGTTTTCCAAGAAGTCGATGAAGCTCTAGATCAGAACCTATCTAAAATAATATTTGAAGGCAACAGTGAAGACCTAACTCTCACCTCAAATACCCAACCAGCACTCATGGTATGCTCAATAGCTATACTTAGAGTGTTAGAAAAAGAGTTCGGTAAAGATTTACAAGAATTCTGTCACTATGTTGCAGGCCACTCTTTAGGAGAATTCACCGCTTTAACAGCGGCTAAATCAATTAGCTTGAAAGATTGCGCTAAAATACTACGAATACGCGGACAAGCTATGCAAGATGCTGTGCCGTTAGGCAAAGGAGCAATGTTTGCATTGCTTGGAGCAAATATTGATATTGCACAAGAAATAGCAAAAGAAGCAGAATCTAGTGGAATATGCCAAGTTGCAAATGACAATTCTCCAGCTCAACAAGTATTAAGCGGTGAAGCGCAAGCTATAGATAAAGCTATAGAAATAGCCTCTAAAAAAGGCTATAAAGCAATCAAATTAAATGTAAGCGCGCCTTTCCATTCAGCATTAATGAGTCCAGCACAGGAAAAACTGCAGCGCGCCCTGGAAAACATAGAGATATCCAAGCCCTCAGTAGAGTTGATAGCAAATGTTACTGCAGACATCATTAAGCATGAAGACATCAAAGACAGTTTAATTAAGCAAGTAACTGGAATGGTAAAATGGAATGATTCTATGGCAAAGCTTAAAACGTTATCAGTAGGCACTGTAGCCGAGGTGGGGCCTGGAAAAGTATATACTAACTTACTGAAGAGAATTAATACATCTATAGCAGCAACATCCGTAAACGATCTAGAAAGTATAAACCATTTTATTAATACTATTGCTGCAACAAATAATTAGTTGTATCATAATCATGTAGATATAAATTTTTTGTATTAGTTTTATGGCCATATCGTTACACATCCCCGAAAAGACTATCTTAAAACCAGTAATTACCGTATTTGGAGTTGGTGGTGCTGGTGGTAACGCAGTAAACAACATGATTACTTCCAATCTTCAAGGAGTAAGATTTGTTGCAGCAAATACAGATGCGCAATCATTAGAACACTCCAAAGCCGATCACAAAATTCAGCTTGGAACAAAAATAACTAAAGGACTAGGAGCTGGTGCAAACCCACAAGTTGGTGAGGCAGCTGCAGAAGAAACGATAAATGAAATCTCACAACATATTGAAGATAGTAACATGGTGTTCATTACCGCCGGAATGGGTGGTGGGACAGGAACTGGGGCAGCCCCAATTATCGCAAAAACAGCTAAGGAAAAAGGTATTCTTACAATTGGAGTAATTACAAAACCATTTAACTTTGAAGGCGCACACAGAATGAAGCTAGCCGAGAAAGGAATGAAAGAACTAGCAAAATATGTGGACACCTTAATCATTATACCTAACCAGAATCTATTCAAAATCGCTAGTGAATCAACAACATTCACAGATGCATTTAAACTTGCCGATGATGTTTTATACTCTGGAGTCAGAGGAATTACAGACCTTATGATCATGCCAGGATTAATTAACCTTGATTTTGCAGATATACAAACCGCCATGAGCGAAATGGGTAAAGCTATGATGGGAAGCGGGGAAGCGACTGGAGAAAATCGTGCAGTTGAAGCTGCTGAATCTGCGATATCCAACCCTCTTCTAGAACACTCCTCTATGAAAGGAGCCCGAGGTGTATTAATAAATATCACTGGCGGAAAAGACATGACCTTGTTTGAAGTTGATGAAGCCGCAAACAGGATTAGAGAAGAAATAGAAAACGAAGAGGCTAATATTATATTCGGATCAACATATAGCGATAATTTGGAAGGAAGAATTCGAGTGTCCGTTGTCGCAACTGGCATTGAATCATCTGATTATAAGATACAAGACTTCATTCACGATGAAAATGAATCTGATGCAGAAGAATCAGACGATGGGTCCGATGCCTTTGAAGATGAAAGCAATGATAGTCTAGAAATTGAGCATAACAGTCAAACTACTGGTAATTTTTTAACCAATTTTTTCAAAAAAATGATGAGAAGTGATGCTCATAAATCAAATCTCGAAGAAGTTACTTATGATGAAGATGACACCTCTAAGCTTGATGAAGACATATACGAAAAACCAGCATTCTTGAGAAACAAGGAAGAAGAAAACAATTAGGTTATTATGCAATATTATAATCCAAACTTTTTGATATGTACCTTCTTTGGAATTAGTAAAATATTCAAAAGATTTCCTGGAACAGTTGGTTCATTAATAGCTATACCAGCGGCATATCTTATAAATGAACTTTCGAGCCAAATTTTATCCTTGGTAGATATTGAGTATTCATATTATCACATTGTGCATTTTCTTACTCCAATACTTATAACAGCATTATTATTTGTAATAGGAGTTTATGCATCTGAGCAATATATAATAGAAACTGGAAAATCTGACCCTCAAGAAATTATAATAGATGAAATAGTAGCTCAAACATTATGTCTGTTTGTTACCATTCCCATCACGTTTGCGCTTATACTAAACAATCTCTCAGATACTATTACTGTATATTACGACGTAGTATTTGTTATAGCTATTACAAGTAATGTAGTGATTTTTAGATTCTTTGATATTATAAAACCTTGGCCAATAAGGTATTTCGAGAAAAAAATCTCTGGCGGTATTGGGGTTATGTTTGATGATATATTAGCTGCACTTTTTACAATAGTAATTTACTTCGCAATCCTCCTGACAATACTAGATCTTGCATGATACTAGACACATATTCTGGTAAAATAAGAAAACTCTTTTCCATTTGTAAAAAACATAAACTAAAAATACGCACAGCTGAATCTTGCACAGGCGGAGCTCTGGCCTACTGCATGACGCATTTGCCAGGTTCTTCAGATTTTTTTGATCAAGGTTTTGTTACTTATTCAAATTTTGCTAAATCATCAGTGCTACATATTAATCCAGATTTCATAGAACACTATGGAGCTGTAAGCTTTGAAACGTCAATGCTAATGGCCAATCATATTGCAGGTGATAATTTTATCTCTATATCTACCACAGGAATACTTGGTCCAGATAGCGACGAGAAAAATACAAAGGTTGGAGTTATTTATATAGGTGTAAATATCAGAAACAAACATTTCAAAGTTAAAAAATTTTTTTTTACTGGCAGTAGACAGGAAATACATAAAAAATCAATAGAAGCATCAATAAATTTGTCTATTAATGAATTAACTTAAAACAGGCAACCTCCCGACGTCTATACGACCCCCCACGGGAGGTTTGCCCACTCAATCCTAAAAGAGCCTCCCGATGGCTATCCCACCGGCAAACCTTAGTAGATTACTGAATAACATAAAAACAGTTAACAGTTAGTTAAGAAACCACTTTTTATAATAACAAAAGAGAACCCTTAGTTGACAGTTATAAATATTACTCTTTCCGACAAATAAATTCTTGCATTGAGCTAATGATTTCGTATGTTCAGTAATATATATGATCTAATTTAACAAGGAATTAATTATGACAATAATATGCGCTGGAAGCTGCGAATTAAAAGAAGCTATTGATGAACAACATCACAAAGTTGTCACTTATTGCAGCCATGCACTTACTGCTTTCATATTCTTTTTAACAGGAGTTATGACTATATCGTGCGCTAGAAACAGCGAAGTAAAAATCAAACCTATAATTATGTTAGGTGGCGCATTGTTTTCAATAGCGGGTGGAGAAAAAATAGGATCAACAGTAGAGCAATCTCAATCCTTAAACATGGATTCCCAATACTCCCAAGAAAACCTCGATACTGACGTTATTGGATCATCAGAACATATAGAATCTGATCTTTCTTAAAAAGGAGATAAATTTGTGTTAAGCGGAAATGCTATTTACCGAAGACAAGCAATAGCCCTTTACCTTTTCCATCGCTCTAACCTCAATCTGCCTTACTCTCTCTCTTGAGATTCCAAATTTTTGACTTAAATCTTCTAAGGTTTTTGGGGGATCACTCAAGTTTCTAGAAGAAATTATATATTTTTCTCTATCATTCAAACTTTCAGTAGCCTCAAGAAAAATTCTTCTTTTGTAATCCAAATCACTATCTTGTGATAAAGCTTCCTCATGGTTCTGAGTATGGTCAGACAGAGCTTCAATCATTGTGCTACCATTCTCGTTCTCGGAATCCATTGGCGTATCCAACGACACATCTTTCCAAACTCTTTGCTCCATCTGCTTAACATCCTTCTCAGAGACATTAAGCTCTTCAGCCACCTTAGAAATATCTTGCATAGACAGGCTAGGTCCAGATTCTCCATGAATATTTCTAATTTTATTTTTTATTTTGCTTAGGTTAAAGAATAATTTCTTCTGCGCAGCTGTAGTACCGATTTTTACCAAAGACCAAGATCTAATTACAAATTCTTGCATAGCTGCTTTAATCCACCACATTGCGTATGTTGAAAGCCTATAACCTAGATCTGGATTAAATTTTTTAACAGAATGCATTAATCCTATATTACCTTCAGATATAAGATCCATCACAGGAAGTCCATAATTCCTCATGCCCATAGCTACTTTAACTACTAACCTTAAATGGCTTGTAATAAGCACATGCGCAGCTGAAGAATCTTGCTCCTCCACAACTCTCTTAGCAAGCATCTGCTCTTCTTCGTGAGAAAGCATTTTATAAGTATTAACTTGCTTAATATAAGAACTTAGACCTTGTTCAATAGAAACTGATGATAGATATGCATTTGTCATTTTGTACCCAAAATTAACTTTAGCTGATCAGATTTATAGCATAAAACACTTAAGGTATCAAGTTTTTTTTGACGTTTTGACATAATGCACGTATCAGACTATAATGCATATGTACTATCATTTTTATCGAAGAAAATAAATGAATAAATCCTTATATGCACTTATGATTCCTCTACTTGCCTTGGTTATGCATGGATGCTCTGCGATTTATGATAATGATGCAAATTATACCGGTCATTATAAGGTAGGTAAGCCGTATAAGATAAATAGAGTAAAATACTACCCTAAAGCATTCAAAACATATAACAAGACAGGACTTGCATCTTGGTACGGACCAGGATTCCATGGGAAAGTCACTGCAAATGGAGAAACATTTAATCAAAGACG
>Ga0222708_1000139_pt1 | contig 20626 bp, 27 predicted proteins | sample AntAcemetage1576_FD_179806 | JGI IMG/M metagenome (GOLD analysis project Ga0222708, IMG submission 179806) | Saline water microbial communities from Ace Lake, Antarctica - #1576 | ecosystem: Environmental > Aquatic > Non-marine Saline and Alkaline > Saline | place: Antarctica: Ace Lake... | reverse complement strand
CAAATATTCATCTGATTTGCAGTAAAATTTCAGTAAACTTATCTTGAATCCCATAAAAAAAACACAACTCGGAACATGTTCTGAGTTGTGTAATAAAGTTGTGGAGTCGGAGGGATTATGATTATGAGCAGGTCAAAATGATTTATGGATTGATATAATGGCAAAAGACATAGCAGATATAGAATACGAAAGACAGAGGGCAGATAAACCTCTGTTTTATGACCGTGTGAGAACTGTACAAGAATGGTTGCTCATTGGGAAACCTGTATCTGATATTATTATGAATATTGCACAGAACTGGAACATCGGTGAGAGGCAAGCCCACCGATATATCCGTGAAGCTAGGAAACTCTTTATTGAGCAGAATAAAGCTAAATCTGATGAGAAACTTGCCTTTCATATTTCTGTAAGGACTAGTCTTTATGCTAAGGCTCTTCATGATAAAGACATAAAAACGGCACTTGCTATTATGAAAGATACAGCCGAGTTAGAAGGATTGTACACTAAAAAACTAGAAGTATTTGGCAATAAAGATAAGCCAGTGCCATTCCAATTGATTTTAAAAGTAAATGATGATGAAGAAGAAGGAGAAGGAGATGATACTGAGTAAACCTCAGTATGATATATATTCCTCTAGGAAGCAACTTAACCTCTTTCTTGCTGGTCAAGGAAGTGGCAAGACTCATATTATGGGTGTGCTTTCTGCCATCTACTCTTCTTATTTCCCAAAAGTGAGGGGGCTGATTTGTGCCAATACTTATGATCAGCTCAACCGATCTACTATGTTTCGTATCAGGCAAGTTTGGGAAGAGTATTTTAATGTTATAGAGTACTCCGACAAAACCAAAGAGGGAGATTATGTGATTGGCAAAAGACCTCCTGCAAGCTTTGACACCGAATGGCATAACTTTGAACTATACAATAATATTATCTCCTTTCGCTGGGGAGCTGTTATTTTTATTGGGTCTTTAGATAACTACAAAGCTTTGGATGGTATGGAAGTAGGCTGGATGCTTCTTGATGAAACGAAAGACACCAAAAAAGAAGCACTGGACGAAGTGTTACTAGGTAGGCTTAGGCAAGAAGGTGTTTTCGTTAACAAAAATGGAGATTTAACAAGCACAAAAACAGATGAACCATTCTTGCCACTTTATATTTTTACTTCTCCTGCCAAGGTTGCCTGGCTTAATGAGAAGTTTGAGTTGGAAGAATACCAAGCAGAGATAGATAGTCTTATATTCTTTCCACCAAAATATTTTAAAAAGGAAATAGGAAACAAGCTTGTAACTATATCTTCTACCTATCTCAACAAACGAAATCTACCAAAGACATACATCCCTAATCAAAAAGCAAATTTGCCAAGCTATTTGCACCCAATGCTGATATATGGAAGTCCATTTGCGAAGTCAGGTGGAGAGTTTGTGAAGAAATTTACAGAGCTTAAGCACACGGGTAAGTTAAAACAACTTTACTCAACACAAGAAGTATTGCATCTTAGTTTTGACTTCAATAGTCATCCATACATCACCTGCTTGGCTTATCAGACCATCGGCAAGCAAGTATTGGAGGTAAAGGAGTTTTGCCTCGAGCCACCAAAAAACTCAACCCCTTCTCTTTGTGATGAGATTATAGCTTACTTCAAAAATCACGTAGCCAAAGTGTGGGTCTATGGAGACCCATCAGGTGCATCAGGCAATCGCTCTACTATCAGCAGAACAAAGAAAAGTGATTTTGACGTGATATTTTCAGAGCTTGGAAAAGTATTTAGACTTGAAAATAAAATATTATCATCTGCACCTAGTGTGAGTATTTCAAGAGATTTCTTAGACCTTGTTCTTGAAAATGAATATCAAGGCATCTCCCTTATTATTGATACTTCTTGTAAAAGGACTATTGCGGACTTGCGATATACCAAAGAGGCAGCGGATGGCTCTATGGAAAAAAAGAAAGTCAAAAACCCAGAGACAGGGATTACTTACGAACCCTTTGGACACTGCCTAGATGCCAAGAGATACTTTTTTTGTAGTAGGTTCTCACAGGAGTTTGCTTACTTCTTAGGCAAAGGAGGGAAGCCTATAATGACCACTAAAAGAGAAGAGAATGAACACGCATTTTAAAATAAAAATACTATGTTTTTAGAAAAAGCAGATTATTACAGTATCATTCGCCAAGATGTACTTGACAGGGTGATTGATAACAATGACACAAACAGGACTCTAGCTGAGAATACAGCTCAGGCATTTATGGAGTCATATCTCAGGGCAAGGTACAATGTAGTGGCTATATTTTCGGCCATAGGTAATAACCGAAACAAGCTAATCGTCAGGTATATGATTGACATTGCTTTGTATGACTTATTCTCTCGCATCGCTCCCGAGCAAATGAATGAAGTAAGACTTCAAAGATATCAAGAAGCTGTTTCTTGGCTCAGAGATGTGCGTGATGGCGATTTAAGCCCTGACTTGCCCATCGTTGAAGAGGAAGATTTGACAAGCCCTAAAAACAACTTCGTTAGCTCGAAGTATTCACCTCAAGACTTTGATTTCTAATGAAAAACAAAAACACCTACGAGTTTTCTACAAGGACTAAAATCCAAAACTTTGACCGCTCTAAGAAGTCAATTCAAGATTGGCTTGCAGCTTGGATTCAAGCAGAAAATATTTTTTTTCCACGCCGAGTAAAGCTGATGGATTCTTTTGATATGGCGATGATAGATAATCACTTGCACGCTGTCATTGATAATAGAAAGATGAAGTTACTTGGTGAGCCTACTATCATCGTTAAAAATAATGAGGTAGATGATGAGACACACAAAATGTTTAAAGCAAAATGGTTTAGAGATTTCGTTTCTCTTTCGCTTGATGCCATCCCTTATGGGTACAGTGTATTAGAACTTAATCTTTTGAATTCAGGATTGATGAGCAATGTCAAGTTACTTGAGCGAAGAAATATTTTGCCTGAAAAAAGAGAGGTTCTTGTTAATTTCTATGACATAGAAGGTGTTAATTATAGCTTACCTCCTATTTCAGATTTCTATATACATGTAGAGAGTGACTATCCATTAGGATTAATAAATAAATGTGTGTATTGGACTATCTACAAAAGAATGTCGGGAGCATCTCACGCACTTTTCAATGAAAACTTTGGACTACCAATGCTCATCGCAAAATCAAGAGGGGATGATGATAGAAAAGAGGATTTGCTAGATGAACTAAAAACACTTGGTAAAGAAAGAGTAGGTGTGCTGGGGATAGATGAAGAACTCGAGTTGCAATATCCAAGTGGTTCACAAGGAGCATTTCAAAACTTTGAGGCAATGCAAGATCGCGCCAATAACGAGATGAGCAAACTCTTTCTCGGTCATGTCAAAGGAACTGATGACAACCAAGGCTCACAAACCTATGTAAATCAAAATGAAACTAACAAAACGCCCTCTGAGGAAAGACGAGAGGCTGATATGGAGTTTATCGAGAATTTAGTGAATGATGAGCTGATTCCTAGACTCATCAAGTTTGGCTATCCTTTACAGGATTGTAAGTTTCAATACTTACATACTTATCTTCAAGAAAAATCACGTAAAAAGAAAAGCCTGGCACCAGAGTTACTTAAACTCCTTTTGGATAACTATGATATCCCTGCCGAGTTTATAGAAGAAAACTTTGAAATACCAGTTAAGAAAAAAGCAACCCCTAAAATAGCTTCACCCCTAGCCCCTAAAAGTGAAGAGGATAAGCCTAATCCTAATCCTGTGGAGGATGATAGTGAGGCAATTGAAGATGCTAATAATCACATTGAATTAAAAAAAAAAGACCTAGATGATATCTATGGTCAAATAGAAATACCCCAAAACTCAATCATAGATGATATTTTTGAAGGATTTAACAGCCTGTTTGGTGGGTTTACTAGGTTTACTCAAAATATCAAAGAGTATTTTTTTCAAAAGCTATTAGACCTTACCTTCAATGCTTTGTGGGGGGCTGTGAGTGCTGAGATAGACTATGACACAGTAGATGAGCAAACAGTGAATGCCCTACGAGATAATATTTTTCAGTTTGCGGCTGCCAAAACTTATCAGATGTTAGAGCAAATAAACGCCTTACTCATAAATGAGAATGGAGAAAGAAGAGAATTTCAAGACTTCAAAAATGAACTTGAGAAGCTCAATATCCAATTTAATCGCAATTACTTAGCAACTGAGTACAACTTTGCCATTGCCACATCTCAAGTCATATCTCGATGGGCTGACCTCACGCAAGATGACCCTGATGCACTACTCACCTTCGACGCAGTAGGTGATGGGCTAACTACCCCATTATGTACTAGCCTTGATGGGGTTACTCTTCCAGCCAGTAATGATTTCTGGGATATTTACACACCCCCCAATCACTGGGGATGCCGAAGCACTATTAAGCGTGGGCAAGAAATATCACAGCCAAGCTCATTGCCTGAAATCAAAAATGAGTTTGCTAACAATCCTAGCAAGAAAAATCAAGTGTTTTCAGATAAGCACCCTTATTTTGAAAACTTGACTAATGAGCAAAAGAAAGAGATTGAAGATTTAAAGCCTGAATAATGACCCTCAAAGAACAAATAGTCAAGTGGAAAAATAATAAACCTCGTCTTATGCGTGAGATAGGAGAGCTAGTGGTCAATGATGCTCTCAAAAACTTCAAAGATGAAGCCTTTGAAGGGCAAAAATGGAAACCTCGCAAAGATGGGAGTAGCACGGGTGATCGTGGAGGTCGCAGAAACTTGCTTGTAAAATCAGGCAAGCTCCGTAGGTCTATTAGAGTTACCAAAGCAACTGCTAACAGTGTGTCTGTAGGCTCAGACGTGCCTTATGCCAAAATACACAATGAGGGAGGTGTCACCAATCCCAAAGTAACTCCACGAAGCCGTAGATTTTTCTGGGCAATGTATAAAAAAACAGGGAATCCACGCTTCAAAGCAATGGCTACCACTAAGCAAAATAGTTTTAGAGTAAATATTCCTGCTCGCCCATTCTTGAAAATAACTCCTAAACTAAAAGAGAAAATCAAAGCAAAAATTAATGAGACTATATTTAAAGGCTTTAAAGTAAAATAAGGGTGTTTTTATTTTACATACCACCTCCTTTGCTACTTCATATAGTTCACTGTTAGGCGATATTTAGAACAGCATCCCAATCCGAAGCGTCTCCGCAAATTACAGGCATTAATAATATTTCGCAAACACCTATTTTAAACAGTACACCGCTTGTGCTTTTGGAATAGCTTATTAATTCAATTTCCCCACCTAAAATGTCACGGACTTTAATCAATTTATAAAACTTATCAATGTGGAAACAAGCATCGTTTATTTTCACTATGCATTTACCAAATGTTTTACCACCCGTTTTTCTACTCGTTTTTTGTTCTTCCCATCCGGCACCTTCGCAAACAGGACATTCAAAATCACGAGTGTAATGTTCAAAGTCCCACTCAACTTCCCCGCTACCTTCGCAAGTTTTACATTCAATATCTTTTCCCGCAATTTCGTATTCATCAGCAGTTTTAAGAGTCTCAAACATTTCTTTCGTTATGTTTAAGATTAAACTTGTATTTACCTCTGGAATTACACCTTCGCAATTTGGTGGATTGTGTTCGTTATCTAAAAAAAATTCAATGTTTGCTTTGTCCGTCCTAACTAATGTATAAGCATCGGTTGCATATACTTTACCATTTATTTCAAATGGCTTGTGCATCGCTGGACGAAATTTATCTTCTCCGACAAAAAGGAAGAAAACATCGCCTAACATCGGTTTGGCAAAATTGCCGTTTTCGTTTTCTATTGACATTTTATTTTTAATTTAAACATTTGTAATTGTATTGAAGTTTTGTATTCGGCAACTTCGCCAAGCCGAGAACCGATATATCCAGTGCTTTCAATGTAGCTAATTATTGAAAGTTTGCTTTTTTTGGAAGCATTATAAATATCTTTCTGAAAAGTTTGTGAAAAGCCCGTTGTAAAGTTTGCCGACCTAAACGGGTTTTTCTATGTTTAAAAACTTATTAAGTGATAATATGAAGGGTAAAAAAAATTATTTGTTATTAAACTCATCAAATAACCTCTCAATATGTAGAAGATATGCTTTACTTATTTTATGCACATTATTCTCCCATTGAGATATTTTCGTATCGCTAACACCAATTTTATCCCCTAATTCTTTTTGAGTCAAATTATGTTTCTTTCGAAAAAATTTAAGTTCTTCACCTTTCATATCAACAAAGTTATCAAGTGATAAGTTAATGAGCAAATATTTCACCTATTTTTTTTATTAAAATTTGCAAATTTCTAAATAATTACTTTATTTACACCTTAACATTAAAAGCTTTTAATTGTATCATATTGAAACTTAAAGTTTGTGAATTACTTAAAATACATACTCCTATGAAAAAAGCAATACTAATATCACTCTTATTTATTTTTAGCTTATTTGGTTGCGAAAGCTATGAAGAACTAGACGTAACAGTCAAAAGAATTAATATTGGTGATGATGTGTTTATGATTATTCAAAACAATGAAGACTTTGATTTGGAAGATGTAGAACTAAGTATTGATTATTCGTACTACTTGAAAGTAGATAGAATAGAAAAGAATGGAGATGGGAAAGTTTTTGCTGTAGTATCTTTTAAGAATAGTGCTGGTGAAAGATATAAAACTACTGATTACCCAACCCTTGGAAGTGTTATGGTTGTAATTGATGGCAAGAAATACAAAAAAGAGGGAGGTTTTGTTGAAAAATAAAAAACCATATAAATCATACAACCCCTACCATCTCAAAGATAGTAGGGCTTTTTTATTAAATGCTATTATAGATTTGTTTGTGTGGGTTTGTGGAAGGGTTAGGAAATAAATAGATTATCTCTAATCTCTCATTCTCATTTTTCACTTTTGCCAATGCTATTTTAATTCACCTTCAATCAAAGTATCATAAGAGCAATCAATCAATTCCTTTATTTTTAATAGCATTGCGAAGGTAGGTGTGCTTCTCCCTTGCTCATATAAAGCAATTGATGTCCTGTTTACTCCTAGTATTCTAGCTAGACCGTATTGGGAGTAGCCTTGTTTGAGCCTGTATTTTTTAATGTTTTTTCCTATGTTGGTCATCTCTACTTTCTCAAAAAACTCACAATCCCCCAATACTCAAAAGACAGCCAAAACTTCACACCACAGTCGCATTTTACACTTGTGATGAATGATTTATTCTTATCAGCACGATTAAGATATTTATCATCCGAATCTATGTGCTTCTTTTTGCAAGATGGGCATTGAAACTCTGTCTCTGCAAAGTCAATGAAGCCGTCTTTAATTCTTCTGCCTGTTGATTTGCACTTGACGCTTATCTTTACTTTTTTCATAGCTAATCACCCATCACATCTTGAAAATAATTTCTGCCATCTTGCAGGCATAGTTCCCCTGAGAACACTTTATTCAAAATGTCATTTAAGACTACCGACCTACATTTCGGGTTATCCTCAATCTGCATCAGCTTTACTTTTTCTCTGATTTTCCTGTATTGAAATCCGCTAGGAGTTATTCTGATTGCTTTGCTTCTCATATTTTATTCACATAACAAAGTTTACGAAACTTATAAGGCACCTGTAAGGCTCTTAAATACCTTATAAGCCTTGCTAATTTAACACATATTTGGTAAAAAAAATTACATAAACGTAAATTTGTGTAACCATTAAGTAAATAAAAATTACCTATAATGTAAATCACATAATGCCGAAAAATGTAGAACATCTTAAATTTGCTCAAAACGCCAGTGGTGATACTATCAATATGTATCTCTACTCCTCTATTGGAGGCGATAAAGGTATCTCTGGGCAGATGTTCGCCAATGAACTAGACTTACTCGTGAGTGCAGGGTATAAAAAAATACTTGTCCATATCAACTCAGCAGGGGGCAACATCTTAGAAGGATGGAGTATCTTATCAAGCATCCTTAATATCAACCGTGGTAAAAATGGCGTAGCCGTAGATACTTGCAATGATGGCTTGGCAGGATCTATTGCAGGAATCATCCTAATGGCTGGCAAGAAAGTAATGATGCTAGACTGGGCTAAGATTATGATTCATAACCCTAGCTATGGCAAGTCAGAAGACCAAATGAGTGAAAATGAAAAGAAATCACTTATGGAGTTTAAAAATAGCCTTGTCAATATATTTAGAAGCAGAGCCAAAAAATCAACAGAAGAAATTGAAGAAATGATGAATCAAGAAACTTGGCTCAATGCCGAGCAAGCTCTCGACGGAGGGTTCATTGATGAAATCATCTCTACTTCAAAATTAAAAAGGTCTGATGCTCTTAATGTGCTTTGCGAAGCAACCAATGAATTGAAATCAACAGACTATGCTCACGCTCTCTACAAGCAAATTATAGAGGAATACAATAATGAAAAAACAACCCCCAACAAAATAGGAAATACTATGCCTGATATTAATTTTTCAAGCATCCTCAATGACTTAGGCATTGATAAAGATGCAAATGAATCACAGATTAAAGATAAAATTTCTGTTCTCAGAGCCGAAGCCGTAACAGGCAAAGCTTTACAAAACGAGATAGATATCCTCCGTGCAGAAAATCAAAGATTGCAAGCACAAGTCCAAGAGACTAAAAAGGTGCAATGCGAAAATCTTGTAGATGAAGCAATCAAAGACAATAAGCTACGCCCTAGTCAAAAAGCAGAGTGGTTAGAAATCGCTATGATGTCTTTTGACACCGCTAAAAAAGCAATCGATGCAATGAATGGACATCCACAGTTATCTCAACTAACCCAAAAAACGGGTGATGAGCGTGCAGATTGGGACTGGACTAAGTGGGCTCAAAATGACTCAGTAGGGTTGATGAAGCTCAAAGAAGAGGACAGAGGCTTGTATAGCATCCTCTACAAAAATTATTATGGTATGACCCCTAAAATTGAGGATTAATAAACAATGGCAACAGTACACAAAGAAATATGGACAGGAGAAGTCCTTAGAAAATTTCGTAAGGATAACAGCTTCTTAGATGTCATTCCTGATCGTAGCAACCTAGTAAATAATAAGGTAATCCACTTAGTAGATTTAGGCGCTGACCCTGATGTGCTAGTGAATAACAGCACTTACCCTATCGGTGTAGTAGATGCTAGTGATTCGGATATTCCCATTTCACTTGATAGATTCGACACAGAGAATACTGGAATCAAAGACACTTATTTGTATGCAATTAGCTTTGATTTGATTGGTGAGTATACAGTACAACACATTGAATCACTAAAAGAGAAGACGGCTGACAAAGCTATTCACGCACTTGCACCCCAAACCAATACTGCTACTACGCCTGTCATAGTCACAACTGGGGCAACTGACAATGGGGTAAATGCAAGAAAGAAAATCACTAAGCAAGATATTCTTAACTTGAAAAAAGCTTTTGACCTTGCAAAAGTGCCCAGAAGAGGTCGTGTATTAGTGCTTTGTCCAGAACACGTAAGTCAGATTCTTGAGTTTGATGAGCAGTTTTCATCTCAGTATATGAATATCCGTGAAGGTGTAGTATTGAGACTGTATGGTTTTGATATCTATGAATACACCGAAACCCCTGTTTTTAACGCATCAAATGCCAAAAAAGCATTTGAAGCTGCTGCTGCCCCTACTACGGATTGTTACTCATCTGTAGCATTCTTTGCTCCTCGCATGTTTAAGGCGATGGGAGAGACAGATATGTATTACCGAATAGCAAAAGAAGACCCTCAGTTTCGTCAAAGCACTGTTGGCTTTAGCCAATACTTCATTTGCTTGCCTAAAAAGCAAGAGGCTATTGGAGCAATTGTATCAGTAGCAGTAGCATAAACTAGAAAATATCATGGCTAAGAAAAATCCACGTGAAAGTTCCTCTGAATTGCCAGAGGAACTTATCAAAAAAGCAGAAGAAACGCTAATAGAGAAAGGTGATATAGTTAACTCTCAGGAAGAGTCTGATTACAAAGAAGCTATTGCTACTCTAAAAGAGAAAATAAAGGATACTTTTGAGTTTTATTCCTCAGAAGAATTCTTATATGTAGCCGAAGATGGCACAGCGTTTTTGAAAAAAAACATAAGCTATGCCCATAATTATGGCAGAAGCACTAGGCAAAAGATTTTTAAAATCACAAGATAGGTGGTAAGTGAAGAAAATACAAAAAGCCTTTTCCTTGCTAGGCTGGAAGGCAAAAACTATCATAATGGCTTTTGTATTGGCTTGGCTTCTTCTGACTTTAGCACTTTTTCAGAATTGGGAAGACTTAGACCAAGCCATCAAATGGCTTAACTCTCAACTATCTCTGGCTGTCATCGTGGGGCTTTTGCAAACCTCTATCACCATCGCTGTGTGGTACAGAGTCGGTGGCATAGATGTCAAGATGGAAAATGAGAAATATTATAATAAAAAGGAGTTTGAGAGGGTAGATAAAGAGAAAACATCTCACGACAGACGCATTCACAGCAATCATGTAGCTGTATCTGAACTGAGAGGGGAAGTTGAAATTATAAAATCAATTTTGTTTGAAAACAAAGATGGAAAAGATAAAAAGTAATATTGGTAGCTGGCTTGAGAAGCCTGCAAACGTGCGAGGGCTAATTACGAGTGTTATTCTAGCAATGTTTGGGTCAGTACTAATTACATTCATTGTAAACCCGAGTGCCTTGAACCCAGAGAAAAACCAAGCCATCAACATCATCATTGGTGTGCTTATTATCGAGTTGAAAAATGCAATATCTTTTTATTTTAATCAATCGGCTGATAAGCAGCAAGAAGAAAAAGAGAATCAAAGCAGCACAAATCGCTTTGAAGGATTATGAGGACTTTATTCATCATGTCATTATGTCATACGAGAAAACACAAGAAGGATTAGATTATCTGCTAGACAACAAGCTCATTAGTGAGCAACAGTATATCAAGAAAAGTAGAGAAAACTTCCAACGCTATAAAAAGAAAGCCGAAAGCTTTGCCAAAAAGCGGTTTGGAGATGCTTGGCAAAGTGCCTTAAAGGATATTAAAAATTTTAGAACTATTAATAATTAAATGAGGAGGTGAAATGAAACCCAAAGGATTTAGTTTTTTGACTGGCATATTGCTTTTGTTGATGCCGTTTTTAATGTTTGGAATGACAAGCTGTACCAAAGCAAACTTCGCAAGTTTCTTTGCTGATTTGGGAAATGAAATCCCCATCGAGAAGGTGTCTTACAAAATCGCTGTGCCTGACCAAGATACGCTCATCATCTGGTATAGTCCATATCAACTATTTGAGAATCGGACAAACTTTAAATCTGACTCCATTTACCACTCTGAGCAATTTAATTGGCGTGGGCTTGGAGATTTTTTATATGAAAAATACCAAGAACGAAAAATTAGGCGAGCCAAAATTAAAGAAAGCCAAGACAATAATACAAGTTATAGGCTTCCAAGAAATGATCTTAGTAATGACGATTTAGAGAGTATATGCAGCCCATACCTAGTAAGTAGGTGTAGTTTAAGATTTGATCGCTTCATAATCAATCAAAACAATGAAAATACTCTATCAAGCACTCGCAAACCTATTAGCCACCAACGAGAAAGTAGTTACGGTTGATTTATACAACCAAAACTACTTCAATGAAGGTAAAAAGACACTTGCTCTTCCTGCTATCTTGATTGATTTTGGGACAACTCCTTGGTCACGAAACAAGCAGGGGGTTCAGCAAGGAGAGATGACCATTAGATTCCATATAGTAAATGAACTGTATGAGGATTTTTTTGAGGGTGCAGAAACACAAAGCAGGGCATTAGAAATATTTGATTTTGTAGAGGAAGTCTATCTTCTTCTACAAGATTTTTCAGGTGAGACTTTCTCAAAACTTGAAAGAACTCAAACAGATACAGATACAAATTTTGATAGTGTGATAATTCATATTCTGACTTTCAAGACACTATATACAGACACCACCAAAGCTGATAACTCAAAGTACATCAAAATAGAGCCTGACATAGAGCCTAAAAGAGTAGGCATAGACACGTAACAATATGCAACAATCAGAAATAGAAAAATTAGTCATTCAGATAAAAGCCATCTACGCCCAAAAAAGATACACTTTCTTTGAGCGTGGAGATTTTAATTTGAATATCATTGGTATCAGAGAAGATGATATTTTTGATAACACCTACTCAGATACGCTTATTGTACTCTACAAAAAAGCAGGAGTCTGGCAAGTATTACAAATGCCTTGGACCACTATGCCAGGCACCTGGGGCGGCGTGCTATCTCCTATTACTGTATTCGGGATTACAGGTACAGCTGTAATGAAAGAAAATCAATACAGAGGTTTGTATCAACTTATTGATAATTGGACTAATGTCCACAAATCACCTTGTTTTTGGCAAGTCAAGCCTATGGTGGTTTTTCGTGATGGCAATAAGAATTTTGTATTTGAAAGGGATATGCCTCAGCAAGAAGGTCTTTTTGGCATCAATATGCACAGAATGGAAGGTCAGTATGTCAATAACTGGTCAATAGGTTGCCAAGGGACTAACTGGGTTAATTTCTCCAAACTTGTAGCCTTGGCTCGCATCGCTACCAATCTATATGGTAGCAGATTCACTTATACACTCCTCCATAGAGAAGATTTCAAACCAACCCCCAAAGAAACTAAACTAAAAGCAAGTAAATAATATGAGACCACAAGTCAATATAGTAAGACAAATCGCCTCATTGGGAGGTAATCCACCTACAAGAGATGGAGTAACAATTTTTGTCGTGAATTCACCAGATGAATACACACTACCTGATGGAGATTTAATCTTCAACACGCTTAAAGATTTAGAAGAGGCAGGCATTACAGAAGCAGGAGACCTTGCAAATAATTATCTTCTTTGGGAGCATTGCAAAGATTTTTTTTCATTGGCAAGTGGCACAGAGTTACATATCCTTAGAGTAGCAGAAGCCACGACTTTCACCAATCTTTTTACAGATGCTAGCCTCTCCAATACACTCCTTAAAAACTATCTTGCCGAAAAATCAGGCTCGATTAAGTTATTGGCTGTAACTCTTTTGCCAATTGGTGTCGAGACGAATACAGGCTTAAGTACTGATTTAATCACAGCCATTCCCCTTGCACAAGTATTAGCAGATGCTGAATACACTCGTCTTAGACCAATAGATATTATACTTGAAGGGAGAGCTTTGGGAGGTACGATTGCTCAAGCACAAGATTTGCGTGCTTTGGCTTCTGGCAATGTGAGTGTAGTAGTAGCAAGAGATGGAGTAAGAAAATCCGCTCTTACAACTGCTGGAAATGCAGGGGCATCAGGCTATGCTCAAATAGGCTTACTTCTTGGCTTAATTGCAAGTATCCACGTAGGGCGTAATGTAGGACGGGTTCGCACAGGAGCATTGCCTAATGTTAGTCAGGCAGAATTCTCAGGTGGTCAAACTCCTTATTCAACTATATCAGAAGCAGGATTAGACTCACTCAATGACAAAGGATATATCTTTATGGACAAATACCCGAATAAATCGGGGTGGTTCTGGAACGATGACCATACTTGTACGGCAGTCAATCAGACAAATGCCTATCTCGCTCTTAATCGGGTGCTTAATAAGGCAAGCCGAATTGTGGTTAGCACTTATGTAGAAGAGTTGAAAGATGAGATATTGGTAGATAGCACTACTGGTCAGCTTGCTCCTATCATCGTTAAAGGCTTTGAAAATCGCTTACAATCTGCCATTGAAAATGAGATGCTCGCTAATCCTGATCCGACTCGTGATCGTGAGATAAGTAGCGTAAAAGTATCCATAGACCCAGCACAGAATGTATTAGCTACTTCTAAGATTGTTGCCCAGCTACAAATTATTCCTCTCGCAACTGCTCGCATCATAGAAACTTTGGTAGAACTTATTAATCCTAATTCATAATGGCAAACACAAGAGAATATTCAGGCAAGGACGTACAAGTATCAATGCTTGGGCGACCTGTGGCCCTTAGAAGTATCAAGTATAAGGCTTCACAAGAAAAGCAAAATGTCTATGTCTTAGGGCAAAAAGACCCTTATACCAAAATGGTAGGCAGAAAAGAGACAGAAGGAGAGGTTGTAATGCTTCAGTCTGAGTTTGAAGCCTTGGTTCGCTCGCTTCCTGCTGGGAATGACCCTCTGGACATCGCTCCTTTTGACATTGTGGTGCTGTATGTAGATGAAAACACAGGCTTCATCATCACTGATGTATTGAAAGATGTAGAATTCACAGAGTACGAAAAAGAAATCAATGAAGATGATGATATGATGGAGATTACACTTCCTCTCAATATTGGTCGTGTACTTCTGAATGTAGGCTAAATCAAAGTATATGGTAGATTTATTAGATGTCCTTGATGTACTTTTTGACATAGGAATCTGCTGTGTATTGGTATATATGTTCTTCCACGGCTTGATACTCTTAATTGCTGCAATCTGGTGGTTTATAGAAGAAGTCATAGACTCAATGAATGATAATATTTAATAAAAACCCAAAATGAACAAAGAAACCGAAATCGAAAAAATTGAAAGTGTTGATATTAAAAGCAACACCAATCCTAGCGAATCACAAGTCAAAGAACTTGAAAAGAAGCACGGAAAGCTCACCAAAGTGAAAGTTCAAGACAAGGATAATGAAGAAGAATCTCAGTATTTCTACTTCAAACAGCCTTCACTTTCCATTTTACGACTGGCTCAAAAAGAGTTGGTGAAGTCTCGTGATACAGTAGCCTATGGTGAGATTATCATCAAAAATTGTATTGTGAATGGTGTAGAAGCTGTGCTTGCAGATGAGGAGATAATGATTGCTTTATTGCCTCTTGCTGATGAGTTTACCACAACCAAAATCGCTACAATAGAAAAAAACTAAAAAGTGCTTCTATCAAATCTGATACTTGGTTTATCAGAAAGATAGAAGCACAGCTCATGTACTATTACCGATGGCCTCCTGGCGTGATAGAATCTCTTGATGAGTTCCAACTTTTAGAGGCTTATCAAAACCTTGTTTGGGTCAGACAAGAGGAAGCAAAAAAGACTAGTTCATAAGTAAACCGTAAAATCGCTCACATAAATGGATTTAGAATACGTCATAAAAATAGTAGATAAGTTCTCTCCTGCTTTCGAAAAATTTGAAAGGATGAGCAAGAGTGCTACTGGCGTATTCGGCAGTCTTGAAAGGCGTTTACAAGGGTTTAACGAAGCCGTTACACTTGTAGGAAATGTAACACAGGCTTTGGATAGTATGACCGAAAAGACAGCTTCTTTGTCTGATAAAATGGCTATTGTCCAGAAAAATACAGGACTTTCTACTTCTGAGATGGCTAACTTAAAAACAACCATTGATAGCCTTAATACTCGTACAGCCACAGAGGCTTTGCTTGATATGGCAAGCGTCGGTGGCAAACTAGGAGTGCCAAAACAAGATTTAGAGGGTTTTGTAAAGGTCATAGACAAAGCCACAGTTGCACTTGGTGATGAGTTTGGAGGTTCTGCCGAAGCTGTTGCAATGGTCTTAGGCAAAATAAAGGGTCAGTATAAGGAGTTTTCAAGCATAGGCTTTGGTGATGCTTTGCAAGGCATTGGTTCAGCCATTAATTATTTGGGCAAGCAAGGGGCAAACTCTGCTCCTAATGTGGCAGAATTTACGCAGAGGGTAAGCACTCTTGGTCTTACCTTGGCTCAGGCAACAGGACTAGGAGCTACTTTGGAAGAGCTTGGGTTGTCTGCTGAGATTGCCTCTGGTGGTTTGAAAGCCATCTATGGTTTAGCGGGAACGAATGCTGATAAATTCGCCAAAGTAGTGGGGATGACTACCAAAGAGTTTGAAAATTTGGTCAATACAAGTCCAAATGATGTTATTTTAAAACTTGCTGATTCTCTTAAAGGGGCATCTTCTACGCAAATAGACCAAACTTTAAAAATGCTTGGCATTGGCTCTCAAGAGGCAAGTCAAGTAGTGAAGCTATTAACAGAGAATACCGATAAACTTACTCAAAGACAAACCCAAGCAGCCTTTGCACTCTCCAAGAAAAACGATCTTGACAATGAGGCTTCACTAATGCAAAACACATTAGGGGCGAAAATTGACATGGTCAAAAAAGCCATGACAGGATATGCCACTTCTATTGGCAATGTGCTTGCTCCTTATCTTCCATTTATTCAAGGCACAGGAATGGTTGCCTTTTCGCTTGCTCAATTGCTACCACTTTTCCCTTTCATAATTACTGGATTAACTACTATGACAGGATGGATAATCAGTGCGAGTACTGCGACAATGGGATTTGTAACTAGTTTGATTAGTTCTGTAGTTACTGGCTTCGTGCCGTTCGTTTCAAGTCTAGCTCTTTCCTCATTAGGCTTACTTCGCTACATTGGTCAAATGGGCATTGCAGCCGCAATAACTGCAGGAGGTTTTCTTACAAGTATAGGGCTTGCCACAGCTGGGCAATGGTTATTCAATGCAGCTCTTTCGGCAAACCCAATCGGAGTTGCTATCGCTTTGCTTGCAGGATTAGCAGCGGGTTTAATTTATGCATATCAAAATTTTGAAGGATTCAGAAATATAGTAGATACAGCAGGCAAAGCCATAGGTGATATGTTTGGATGGGTCTATAAGCAAGCAATGAACCTTGTGGAAGGAGTTAAAAGCGTACTTCAATACTTAGGATTGCTTAGCAAAGAAGCTGACAAGACACTCGATAAAGCTTCAAAGGTAGATAACAAGAGAGTCTTCATTGACAAAAGCAAAGGCACAGGTATTTATGCGAAACAACTTGAAGAAGCTAAAAAAACAGCCAATCAAGAGAGGCTAAACAAACTCATCAATCCAAATGGCAATACTGGCGGTGCAGATATTTCGTCCGCTACTCGGCAAGGCTCACCTACTACTCAGTCAGCCTTAGACAGCGTTTCAGGAGGAGGGTCAAAGCCTACAAACATTAACATTAGTATTGGCAAGCTCAATGAAAAAATAGAAATAAGCACGGTTAATCTTAAAGAAGGAATAGATGACATAGAAGCCATCATTACCCAAATGTTTATGCGTGTTTTGAATGGTGCTAATCAAAGATAATTATGGCAGAAGTAAGTTTTGATGTACGTGAACTGTATGGAAAAGTAGGATGGAAACTCCCTTTTCCCTTGGCTCTTTCGGGAGGTGTAAAAGATTACTCCTTGCTTACCAGAAAGGAACGAGGCTTGGCTGATGCTGGATTCTTTACACCTGATTTTGGCAAGCCTACTTGGGCAGAAATACAGTTAGGAGATATTGAATTTGCCATTCCTCCTGTCTTGACTGTGCAAGGACAATTGAATGTGATTAGTACTGCTGTTGCTGGGCAAAATGGAAGTGTCAAAGAAGTTATCAGTGTAGAGGATTACCGAGTGAACATCAAAGTGATGCTCACCAATAATGAGTTTATCCCCAATGGAACGAGTGAAGAAAGATTTACAATTAGCCTAAGAGACAATGAATTTCCTGATACTCGTGTCAGAGAATTAAGAAATTTATTCGAAGAAAAGCAAAGTGTGAGGGTTGTAAGCCCTTATTTGAGTTTGTTTAACATGCAATATCTTCTGATGACGGGCATTAGCTTCCCTGATTTGTCAGGAGTAAGTTCGATAGTTCCTTGCGAGATACAGTGTGTAAGTGATAGACCTTTGGAAATACAATTAGAACTATGAGTTATTTGCTCACCTGCAACATATTGATAGATAACAAGTACAGGCTAAATTTTGCCAAAGAAGTAGAAATCAACTCTTCTTGGCAAACATTAGGAGATACTTGTATAATCAAAATTCCCACAAAAGGGGTGCTAGTGAGCAAAGGCGAAAATGGACAAAATGTAGAGCGGTTTAGCTTTGGAGAAAGATTTGAAACAGGGATGAGCATAGAAGTAAATCTAGGGTATGATGGCAATAACAAACCTTGCTTTGTAGGCTATATCAAAGCGATAAAGCCTACCATTCCTTTTGAGTTGCATTGTGAAGATGCTGTCTATGAGTTGAAGCGTGAAAAAGCTATATCAAAAGTATTTACAGGCACCTTAAAGGGATTATTGAGTGAGTATCTATCAGGTGTTGAGATTGCTAAGAATATCCCTGATGTAACACTCTCCAACTTTGTGTTGAATAAAGTTACTCCTGCTGAAATTCTTGAAAAAGTCAAGGACAGTTACGGATTATCTGCTTATTATAAACCTGCTAGCCAGACACTCTTTGTTGGCTTGCCTTATAGTGAGTTTGAAAACTATGAGCCAGTATATTTTGACTTTCAAAAAAATGTGGTGAGTGATAGTTTGGAATATCGGAAAGCAGAAGATGTCAAAATTAAAGTAAAAGCTATCTCTATCTTGAAAAACAATCAAAAGATAGAAATAGAAGTAGGAGATGCAGATGGAGAAATACGCACCCTACATACTTACAATGAAACTGATACTAAAAAACTGAGAAGTTGGGCAGAAAGCCAACTAGGAAGATTGAAATATGAGGGCTATTCAGGTAACATAACCGCTTTTGGATTGCCTTATGTTCGCCACTCTTCTGCTGTCAGTTTATATGATGAAAGATATGAGGAGCGAGCAGGACAAGTATATATAGTTGATAGTGTACGCACTACTTGGGGTACAAGTGGATTTAGAAGACTGATAGAATTAGGCAAAAAAGTATGAAAGTATATGATATGATTTTAGGTGATGATTTAGACCTTGAGTTCTCTCAAGGAGACTTCAGTATTGATGAAAGCACAGCTCAACACATCAATCATATCCTTTTGGCTGCTAAGGGAGATTATAGAGAATTTCCGTTATTGGGTGCCGACATAGCAAGGCTTGTAAGTGAAGAGAAGAATCCAAGCCTTGTGCGTCAGGATGCTCAGGAAGAGTTAGAGCGTGATGGCTTACGTGTGCAAGCTATCAATTTTAATGAAAAAATAACTGTCATCGCAGAATATAAATAGATGGATGATATACTAAGAGATACACTTAAAAAGACACTATCAAAAGACAGCTCGGCCGTGATGGGCGAGGTAGTGAGTGTTGATATGGAGAAAGTCCTTTGCGAGGTGAAGATTTTAGAGAATGAAGATTTGATATTTTCAGAGGTGAGATTAAGGGCAATAGATGATGAGCAAGACAAAGGTTTTGTTCTATTCCCAAAAGTAGGAAGTCAGGTTTTGATGGCTAAAATCAAAGATACAGATGCTTATTACATCGCAATGATGAGCGAAATAAAGAAAGTAAGCTTTCAATCTAATGAGGAAGATTTGAAAGCGATACTAGCTGATTTGCTCACAGCCATCAAAACCCTCACAGTGCCTACGGGAGTAGGTCCGAGTGGCACACCCATCAATGTGCTAGATTTTCAAAATATAGAATTAAGAATTAATAAATTTTTCAAATAGATGGCTCTTAATAAAGCGAATTTACAGAACGGAATAGAAACTCTTTTGACTGACTTGTATCAGACAACAAACACTTCTGCGGAGGCTCATCAAGAGTTTGCAAGCAGATTGGCTAATCTGATAGATAACTATATAAAAGATGCGACTATTACAATCCCTGCTGGATTTTTGGTAGTGGTAGGTTCTGCTACTACACAGCAAAACCCTGCACCTATACTGATTAATAATGGAGTAAGCTAATGAAATACGAAGTAAGACATAATCAAAACATAGTAGATGTGGCTTTGCAGTTAGGTGGCAATATTGAAACTTGGATAAGCCTTGCGGCTCAAAATGGGTTATCGCTTACTTCAATCATTGGTAGCTATGATATTTTAGAGTGGGAGGGCCAGGCAGACGAGCAAGTGATGAAGTATTACAATGAGCGAAATATCATTGTGGCAACAGGCGAAATACGTGATTCAAAAGGAGCTTTCAATTCAGAATTTAACAAAGATTTTAATTAAAAGAAATGGCTGAAAAAACAAGACAGGAACTCAACGCATTGCTCACAATTCTGTTTCCTGATAATGATGAAGAACTTATCAGCGCAGCAGATGCAAGAGCTATGATTGCCGAAATCATCAATAGTGCTTACAACAAAGCAGATGATCAGCTGAATAATAATATCTCGGTGCCAACTTGGAATAATGTCATTGGCTATTCATTAGGCTTTATCGTGGTCTATCAGGATAAGTTTTGGAAATCTCTCATTTCCGATAACCTCAACAATACCCCTGCTGAAAACATAAGCTGGACAGAAGTAAGCAAGGCTACTGCTTCTCAAAACATAGACCTCTCTCGTTACTATTTCATAGAAGAACTTCAAACGGCTGGTCAAGCAATCATTAATAAGGGGAATATCCAGCCTCCTATTGTTGAGGGAGCAACTAAGACCGCAGGGAGTGGACTTACTGATGATGCAAATACTTTTAAACTAGGAGGAGTAGTATCTGAAGATGTAACACTTGTTCCTAGTGCTGAAAGAACTCATACCTTTAAAATAGGAGATGAAGATACTGGCACTCTTTTTCAGGGAATCGAATTGAGTGGGCAAAATGTAGCTATTAGAGGTGCAACATCGCTGATTATTGCTGAGATTTTATCTTATGTAAGCAGTGTTAATGGCAATTTTATAGAGATTGGGCAAGGGGTAATTA
>Ga0222708_1000137_pt1 | contig 21029 bp, 19 predicted proteins | sample AntAcemetage1576_FD_179806 | JGI IMG/M metagenome (GOLD analysis project Ga0222708, IMG submission 179806) | Saline water microbial communities from Ace Lake, Antarctica - #1576 | ecosystem: Environmental > Aquatic > Non-marine Saline and Alkaline > Saline | place: Antarctica: Ace Lake... | reverse complement strand
AATAAAGCGAACACTTCATTTGATAACTTATCAAAATCAAAACCAGACGAATTGCAAGCGGGAATATTGAAAATGCTCGGTCTTTAATTGGCGATAACGGTAAGGCTATGCGTAGTGCCTTTTTGAAATTACACACAAACTTTAATTAAAAACAGAAACAATGGAAAATGAAGAAACTTTATCAGTAAAACAGGCATTACGTATAGGTGGTGTTAGCACACGTTTATTAACTCGAATTGCAACTGACCTTGAAAAAGAAATGAAGCGTTCAGATAATGAAATAGTGATAGCAGACCTTGAAATGCAAATTGATGGATTAAAAGCACTTAAAAAAGAACTTGATGACTTTAGAACCATAAAGACTATCTTAAATGGGTGCTAACGACTTTGATAAGATACGTTGCGTTTTAATTAACTGAATTTTAAATAACAAATAAAGAACAAAATTATATACATACGAAATAATAATAAGCACCAAGATGAAAGGAAAAGAAAATAAACCAAGTCAAGAAAAGGCATTATAAATAGGTGATGTTATGGGCAGTACGCCTCTTGAAAAATGGAAAAACTTAAAGAAATACATACTGACCCAAACAGAAAAAATTGATAAAGAAACACCTTGGCAAAACAGTGAGCCTGAATGGTGGTTAGAAATGCAGACAATTTAAATTTAATAAAATGACTGATAGTGTAATACAATTCAATTATAGTGATGGTAATCATCTAACAACAATTTATATTAGAGCAAATACACATAAAGAGGAATTTATACCGATTTTAGAAGGTATATGTGGTGATATTGATAATTCAGAGCGATTTCATGATGGTAGACTTAATTGGGGAAATATGTGCTTAGAAATAATCAAAAGGCTAACTGAGTGGGTTGATAGACCTGATGGAATTGAAATAACAACACATAAGAATGATGAAGATTGTAATGTAATTTATAAACATATTATACAGCCTATAAGCAGTGATTACTCCAATGCCACTATTCAAACAAGTAAGGCTTTGAATATTACATCTAAATACCCTATTGGTGGTGAATTAATTTTTGAAGGAAGATTATTCGATTTTGTAGTTGACTTGAAAAATCAAATCGAAGACGAAGATTAGTATTACACATAACGGTAAGGATATGTTTATTTATGACTGGGAGAACTCTTGATGAACTTTAAAATTAACACAAACCTTAATAGGGTATTTCAGATATACCTTGTTATACAACGTTTATTTATATGGAACTTAATATTAAAACAATGAACTTGAGTGATTTAACTAACATAAAATCAATTCTCGAACAAAGATTATCACAAAGAGAAAACTGGAGAGATTCAGAACGTGGTCGTAATTTAGAAGAATACAACCGTAGAGAATTGATTTACCATCAAGATGAAAATCACTCAAAATTAAAACGAGTTAATCAAAGGATTGAGGATTTCTTAAATGTTGTAGGGCAAAGCGAACAGTGTTGCGAGCCGATAAGTGACGGATTTTATTTAGGTACTTCTTGTCCAAAATGCAATAAGCCATTTAGGCAAAACTTTAAATAGTCAAATTTTAAGTAAAATGAAATTTATATCACATAGAGGTAATTTAACTAGTAAAAAACCTGAAAGAGAAAACCAGCCACAGTATATCGAAGAAGCAATAAATGAAGGTTTTGACGTTGAAATTGATGTTTGGTTTGAACCTACTAATACTAGTTGTAAATATTTTCTAGGTCATGATAAACCACAATATGAAGTTAATGTTGAATGGCTTTTAAAACATTCTGAGTTTTTATGGTGTCATACAAAAAATTTAGAAGCACTGCTTGAATTAACATATTTAGAGTTAAATAGTTTTTGGCATCAAGAAGATGATTATACATTAACAACACATGGTTTTATATGGACATATCCAAATAAAAAAATAATACAATATAGTTATCAACAAATAATATTACTATTTGATTGGACTAATGATGATGTAGATATTCCACATGGTGGTATATGTAGTGATGAGATAATGTTATATAGAAATAAATATCAAAACCAATGATACTATTCACTTACGGAACAAGACCAGAATACCTAAAAGTTAAACCTCTTATTAATGAATTTAAGAAACGAGGATTACCATATGAGGTAATGACTACTGGGCAACATAATGACATTATTCCAAAAGATGATAATGTCATGAATCTTAATATAAATGAATGTGATAAATTATCAACTAATAGATTGGATAATGTTATTGCAACTACTCTTTGGCATATTAATGATATTTTTGATACGCTAAGTGAAATAACTCATGTATTGGTTCAAGGTGATACTACATCAGTATTAGCATTAGCATTATCAGCATTTCACCATAAAAAGAAAATAATTCACTTAGAAGCAGGTCTAAGAACATATGATTTTGAAAATCCATTTCCTGAAGAAGCTAATAGACAATTAGTATCTAGAATTACAGATATACATCTAGCACCAACACAATCAGCTGCAGATAATTTATTGGATGAAGGAATACCTATGAATAAAATATATGTGGTTGGTAATACTGTACTTGATAATTTACTCCCTTATTTGGATAAGTGTGAATATGGTGATAAAATATTAGTTACTTTGCATAGGCGTGAAAACCATGATATAATGGATAGGTGGTTCGAAGAAATTGAGAAACTTGCAACTAAATATTATAATCTAGAGTTTATTATACCATTACATCCGAATCCTAATGTACAAAAACACAAACATATCTTTAAGAATGTTAGTATTATTGAACCATTAAATCATTCAGAACTATTAAATATTTTAGTAAAATCTAAGTTAGTAATAACAGATTCTGGTGGTATTCAAGAAGAATGTAGTTTTTTTAAAAAGTTTTGTTTAATTTGTAGAAAAGAAACTGAAAGACCTGAATCATTAGGACTTACAAGTTACCTAGTAAGAAAACCAAATGATTTATCAAACGCATTTGAATTACATGAAAAAAATTATATTCCAATTGAACATAGTTGTCCATATGGTAATGGTAATTCATCACAAATTATAACGTCAATTTTGAAAGAATTAATATATGAATAAGATTGGAAATATAATATTTAATGAGCCACTTATAAATCATACAAAAGTAGATTATATAAACTATTTAACAACCCAAGAGTCAAAATTAAATGGATTTGATAAATCATTACCAACTCTTATTGTTGGATGGAATTCATTGAAGGTGGACTTTATAGATATGTTTGATATATCGAAATTATCTATTCTTAATAATAAAATATCATTAAATAAATTATATTGGGAATTTTCATTTAATGAGCAAAAATCTACTCATATAACGGGTGTTGATATGTTTATTAGAAATGTACCAATATATTTCTTTGAGTCTAAATATACTTACATACCAATCGACCCAGTTCAAGAAAAATTATTTAATGAGAATAATATACTTAATTGGTACAAATCTAAAACTAGTAGTATTGACACAGATGCTATTTATATATATAAAAATAATATAACGTATGTTTTACGAGATAACACTATATATGGCATCGACCATAATCAATGGGACTTCTTCGGAATGAAAAACGCATCTGAAACATTTATTAACACATCTCACATCTCACAACCCAAAAATATCATAAATGATCAGGATGGGGATATATTGGCAAAATATAATAAAATTTTTAGTGGATATAACAATCTAAAGAGATATCTAGTAGTATTATTGTCAAAATAGTTATTTCATAGTATTTATAATAAATATATTATTATGAAAAAGACAAAAGAAGAAGCTTTAGAAGGATTTTTAAATGATGATAAAATATCAACATCAAGTAAAAATAAATTAGATAATAATAATCAAAAAAAGATTATTATAAATCAAAGAGAAGGTTTAGTCGAACGTATTGACCCTATCTATGTCACTAAAGATGGAAAACAATTACTTAGAGAGCAATACTAATTTATAAAATGGCAAATATTAGAGAGACTGTTGATGAAAGACTCATAAGAATGAGGAAATTATCTAATATTTCAGAAGCTAATTATTCATTAGTTGGTGGAATTGATGAAGATGATGATATGCCTGATTTAACAGAACCAGAAGTAGAAGAACCTAATGTGGAACAAGAACCTGACATGGGTTCTGAAACACCTCCCATCGAAGAACCAGCATCAAATGATAATATGAATAATGCTGCGGATGATGGTCAGATGGGTATTGATGTTGCTGTAGAACCAGAAGGAATATCACCTGAAATGGGTATGGAAGAACCAATCTCACAAGAACCTTCAGTAGAAGAAAAACAAAATTCAATAATTCAACTTAACATCTCGGCTATGCAGAAGATGCAAACAGTTATTGATGGGCTAGAAAATACTGTAAACTCTCTTAATGGTAAAATAGGTACTTTATCTTCAGATGTAGAAGAGGTACGTGAACCTAAAAATGTTGAAAAGCTGATGAAACGTAAAGAAGATTCTCATCCTTTTTATTATAACCTTAATGATATGTGGAAAGGTAATTCTTTTCAAGCTAGAAGAGAAGTTGATGGTATTCAAGGAATTAAAAAAATGGAAGATGGTTCATATATGGCTGACTTCGATGACTTACCAAAACATAATTCAAGAGAAATTGGTCAAAGTTTCAACCTAAATCTTGCAGAGAATAAAAAATATAAAAAATAATGAAAGTACATAATCAAAGTGGTTCAAAGGAAAGACTTTTCGAAATATTTCAAAAGGTTAATAAAACAATTATAAAAGAAAGTAATAGTGATATTAATGAAACATTTGATGTACCTGTTGTTGATGATAAAGCATACTTAGATAAAGGTGGTGATCAACCAGCAGAAAAAGAACAACCTAATAAATATGATGGTGGTGTAGATTATCCTGCTATTGATAAGCTAAAAACTAAAGATAAGTCTCTAGATAAGATAGTTAACGAAAATACTATTCCAAATCAAATTTATAAGTTGAAAGATGAATTGTGGAATGAATATAAAGTTTTAGATCAATCTATAAATAATGGTTATGAGGGCGTTATAAACAAATGGAAATTCATAGAAAAAGACGTTAGTGGTAATCTTCATTATTCTAATCTTGGAAATCCCGAAGTAGTATGGAATTTTCTTGAAAAAAGTTTAGAACCGATTAATGATAATTCAATGAGTGAACTTGATGAAATATCAATGTCAGGTCTTAAAGGTGCAGCCAATTTTGTTGGTAATTCAATAGGACAAGGTGTTAAAAATAAATATAATCAAGCTAAAACAAGTGTAAATAATTTTGTTGATGATACAAAAAAATCATATCAAAAAGGAGCTGGTAATAGTCAGATAGGAAAATTACAAAAAAGTGCTCAAAAGTTTGGAGATGATTTTGGTAAATTATTAACAAAGGTAAATACACGTGCAGTAAAAGCAGGTGAAGAAGAAATTAAGCCAAGACAAATTGGAATGGTAATTCTAAATGCAATTGAAAAATCATATTCTTCAGGTCAAAGTGGTGGTTCTAATGTTGATCTTTCTAGATTTAGAATGCAAGAAGAATTTGAAGAAGAAATAGATCAGAATGATGAAATATTGGTTGGCGGTGTAGGAGATGGCGCAGAACCAACTGATTTTGATTCTATTCAAATTCTAAAAGGTTTAGAAATCGAAATGGAACACACTAGTAATCCTAGAGAAGCACTTGAAATTACCATGGATCATTTGACTGAAATTCCAGATTACTATGATAGACTAGGTGATATGGAAGATGAAGCAGGTGTAGAACCAGAATTTGAAGAAAATCAAGAAGAAGAAGAATTAGATGGAATAGAATTTGAAGAAAATCAAGGTGATAATAGTGCAAATGTATTATTAGACCCATCACAATATTGGGTTGATGATTATGCACCAAAGAAATTAGGTGACGATATCAATGAAGATTCAAATGTCAACTCAATTGAAATTCAGAATATTGATCCTAATGACCCTAATTTATTAGGTGAAAAACTACCCTCACCTAATGACCCAATGACTTCAAGTGTTATGTTAAGACCTGAAACAATTACTTCATGGAAACAAGAATTTATTAACAAGTGGGGTGCTGAGGGAATATTAACTAATGATGGTAAATTTTGGAATATTGAGGGAAATCAAGGATTTAGTCAATGGAAAAGTGAGATGAACTCAGGTGTTTCAAATTGGATGAATAATTACGGTGGTATGGATGAATCAAATATGGAGGAATTTAGATTATCAGATAATGGAAATGGTAATTTAGTTCCAACTAATAATCCAAATAGTGAATATGGTATTAGAATAGTGGAACAACCAATGGGTAGTGGTAATAAAATGTTTTTAATTGTATCATTAACTCAAGATGGTCAAATGGACGAAATTCTTGATGAGAGAAAAGAATTCACTGAGGCAACAATAGTACTACAAGAATATATTGACAATAATAGTTTATAATATATATCAATAAGTATTTATAATAAAATATTATAATGGGTAGATTTAGATCATATTTTAAAAAAAATAATACACTAATTGAAGATAATAGAACTAACAATTCTCAAAACCCAGTTTCTGAAATTTTTTATGGAACTTTACAAGAAAAGGTTTCACGATTTATTTTTGATATTGATTTACAACCACTAGTAGATAAGTTAAATTCTGGTTTCCTAAATCCTAATTTAATACAATCTCATTATCTTAATTTAACTAATACTATTAGATTTATACCTGAATTAGTTGGAACTAGATATGCTGATAATGAAACACAACGTGCCTCTAGTTTTACTTTGGAACTTTATAATGTTGAAGAAGATTGGGACGAAGGTAATGGATATGATTTTATTTATATTGAAGAAGAATTTCCTAGCATACCAAGACAAGCATCTAATTGGTTTGAAAGAAAAACAGGTGTAGAATGGTCAACTGAAGGAGGTATTAATAGTGGGTCAACTATTTTACAAACCATTGATTTTCAGGATGGTAGTGAAGATATTAAAGTTGATATAACTGATTATATAAACTCAAGAATATTTGTTTCAGGGGTAACAGGATTTACAGGAACAACATTTGGATTAGCTATTAAATTTACTAATGATTTAGAAACAACTACAACACTTCAAAGACAAGCGGTAGCATTCCATGTAAAGGACTCTCCTACTTTTTATGAACCATATGTCGAAACTATAGTTAACGATCTTATAGAGGATGATAGAGAGTATTTTTATATGGATAAGAATAATAATCTTTACTTATATGCTAATGCAGGTGGTAAAAGTGTTGACATTATTGTAAATAGTGTGACTATCAATGATTATGAAGGAAGTGAAATTAACATACTAACAGGAAATACTATTCAACAAATAAGAAAGGGAGTGTATAAAGTATCTTATTCTGTTTCTAGTTTAGAATATCCAGATCAAGTAATTTTTAATGATATATGGAATATTACTGTTAATGGAATTAATAAAAATATTACTCAACAATTTTATCTAATAAACGGAGAACAATATTTAAATTTTGATTTATCTAAAAGAATAAATTTTGATAATTATTTTTTCAATGTTATAGGCATAAGTTCAAATGAACAAATACAAGCTAGTAATACTAGAAGAATATTAATTGATGCTAGGCAACTTTACCAAGACCAAAATAACAACTTACCATTAGATATTGAATATAGATTATTTGTAAAGCAAGATGTGAATCATCAGATAGAAGTAATTCCATTTACTAAAGCTGATCGAACTACAGCAGGATATGAGTTTTTATTAGATACATCATGGTTAATTCCTCAAGATTATTTCTTAGAAGTTAAAATGTCTAGTGGTAGTCTTTACGATGTAAAAAAACCAATAAATTTCACTGTAACATCAACTGAAATAGTTTAAATTTTTAATAAAAAAAATATATTTTGATGTATTTAAAGTAGAAGAATTGAAGTGAAAATAAAAAAAGTGAAAATATTTTAAGTGAAAAATTAAAAAAGATTGACAATTGAAAAATTAATTCGTAGTATTGTGTTTCTTAACGAATTATAAAAAAGAAAACAATTGAAGTTTAAATAAAAAGTGTAAAAATTAATGGAAAATTCAAATGAAAATTCAAGTATACCACAAGGTGGTGCACTTGATGCAGCGAAAGCCTTATTCGCTGATTACAAAACCCAAGGTGATGGTAAACCAAAAAAACTTAGTAAAGAAGAAATCCTCGCTAGGTATTTTACCCCAAGAAGAGATAAAGAAACTTTTAGAATTATACCTCCACTAGCTGGTCGTAAACACGTTGAGACTGCATTTTTTCATGCTGTAAAAACTAATTCTACAGATGGTAAGAGATATAGAAAAATTTATTGTCCAAGACATAACGATCCTGAAGTTGCAAAACTTGATAAAGAAGGAAATGTAGTTACTGATGCAGATGGTAAACCATTCATGATTCCAGCACCATGTCCTATTTGTGATAAAAGGGATCAAGAACTTGCTAAACAGGATCAATCTCTTCGTAAAGTAAAAAAAGAAGATATGAATACCAAACAATTAGATATTAAAAAAAATAATGATAGAATCTATAGAGATGCTATGTCATTTGATGCTAAAAAATTCTATATTGTTAGGGGTATTGATAGAAACAGCACTGGTGATGGTGTTAAATTTTGGAGATTTAAACACAATTTTAAGAAACAAGGTATCTATGATAAATTAATGCCGGCATTGCAGAATTTTGTGGAACAATCACAAGTTGATTTTGCTGATCCATTAAAAGGTACTGACTTAATTATTAGCGTTGTCGATAACCAAATTCCGGGATCAAGTGTGAAATTTAAAGATGTATCAAACATAATGGCGAAAGGTGCAACATTACTAGCCGATGACGAATTAATTCGTAATCAGTGGTTAAGTGATAATAAGACATGGAGAGATGTTTTTAAACCTGCTAGTGCTCCCGAATTAACAGATTTAGAATATTTAGATCGTATTGCAAAAGGTACTGATCCATATTGGGACGATTCAGATAAGAGCAACAAGAAGTGGATTTTTCCTGATCCTAGAGATTATGAAAAACAAGAAAAGATGAACAATAGAGATTCTTCGCTTGGTTCAAATACTGACAACGTAGAGAGAAAAGTAGAGAGAGCATCAGATGTTGTTGCAAATTCATATAATAATGTAAACATTAATAATGTCACTAAAGAAGATGTAGGTGAGTATAAAGATGATTCATTAGATATAAGTGGTGGTATTGTAGAACAAGAAAAAGAACTAGAACCTGCTATTGTAGAACAATATGATAATGACTCAGATAATGATTATGATGATTTACCATTTTAATATACTATAGATTTTTTTTAAAAAGGTGGAAAATAATTTCCACCTTTTTTTAACAATAATATTTTACAATAAAAAAATATAATATAATGGGTAAAACTCCAACAAATCAAGCTGCTAGAAAGCCAACAGTAAAAAAAAGCTTTTCTCTATCAGACTTCAAGAAAAAAACAAATAGTGAGAATATCTCTAACAAACCATTAAGATGGTTAAAATGCTCAAAAGCATTTAAAGACCAAACAGGAATGGATGGATTTCCAATGGGTTATGTTTCCCTTACAAGAGGATTTTCAAATACTGGTAAATCAACATCATTATCAGAAGCAATAGTTGGCGCACAAAAACAGGGTGTATTATCAATAATAATTGATACTGAAAATAACTTAAGTTTATCTCGTTTAGAAAAAATGGGATTTGATTTAGGAGATGAGGAAAATGAAGGTTTTTATATTTATGTAGATAATGATTTTTTATTGCAGAATTTTGGTAAAAATCATGACAAAAGCCGTAATGAAGCATCTATTGAAGATATGGCAGAATGTATTCATCATTTCTTAGATTTACAAGATGCAGGTGAATTACCTTTTGATTTATTATTCGCTGTTGATTCTTTCGGAACATTAGATTGTATTAAAACAATTAATGCACATGAAAAGAATACCAATGACAATAATATGTGGAATGCTGGTGCATTTGAGAAATCATTTAAATACTTAGTAAATAGTAGAATACCAAGGTCTAGAAAGATTGATAAACCATATACAAATACAATGATTGGTGTACAAAAAATATGGATTGATTCTATGCAAGGTGCAGGTGTTATTAAACATAAGGGTGGTGAAGCATTATTTTATGGTGCTAGATTAATATTTCATCATGGTGGAATTCAGTCACATGGTACTAAAAAAATTGCAGCTACTTTTGGTGGTCGTGATGTATCTTATGGTGTAGAAACTAAGATAAGAGTTGAGAAAAATCAAATTGATGGTGATCTTGGTGGTATCTCATTTGAAGGGAAAGTAATATCAACTCCGCATGGATTTATTGGTATAGAATCTGCAGATAAGGAAGCATATAAGAAAGAACATATTAAATTTTTTAGAGATGTTTTAAAAGAAGAAAATCTTACAGCAGATGATATAAAAAATAAATATATTGTGGATGAAGAAACTGACTTTAATCATGATGATTTAGAAGATAAAGTTAATTCATTAAAAAAAGGTAATCAAGAATTAATGGATGACTTTGAAAACGAGAAAGATAATTAAGTGAAAACAAGAACCTTATTAGTTGATGGATCATACTTATTAAAGCGATCTTTTAGTGGAGCTAAAGATACATATACTGATAGCTATGGGCATATTGGTGGTTTATATTCTTTTATGACAACACTTAGAATGCTTATAAGAGATTATCGAGCTAATAAGGTTATTCTTGCTTGGGATGGTGAAAATGGTGGAATACAAAGACATGTTATTGATCCAGCATATAAAGCAAATCGTAAGAATAAAAAATGGTATGTTAAGATTGAATTATCTGATGCTGAAATAAAAAGAGAAGAATATAAAGAACAGTCTTTATTAAAACAAAGAAAAAGAATTCAATCATATGCAGAAGACCTATTCATAAGACAAATAGAAGTTGAAGGTATTGAAGCAGATGATTTAATAGCTGCATATGTGATTGAAAAGTCAAATGATGAAGATATTACTCTTTATACAAATGATAGAGATTTTTTACAATTATTAGAATATGATATTACAATTAAGTTTGGTAATATTCAAAATCCAATTAATAAAACTAATTTCTTTTTTGAATTTGATTATCACTATAAAAATGCATTATCAATAAAAATAATTGAAGGTGATACATCCGATAATTTAGCTGGTATAGCAGGAATTAAGGAGACTACATTACTTAAACATTTTCCTGAAATGAAATTTAAGCAATTTACAGTGAGAGAAATCTGTAAAAAAGCAGATGAAATTAATAAGGAAAGAGTTAAAAACAAGAAAAAACCACTTAAAGCATTTGAAAATCTACTTTCGAATATCGAAAGATTAAAGATTAACCATAGGCTAATGAATCTTTCTGAACCTTTCTTAAATGAAGAAGCAGAAGAAGAACTAGCACAAATGGAAATGCCATTATCAGACGAAGATAGAAATTCAAAGAATCTATTAATCATGATGAATGAAGATCAATTTTTATCTGTATATGGTGGGACATTTGTTAACTATATTGAACCATTTTATCCTGTAATCATGAATGAAAAACAGAACTATAAAAATTATTTAAAAATAAAGCGAAAGCTTATTTAAAATGATTGACTTAGTGAAATATTTGAGTTATATTTGAAGTACATAACAAAACAATAAATTAAGATGGAAAATAAAGAACACGAAAATATGTTTAAATTTGGTTTATACCAAGATGACGAAACAATAATTGAAACTCTGTTTTCAGCAGATGTATTTAATCCTGTAGTTCGCTACTCAGTAGATATTAGAGAAGATATATTTTCAATTATAGTAAGATTACAAAAAGCACTATCAAGAAGAAATATCTCACATAAGATTGACTTTGGTCAAACTAGTTACGATTTTCTTGAGTACTACAAAAATTTAACTGAAATTGAACACACTAAACTTAATGGTAAACCTTTTAATGAAAAACTAAAACTTAAGAAAAGGTCTAATCAAACTGTTAATGGTAAAACATATACAGGAATTCAATTTAAATTTGGATTATATATTAATAATAATCCTATTGTTGAAAGAGATTTTTATGTCGAAGGGTATAATCCATCATCAAGATTTTCAATTGAATTAAGTGAGACTGTAGATGATATCGCTCAAGAAATTAATCTTAAATTGAAAAATCAAGATATATCACACATGTGGGATGACTATGATTTAATATACGCCTATGGTTTACATATAAACCAAATCAGAGAATTTTCAAATAAACGAAGAGATATGATGTTGGAAAAAATAGGTGATCCTAATTTCATAAAAAACACAAAACGTAATGATAGGACTCAAAATTAAAAATCTTATTTATTTATAACATTTTAATCAATTTTTATAATGACAGAAGAGCATACAATTGATGGCTACCTTGGAAGTGGCTATCAATTAAAAGTGTTATGGCAAATATTAACTGAACCTGATTTTGGAAATAAAATATTTCCATTTCTTAAGACTGAATACTTTGATGATCCTAACCATAGAAGATTTTTTACTGTATTAAGAGAATATTTTAATGAATATGGTAAAACACCAAACTTACAAAATAAGAGTATCTTTCATGCAATAACTAAATTTAAACAAGTAAGTAATCCAGTAGATGAAGAAATATTATTAGGTATTGCTCAGAACATTAAAAATTGGAATGATAGGGTTTTAAATAAAAACCTAGACTATGATGGTGATACAGTACAAAAATCTGTATACAATTTCATAAAACAAGGTGAATATCATGAACTTGCTGCATTTATAATGTCAAATATTAAACATGGCTTGACTGATGAAATAAATTATAAAATCGATCAAAAGACTAAAAGAATTAGTGATATTGGTAGTGATGAAGATGAAGGTATTGAGATTTTTCATGATATTGAAAGAGCCTTACAAGTAAATTTTAGAGAACCAATTGGAACTGGAATACTAGCTATTGATAATTTAATGGGTGGTGGTCTAGGCAAAGGTGAAATTGGTATCATACTTGCTGGTACTGGAGTTGGTAAATCAACAGCATTAACTAAAATTGCAAATGAAGCTCATTCATTAGGTAAAAATGTTCTTCATGTAGTATTTGAAGACACTGAAGATGAAATTAGACGTAAGCACTTTGCGATATGGTCTGATACTAAACTAAGCGAGATGAATGATAATCTAGAATCTGTCGGAAGGCGTGTCAAAGATTATCAAAATAATGGAAACTTAGGTAAGTTAATTATAAAGAAATTCCCTCAAGAAGGTATCACTATACCTAAGATACGTCAATGGATGGATCGATATAAGAAAAAGTGGGGTATAAGTTTTAATTTACTTGCCTTGGATTATATAGATTGTGTTGAACCACATGAGAAATATTTCGATCAAAATAAAGCAGAAGAGGGTATTATTAAAGCTTTTGAAGGAATTGCATCTGATTATAATATACCTTGTTGGACTGCAATACAGGCAAATAGAAGTGGTTTAGGAAGTAACTCTAATGATGGTAGTGCTAGTGAATTTATAGGTACTGCACAAATGGGTGGAAGTATTAAACGAGCACAAAAAACACATTTTTTAATGTCTGTTGCTAAAACATCTGAACAAAAAAGAGCAGGACTTGCCAATATTGCAATACTTAAAGCTAGATTTGCTGCAGATGGTCAGAAATTTGAAGATGCTATATTCGATAATGATTCAGTAAAAATTGTTGTGAGAGATAGTGATTACTCTTATCGAAATAAAAAGGGCGACTATGAAGATGATGAACCAAATATTGCTACTGATGGTCAAATTGATAAGTTGAGTGAAAAGATTGCAGCCATGAATAGAAATATGGATGCAAATAAAGAAGGACGAGACTTAGTAAACTATAAAGATACTATTAGTGGCGATACTGCAACAAATCAAGCGGAAGAAAAAGAAGTTAGTGAATTACCTAAAAAAGAAGTAGAAATTAAACCAATTGTAAATGAGGTATTTAATGAAGAACAGAAAAAAAATATCAATATATTACAAGATAATATGAGGGATGAGTTTGCAAAAATGAAAAATTTAAGTAAATTTGTGATATCTTCTGAATCAGAAAGTGATATTAGAAAACAACTTAATGAAATGAGTAGTAAAAATAGCTCGAACATTAAAAAATAAAATATTATATTTTTTTGTAACTTTTAATAAATTAATTCGTATTTATAATTATTCATTACAATTTTATTTTTTAAAAAAGTTAAAAACATTTTGTAATAAAGAAAAAAAGAATTAGATTTGCATCGTACTTAAAAGAAGTACAGCAATTAAAAATTTGACATATTAAATAAAAATATTTGAGGATGCTTATATTCTCTATTCTTCTTCGGAAGAAAAAGCCCTTTTATGGGAAGATAAACTCGGAAACGAGGATAAAGATTTAGTAGAGTTCTTAACATCTATTAGGTCGATTATAGAAATATAATACTTGTAAGCAATACACTATTCACTGTTTAAGATATTCAGGTGCGCCTAGCGGTTAACTGAGGCAGTGATTCCGAAGTAAGGAATTCGGGATTGACTATGAAAATAGAATAAAAATAAGTGTAAGGTTATAGTCCATAATTGTACCAACAATGTAGGGCGGTAATCAGTTGAAAAACTTAAACCATAACGTGAAACAAAGGATTCGTCCTATTGATAAGCGATGGAGGGTTTGAAACGGTGAGGTGGTACTCACAGGAAGTTGTGTAGTATTTTCTATTCAAAAAGTAGAAATCTACTCTCTAGCCACAACTTCTAGACTCCGATGAGATAAAAATTAGCTAATTAAATTTAGCAGTAGACTCTTAATCTATTATGGTACATAAACAGCATAAGTGCTAGAGCGTTAGAAGCTAAAGTTGCAAAACTCGTTATTAAGACGGGGCATAATGGTCGCAAGCCTGAATGTGTGTTACTGATGTTTATTGGGGGCATCTCCTTAGTTTGCTTTGAAATAAGTAGAGTAGATATGAAGTAGCAGAAGAAACTTTTAACGATACGATTGGTTGACGTAATTTACTTGCAATCACGGATTACTATGGGAAACTGTAGTGGATAAAGAAGGAAGAGCTTTGGCTTATTATAATCTTCTGAAAGGTTCGTGTTTATAGCTGTATTCTCAGGCTTATTTAAATTTGGAGAGGTAACTCAGTCCGGTAGAGTGCCTCCATAAAAGGGGGTGGTCGTAGGTTCAAATCCTTCTCTCTCCACTAAATTTATTCCTCCTTGTCCCTGAAAATTTTCAAACTTGGAGGTACAATATTACAGACTTAGTGAAGCCTCTTACTTTTGTAACGTAACTAAGTAAAGATTTGCGAGTTGGAGAAGTGGCATCTCACCTGTCTCATAAGCACGGAGTCCCTTATAAGGTTTACACAGGTTCGAGTCCTGTACTCGCAACTATATTTTATTAATAATTAAAACCCATGAGAGAAATCTTGTGGGTTTTTTTATTTCCTACTACTTTTGAAATCATAATTCTGTATTTATATATGAATGGTTAAATTATACTTAACCATTTTTTTTAAAACACATAACGGCTTTTTGTTATGGAGGTTTTTACTTAAAAATATAGATATAGATATGACGTTTTTTACTAGACCAAGATTAGCTAATTTACAATTTCAACAACAAAGTGGTGATACTTTATCATTATCAGGTACAACTAACTTTGCAAAAATAATTGGTGGATTAGTAATTGCAGGAGTTCCTGTTGATGCAAGTAATCCTTTTGATGGTGCAACATTAACTTATAGCGGAGGAACAATCATTTATAGTGCAGGTGGTGGTGCTGGATTTATAACTAATTTAAGTGGTGGTACTGGACTAATATATAATCAAGTTGCAAGTACAGGTAGTACTAGTTTTTTAAGATCATTATCTGGTGGTAGTGGAGTAGACATAGTAACTTCTGGTAATGTAATTACTATTTCATCTAATGGTGGCGCACTAGGTATACCTAGTGATGGGACGTATAGTGATGGCTTATTTCCTTTTACTGGAACAACAACAGTTGCAGATGCAGTAGACGATATTAATGAGTTATTATTATTATTAGCACCTTCACAACCAATTATATTAACAGATCAGTCAAGCTCAGGATCATTTGTATCTGGTAAATTATCATTTGGTACTAGTAATATTATTTCTGGATATACTAATGCATCAACAGCAGGTAATGGTTCACCAATAAATGTAAATGGAACTTATTTAATTAGTGGTAATCAAAAAGGTCTAACACAGAATGATGTTACAGGTATATTAAATGATAGTGTTACTGGAAGCGTTAGTGGAATACCATTTTTACCAAATGCATTTAAAGATGGAAATGTAGGATTAATACAAGTAGAATTAAATGGTAGTATTATTGAAACAATAGATATTCAATCAGATACAGGTGCAACATCAGGAACATATTTAAATTTAAGTCAGGCAAGACCAGTTAGGTTTGATAATGGAAATAACTTTGCTGGATTATTATATAGAACAGGTACTTACTATATTCCAAATAATATATTTAATGAAGGATATAATTATTTAAGAATTATACATAGTGGAGTTACATTTAATAGAACAACTAATTTTAGTAGATGGATATTTGATTCTGAATCAAGTTCAATCACATTATCTGCTGAAACATTTAATAATATTAGTTTAACAGGAAGTAGAAATATTTCTGGAGTAAAATATCATACTGGTGGTAATGTAACTTATAATGCTATAGCAAGTAATGTATATAAAAACGTTTATAGTAATTCAGCAACAGCAATAACATATCCAAGTAGAAATAATCTAGGTAATCCAACTTCTAATTCTATAGTAGGAGCAGGTATTTTAACTGGTACTTCACAGCAATTACCTAATTTAAACACAACAACTAATCCTCAAAATACTGATATTAATATTACATCTGTATTACCTATTAATGTAACTACGGTTATTGGCTCATTAACAAATAGTGGTGAATTAAGAACAAATATAGATATCAAACACCCTTTTAGTGTAAAAGCATTTAATGGTGGTATTGTTAACAGATCAGGTTTTCTAATTTATAATATAATTGATACTAGTACATTAAAAAATGAAAATTTTTCAGGTGAAGTAAATAGATTACAAGATAGAGATTATTCACCTTTATTATATGCAAATATAAATAGTACTGCATATGCTTGGGATGGTATTCAAAGTCTAGTTGGTGCTACTTCGCAATATAACACTGGTCTTTTAGTATTAAATGGATCATTATATTACCCAAATTCATCATTATTGGCTTCTGAATATGGAATTCCTTTTGGTAATTTTGCTGATGTAACAAATACTCCAGCAGCTAATGTAAATTATACTTCGGCAACAGGAGAAAGAAATCATTATAGAAAATTTAAATCTATAAATACTACAACTCAATCAACACTAACATTCCAAATAAATCATTTAACTGGTAATGCTAGTAATTTTCTAACTAATGGTGGTATTTTAGGAACACCATCAGGTAATAATATTAAATTTGAATTTTTAATAAAAAGATCAAATGGTACAACTCATGAATGGTCAAATCCTTTTGCATCAACTGGTAATCCAGAAGGTATCGCTAATTTAACTATATCACATTCAGGAAGTATTACTACTGTAAGTTGTACTCTTTCAACAACACCAAGAGTAGCAATAGATGATATTGTAATAACTAGAATTCGTGTAGGGAATGGTTATACTAGAAAAATCAATAATTTAACAATAACAAATATATAATATGCCATTAGTAGACATAAATAAGAATGCCATATCATTCAAAAAATTATCAGGTAAGGCACATACACAATTTGGATTTGCATCAACAGAGGAAAGTATTTCTTCAAATTTACAGATTGCATATACAACAATATTTGGTGAGACTGTTAATCCACTACCTTTAACAAATGGTGGTCTAAGTGCTTTATATAGCACCGATGGTATTATTGAAAAAATAAGATTTGAAATAGACTTAATTCCCGATACTGAAATTGGAATAAATCAATCACAGGGTTACAGGTTAAAATTACCTTCAAATTATAGCTCAAATGGAGGTGCATTATCTGCAATATTTGCAAATAGTACATATTTATATGAAGCTTTAGGTAAACTTCAAATTGTGCCTTCTCTATATGGTACATTAAAAAATGATGGTACTACTGAGTACGATCCAGTACTATTACAAACAAATGGTACAACTGTAATTACTAAATTCGATTCAATTAATTGGAATTTAGACCCATATAGTGGAGTTTTATTTGTTCAAGACCCACCTGCAGGATATAATGTATCTGCATTAAGACCTGCATTTATAGAAGCATATCTTTTTGTTGGTGATTACTTAGACGTTGCTCTTGGTAGTTCAGGTGCATTAAGTGCTGGTCAAGGTATTAGTCCTCAAGATATTACTGGTAATACTATTACTGTTGATTTAGAAAATTATATTGCACCTAGCAATATTAATATTACTTTTAGTGGTACAAGTAGTTTCATAATTGAAGATGATACTACAAACAAATTTGGTCTTAGATATGCTGCAAATTATGCACCCACATTTCAACCTAGATCATTAGTAGATAAAGCTTATGTAGACTCAGTAGCAAGTGGATTAAGTGTAAGACAGGCTGTACAAGTTGCTACTATTATACCAATTGATTTAACTAATGGATCATCAGATACTACAATTGATGGATATAATCTTAATCATGATGATAGAGTTTTAGTAAAAAATCAGACAAATAAAAATGATAATGGAATTTATGTATACTCTACAGGTACAACTACTTTTAGTAGGTCATTAGATTTTGATGTTAATGGTGAAATAGTCTCAGGTGCATTTACTTCGGTAGTTAGTGGAGCAACAAATAATGCTACACTTTGGGTTGTTATAACACCAGACCCTATTGATGTGGGATCAACAGCAATTGAATGGGTTGCATTATCATTACCAATAACATATATAGGTGGGATTGGTATTGACATAAATGGAACTACTATTGATGTGGATGGTGCATCTCTTGCTGGTCTTGGTATTGGCTGGAATATATCAAATCAAAGATTTGATTTAGATTTCACAATCTCACATGTAGGTAGTGGCTTAGGTAAAATTTTTAAGGAATTTGATGCTTTTAGAAATCCAAGATTCAGAAGTATTATAGGTAGTGGTACTACAAGTGTTACTACTAGTGGTGATAATATTGTAATATTTAGTAATGGTCTTAGAAATACATTTATTACTACAATCTTATCTGTTGCAACAATACCAGATAATGCAATAGATTCACATTATATATCATCAGGTTCAACTGGTTATACATTACAAACTAATCCACAAACTGGTTGTAAAATAACAATTACTGATGGTTTAGGAAATGCAAACATTAATAATATAGAAATTATTGGTAATGGAAAAAATATCAACGGTGATAATACAGCATTTATTAACACAGATTATGGATCAATAACATTTGAATATAATGGTATTAATTGGAATGTAACTTCATATTCACCATAGTGAAATATAATTATTAATTAAAAAAAAACTATTTATATAAAAGAAAAAACTATTTAATATGGCATTTAAAACAAAACTAAATCTTTCTGATAATAAATTTGAACAAGCATCGGGTAATACCTTAACTTTGTTTGGAGAATTATTACTTGATCCAGCAAATGGTATAACAGGTGGTACACAAGCTGTAAATAAAGATTATGTAGATGGACTATTAGTTGGTTCTGGACAACCATATACAGGTGCATCACCAACTAATGTTGCTGTAGGTGCATTAGGAACTGGTGCAGTAATAAGTGGAAGAACTCTTTCACAGATTTTACAAGATATTTTAATAACAGTATTTACACCTCTATTTGTTGCACCATCTGTTAATTTAACAGAAAATGTAAATAATACACAAGAAGTTGGTTCTATAATAAATATAATATACACAGCTAATTTTGATAGAGGAGATATAAATCTCACTACTGATCAATCAACAACAAGACAAGGAGATAGATCGGGTGCACCTAACTCATATAGCTTTACTGGTATATCAGCAAATACAGTAACATCTACTAATGATACTCAAACAATTACTTTAATTGATTATGAAGTCCTACTTGGAGCAAATAATGAATCAGTAGGAGTTACTTATGATGCAGGAATACAACCATTAGATTCGAATGACAATGCATTTGGTTCTCCATTAGCACCCGGTACTGTAAGTGATAGTGCACCTGTAATAACAGGTATTTATCCAATATTTTATGATACTAGTTCAATTAAACCTGTGCCTAGTAGCTCATTATTAAATGGTGCAACTAAAAGTCTTGTTACAAGTAGTGGTACTGTAACTGTTCCATTTAATACTTCAGGAACTGAATTTACATGGCTTGCAATTCCATCTACATCAACAAATAAAACAGTTTGGTTTGTGACAGTATTAAGTACTGGTGCAATTGCATCTAGTTCACCTACCAGTGAAAAATATGTACGTATTGAAAATATAAGTGTTGACTCACCGACAGGATTGTGGTCTGCAGTTGATTATGATTTTTATATTTCAGAAGTGGCAGGTGTTGATACAACAGTACAATTTAGAAACAGTTAATATAAATAAAAAATAGATAAAACTAAAATAGATAATGGCAATTATATTAAATGATAACATACAAGTTAATGTTGGTAAACCACTTGAAAATAAATATTTAAATCCAATAAATAATATTCCTTATACAGGTATAACTCATGTTAATACCACAATAATTCAGGGTCTAAGACATATTGGTTTAACTGTAAATATAGCTAATGAAGAATATTGGTATGCCACTGGTACTACTGATAGTGACTTAATATTAAAATCAAGTACACCATCAGGTAATACATTTAATAATGGTTTAATAAATCAAGGTGGTGTAGTATCATTAGGAGGTACACTAACAGGTGATACTGTAATTAATACATCTACTTTT
>Ga0222708_1000136_pt1 | contig 21128 bp, 16 predicted proteins | sample AntAcemetage1576_FD_179806 | JGI IMG/M metagenome (GOLD analysis project Ga0222708, IMG submission 179806) | Saline water microbial communities from Ace Lake, Antarctica - #1576 | ecosystem: Environmental > Aquatic > Non-marine Saline and Alkaline > Saline | place: Antarctica: Ace Lake... | reverse complement strand
AAAATTAGATTGATCAGTTTTATTTTTATCAATTCTTTTTGGGTCTATTTTATAACCAAAAGGAAGTATAGGTGAAAATCCTAAACCCAATACAGGAGCAAGTTGAAATCCAATAGAAAACACAGCTTTATTAGCTTGTTCGTCCATTTTCATCAAACCTGCTACTTGAAAAAACGGTGTAGTTATTTGAGCAGCGGTTGAATAAACACTATTATTTCCATCTTGTTTTTTAAGTAAGTTCTTTTCAGCAATTAATTTTCCAAGAGCAACATCAGACCAATCTTGATTAGTTTTTGCAGTTGCTTGAGAATCAACTAATAATTTTTCTGTGGTAGCTGACATCAAAGCACCAACAGAATCTAAATTAACTCCTTTATTTCTATTAAATAAAGCGTTAGCGATACCAGCAGCACCTTTAAATGCCAATGATGTAAATAATGCAGAAGTTAACCCTGCAGTAATTGCTAAATTTTTATTAAATTTAATTGTTTTATGTCTACCAAATCCTTGTATTAATTCACTATAATCAGCTCTTGCTTTAGTTAATTTTCCAACAAAATTAGCAGGATTACCAACCTGAGCAGAAGTACCAACTTTTTCTATAGTTGATTTAGCAGCCATAAAACCGCTGTCTAATTCTTCTGAATTCAAATTCATTCCAAAATTTAGTTTAGAATCAACTACTTTCGGTATTAAAAATCCAGTACTAATTCCAGCAGCTAACCCTACACTTAAAGCAAATGCACCAGGAGCTTTACCATCAAATTGAAACTGTGCAACTGTTCCATCTTTAGTTTCTAATTCTTTTTTAGCTTTTAGTTGAGTAATTAAATCTGAACCAGATTGTAATAAAAAATTATCTGTTGCTAAATCTGTTAATAATACTAAACCAACAGTCCCTAAAAGACTTTTAAATTTGCTTGCTTTTAATTGTTCTACACTACCAGCTCTTTTTATTCTTTTTGCAGCATATTTTGGTAGAGTTTTATCTAATAATGGATGATTTATCAATCCATCAATATTAAGATTTCTTCCAGATAAATAACCCGTTGTTTTCTGAGTTAAATTTAATTGATTTTCTTGAAATAATTTTATACCTTTATTACTAGAAAATGAATTTAATTGACTGCTTAATGTTTTATAAGATTGTTCAGCAGTATCATAAACATCTGAAAGATTATTTAATCCATCAAAATTAACAGAATACTTTAAAGAAGGAGCCAAATCAGTTAATGATTTTAACTGTTTATTAACTTGTCTTTGTTGTGACCATAATTTGTAAGCTTTGGGAACAGTTTTAATAATTGGAAAAGCTTTGTTAACAAATTCTTTTAAGTTTGTTTTTATTCCTTTGCTATTTCCAATTGACTTTACTCCGTCAACAATTGCTAAAGGATTAATTAAAGTGTTACTAATAGCAGAGTAAAACTTAGGAACATATTTTGTTACTTCTTCAATACTGAAAATATCCCTCCAAGTCATATTTTTACTTGGATCAAATTTTGGTAAACCTAAAGTATTGCGAATAGCTGGAGACCAATAAGCTATGTTTAAAGGAAGTAATGCCCCCAAACGGTCCATGCTTTTAGCTATTTCACCAACACGACTTTCACCTATGTTTTTCACATAAGTTTGTCTTCCTAATAAAGAAGACTCAGATACTTTAGAAGACAAACTTAATTTGTGCCCTGCAATTTCTTGAATCTTATTAAGACTCATTTGAACTAAAGTATCATCTTGAGAACCCACTTCATAGGGGTTTATTGTTTGAAATATTGGTTTTAGAATATTAGCAAATCTAAACTGATCAAATTCTCTGATTTTATTAGACATAGATAATACACCAACATTATCTTCAAAAGATAACATTTGTATTCCATGTAAATAATTGTCAGCAACTGTTTCTACTGCTGCACTAGCATACTTTCCTTTTTGATTTACCAAAGAATCTAAAAGATTACTGGTAACATCTTTATTAGTGTTTACAAGATCACTTATTTTTTCTCCAAGACGATTACCAAATATAACACGTCTTTGCATTCCTTCAAATTTAGTTCTTGCACCATGCCATTTTCTATTTGTATCTGGAGAAGCTAATAATGAATTTACTGTTTCTTGTTCTAGTTTTGCTAAAGCATGTTGTAATGGCATATTAACAGCCGCATATACAGCTATTGCTTGAGACACTCCAACAGCCATATCATATGTTTGATTAATCAAAGATTCAAAAGAACCTTCATTATCTTTTTTATTAGTTGATGCTATACCAAGAAATTTTTTAACAGAACCTTCTTTTTTTCCTTTTCTAAGTGCTTCTGATTCTTCATAATAAGGATCACCAAATAGAAAATCTAAAGACCTTCCAACTCCTGATAAAACGGAACCTAATACACCACGACCAGTTTTATATACATCTACACCTATAGCTTGATTTAAGCCCAAACCTAAACCAAGATTAGACATTTGTTCGTCTAATGCTCTTATACCAGAACCAGCTTCTTCACCAGTTCTTGCTTTGTATAAGTCTTGATACATGGTAGATCTTCCACCACTTCTTGCCATTTGTTGTAAAAACTTATCTGGCAATGCAGTAGGAAAATAAGGCATTGCATCTTCGTGCTTAGATATTGCTAGATTTCCATCTGCATTATGCCACTCATGATTTATATTTGAACTATATAATGAATCTGTTCCTGCTGACAGTGTTCGTAATTCTATTCCAGAAAATGGTTTTGCTTTTTTTTGTGAATGTTTTTTAACTTTAGATCTTCTTAAATCAGGTTTAATTAAATCAATATTTTTTATTGAACGAATAATTTTACCAGCTTCACTAGCGTCGGTATCTAGTAATTTAACTAAAACATCATATGAATCTTCACTCATACTAGGATTAGTTATGTTTGAAGAACCAAGGTAAGATACTTCACCAGAAGAATTTTTAATATTTAAAGCTTTAGCATGGATTAATAAAGGATCATCAGCTCTTTGAGCTAAAACATTAACTCCTGATGCTTGTAATCTTTCTAATAAATTTCCTCTTATATCTTCGTATACTGGATTAGAAGGCGATGTTTTAATATTAGAATTTAGTGTTGTTATTAAAGTTACATTTGAACCTTTCTTAACAGCACCTGCCAAAGCTCCAAAAATTGAAATATCATTAGTATAAGCAGAAACTAAAGTAATATCAGAGTTTGGTTGAGCTTCTTCTATAGAACTTTTAACTGCATAGTTAGTATTAGCACCTACAAGAAAATTACTACTAGAATTAGTAGGTTTTCCTGCAAACAAGTTGCTATGAAATTGTCGTATCTTACTTACTAAGTCTTTATCATTAGTTTTATAACTAATATTAACTTGATTAAGTTTATTGCTTTCTTTTCTTGCAGCATACGTATCAGAAAACCTTGTTGCAGAATCAGAGAAATTACCAGTAGAAATAAGTGCTTCTGTATCAGTTGCATATGTTTTAGCATGTAATCTTTGATCTCCTCCAGCAGTACCAAATGTTCTAAAATTTACTTTCTTACTATTAAGAGAATTAATTCTAGCTTGATATTCTTTAGCAGAAATGTTTCCAGTATTAACAATTATGCCTTTAGCATTTGAAAAATCTGGAGTGCTCGTTTTTGACCACTCATAAAGAGTGGCAGTTAAAGAATTTCTTGGTGCACCAGAGATAAATTCTCTAGTTCTTTTATCGTTTTCTCTGAAATCGTATACTGTTCCCATTATTCTATTTCATCTAATATGTCACCTAAACTTAGAGCGTACACGTAGTTTATACTAAACGTTGTATTAGCTAAAGGAGGAGAATTAAATATTAAGGTATTGTTTTCTATATAAAAATCCGAGTTTAAAGAAGTACTCATTATTTCATATATTGGTTCATCCATTGAATCAAGATTAAAAGGATGAGTAACAATTTTTGTTCTTTGAAAAGATGAAGATGGAACTTTCCATCTTTGAGTTAAAAAAGGAGTATCAGTTCGTTTTCCATTTGGTTTTACAAAATAAAACTTTACTTCGTATCTTCCGTTAATATAAAAATTATCAGTATTAGCCAGTTTTATTTTTAATTCGCCAGCACTATTTAAATCAATAGTTGTTGGTTTTGGTAAAAACTGATAATATGAAATTGAACCGGAAGCAGGAGGAGTAATAACTAATCTTATTAACGCATTAGTATCTTCTTGTGACGTTATTATTGGATTAATATATTTAATGTAAATTGGGCTGTATATATTCACGATTAATAATTAAACTATTTCTAGTTAAACAAATAATAAAGGATCTATAATGGGCTATTTTATTAGTCTTAACGGCGTTACTGGCGTAGGAAAAACAGTTGCAACAGATATTTTTCAAAAAGAATTAGATGCTAAATATATTCATCCTATATTTATGATGAAAGATTTTTTTGAGAAAGTATTAAATTTAGAAGCAGGAACATTAGATAGCAAGCTTGGAAAAGAATTTATTCCTGATGGTAGTGAGTATTCAATGCACACTGTTTTACAAGAAATCTATCATTGTTTCAAAATTTATTTTCCATCATATTCTATCTATGACATGAAACGAAATATTTTTCTATCCAAATCAGATAATTTTATATTTACCTCCATAAGAAATTTGTCTGAAATGAATTTCTTACAAAATTTACAAAGTTCTGGCACAATACATATTCATATAAATATTTATAGAAATGTAGAACCAAGAACATCAGATGAATTTGTTTCAGAAATAAATAATATTCTTTCTAAAAGTGCCGATTTTACTTATGACATTTACAATGAAAGCACTAAAGAAAAATTTATTGAATCTATATATGAAATATTAGAAAAAGTCAAATTGGTTTTAAATTCCTAAATTTTGTAATTACATTATTATGATTATGTAATTTTTCTTTAAATTTATTTTTTTTATTTATCTGTTGAACTTTAAATGTTTGGCTGACAGTTGCTGCTTTTAATACTGGCTTATTCTTATTAATACTAATAGGATTTCCTAAAAGTATAGTACATACAGCAGCAACAGCATCTGCAATGTCTTTACTTCCAGTTTTTGGATGGTCTATTTTAGTACCACCATTTTTCAATTCAACTCTTGCTAATTCTAATTGTAGTAAAGGAGTCCAAAAAGAATCATTTGGTAATATTAATCTATTTTCGTGTAACAAAGTTCTAACAGTGTCATACATTGTTATCTGAGTTCTATTAGAGAAAAATACACTTTCCGCAGGAATACCATCTGCATTAAGTTTTTGCATAGTTTCAGCACTGTTAAAATGATCTGCTGACACTTTTAATATATTTCTATATTGATGTATCTCTTTTATTAAATCGTATACATTTGACAATTTGACTTGAGTATTAACATCAGGTTCCCAAGCACATATAAAATCAATAACAACTAAAGGTTTATCAGAATTAGTTTCGTATTTAAGATGTCCCATTGCCAAAGCATAAGCATCTTTTTGAATTGCTGGGTCAACGTGAATTACACTTGAATAAGATTTAGTTGTTTCACATTCAACTAAATTTAATTCTACTAAAGGATTAGGTTCATAAACAATATTTCTTTGAACTTTTATTATTGATTTACCAGTAAAAGCTCTTCTAACTTCATCGTAATTAAGAAAAGCCATAGCTGCTTTAGGTCTTATATTCTCAAACTCTAAAGCAGCTATTATCGGGTTAGCAGCATATTCTGCCATAACTACTTCATTATCTCTTGCCGCTATAATCGGGTTAATATCCCAACTACAACAATTAAATCCAATCATTGAAGGAGTAACTTTAGCAGTATTATAAAGTTGTTCAATAGCATCTCCATCTTCCCAAGCTGACGAAATGGCTACTCTTAAAGCTTGGCTTTTAAAAGGTGCACCTGCAATACCTAAGTTACTCCACAACTCTAATGCATTATTATCCCCATCTGCAGACTGGAAACGTGCTACTTCATCCATTACTAAACATTTAAGGTTCGCACCTACTTGTGAACCAGATTTGCTATTACCAGCATAAAGATAAACTTGTTTGCTTTCACAAGCTATTTCTTCTTTACCAATAAATATTTCTCCTTTACTTTCTAAATCAAGAAGGTAAGGAACACTCTTAACTAAACCTTGAACTTGTCTAAAAATAGTTCTTTTAGCTTGATCAGAAGTAGTTGCTAAACAAAGAATGCCTATAGGAGAACCACTAGCAATCTTGTAATATGCTTGAGGATTTCCTATACGCACTAAACAAAAAAATTCATAAGTAGCAATTATACCAGCAAGAAGAGTTTTGGAACTTCGTCGTCCTGCTTGTATAACTAATATTTGATATTTATTTTTAATATCGAAATCAAATGTAGTTTTATCAGTACTTTTCCAATATTCTAAGATCGACAAATCTTCTTCTGACAAATTAAGATTATACAAACATTTGAGAATTAAACGTTGATAAATAGTTAATCCAATATTACCTAAATTTAAAAAAGTTTCTGTAAACTCTATTACATCAGGTATATATAAATCTTTTTGTTGACCTATTGCTTTTTCTGCAGTTACAACAAAGTCTTTAAAAACATCTTCAAGGTTATCAAATGTTGGTTCTGTCTTAGTTTTTTTAAACAACTTTAGCAAACACTAGAGTGTAGGTGAAATTAGTATTAGTTTCCACAGTGTTTATTAGTATTCCAATACTTTGATTAACATTTAATAATGAATTTCTAACACTGTTTTGTAATGTTAAATCATGCGTTACTAACGAATTATTATTGCAATCTCCTAAATCAATACGTTTAACAAATGTATATGTATTAGATTTAAATTCAACACTTACATTCACTTTTCCACCTTCAGCAATAAAATTTGCACCAACAAGATAACAAGAAAAAGGTGCTTTTAATAATAAAGGTTTAAACCCAGTTTCTACTGTTTGTAAAAAACCAGAAAGTACAAAAGTACTCAGATTTTTAAAACTATTAGAACTAATAAATCCAGCAGAGTTTTGATTAGTAATAGTTAAAACAGGAGAACCGATAGTTGATGAAACATTATCTAAAAATAATTGATTAACATTAATAGCTAATCTACAGTTGTCAGTGCGAGTAGCGTTGTTGTTTAAAGTAATCGAAGTAGGAGTAATAATAGTAACTACCGTATTGCTTGGTAATACTGTGATTCCACATAAATTTTCTGCTGTAAGAGAATCTCCAAGTTTAATACCAGATTGAAGAAAATTAAACGGATTCACTAAAGCATGAATATGTGCGTTATATTTTGCCAGACTACTTCGAAATGGTTCAGCACCAATTCCTGTAATTGGATCTCCCAATATAGCTTGTGGCGTAAGTGTCATTATTAAACCTCTGTAAATACAATACTATTTGAAGTAAACAAAAGAAAATCACCTTCAGGAACAGTTCGTGTAGCACGAAATTGTCCTGTAAATAAAGGCGAATAAGATGGTGTAGCAATACCAAACTGACCAAACAATACAAAAAAGCTAATTTGAGATGTTTGTCCAGTTGGAACTGGACCTAATTGTATTTCTTCTGCAATACGAACAATATTATCTGCAATTGAAAAATCTGTAATTTCTCTTGGCGAAAATATAGCAGCAGGTAATAGCCAAGTAGGATTTAAACCAGGATCTGAAGAATATACGTTTAACCAGTATTTATCTGGTTTTGCCAGAGTGGTTAATCCGAAAACATGATTTTGAAAGCCGTTTCGTAAATAAATAGATTTCATATGTGTAACAAAGAAGGGTCAGAAAAAACAATTGTAGAGCCGTTTGAGAAAGCACCAGCTAAAGTACCATCATCAGAAGAATAATAATCATAAAATATAGCACTTTCTATTGGATCATGTATACCAAACATTCCTGTTTTAAATATACTTGTCTCCATAATATCCGTTAACTCTGGTAGTATAGTATACAAAGTTTTTACACGAGCATTAATGTTCTCTATTATAGTTCTATTTATTTGTTCATTTAATGAAACAACTTGAATAGTATTATAATTAGCTTCTATAGTTGAAGTACCTTCGTGCACAGCCAACTCTGAAAAGAATAAATTTGCATCAATACGCATTTTTCCTGAGTTATCCAACCAAACATAACGTTTATCTAGTTGAGATAGTTGTGCAGAAAAAGCAGTAGAAGATATCGAAGCATTTTCTAAGCCAATAAAATAAAACGAATTTCGTTTACGAATTCGTTGAAAACCAGGTCCTAAAATATTTTCTATGTCAAGATTAAAAGAAACTTCTTCTTCTCCTTCTAAAATATATTTAAAAAGATACCATCCTGATTTATTAGGATATAAAGATATATAAGAATTTCCGTGATATTCTGTAATAGATATTGCTCTTTGAATAAGATTTTCTTCTGACAAAACTTCATTCCAGGAACCAGGGAGAAAATATAAGCGGATTTTACTATTAGATGGAAGATATTTACAATTAAGAAATATTTCATCCATAGTTTGTTTATTATTAGTATCCGAATATTGCTGTTCCCATGCACTAATTTGACTTTCTATTTGAGAATTGTTTAACTTAGTGCAACACCATATTAATATTGTTTTTTTACCATTAACAGTGTTAAAAGATAGATGTAATAAGCCACCATGTTCTTTAGTTATATGTTCTTTGTCAATTAAATAACTACCAAAAATATAATTATTTTCGTCAGAACTATCTTGTAAAGCTACACCAGAATATAAAAATTTATTTTGTTCATCAAATATTTTGTATTTAGTATTTGCTAAATATCCAAAATTAGTCAAACTAACTTCTGAAGACCAAGGTTTCAATATAATGACTGAACCAGGAAATTGTGCTATGTAAGCCAATCTTCCTTCTTTAACATTAGTTTGTATTTCATTCCAAGTTCCAAACGCAACACTAAATTGTTCTAATACACTTTTAATAGTCATTAACGACCTCCTTTAGGGGTTGCAGAAGGTGTTACCGTAGTTGGTGGTTTTGTATAAGTAGTTGGAACTAACTGTCCATCTGTTGTGCGTTTATGACCACATGTAGCATTATGTTTATGATCTACTATAGTCAATACCTGAACTAAAGGTTTACCGTCTTGTCCAATTACTGGTTTACCGTCTTTATCTAAAACAGCATTTCCGTTTTTATCTAATCCAATAAGTTTAGGTTCTTCAGAAAGTTTTGAAGAATCCACTACAGCCCCTTTTTCATCAAGTGTTAAGGGCTTTCCATTAATATCTAAAACAGGCTTACCGTCTGCTCCAACAACTGGTATATTAGTATTACTAGCTTTTCCTACGTTAGAAACAATGTTTAAGTTGGGCTTCTCTACTTGAACTCCATATTGTTTATAATCTAACAATAATGCGTCTACAGCATAATACACTCTGTCAACTCTAGTATAGAAATATCTTACAGATTGTATTAAAGCATTATAACTAAGCACTAGAGATTGTTCATTAGGATTGGAATCATCTTTTAAAGGAATAGAAGCAATTAATATTTTAACAGGGCTTCCTCTTTGAACTATTTCTCTATCAAAAAACGAGGCAGTTTTATTAGCTGTTAATGCTGCATTAATGTTATACAATGCGCTTGCACTGTTTACACCCTCGGTGTTGTTTATACCTTCATTTCCTATAAACATACCAACCATTTGAAGTATAGTTTGTTCAACGCCTAATGTTTGAAATACAGGTGGACCACCTGGTATAGAAAATCTTTTTTGATTCATACTAGTTCGCATTAAAATACCAGGTTTAATTTCTGGTACTTGTGCTGTAGATGTACTTCCTCTAACTTCTACTGCTGGCAATAATGAAAATTTAAAAGTTTTAGGACTTCCATCAATATAACTAATACTAAACTCTGTTGCAGATGCAATAATATCTGCAGGATCTAAAGCTGGAACATTAAAAATATTATCTGATTTAACATTAACACTTGCATTAATATCAATTGTTTGACTAGATTCAAAAAAAGATTGTGCTTGTTCAGAATTCTTTATATCTACAGTTTTAGTAGGACTACTAGTAGATAATAAATTATCAAATGAACGAACTGACTGCAAGAAGTTAACATTTGTTGTGAAGTTAATAGGATCAATAGATAAAAGATTATCTACCATTAAAAACTCCTTATTAATTGTATAGTATGATTAATCAAAGGATTAGGTTCAATCTTTTCAAAAGTGGAAACCCATTCTAATTGATAACTCAAAACATTATTAAACCCAACATAAGTTCCCTCAACTAAAGGTGTTGGTTGGTTAGTAAACGTTAAATTATTACACAAACCTAAAGCTCTGTAAGATGCAGGTAAACTAGCTTGTGGTAATGTTGCTTCTAAATATAAATAGGTTGATTTAGCATTAACTAAAATAGATAAATCATTAGAAGTAACACTTTTATATATAGCGTTATCAACAATAATTTCACCAGTAATATCCCTAGAACACAAGGTTGTTTTATGGACATAAATAAATCCATAACATTCAGGTAAAAGGGTTAAAGAAGGTGATGGTAATGGAGGTAAATCTTCATTAATCCAAGGCTGTGTTTTTCCAACAGCAATCCAAAATAAATTATTTGTAGTTACATAATAATTTAAAGCTCTCTTTACTTTACTAAGATTTGTTTCTGTACTTCTCATTTAATTTTTATATAAGTTTTAGATTTAACATTAATTTGCTGATACATCTTATAGTGTATTGTTGCATTAATACCAGCAGCTACGCATAATAATAAATCGTCAATAAGTCCTTGAATATAATCAGGAGTTTCTATAATAAAAAATCCTAACAATAAATTAAGAGGTAATTCCTTTAATTGATGTTGCCAATCAAAAACATATAATGTATTAAAATTTGATGGATTAAGTTTAAATGCATTAATAAATTCAGACCAAGAATTGAAATTATATTCTGTAAAAACTTGAGTACTTAAATCTTTTATAAATATTTGATTGATTAATTTTGGTTCAACAATTTTATATCTATTTAATTTATAACAATTTTCTATTAAATCTATTAAGCCACTTTTAGCAGATAAATTTAAATTAATCCTAGTTAATAAATTTGTTTTAGTAAAAAAGTCAGATTGAAGATAATGTCTTTTAACAGAAAAAGATTTACACCAAGCATCTAGAATTTTTCCTTGACTAGTTAATATACTTATACTATTAAATAATTCATGCATCAACAAAGAATTAGAAAAAGTTAAACTTGAATAAGAGTTTATTAGTTTACCTAATTCTCCGTTTTCTAAAGCTTCGATAGATTGCCAATGATATCCATTTGGTTGTAATCTCTGAGCTGTTTGTTTATTGTAAGTAGTATCGGCTTCTGCTTCGTCAGCGTTAAGATAAAAACTATTTTGAGAAAATATATAATTATTTTTTGTTAAATTACACGAAGAAGAAATTATAAAACTTGGTAAATTTTCAGAATCAATTTTACCGTATATATTTTCAGCAACATTATTAAACAAAGAAGTATATAACCAGTTTGAAATATTTAACGCAGTTAAGTTTTTCTCTTTTAATAAAGTAAACATATACGAACATAAACTATCTTGTCTATCAGTGAACGCAATTAAGTTTTTAAAACTTGATATAGTTGTTATAGCTTGATTTAAAGTGTCATACTTTTTAAAATGGTATAACCAATAAATATAAGCAATATATGTGTTTGCTTTTTCTTTATTTCCTAATAAATTATAACTATCATTAAATTCAAAATCAACTAAATCATTTATAGCCAAATACTCTTTTGCTGCTTTAAAATGAACAAATTCGTCGTATTGTATGGATAATAAAGAAGTTAAAAATAAAGAGCTAATACAACTAGTTTCATAACTAAATGTTTGTGAACTGTACCCAAAATCATCGTAATTAGTTATGGACAATCCTGTGGATTCTTCAACACTTATGCTAACTAATTGACCCAACTGCTTTAATACGTCACCAAAATAAGGCGGTAACTCTATTAATTTATGATTTGGTCTATCTCTAAAATATTTAGTTGCTTCTACTAAAGCAAAACCTAACCAAGAATTTTCTAATATATCTCTGTTTTTTTCATAAAAACAAGCGCTTTCATCATTAGAAATTACTTTGTATAATATTGTTGGAAAACCAGCAATAACCGTATCATCTGTAGTTAATTTTAAAGTTAATGGATCAACATTTTTTAAATTATTAGCCCAGATATACGTTATCTCAGACAATAACAAATATAGTAAATTATCTTCTTGAAAAGAAATTAAACTTAATATTCCAAAAGCAATTTCAGTTAAAGAAGACATTTTCATGTCTGAGCCAATAATAGACGATGGAATGTATCCTCTATTATTTAGTTTATATGTATGAGATTTTGTAAGGTTTTCTTCCGAGTATTTTATAAATAAAGCGTTAACAATTTTAGGAAAGTTTTCAATTATTAAAACTTCTTTTGGTATTTCCGAATCCAAAGGTTCAAATTCGGTTATGTCTATGTCTAAAAGATTATAGTATGATGTTGTATCAGTAGTAAATAATACAGTTCTTGCATAAGCATCAATAAGAAATGTTTGAGAAACTTTTAAGCTAGAATCAGCAGTTATACTTGTCCAAACGGGTTGAAGAGAATCACTAATAGTATAATGAGGATTATCAATAGTATCAAACCAAGCAGGACGAATTTCTGCTCCTTCAGCACCAATAGCATAAGGATAATTAAAACTAAGATTTGGTTCGATCCAAACATAATCAGCAGTTTTTATTAATGCTGATTCATAAATAGGAGTTTTCCAAAGCAATGAAAAGTTTTTAATAGGTTGCAATGTAGAATCAACCGTAAGACTTTTATCAACTGTTATTCTATAAGATGCATCTAATCCAGTTTCACCTTCGTCTACTGATACCTTTAATTCTCCTTGCCCGGCTATTAAAGACGGATTGTTTCCTAATTGAAGATTTCTAGAATAGTTTTTTTGAGATGAGTTAGTGTAATCACCTTTAATAGAATCACTTATGCGAATCATTAAATTATTAGCACCATAATTAGCAGGATAATTTGTTACACTTTCCTGAATTAAATCAACCCACTTTGTAAAAGTTGGCTCTTGTGCTAAATGAGTGTAAAAGAAATAATAAAAGTTTTCTTTATAATGCGTCATAAGTAATCCATATATTATTTGATCTTACAACAGCATTATTAGGTGGTTGAATATCTGTAGTCGGTGTAATAATTTGAGCTTGTACAACGCTTCCAGTAGAAACTATTTGTTTAATTAATGCTTCTCTGGAAAATAATTGTCCTACACTAAGAGAAAATAAATACCTAGTTGTTATATTAAGTATATTTTCAGTCAATGTATCTTTATCAACTTGTGGCAAAGGTAAAATATATATTTGTATATCTGTATTTTGTCTTATAGCCTGAAATAAGGTAAATGTTACTCCAGCAGCTTTTATTAAATTTACAATATTAGAAAATTCAAGAAAATTTATCTGAGTAAGAATGTTTGGTGAATCTAAATATATTTCTAATAATCCAGGAATAGTATTTTTAAAAAATACTTCTTCAATAATATTATTCTCTAGTAATGCAGCACGAATAGCTTGTTGTGTTGTTCCACGCCTATTAGAAATAAATTCAATAATTCTTGATCTAAAAGAATCATCAGATTCTGGGGATGCACCAAAACCTATGTTTCCACAAACTTCTCCATTGTTTGTTCTATGTGTACCAACAATGAAATTAACATTTGGATAAGAAGGAGATATTAATTTACTTCCAGCTTTTAAGTTATATTGTAATCCTTGTTGAACTGCAGTAATAGGTATTTTTGCTTCTATAAAACTTAGAATTTTTACAGAAAAAGAAAGGTTAACAATAAATTGAAGATTGGTAGTTGTATCAGTAAGTATAGTATTAGGTTCAATTGACACATTGGGATCACTACTAAGAGTTAATACAAACCCTGTTGAAACTCCACCGCTACGCCTCAATAAATTAAAATTAGAAGCCAATCTATCTAAATCAGATCCAATAGCGTTTGAATAAAACATACTATTAGATAATTCATTGAGAACTAAATCTTGTTCATAATGAATACCAGCGAAAGAACGAGTTAAAGAATGAAGTACACTACCAGGTGCAATATCAGTTAATGCTGAACCATTTTCTGCTAAGTACTTAAAAAAGCCTATTTGTATGTCTTGAATATTTCTAGGATTAAACATTATTTATTCCATTATCTAAAACTAAGCTTAAAGATCTTAGTTCATCTTCGCCCTTAATAATATACTTAAATTTTTGTATGTAAACTTGATTAATAGATTTAAAAGCAACACCGATATCCATAACTTCTATTCTTTGATCTTCTCTTGCTGCTTCTTCCAAAGCTTTTAATATACTTTCTAAGCTTAACGTAGTAATGGGAGCAGATAAGTAAAAATACATATCATTTCCATAAGTTTCGCCAATTTCTGTAATACCAGTAAAAGTTCTCATAAATCTTTTATATCCATAAGGAGGAGTATTAAGTCTTCTAAGAAAAGCTTTTACAATATTAGTATTTCCTTTAACTAGCCTAAAATCTCCGTTTACTACCTCAATATCTCCCATTTCTGCCAGAAAAATATCCACACCAGATGCAGCATTTGATCGTGTAGATATACCTTGTTGTTCGTATTTGGAAAAAGAATATGTCACAGATTTAAAGAAGCGTATTGAGAATATTCAGAGACAATAATAAATTTACTTGTTTGAAATATAGGTATAATTCTTGAATCAGATTTAATAGGAAACATTAAATTATCGTATCTTGTAGCTTTTATTAAATAAGTCCCTTGTTTAAAAGAATAATCATTAAATTCTACATATATCCGACCGTTTGTTAACAAGTCGTTACCCTTCAATACTTCAATAAAATTATCATTATTCTTATACGATAATGTCCATCCTATTAATCCTGCAGAATGAGGAGTATTAACGTTTATAGAAATGTCTAATATTGATGGATCTGGACTAGAAGCATATTGAAGATAATTATCTAAAGGTTGAATGAAATCAATGGATTCTTGAAAGAGTGTCCAAACTCTAGCATATTTTGCGTAAGTGATTGTTTCATCCCAAACTTCTACTAAAACAATAATATTCCTATTAATTTTATCTTCGTTTATTATAATCCCTTTTAAAATTTCGACATTGTTTGAATTAAAAAATACTAAATTATTACCAACAACAAATTCTAAATAAGAAGGTGCATTAGTAATATCAACTCTAATTGTGTTAGTTGTTAATATTAAAAACTTATTAAATGTTAAGTTAAAAATATTTAAAGGTAGTAAATATTGTTTATTATCATAGGGCAATTCATGTGATTCCATTAAAATACATCCTGATTTGATATTTGAGGACCAGCAATAGTTATAGGAGCTTCAGGAGTATCGTTATTATTTTGAACTTTCCCACCTGGTTGATTTCCTTCAACTTTACTATAAGGTTTTGGAATAGGAATTTTAGTAAATGATTTCAAAGATGTCCCTAAACTTCCTCCTGGAGAATTAATAAAAGTCATAGATCCTGTAATGAAAACTTTGCTAGCTGCTTGAATTTTTACTGTACCTTGTTTACTAACAACATTATAATCATTTGTTGCAACATTCATACTAGAACCATATCCTGTACCAGTACTTGCTGATACATCACTTACAGTCTGTTGAGAATTTTGTCCAACTTGATTCCATAAAGAATCTTGATATCTTACCGTTCCACCATATATTTCTTGTACATTAGCTGCATAATCAGTTTTACATTTACTAGTAACAATAATTCTATTAGAAGACATTTGTGACATAGTATCTTCAGCTCTTGCCCAAGACTGTAAAGAAGATTGTTGAATTAAATCAGATTGAGTATGATTAAATTTAGATTGAACAATTTGTTGTTGACTTGTAAGATTTATTACAGGAGAATCAAATGATGAAAAAGTAGATGCCTGAACTCTAAATTGATTTGTTTCAAATTGTTTAGTCCCTCCATTTCTTTCAACTTCGTTACCTTGGCTATAATCTGCTAAATTAGATTTTAAAGCAGTAGCAGTAACTTTTCCTGATTCTGAAACAAACTTTTTATAAGGAACAACGCTAAGATTTAACGATGGAAAAGTTGCTTGAACAGTTTGTAATACTGTATTAACAACTCCAACTTCTGAGGTGTCTGATTCAAAATGGACATTTTTTAATAAATCTGTACTCCAAGTTGAAAGTCTATCAGTAGCAATTTTTGTAAATCCTTGCAAAGTTTTAGTAGACAATATATCTTGATGATACGGGCTTTGCAATTCTGGATTAGTTACATTTAAACTAGAATAAATGCTATTGCCAGATCCACCAGATGGCGTTTTATCGCGTACACTTTGGTTTACTGTTTCATCACTAAAGTATTGATTTAAACCTTGCTTAAGAGTGTTTAAAGCAGAAGAATAAAATGTATTATTTTCTAATTCTTTTGTTCTTTCGTTTTCTAAGTTGATATTTTCTGATGTTAAATTAGATAATATCAACTGAATAATATTACTAGTTTTTTCAAAAGGTGGACTTGAAGATATAAATGGAATTAATGAACCATAATCATTGGCAAGAATTGGATAAGCACATACATTAATCTTTGTTAAAAAATTAAATAGATAAAAATTAACTTTAAATTTTGCTATACCAGCATTATTTGTTATTGCAAATGGTGCTTGAATTCTTTGAATACTTGGATTAGTAGAATCTGTTAGTACTCTTAATACTAATGGAACATTAGATAAAAGATTTCCATCTCTTCCAGTTAATGTTGCAGTAATTGATATTTCATTGGAAGAAAAAACTACTGAGTTATTAGAAATTAATTCTACATTATAAAACGCATTATCAAAATTAGTAACAAGTGCTACGTCCACATTGTTAAACGTAGATACTCTAATAAAAGAAGAATCTTCTACGTTAATTATATTTTGAAAAGATGGTTCAAATTTTTTAGAAACTGTACTAAACATCTACTTGTAAATCTCCTACTTTTATTGGTTCATTTCTATTAAAATCTATAAATTTAAGTAATCTAGTGTCTTTTGTATTAAATTCTTCTTGAGGTAAAAGTTGTACAGCTAATAAATAGATTTTGTACGAAAATTCTTTTGCTTCCTCAATAGAATTAAATAATGACAAACAATCAAAAGCATCTATTGTTGTATATAAATCACTTATTAATTTTAGTTTAATTTCTTTGTTTGTTATTTGACTACACCATACTCGAAAAGAAGTATTTAAATTATCATCACTTAAGCTTGAAAGTCTTATGGCAGCTTCAATCAAACCTTGAACAGCGAAAGCTAAGTAGTATAAAACAAATCCTCCTGGTTGGCTTTCTTTCAAAATGTTGTTAGAAATTCTTTCTAAATCTAATATATTAATTATTTCTAAACCAAAATAATCTGATTGATTAGATTGAAGAATAAATGTTTTTAATATTTTTAATAATTCTGGTGAAATTTCTCCCATAATAAAACGTTGTCTTAAATTAAGCCAGTGATTATTATTAATCATTGTTCGTCTCATAAGATAATATATAGGCTTTTCCTCTGGTTCTAAATTTTGAGTTAATTTAAAATATATAGAATTTAATATTTGTTCTATTTGTTCTAACGGCAATGAAGACGAAAATATTCTAGATAATAATTGATAATTTTTTATTCTAGGGTTTGAAGTAAAATTAATATTATTTTGTGTCCAAAAAGAATCTAGATAATATTTTAATAAAGTAATAGGTTTGTTCGGAGTTAAATTAGGATTATTAAAATTAAGTTCTGTATTAATAAAACTATAAGCAACAGAACCAACAACTCCGCCAAAACCATCATAATCTTTTACATCAGAATCTGAAAAAATGTAACTAGCAAAATCCGTTCCATATGCAGACTTCCAAAACCTATTAGCATGAGTTGTTAATTTTGTGTTAGACCTGTCTACACATTGAGAAGATCTTAAAGAAAAATTAATAGCTAATGAAAACAGTAAATCTTTTACTTGACCTACAGTTGGATCAGAAGACGATAAGTAACTATTAGCATAATGATTTTGAATTTGTAGTAAACGTATGTGAGACTGCAATATTTGTCTATTAAAATGTCGTTGAAATAAACTTTTTTCTTGATCAATAGCTCCAAATCTAAGTTCATTTTGATCTATAAATAAATTAACTCCATAAAACCCTTTTAATTCAGTCATATTAAGCTCCCATTACTTTTTTTAACAACACTTGATTCAACCAGTATGATAATTCGTCTTTAGTAAATTGTAATTGGTTTAAATCATTTCCAGTAGTTAAATAAATTACTTCAACTAAAAATCCTAATATGTCTTTATTAAACAATGTATCAACAATACCTCTTAAATCTGTAGTATTGTTTAAATAATTTTGTAATTTTGTTGTATCCGTAACTAATTTAATTATATTCAAATCATCTAATCCATAATAAGTTCTAAAATTATTATTAATTTCAGCTATATTTCCTTCTTGTGCTTGTGTTAAAACTAATCTTACTTCCTGGTCTATAGCAGGACATGAAGATATTAAAGGCATTGACGATGTTGTTTCATAAATAATATCTAATATTAAATCAACATCTTTAATAAAAAAGTTAGCTAACGTTGCTAATAATAATTTATCTTCAGAATTACCAACAGATAATAATATTTTTAATATACTTTGTAAAGAACCTGTATCCATTAATTCTTTTAAAGAATCTGTCAAATATTCAGCATTAGGAACTCCGTACTTTGTTAGCAACGATGCTAATGCTTTATGTGGTTCTTTTGTAAAGTCAATATTATTTAAGGTATGATGAACTAATTTAAAAGGCATTATACCTTCAACTCTTGTAGGTCTTTCTATATCAGCAACCTCATATGTATAAGGTCCTGTAATTAAATCAATTGGTAATGCTGATAAAGATTGATTACTAGGATTAAAAGACGCTGTTCTTCCAATAAGACCACCAAATATCATACCATTTTCCATAGATAATGGAAGTGGTTGTTTGCCAGTAATAATACTTGGTACATTGTGATTAAAAGTTAATAAGTCAACGTAATTATTTAATCCTAGATCAATTAATACTTCGTTAACCAAAGCATTAGCTTGAGTGTTAATATACCTATCAATACTTGGAACTCCTGTAGAAAAATTTATTTTTACATCAAAACTATTAGTTAGTCCAAAAATAGATCCAATAGATGTAAGAGTTTTTGGAATATTATGTTCACCCCACGCATCAGTTGCATTTTTAACTTTAGGTAATAAATCTCTTTGTAAAAAATTAAGTTGTTGTCTAGACTGATTAGAAGCTTTTTCTATAAAGGAAAGAACTTGATTTAATTTTTGAGATACTGGTTTAAAAAAAGAATCTGTTAGTTCGTTTGGTATATGTGGTCTTATAGATTTTGGTATCATTTGTCCTGCAACAAAACTAAACCATCTATCTGTCTCTCTATTAACAAATACTTCAAATGTAGTTATAGTATTAAGTGCATTATCAATTGGAACATCAGCTAAACTACTTCTAGTTCCAGATGCCACATTTGTTTTACTTGTACCAAAATTAACATTTTTACCTACAGTACCAGAAAATGTATCACCTTGTTCTGTTTTTACTTCCCAATTACCTGGAATCTCTATTGAAGAAGGAGACTCAAATGGTTGATTAGGAGACTTACTTCTTATAGTTAAAGGTTCAACTGATAAACTTGTAAACCCACCATAAGATAAAGAAACTGGATGTGTGGGAACATTAAATAATGCATTATTACTAAACTCACTTTTAGAATCAATAGACGGAACTTTTCCTTCTTTCCAAATATCTAAATTACCATTAAGAAATAAACTTCCTGTAATAATAGGTGTCTTAGTTCTACTTAAATATTCAATTAAAACAGGTTGTCCTGGTCTTAAAGGTATTGGTTTTGTTCCTACACCATTTGCACCAACCAAACCATCACTTTGTCTTCTAGGTACATGATCTACAATGGCGTTATTCATACTTGGAATAATCACTTTGTAAGAATCAGTTATTGCATCTAACTTAGATACACTAGCTATGTAGCCTTGAATTGGACCACTTGCTGGTAGGGCTCTAGCTGTATAATTATTTAACTGAGTATTCTTGTTATTTCTATAGTGATTATAAACTGTATTAATTTCCATTGAGTTATGTTATAAGTATGCTTTTATTATCTATATTTAAAGGATTGATTGGCTAACCACTGTTATGTATAAAATTAACCGTTCTAATTGGAAATTAAAAATTAATGTAAACAATTGGGATATATCTTTATCTAAAAGATTTGCAAGATTAAAAAATAGAGCTAATTCTATAGAAACAATTAGAACTAATTTTAACGAATTGTTTATCACAGAAGAAGGTATTGATAGTATTGAATGTATATTTTTTACAGGAGAAGTAATTAAACCTTCTGAACATATTACAAAATATATTTTAAAAAATGTTAATTGTTCAATTGGTTTTATTTATGAAGAAAACTCACAAACAAAAGAAAAAACAGAATACACACCAATGACAGATGAACAACTTTTAAAATCTTCTGAAAACTACATAGATCAGGAAATTGATTTAGTATTCGAATTTTCTAAATTAAAAATGAATATTTCTTATTTAGATTGGTTAAAACTAAAAGAAACGAATGTAAATAAAATAATTAATATTGTTGGAAACTACAAACAACAAGACACTCTTTTCTTTTATTCTGCTTTTTTAAAAGAAATCCAATACCAAATTAATTGTGAAACTAGTAGGTTAATTATGAACGAGAAATATAAACAATTTATTGTTAATTAAATTTGAAAATTATTGCTTCTATTTTACTTGTATTATCAACACTTCTACCGCCCCTGCTATTTTAGACTAGTTTTCAGATAAACTTAAGTTACTAAATAATATTTGTTCTTACGTAAGGAAGTTGAAAGCCTTAAGTAATTACAATAAATAACTCCAAAAACAGAATATCTTGAACAATCTGTTAAAATTGCAAAAACATATATTTGTAAAAAAAAACCCTCAACGTTGAGGGTTTTTTTTTTCTAGTT
>Ga0222708_1000135_pt1 | contig 21241 bp, 15 predicted proteins | sample AntAcemetage1576_FD_179806 | JGI IMG/M metagenome (GOLD analysis project Ga0222708, IMG submission 179806) | Saline water microbial communities from Ace Lake, Antarctica - #1576 | ecosystem: Environmental > Aquatic > Non-marine Saline and Alkaline > Saline | place: Antarctica: Ace Lake... | reverse complement strand
TTGCTTCAATAGCATTAAAATCTTCATCTGCCTGAACGTCAGTTAGCCTAACTTTCTGTCCAGTGACAAGTTCATGCTTTTTTGTAGTCACTACTGTAGCAAGATTGTTATTTCTTCCAATAGTTTCAATAGGGTTATAGAGATCAATGCCGGGGCGGATTTCATCATTGGCAAAGTCAAAGTCAAAAAGATCAGTTTCTAGTTCACGTAATAGGTCCTGGGCAAATTGATAGTTGTCTTGACGTGTTTCTATAGTTATCGGATTATCTATCCCGATAGACATTTCAGGGATATTCTTAGTATCGTCCTTGTTGTTAGCGTCTGTGTAGGTTGCAGGCACCGTTATTACAGACCTATCATCTTCAGTATAGCCCGCAGTTAGGATCTCAAAGTAGCCGCTGTACTTGGCGTACTCCTCGAACCAGTAGAGATAGACTAGCTCGCCAACAGTAAAATTGTACTGTCCGCCAGTTAAAGTAATGGTCATGATATTAGTGCTGCCGTCTACTTCTGCTATGGCCTCATAGGAACTATTCCAGGTTTTCCAGACCACCCTGTGTGAGAGGTAGCTTGTAAACTCTGTGGCTGTTACACTCAATATCTTATCAACGAGACTGTAGCTACGGTTCCAGATTATTCCACCCCAAACGCAGAGGCCATTTCGCATAGCAAAAAGAGCCGTTCTAGCGGGCAAAGTATTTTCGTAAAGACTGAGATTATACGTGTCCTCAGTTACTGCAATATCTCCGGTAAATACGCCAGCCTCGGTTAGTGATCTAGAGTAGGAGACACCGCGAAAAGGTACCTCTACTAGTAGCTCATTAGTCATGAGATCGTAAACGTAGTATCGGTATTCTACTGCTTCATTTTCTGGTGAAGTGGATATTGGCATCTTTTTGTCCTTGTATGTCTTTCTGTTAGTCTAGCAGCTAGCCGATCCAGCCAGAGCGGTGATATATAGTACAAGTAGCACCGGCAGTAAACCCTGCAATTGTCAGAACGTTATCGCCAGGCTGTAGGTATATCCAGTCTACTAGGACAGACGCTTTCGATCTAGCATTAGCAACATTTACGACAGCTGACCCAGCGTATTGCACCTCCAGAATCTCCCTGTTATACGTATCTATCTCTAGCCTATTTCCAGCTGAGGTTCCCGAAAGTATGACCATCTCTTGGTCGCTCTCAGTGTTAGTTATAGAGGTTGGGGACCCTCCAGGTACTACCAAGCCGGCAGATAATTCTATAATGATTGGAACTTCAATATTACCTGCATTATTTACAGTAACGCTACCAGTTCCAGAACCGCTGGCAGTTATCACGCTAGTGCTGTATCCGTCGCCATTAGAGTCTACAAACTCGTACTTAATCGGGTCAACAGCCTTTAGGCCAATAGAGAAGTCATGCCTACCTCTAGCATTTACGCTTGTGATCAGGGGGGTGCCGCTTAATCGTACATAGGACCCGCGGGGGTTAGCATCAACACCGCCTTCATAGACCTTCAACCAACCGCCAGTTTTTATTAGATTAACTGCTCTAATAAGAGCGTCTCGTGCAGCAGGTGCATCAGCAGGATCTTGAGGTAGGAAGGACCCATTAAGTGACATTATCCTATTAGAGAATCGACCAACTGCATCATAAGAGCCGTCCGCGTATCCTCGAGGCAGGTCCGGCAATTCTGTTTCAGGGAGTTCCCACCAGCCGTCAATGCCAGAGACGACCCAAACTACGTTGTTCTCATCGATTGTGTTTAAAACTAGACCATTAATGCTTATGTCAGCCTTTAATTTTAACCCAGTTAGGTGTGGAATCGGCAAGGAGGTTAGGGCTTTGTTTACAACCCTGTTTTCCTCAGACTGTTCCGTGACGTTTGGAGTTGTTTCGTAGTATTCAGCCATTACATAGTCCCCCTCAGCGCCTGTCTAGCAATTTGTCTTCCGACCTCGTCTCCCAGCTCTTTTTTAGTCAGGTTGGTCCCATATATGGTAACTTGAACGTCCTGTTTAGCGGCGTACTCTTTATATACAGCTGAATCTGTGACTTTGGAGGACATGCTACTTGAAGTCATGCTGCTCATTGCCCTACGGTCAGCACCGCCGAAGCTGTTAGTGTTATCTCGAATAGCTTTATTGTCTTGGTTTCTTTGGATTGTTCCTAACATGTCTACGTTTCTAATTTCGGGTATTTTTACATCTGAGAGATCAATATCAAAAACGTCCCTCATGAAGTCGCCTAGTTTGCCGTTAGTTATCATGCCAATTAGGTTATTTACACCTCGAATACCAAAGTTGACAAGGTCAATTATTCCGTTAACCACAAGCTGAATAAGCCCGACCAAAAAGACACCGAATGTCTCCATCATTTTATTGAAGAATCCCAGCACATCGCCCTCAAATAGCATGCCGAGAGCCTCCGCTATTCTTGTGATTATTGGGATTACTACATCTAGGAGAGAGTTGGCGAGGTCTATAATAAAGGTCATAGCACTTAAAATTTGCTCTATTGCATATCCTAGTGCTGGAATTAGTATCTCTAGGATAATCTGTATAACTGGATCTAATGCTCCAAGGAGGCTGCCATCACCGCTTCCAAAGATCTTCCCGAACAGCTCACTCACCCCCTCCATTAACCTGTCAAAGCTCTCTTTCACCCTTCCAAAGACATTATCTACCATCTCCTTGAAGCTCTCAATGGTATTGTAGAACTCTACTGCTTTAGCAACAAGTATTATAAATAGTCCGATTAGCCCAGGGCCTTTTAGCATCTTCATTATTCCGCCAATACCGGTTTTACCACTTGCTATGCCGCCAATAACTTTCTTTAAGGGGTCGAAGATCTTAGTGAGAAACTTCTCTCCAAAAACGGCAACAGCTATGGCGTATCCAACGATTACATTAAAAGCAAACTTAATGACATCAAAAATAACACCTATTGCACTTAATGTTGCAAATACGGGGCCTAAGTTGTCCAAAAGTCTTTTTGCGACGTCTCCGTCTAGGAAGTCATTAAAAGCAGACGCACCTTCATTTAGAGTGTCAAAGAAGGCATTTATCTGCTTGTCATCAGTTAACTTGTTGGTAATTTCTGTAACTGTCGACAGGAAAGTGGCGAAAGATGGTCCAGCATCAATCATCTTGCCTAGCATTTCGCCTAATGCAGGTGCACCTTCCTTCAACTGGTCGAAGGCAATTTTGATGTTGGGGTTGTCTGCAAGTTTTAGGATCTCCATGAGAAGAGCGCCAATAGAGCTCATTACAGATCGAGCGTTTGCAAAAGCGTCCTTGAAGAAGGTTTTTCCAGCCTCAGGATCCTCGGAAAACATGGTCGCAAAAGTACCCGTGGCTTCTTCCATCCACGTAAGCATGTCGTTTCCGGCACTACCTGGGCCGGTGGTTAGTCCAATTAAGTTACCAAGGCCTGTAAATACATTACCAATAATTGTACCTAGACGCCCAGCGTACACTCCAGCATCTGCAAAGAACCCCTCAAGGTCCCCGTCTGTTAGGGATGTAATCCATTCATCTGTCTTTTCGACCAAGAAGACTAAAAAGTCGTTGAGCAAGAGCGAGGTTGCATCAGTAATTCGCAGGAATATGTCCAAGACATTGCCAAGGAGCTCTCCGAATAACTGAATGTTGCTTCTGCCTTCTTTTTCAAAGGGCTCTGTCATGCCAGCAAAGATTTTGTCAATTAGCTCGAAGTCAATACTGTCAACCATTGACTCAAGAGCAGTACCAACTTGACCTGCAACTTGGGGTAGACGCTTTTGGAGAATCGGAAGTAGTTCTTTTCTTAGGATCTCCACTGCATTTTTTAGAGGGGGTAGTAATGCCTTGGATACGTCTAGCTCTAGGGCCTCGATCAGAGGTGCAAGAGTTACTAGATATTGAGCAAACTCTTTCTGTGCCTCATTCAGGTCAGCAAAAGGATCGGAGCCCCCTGTGCCTTTGGCTAGTCCTTTTACGCCTTTTTCTACTTCGGCGTTTAAATCTTGGCTGCGGTCTTTTGCTTGACGATAGGCCAGTTCAGCCTCTTCGTAAGCAAGATTTGCTTCTCGCCTTGCTGCAGAGTTTGGGGGCAGGTCAGCAACTCTTCGAAGGTTTTCGAAAGCAGCCTCTAAGTTTAGAGCCGCACGTTGTTCTCCAAGTGCTGCCCCGTCGGCAGCAAACTGTAGCTGCTGGAACTCTTCACGCAGCTCTGCAATAGATTTTCCAAGAGCGGTTGTAGGAGAGGTTGCTTGCTTTACAGCACTAGCTATATCTCCGAATCCAAACTTGGCAGCCGACTGCGCCACTTTAAGGGTGACAAGAGCGGTAGATAGAACTGCCACTGCGGGGGCGGCCTTACCTAGAACTCCAACTAGAGTTCCTAGAGATACGGCAAGAGCTGAAATTCCACCGACTAGCAGGCCAACTACACCTTGAACTACATACCCAATCCTGACTAGACTCTGGAATTTTTTTCTTGCGTTCTCAGCTTCCGGGGCCATCTCCCGAAGACCATCAGAGAACTTTCCAAAAACATTACCGGAGGTGCTTCTTTTAAAGCCGTCACTGAAGGATTGACCAAGAGATTGGCCTGCCGCTCGGCCTACATTTGAACCAGAAATGCGCTTTAAGTCATTCCTAATGCTATCTTCAAACCCAGTAGTTATCGCCTTGACGATTACTTCTGCGTGACCAATGACTGCCATTTATTATACCTGACCTAGCCTATAGGGGCTTCTAATGCGGAACCGAATGGAAGCCCAGAATCGGCGTCCATTTCAGTTGGAGGTATGTAAGGCTTAACTTCACCATCAGCGTACCCATTGCCAGAGCCACCGGTACTATTCATCTTGTACCTGTAAGTGATGTTATACATACTTCCATAAAGTCTGGTCCTCATGTCACTAACTCCCTGAGCTTCTTCGGGAGAGGTATATCTAGCGTCTTCCTCGAAGAAGAAATGAATGACGTCAAGCATCTTGCTTGCCTCCATCTCTCCTAGAGCTAGCCCTAGAGTTATTGCCTTACCGTTTATATATGGCCAGAGATCCACGGCCCATAGTGCTAGACCTCTGGCTGCGAATTTGGGCGACTAGTGTACTGCTCTACTAACCATCCGGTGATCTCTCCCAATGTCTCAGTAGTGACAACTTTTTCTTTGTCTACTACTAGGGCATCAAATCTAACTAGGCTTTCCTCAACAAGAACATGCGAGAAAAAGTCATTGATCACAGTTGCCTGATCAACAGCACTTTCTGAGGAGGACTTTGCGACAATGTCCAAAAGTACTCTTCCCGGAAGTGCTTTTACGCAGTGAAAGTCTTCACCGTAAAGCTTGAAGGAGACTGGCTCCATATCTTCGATCGATGTACTCGATCCGAAGTCTTTAAATTTGCTCATCTTTAGTCTTTCCTATTCATAGTGTTTTTCATCATTAAGCAGTTTTGGCTGCCCTTTAATTTTACCTTAGGATTTGTTTCCTTAGTTGGTCTGTTAAGTACCTATTAGCCCTGGTCCCTGGGTGCATGACCATTTTAGTGTGAATGACCCTGGAGCCCTTCATAAAGACCAGGTTGCCGCCGGGCTTATTAGGTGTGATAATGTGTGGTCTAGTGCCCTGATGGTGCATAAGAGCGTACTCCGTGTATGCGCCGATCTTGACAGCAGTCTCCCGACCGACTCTGACATGCCTAAGTTTCATACTTGCGCGTAGGCGTCCGCTTTTAACGCCGGCTTGCCTTCGCGCGCCCTGAAGAACTCTACTGCCAACCTTGTTGAGAGTTCTACCAACCATACCGTGAGGACTTCGTAGTTCGAAATCAAGTATGGGCTTGTATAAAACTAAATTTACTAGCTTATACGAAATCCCAGTGCGGCCTGCTCCGCCTATTCTTCGACGGCCTCCACGGCGGCGACTGATCCTTCTGCCAGCTCTAAGAGCTGCACTTAGAGCAAAACTGTCTGGAAAGCCTCTAGGCATTAGGGAACGGCCATAGTTATTGTCATGTTGGTAGTCTGGAACCCGCCCTCGGGAGGGGTCGTATCCAAGGTTGCAATAACACCGATGCCGTAGCCAGTCTCATCCCACTGATCAAGTTGGTTTATAGACGCCATCAAAACCCAAGCGTCGATAGCGAGGATCTCAGATGCAGATTGTATCTTTGCCGGCGTGGGAGGTCTACCGTTCTGTCCGACAATAGGAGTTGCTCTAGCAATAGTTACAACTATGGTCGCACTTCGAGGAACGTGACACCGCTGAGGCTCTCCAACCTCAGCGCCAGGAGTACCTAAGTACAACTGTTGAAAGTAGACTACAATTTGCTCGCAGTCGATAGCGGGCTGTCCCATAGTCCAGTAACTACGGTTAGGTAGTTCCACATTATAAGATTGAAACACGGACTCTACCCTAGTCAGAACACCCTCCATCATATCTCGGAGGTTTGTTGCACCTTCCGAAATACCAGAAGCATCAATTAGGGTGGACATGCGTTACTCTACTTCTGACTTGGGTGCTTCTTCGGGGACATCTTCAGCTAGTACAACTGGAGCTTGCTCTTCTTCCACTACTACCGGTAGTACTTCTTCCACTATCGGAGCAGGGGCTACAACTACCGGTGCAACTGGTGCTGGCTTCTTTGCAGCTTTTTGCTCTTGAGCGCCAATCATATCTTGAGCTCGGAAGTTAGTCTGAATTGACATAATATCTTCTTTCTTTAGTACATATTGATCTGGAGGTTTCCAGATGCAAGTTCAACGATGTTTTCTACACCGTTTATCATTTTGGTCGCATAGAGCGTCCAAGTTCCTGGGTCCACCATACCAAGCATGGAGAAGGCCTTGTCGTACGATACATCGAAATTAACAATCTCATCAACAGCATCTACGTAAACATCAGCTGAGTCTAGAGGTGTTGACTTACTTCCTCCGTAATTAAAGATACGAACTAACGGTGTCCAGCCAGAGTCTGGAAAGAAATTGCTAAAGTCTAGGCCGGAGACATCTGCAGAGGACCAGTCAGCTGTAACAGCTTTACTGATTACCAAATCATAGTTAGCATTCGGGGTCAACTCAACCGTTTTCGGAGAGTACCTTCGAGCTCGGGGAGCATCTACGGAGAATACTTTGGACTTACGGCGGGCATTGTCTGGGTTTACAACTTTTAAGAACAAGTCGATTTCGTATAGGCCGGTACGAAGTTCCTCAATAAATTCTTGATTATCTAGGATCGTGTAGGAGACACCTTGACGAGATACGGATGTCACACGCTGAGGAAGTTCGCAATCCTCGTCGCCAGACCATAGACGAGCAAACTCAATCGCTAGTTTACGGGCAGCCATTCTTCCAGCTACTGGAACCGGTGCACCGTAAGAGTATGTTATTTCTATATTGCAAGGAGTCCAAGGAGTTCCAGCCTTTATATGCAAGGTGGAGTGGTCTACTAAATAATATCCTGAAGGGTCTAGGATTTTCCCGGTGTTGCTACGAATGCTATGTATTTTTGTAACCGGACGCCCTCTAAGTTTGATCCTAGATTCGGGAGACATACCGTCAGCCATTAACTCCGAATATTCATTAAAGTCGCCAGACGGGATGTTGTAGACATCGCCGCCAAAAAGGATTGGGCTATTTGTTTTACTAGACGGGCCCATACGATTATTTCTTAGAGTGCAGGTATAGCGCTCGGTAACAGTAGTAACTCCTATGTACTTACGCCCGGACATTGCCCAGAGCAGATTAGATGCAACTTGCACTGCCTCTTCCGAATACTCAGTGTATGCATAGTCACCGAGTTCATCGGCTTGGACCCAAAGATTCGCATTGCTCATTTTTATACCTCTAAGATAATTTTAACGGGTGGTAGCCTAAGCTAGTTTGCTCAAGCCACCACCCGTGTCTAAATTTCGACTAGGAAGTCGATGGGTTCTCGTTCGACTGAATGATACTGTCGATTGCGTTGTCCTCATTGTAGTTGATTCCACCAGCAACGTTGTAGCTGTTGTCTGGACTTGCGGTACCCAGAGAGGTTACAGCAACTGGTGCTGGGTGCGACTCTGTTACTGAGTTTGTGGCAGTTACACGCGCTCCAGTTGCAACGTTGAATGTAGTAATGTCTGCGGTAATACCCGAGTTAGCGTAGCTAACCGAGTTAGTTGCAACAGCACTAACAATCTTCTTGCCGTTGAATAGAGATCCAACATTCTGAACCAAGATCTCGTCACCGATAGCAATGCCATGAGGAGCACTAAAGGTCAGAGTGGCCAAGGTGTCTGCAAGGGTGGCTGCAGCGCTGTCAACAGTGATAGCTGTTGGGGTGATTGCGGTAGCTGAGCTAAAGATAACCTGCTCAGTTTCATTATCAGTCCAAGTGTAGAAGCCAGATAGCCCAGTTGGGGCCCAGTCGGAACGTGCATAAGCGTATGGACGCTCTGCAGCAACTGGGAACTCCCAGCGGCCGTCAATACCTGATTGGAAGTTTTCGTTTCCTAGACCATAGCCTTCGAAAGTGTTAGCCATTAGGCCATTCTCGATAACACGGTCGCCAGACTGACGCATCTTGACGTATGGGAACACCCAGTAGAAGTATGGAAGAGTCGCCGCGCGCTTTCCATTTTTAACTGCGTGGGACCAAGCTTCGATGGAGACACCGTTTCCAGCTGGGTCGTCACCAACACCAGGAGCAGCCCAACCGATTGACTTGTTGTTTGGGTCGAGTGCGGTGCCTAGGTTCTTGCGTAGCAATAGTCCGCCAGAAATTAGAGCTGATAGCTCTGGGTCTGGCTCACAGATAGCAAGTTCCATGGTGATTCGTTTTAGAGTGTCCGGAGCCTTAAAGGTCACGCAAACAACGCCATTAGCGCCCTTTTCAGTGATCTCGTCGCCCTCTTCGTACTCGGGGGTGAAGGAAATTCTCATGAAGGCGGAGGTGGTGTAGCTGTCCTGCTCCCCTGTCATAAGTTTCCCAGCAGCATCTAGGCGTGTGACACGAATTGACACACCCTGAATGCTGGCTGCATATTCTTGAGTAGCCATATAGCTATTCTCCTTATTTCTTGATTAAGCTGTTAGATCAACTCTGGCAGCTAGGTGGATGGATGTGTCAAAGTAAACCGCCGCTGGGCGAATTGCCTTGATACGCATGTCATTTGCATTGCCCGACACATCGTAAGCTTGCGCTAGATTGTCGTTTACGACGTCGACGTCACCAAGGTAAACCTTGACAATACCTGTGCCATAAATCCATTTGTTGGTGGCTGATGCAGCAGCACCAGTTACACCAGTTGGGCCATTACCTGAATAGCCTGCACCCACAACTACGGGGGTACCAATTCTGGTAATTAGAGTTCCGTCTTCTGACTTCTCTAATCTTGTATTTAGAAGAGAAGCTACATCGCTTGTCATGTGGATTACTCCAGTCTCGCCTGCGTTTGATGCGGCTGCCATTGAGCGCTCTAGCTCAGCAAGTGCAAGTACGGCACCAAGAGCGTTTCCGCTGTTAACTAAAGTAGTTCCAGCATCAGATAGGGCTTTATTGTCGTGACTCTCGCCCTTTCGGACGGCACCGTCCCAAAGTTCTGTCTCTATAGACTTCTGGCTCATGCCTTCAATCTGACGAGATAGTCGAGCAATTCGGTCAATAGCGTTAAAACTTAGTCCCGAGCGTGTCTCGGTCAATTCAATGAAGAAGGGCTTGATGTCATCGTAATAATTGATAACTCCGCCAGTAACTACAGATCCGTTAGTATTGTCTGTGTCATCCCAGTTTTTGAGCTCCTGCACGGTGGTTTCCCATTCTTGGGCAAAACCGCGGACCCACTGGTCCTCTCCTGGAGCGTTCTCTGGCTTAACAACAGCAAGTAGACCAAAGGCGGATGGCACGATTGCGGGTGCCGATACTACGCCTGTCTTTGAGAAAGCCATTTAAAATCCTTAATTTAAAATTATTTAGGGGGTGGGAGCCCCCGAGCCTAAGCCCGGGGAGCCACCCTATTCAATTACTTTTTAGAGCTCGATTGCAGCTGCAGCAGCGCCACCAGTGGTGTCGCGTAGGGCAGCGGCTACACCGTTGACATTTACAGTCTGGGTGATAACTAGAGACTCGATACCAACCTTGGCAATACCCTCGAAGGTTTCAACGAACATCTTGTAATCGTTGGTTCCAACTAGTGAGGAGTCACGGATGATACCTAGGTCTAGAGTTCCACCGTCTAGGAACAAGAAGGTGCCCTCTGCGAAGAGGTACCACTTGAAGGTGTCTGGGAACTCTAGGAGAGCGGCAACGCCCTGTGAGCCGAATGGAGTTGCATCAGGAGATGTCACCATGTCAACGTTAGATCCGGCTAGATACCCGGTGATCTCGGACTGGCCGACACCTAGGGTTCCATCGCCTGGCATTGCAATAGCAAGGTCAGAAGCCATGGCGTCCATTACCCACTCAGGGACAATAGCCTTTAGGACTGTTCCCTGCGAGATGCGGTGACGTGAACGGTAAGCAACAGCTGCCTTACGTACTGTTACCAAGAAGTCACGACCGAAGCCCAGAAGGGTTCCAGAACTAACTGCAGTTGAAGCTGCTTCGATCTTAGCAATTAGGCTCTGCTCTGCCTCGCGTGCGTGCTGTACTAGACCTAGCTCATTGTGTCGAGCAATTAGTTCTGGGTACGCACGTGTCATGAGGTTACCGAACTGTAGCTGTAGTGTTACAGCGTCAGTTACAGCCGTGTTTTCTGCAGCAGCAGAAACGGTTAGGCTAGTTTTTGCGGACGGGCTTGGGCTTTCAGCTGCATCGTTAGCAGCAGTCCAAACACCAACAGCATCGGCATAGCCACCACCAGCGAAACTAGGGGCAGTTACGAAGCGAACTCCGCCACGGTCGGCCTGGAAGCGAGGCAATGCATCGCGAACTGGACGTGCTGTGGTTGAGCCGATACCGAAGATGTCATACTTGGTCTCAACTGGAGCAGCGTGTCCACCAGAAGCAACAAGTGCTTCTTGACCTACAACACCGCTGATCTTAGCTGCGTTTGACTCAGCGTCGCTTCCTAGGAAGCGTGACTCTGGGTACTGTGTCGAGAAAGACGCAACAATGTGCTGCTCTCCATCGCCACCGTTTACACGGCGAAGAGTATGAAGTCTCTTCTCCATGGCCTGAGAAACCTCAGACATGTCTTTAATGTTGCTTCCCGCGGTGTATCCAGGGATGTCAGCGCCAGCAGTAATTGCTACTGGGGCTTCAGTTACCTGAACTACAGGTTGACGGTCGGCTGGGGCCTCGAAAGGCTGTTCAGCTGCAGCAGTCACTGCTTGCTCCTTCTGCTCTTCTACAAGAGCTGTTGATGTTTCAATATTCTCGTCTGAAGAGAGCTCAGTGGCTTCTTCAGTTGTGGTTGATAGTTCAGAACCGTCTACCTGATCGGTTGATGCTTGAATTATGGCGTCCTCGAGTACTTCAGTAACCTCTTCGGTTGAAGCCTCGTCAACTGCAGAAAGCTCTGCAGCAACTTCGGTTCCAACTTCGGTGATTTCTTCAGTAGCAGCCTCGGTCTCGACTGGAGCCTCAGCTACAGTCTCCTCCGCGTCAGCGACTTCTACTACCTCTTCGGCAGCGAGTTCAGCTTCGGCAGCTGGAGTTTCGACCTCTTCGGTTACTTCTTCTGCAGAAAGCTCTGCAGCTTCGGTAACCTCGACAACAGCGTCAACAGCAACTTCTTCAGAAGCGAGCTCGTCAGAAGCGGATGCCTTAATCGACATTTCCTCTTCTTCCATCTCTTCTTCTTCTTCTTTAGTTGGCATTTCTTCTGCCTCTACCTCTTTGGTCTCTTCCACAGCAGGAGTTTCCTCTTCTGGGGTCTCGTCCATAGGTACGTCTTCTTCGGCCATAGCCATTTCCTCTCCAACGTCTTCTACTTCACCCTTAACACGGGAAGCAGCGTCAGCCGCTCTAGCTGCAAGTTCTGCAGTCTGCGCTTCACGGCGAGATAATTCGCCACGCACCATATCTAGGGAGTCAGCTAGTAACGTCATAGCATCAACTGAATCAGGAGTCGGGTCTTCACCCTCAACCATTTCAAACTGTGAGATGATGTCTGCCTGAAGCTCTGCGACTTGATCGTCGCCTAGCTCAGATATTGCATCTAACTGAGTTTTAATTTGGTCGTACACTGTACCTCCTAGGCCAGTTATTGTTGGATGTCTAGCATCCTTGATTACAGTCAAGGTTTAGGGACTCATCGAATAAACGCGAGGCGCTTCACCTAGGGATAATTTTACCCTACTTTTTAGGTAAGGAGTCGGAGCAGCGTGCTCATCTCAGATTGAACTTCACCCTGAGAGTACAAATCTGCACCCGACATGTAGGATCTTAGATCTTGCGTAGCAATATCTGCATCCTTTTTACCGATTTTTGCCTCGACACGAGTAATCATCTGATCGATGAGATCCTTGAGCCCAGACGGTAGATCGCTAAATCTTAATTTTTCTGCATCCTGGCCGAAGGGTAGGGGTAAGTTAGCAATAACTGTTCCCAACTCTCCAGCAGTTGCACGAACATTCTCTAAAGCCTCCGGGTTAAGCGCCTTAGAGTCAATACGGTCGATCATACCAAGCAGCTCACCGCTTGCGTCCGCAGAAGCCTGATAGTTACCAGCAAAGTCTAGGTTCTCGGCATCTTCAGCTTTTTTCAATGCTTTTGCCAGACCTGCAACACCTAGGTTTTGCTTTAGGCGCGCTAGAACTGTGCGGTACTTACCTTTTGCGTCACGTGGCTGGTTCACACCAGAGATAAACTTGGGATCACCATTCTCGTCTAGATCGTTGGGGTCTGTTTTACCAGACTTGACATCCTTAGCTGCTTCAATCTCTTCTTCGGTTTGCTTGTCGGCCTCGGACTTAGAGTCTCGTAGTTTTTTTAGGTCAGCGTCAGAGATTTCGTCTTCATCCCCCTCAGCAAATTCCGAGTAGGAAAAGGCTGTAATGCTTGCACGCATGGATGCTACTTTTTCGGCCGCCTCCATGGAGCTTGCGTTTTTCCATTGTTGAGGGATAAGGTCATACTTCTTAAGTGCTCGTGCACGTTTGGTGATGTGTCTACGGACAGCTCGTCTCTCAGAGGCCTTTGCTCGTCCATACGCTTGGATAGCATTGCGCAAGTCAGACTCATCACGGATCGGGTACGCGCCGTCTTCCATTGCGTGGCCCTTCTTAGCGAGCTCCATTCTCTCGTCGTCCGAGATTTTGGCTAGCTCTGCGACAGCGGCCGCGGTCAGGGCGCTCTCACGCATGTTAGCTGCACTAGCAGTGAGTGCTTGAAGGTTTGCTGCGCGAAGAGACTTCTTTGCTTCCCTGACACGGATCTTTAGGTCTGGAGCAGTAGCGGCGAGCTGACCTAAGGTGCCTGCTCTGTAGGCGAGAGCTTGAACGGCTTGACTCTTGAGGGCAGCCATGTGACTAGCTCCAGCAGCAACTAGTGCCAAAATCTTACCCGATGCAATCATTGCACGAGCAGTGGGGAATCCAGGAACGTTAACTTGGCAAACAGCAACCAGTTCTAAGGAACCATTAATTGGACGCCAGTCTCCAGATGGAGCAGAAGCACGGAGTGCACGAACCTGCATCTCGTCTGCGGTTGGACGCAAAGACCCAGCTACCCAAATACCGTACTGATCTTCGCCAGCGTGGACGTCTGCAATAGCAGAAGCAGTATCATCATAGTGCTTTGCTGCATCGGCAGCACTAGCATTTAGTGGAGCGTGCCCACCAGCAAGAGTAAGTTGACCGACTGTCGCGTCAGTACCATCTTCAGTCCGCACTACTCCAGTGTTGAAGTATGCGTACTTACTACGAGAGCGAGGAGGCTTTGTTGAACGTGGTAGTCCAATGTGGCTAACGTGCCACGCGGCAATGTGACCATAGATACGGCCGTCTTTGTCTACTGTTAAGGGAGTAGGCCTATCCAGCTTCTGGTCCTTGAACCAAGAAGTAGGCGGGGCCATTGGGATCTCAGATTCTAGGTACCCGGAAGCCATAATTGGCGCGAGGTCGCAAAGACCATCAATGCACTCTTCGTAGACGCCGTCTTTCTCGGGCATATAGTCCTCTTCATCCCCTTGGTTTTGCAATGAAATAGTGCATTCCTGGAATGCGGGCTTAGCTACAATTGTAGCAGCCATTATTCTTGCTTTATTTATAGTAAGTTTATCCTTACTCATAATTTCGCTGTCTTCTGAGTTCTCTACCTTTGACTTTTTATCTTCCCTTGCTTCAAACTGGTCCAAATCAACCGAAACACCGCGCAAGAAACCGTAACGAACTAAGCGTTCTGCTTCACGACCATATGGTCCTGAGTCAAATACGCCGGTAGCATTTCCCATGCCGCCTTCAATTCTCTCAATGTAATCAATTCGACCAACAACAACTGAGCCGTCATGCCCGGACCCAGTCTTAATCTGCCACAAAAGAGGCACAGGGAGATCTCTAACGCTGATAGCCCCCTTCTCAAACTTACGTCCGTCACCAGACTCTGCTCCCTCTGGAACTATCATTGGGATAAAGAAAGTAGCTCCAGGCTTAGTCGCTGAAGCACCGGCAAGTAGTCCAACTTTTTCACGTGCGTCTGATGCTATTGCTGATAGACGGGACTTTTCAAAGACTGCTGAATCAAGTTCTTGCTCAGTTGCAAATAGCGAAGTAGAAGCTTTTAAGCCTTTCTTCTTTCCAACATTTTTCTCGCTTCCAGTGTAGACACCAGTTACTTCCTTGTGGCGAAGCTGGCAGTAGCCCTTCGCGCGGGGGCCCATGTATTTAGAGAGTTGGCGAACACATCGAGTCCAGTCGCCGGGAGTGTTCCAACGGATCTTCGCTGCGCCCTTGCCCTTAGTCCAGTAGCGACGAAGTGCATCTGCATTGCCACGGTTACGGTCAGCACCGCCAGCTGCAAGTAACGGCTCTACTACCCTTTCCCAGAAAATGGAGAACTCGTACGCAGACGCCTGAACGCCAGTAGCTTCATCTGCCTGCTTGAGAACATCGTTTAGAACTTCTGAATCGTCTAGTTCAACAACTGGAGGAGGTGTTGCAGACTTTAGGTCGAGCAGTATTTGATCGTTCTTCTGCCACTTACCTTCTCGACGCTCATATATGGATGGTTCTGTAGACGTCTTGGACGCCGGGACAATGGCAACCACATCCATGACTGCACCTTTATCCTCAGGGGAGACGATAGCTAGGTACTTAGCAGGGACATCGGAATCAGAAGGCTCATTTATAGAGTCGTCTTCTTTAACTGCCGCTGCATTAATTCCGCTGCGTTCTTTTACAAGCTTCTTGTCGTATGCCTTTAAGCCCTTAGGACTGTCATCATATGTTTTGTAGGACGCTCTCATCTTTGCTACATAAGCCGGGAAGTCCCGAATAAGCAGCCCTAAGTCGCTATCAGTCATCTGAGGAAGCGTTCCAGGCAATTGTGCAATTTTAGAGTTTCGAGGAGTTCTAGGCTCCCCTATAATACCTCTGAAGTCAATAGTAGGAGTACTAGTAGGGACCATCGAAGGTCCGTCGTAGCTCTCTTCGCCTTGAGTAAATTTAGGGTCTACAGCTATGCTTTTACCGCTGTCAAGTAGAACGTTAACTTTTCCAGCCTTGTAGTCAATACTGGTAATCTGTCCAGAGCCACGTTCTTTATCTCCGGCAACGATAGTACGGGAGCCTACTTTTACGAATAGTCCACTTGCATCTCTAGGCTGGGTTTTTGCAAGATTTGAGCGCTCTTCGGGGGTGTAGTCACCATCGGTGTCGGTAGGGGACTCGCCAGCGGCAGTCATAACCCTGTCGATCATTCCAAAATCTTCTTCCATAAGGCCATCTGCTACAAGCCTGGTCTCTTCTGGGTCTATCTCGTTCAGCGTAACTGGCTGGTTGGGGCGAGCTTGTAGAAACGCAGAGATAATAACTGCGGCTGAAGGATCGATAAGTACATGGTCAAACGCGGAGATTTCGATATCGGTATCTAGCGCTCTGTCGTATGAGTAGACGTCTCCATCTACGTGGCCCATGTCGTCCCAGCCGCAATCGTCCCAGACGGATACCATGCCGTCAACGTCAATTTTATACAGACGGTCAATGGCGGAGTTGTCTAGACGAACACGAGCCATAAACTCTGGCCCGAGAAAGAGATCTAATTCGTGGGCCTGCTTAAAGGCATTCAGATCTGGTTGATAGTGTGGCGTGTTCTCAAAACCTGTTGGACCGTCCACAAAGCCATAGCCACCCGCAGCAATTGCTTTCTTGTTTTCACGCTCTACAATTGCAGAAGCCCATCTCTGTCCGGCGTCCCCACCCCAAAGTGCCCAAGCAATACGACCGTTAGACGGGAAGCCATCTTCTCCGCGCTCATAGCCTTTTGCTTTTTTGTCAACTTCGTGACGAGGGAAATACTTAGCGATGTGGCGAATCTTCTCGAGGCCAATTTGGCCGCCTTTTGCAAGCGTGCGAGCACTGCTAATCCCTACGGGGGTGCCACCCCTCTTGGTTTCCTTGCGCCAGTTTAGAGCTTTTTTAGCTTCATTCTGGACGCCGCCAGGGATGGTATACATGCGATTTTTAGACAAGGTCATTCTCCAGGGAAGCTTTCGGCTTCTTCTTTAGTTACATAGTCTCCCGAGCTCACCATTCTGCAGACCTTTTCTATGTCAGCCCTACTGAGTGTTGACCCCTTTGCCCAATCTTGGATGAGGTCAATCTCCCATCCGTCTTCATCATCTGGATCAAGGGGAGCGCCGCTGCCAGGAGTGTCGTCTGAGTTATCCCATTCGTACGACCAAATCTCGTAGCTAGAGGAATAGTACTTTTCTAGGTCATCTCTTGACCCAGACCTCCACTTTTCTCCCTCAGGTCTAACGGTAATACCAAAAATGGTATACATGGAAATATACTCTACCGACTCTGTCTCTTTATTTACGTAAAAATAAATAGTAGGTTCAGGAGAGATATCGTACTCTTGCTCTTCGGCCATATGTCCGATCCTATTCTTGGCTCGCTAGACTGGATCTAGCTACAATTTTAGCACACTAAATTTTATAGTGACTCTGCTACTTTATTAAAGTAGTACTTATTATACTGTGGGAACACAGAGCAAAGCTTTGAAAGCTTCTCTAATGATAGAGTTCTGACGTCTATGGTTGAATAGTCGGGACCGTCTTCTGTATCGACAGTCACATCAATCATATAAAAATCATCACTTTCGGTCTCTGCACCCCTGGATTTTAGAAAGTCCAGGTACTTAAACATTAATGATTTGTCTAGCTCTCCAAAAGCCCGTTGGGCGTCCTCGGGCCATTCATCGAGATCGTAATCTAGATTTCGTTCGCTAGCAAAGCTTTTTAATAGCTCTCGATACTCCGCTGAGTAGTCCATTATGGCCTCCTTTCACCTCTCCAAGAACCTACGGTCATCATAATAAACCTACCGAGAGAAGAAGAGTTCTTAGTCTGAGTACGCTTATTTTCTCTTCCTATAGTAGCAATCATTTTAGGTGTAACATCCGAAACAGGCAATTCAGCAATAGAGGTTAACTCGTTTATGAAGTTATTATCTACTACCCAGCCGTTTTCTCTAAGTGATTCTATCAATTGTCTGATGCTCCCGGGGCCATAATTAACGCCGCTATTTGTTGGTACTACGCTTATTTGTGGCATTATGTCTGCTGCTATTTCAGTTGGAGTCATATTCGAATAGGCATCCTGATTGCCTTCATATGCCTTCAAGGCAGCGGCAGTGTTCTGAGTGTAAATATGACGCTTACTGCGCTGTTCTTCGGACGAGAAATCGAAATCCATAAGGGCCCACATGTACGGCCCGTTATCTAATGCTGCGGTGACTGATACTTTATCTACGCCAATGCTCCTATAATAGGCAAAGCTGCCCTCGATAACATTTTGGCCTAACCCCTTGCCTTGATGAGAAGACTTTAGTTTGAACAGGTCGTGGTATACGCTTAAGGTGCCATCTGATCCTCTAGTCAAAGTCCTAGAAATCGTTCCCGCAGACGAGCCATTAGGTGCTATTAGACTACCGCTAAGGCTTACCGTTTCTCTAGACAGACCTTCCCCCCTAGTCACTGCTCTCTGAGCTCTGTCCATTAAAACAGAGTCTGGAACAGATCCGACGCTACTGGAACTTGACCAATCAATGGAGTATCCCTTGAGATCGGTATTGTTCTGTAAGTACGAGATAAAATCGTCCCTAAAATTATTTCCTCTAAGGTATTTCGGGAATGCAGCGTCTAGATCAAACTTATAAATGCCGAGAGTATCTTTAAGAAATTTCTTGTATTCGTCTGTTGCTTCGCCCGTATACAGGTACTTAGCGTACGCTTCTGCAAAATGTTCCTGATCGTTATTTTTTCCGTAGCTAGACACTTCTTGATCACGAACATCGGAATAGCGAGCATCTAGCTCACCGCCCCTCTCATCGCCCCATAGTGGGTCGATACTTCTGTGCAGACTGTGGCCGTACTCGTGTAATACAGTCTCTGTTATAGAGGTATCTCCTCCAAATTCTCCTTCTAAGCTAGAAGCGAATTCATGGTTTATTAGTATTACGGATTTTGAGCTACGGAGCAGGGGAGTAGATATCTCCGACACCCCAATCTCTGACCCATCTGCCCTAGTAACGAAGTTTACTCCCTGAGCCCTGGTTAGGTCCCTAGTATTAGGAGAGATGTCAGAGTACGCCTCCTCGAAGTTGGCCTGGGTCCCACTGATCCTTAGGACAACTGAGCGGGGGTCAAAGTTCATCGCAGAAGTGTTGTTACTTGCAAACTCAGAGAGCGTAGTTAAAGCTTCTTTGTATTCCTTAGTGTCTACAGAAGGGGCAGCGCTGATAGGCTTGCCCGCACTGTCTCTCTTTATTTCGTATGGAACTTGTACTAATCCAACTGGACTAGACGCACCTATGACTGGTTTGAACTTAACTCCGGATGCAAAGAGCCTGTCTACTGTCTGAGCCACGCCGTCGTTCGGCCTGTCAGCTCTTAGAAATTCTAGGAAGTAGGCAAAGTCTTCAGCGCTCCCGCCTAAAGGACGATAGGACGCCGAACGTTTAAATTCATCGACTGAAGGCCTGGTAATCAGGAGAGCTAAGTCTTGAGTATTTACAGTAGCGCCAAACACGCCCCTTGCACTAGCAGTCTCTAGCTGCCAGTTAGGGCCAAGAACATCGGCGTTATTACCTATAAGTGACTTTACTTCACGGATTTTGTTTCTAAAAATATTTGCTCTGGCTACAGCTAACTGTAAGTTCGCTTCTAGTGTAGTACCCCCGTAGTTGGCTAGATTTTTCATCTCGGGAAGGGCTTTTACTAGATCGCTGCTGTCAAGAAGCTCCGGAATCACACTGGCAGGAGATTGAATCTCCTCCGAGACGTCGTCCCAGAAGTCAGCCGGTAAATCGTAGCCCTCATCAGAGTCGGGAGAGCTAGGAACTTCTCTGAGTAGAGCTAGCCCCTGGTCAGGGGCTAGGCTTTTTTTGGTGTTACCTCGGTACCAAGCTTGTAGATCGCCGAACCTTCGACTCCGTCTGCTCCTGTATACAAGAATGCCAGTGCTGGAGAGCCATCTCTGCTTGTAACAGGTCGAGGAGCCGTCTTTACGATACCAAGAGGCCTTCCTTCTTTATTGTGCAGCATATCTCCTTGAACAACATCATCTATAAGCATAGGAGGAGAGGGCTGAGCAGAGATAACAGTATCAGTACCAACAGGCTTCGCTCGCTGCCTAGGTGCAGGGATCGGCTCTGAGTCGGGGTCTCTCCTGGCTTCTGCTAGTGCTTGGCCCTGTAGGTTAGCAGTGTAATCTGTTAGAGGAGTGTCTTGATCTCTCGTCTGCCTGAGTTTTAGCGCGTTTATCTCCCTCGTATTACCGTTCGCATCTACTACCAATACGTAGTCCCCATAATCGTAAGATGCTTTGTCTCCGGGAGTGGCGTTAACGTTTTGCACTAAACCAGAAACTTTAAGGATAGATGTTTCGCCTACGTTGTTTGTATACTCAACGGTCATACCTTTCTCGATAGACTTCGTCATATCCTTTGAGGCGTACCTGATTGATCTAGTATTAGAGTCCGGGTTCCTGTAGATCCCCCGCATACGCTCTGATGCGGCGGATACATAGTAGTCGAAGCTCTGGGTACTTCTCTGGCTCGCATTAGGGTTTCTTCGTCTGAACTCGGCTCTAATAGCCTTTCTTGCGTTTGCATGCGCCTTCTCACCGAGAGGTGTACTTCCAAATATAGAATACAGAATGTCATACATATCTTCTTTAAGAGCTACATCTCTGTCGCGTCTTGACGTTCCTGAGCTCATGAACTCATCATAGGTATTCCATAGGCTAGGGAGCTCGCTGTTTTTAACAATCTTCGTACCTGTGTGGTAGGTTACATTCCTACCATCGGCAAGTCGTACGGCGTTATCACCGATTTCTTCCATCTTTTTTCGGTCGCCTGTTCCAGACATAAGCCACCCAAGACGACTAGATAAGCTGTCATTCGGGCCCCATGCATTCCCCTTGCCGCCTCTACCAAACTTTATGTTTGCCCAATCAAAACCATCATTATCGACCCTGCCCATCAGTCTATCAAGTAGCCCCTGAGGGCCGTTAGCTTTGGTCAGAAGTGGCGCAATGGAGTGACGATCATCTTTGTGCTGGTACTCTTTGAATTCTCCAGTTTCTGGGTCAGTCCAGCGCATAGTGTATACAATAGCTTTTTTACCAGAGTTGTTTGCCCGTAGTTCGAATATTTTGCCGTCTTTGTCTTCTTGCCTGTGAAGAACTAGAGCACCCTCTTCAGTAAACTTAGCGTCCGGGTATATTTTAGCTAAAGCATCCATCATTGCAAACGGGTCATCGGCGGAAAGAATCCTATTGTGCTCATCTACGTAGCCGACAGGCGTGCCGTCAGGGCCCATCACAGGGGTGAGCTTTCTGGCTCTTTCCCTCTCTAGCTGTTCTTTGGACAGTACTGGCAAGTTAAAGTTGCTACCGTCGTCCATTCTGCCCGGTGGAGGGAAACCCATAGGAGGTGATCCATCACTAGTCTGTATGACTGCCTCTCCCTCAGGAGTGTCTACATTCTCGGGGGTAGGCTTGGCTGGCTTGACTGGCTTGGCTGGCTCAGTAGGCTCAGTAGGCTCAGTAGGCTCAGTAGGCTCAGTAGGCTCAGTAGGCTCAGTAGGCTCAGTAGGCTCAGTAGGCTCAGTAGGCTCAGTA
>Ga0222708_1000133_pt1 | contig 21371 bp, 17 predicted proteins | sample AntAcemetage1576_FD_179806 | JGI IMG/M metagenome (GOLD analysis project Ga0222708, IMG submission 179806) | Saline water microbial communities from Ace Lake, Antarctica - #1576 | ecosystem: Environmental > Aquatic > Non-marine Saline and Alkaline > Saline | place: Antarctica: Ace Lake... | reverse complement strand
GATAAGTAAGTATAAAAACCGACGATGAAAAAAGTACGTATTACTAAGGAATTTACCTTTGAAACGGGCCACGCACTTTACGGCTACGATGGCAAGTGCCGTAATGTTCACGGGCACAGCTATAAGCTGTCCGTAACGGTTATAGGCACACCCATTAATGACCCAAACCACGTAAAACACGGTATGGTAATAGATTTTACTGACCTTAAAAAAATAGTCAAAGAAGAAATCGTAGACCCGTATGATCATGCGACTGTTTTCAATAAAAACTCGCCACACGTAGAACTTGCAAGAGAACTTTCTGAACGCGGTCACGAGGTTATCCTTGCCGACTACCAGCCTACAAGTGAGATGATGATTCTAGACTTTGCCGAGAAAATAAAAGCCAGGTTGCCAGAGCATATTGCGCTGTTTGCGCTAGCACTCAGAGAAACCGCAACTAGTTATGCAGAGTGGTTTGCTAGTGACCAGTAAGTCTTAGAGCCAGTTTACAGGGTTCTCTAAAATATGGACTAGTTTTGCCTCTTCACTACCAGCAACGGGATGGTGGTCATAACGCCATTGTACGCGCGGCGGTAAACTCATTAGTATACTTTCTATACGACCGTTTGTTTTAAGTCCAAAGAGCGTTCCCTTATCATGTACAAGATTAAATTCTACATAACGGCCACGCCTTATTTCTTGCCATTCGCGCTGGGCCGCATTAGAAGGTAATGTCTTGCGTTTTTCTACTATAGGAACATAAGCATCTAAGAAGTGACTCGCCATATCCATTTGAAAATCGAGCCAGTCCTGCATACTGTGGGCTGGTGTCGCTTTACAATAATCATAAAACAAACCGCCCACTCCACGTGCCTCGCCGCGGTGGGTATTGTGAAAATAGCTATCGCACTTTTCTTTAAAAGCTGCATAAGATGCAACAGCATGGCGGTCACAAACGGCTTTACAAACCGTGTGGAAATGTAAAGCATCTTCTTCAAATAAATAATAAGGCGTAAGATCCAGACCACCGCCAAACCACGAGTCCACAACCTTCGCTGCTTTATCGTACATTTCAAAATATCTGAAATTTGCATGTACAGTAGGAACCATGGGATTTAATGGGTGTATAACCAGACTCAATCCGGTCGCATAAAAATCCAAATCACCTACTTTGAAGTACGCTTGCATTGCAGGCGGTAACGGGCCATGAACCGCACTTATATTGACGCCGCCTTTTTCAAACACCGCACCGTTTTCTATAACTCTAGAAAAACCACCGCCACCTTCTTCTCTTACCCACCTGTCTTCCTTGAATACAGCTTGCCCGTCTATACGCTCCAGTTTTTGGGTGATTGTGTCTTGTAGGGTTTTTATAAAGTTGTAAAACGGTTCTTTCATGACGTTAATGGTGCTGGGTTATTGCTGTTATTCACTTGTGTTTCTTGTTGTAGCCTGTTTTCGGCTAGTAGTTTTTCTAGGGTAACCCGAGATGCTGCAGTTACCGAAAAGGGAAGTACCAGTATAATGCCTATCACGGGGATAAAAAGCATGCCCATAAATACCAGGCCGTTCCCTATAGCGATACCCCGATTTGCTTTTACGTAATTAACACTGTCTCTATAATTAAAATGGCGTTCTAGGGTATAGTCCATATTTCCAAAACCTGCATAATATGCCTGAACGGTAAACGCTAGAATCGCAAAAAATATTCCTATAACCGGTATGAAAATCAATATAGTAAGCGGTATGACTATAATAAATTCATACAACAAATTGCGCAGGTTAACGCGCAAACCGCGGGCAAGCTGCTGGGCATTTGTCGTCTTTCTGTAAACGGTTTTAATGTTTTCACAAGTGCATAAGTGCTTCTCTATACGCTCAGAAATGGGCGACATAAAAGGCGCACTTAGCGCAAGAACTAGGTGTTTTAAGAGTAAAATACCTACTGAAAAAATAGCGATAAGGGCAATGATATCACTTAGCGCTCTGAAAAAAGCAGCACCCCATTCAAACGGATACAACCTTGCAATATAACCACCTAGGTTGTCTGAAAGTCCCCATGCGGTAAGCGTTATCAACCCAAAAAGCACAAAGCTTATTACCATGGGAACAAGAAAAAATTTCCACAAGCGCAGCTCGCTTATAAATTCTAAGCCGTCCTTATATGCCTTAAGTCCTTTTAGAATATTTTTAAACATGCGTTTAATATTCTTTTACGGCATCTACAAAAGCTTGCGCATTAGGCACGGGTATGTTAGGTAAAATACCATGGCCCAGGTTTGCGATGTATTTATCTTTGCCAAATTCGTCTATCATTTGCTTTACCATCTTCTTGATAGTCGCAGGAGGAGATAATAATCGGGATGGGTCGAAATTTCCTTGAAGCGTTACGTTGCCACCTGTTAAGTAACGCGCGTTGCGGGCAGAGCAAGTCCAGTCTACCCCTATCGCACTCGCACCACTTTTTGCCATATCACCTAAAGCATACCAGCAGCCTTTACCGAAAACGATAACTTGTGTCTCATCTTTAAGCGCATCTACTATCTGCTGCATATAACGCCAGGAAAATTCCTGATAATCTACAGGTGACAGCATACCGCCCCAGGAGTCAAAAACCTGAACCGCGTCAACACCGTGTTTTACTTTAAGTTTAAGATAAGCAATCGTAGTGTCTGTAATGCGTTGTAGCAGCTCGTGGGCAGCTTCTGGCTGGGTAAAACAGAACTCCTTTGCCTTATCAAAGTTTTTGCTTCCTTGCCCTTGCACGCAATAACAAAGTATGGTCCACGGAGAGCCTGCAAACCCTATAAGAGGCACGCTGTTGTCCAGAGCTTTTTTAGTAAGATCTATCGCTTCCATTACATACCCTAAAGCATCTGCAACGTCCGGTATTACCACGCGATCTAAGTCGGCGGCATGTCTTATCGGATTAGGTAGCCACGGCCCCACACCAGGACGCATTTCAACTTCTATATTCATGGCTTGCGGAATTACTAAAATGTCTGAAAACAAAATGGCAGCATCAGTACCTATCTGTTCTATGGGCATGATAGTGATTTCTGTTGCAAGTTCTGGTGTCTGGCAGCGCGTAAAGAAGTCGTACTTGTCTTTCAGTTTCATAAAATCAGGTAAATACCTGCCTGCCTGTCGCATCATCCACACGGGTGGTCGTTCTACTGTTTCGCCTTTTAGTGCTCTTAAAAATAAATCGTTTTTAATCATGTTGCAATGCCTTATAAGCTGTTATTATCGTGTTTTCTATTGTTGGTATGGTGGCAGTAACGACTTTTTCAAAATAGTTTTGTGCCTCTGTTGCGGTAGTTGTCCCTATACAAATTGCACATTTTGTCTGTTTTAGGTTTGCTTTCGCGTAAGCAATAACGCCACGAGGACTGTAACACAAAACAGCAGCAAAAATACGGCGATAACGACGTTCCACCATATTTGTACGGTACACTTTTACCTCTTTAAAATCTATTTTTGACGCGAGAAGTGCCATTGGAAGTTCCTCTCTACGGTCTGTACCGCACAGATAGGTGTACCCTGTTGCTGCACTAGGGGAACTGATTAGGTGCTGCGCGAGTGCTATCGCATTTATGGCCACGTGGGCAACTTTAAAACCTCGGGACGCAACTTGTTGCGCAGTTTTAGAACCCACGCAGTAAATCGCATGTTCATCGGGTTTGAGGGCGTTAAGCGCATAGCTAGCGTTTTGACTTGTGATAACCAGGTTTTTTGCGAACACCTGGTTTTGCGGTGTTGTTAGAAGTTCGACAGTTAGCGCGTTATAATGCACTAGCCCTAGACCCGTATTTAATAGTAGTTCTTGTTGATGTAGGCTTAATATTTTAGTCGATAATATGGTCACAATCGGTTTTATTTATAGCTAGACTGCGTTTAAAATGCTATAAACACAATTGGAGGCGTCTAAAAGTAAGTATAATTCCGTCTCTATTCAAAATAGGGATACACTTAGGTTCATAGAAATAGGCTTAATATCTCATTTAGGCCACAAAATCTATTTTTGTCTCTTCTGTTTATTGCTTTTCTGATTTGATAGGCAGCTTTACTTAATATAAGAAATACTTCTTTTTCGAGAAAATGAAAGTAAAGCGCTGGGTTTTAATACAGCGCTTTATAGATTAAATGCATTAGTGAGGTCAGTCATGTCTGTAAAGTGTAAGATTTTCATTTTAGATACTATTGTGGTCTAGGGCTTAATTATCAGCATCGTAGCCGCGGTAGCCTCAGTTTTAAAGGCAAAATTAACAAAGTGTTGTGATTTTAATGGACGTAACAATCGTTAATAGTACCATGTATCGAAGATATTTTGTCGATATTTACGATTAGAAAAAGTAAATAGTAAAGAGTGATTTTTATGAAAGTACCTGATTTTCTTTTAAATTTATCCGGCGGTCCAGATAAACCTACCTTAGCATATATTAGCGAAATATTTGGCCTGCTAGATGTGGTTAAGATGAGGAAGAGGCAGGTTTTACTAAATATAGGTGATATTTCTAATAAAATTTATTTTATTAAAAGAGGCATCGTTAAGGCAAGTATTGTTGATGAAAAAGGAAACCTACACAGTGTACGGTTCATAAGTGATAACGATGCTATAGCTTCTATGAACAGTTTTATTTCCCAAACACCCTCTACGCTCCACTTAGAATGCATAGAGGCCGGTGAAATCAGGGTTTTTAAATACCAGGATTTTAGATACCTCACACAGTTGTACGCTGGTCTTACCACTGCTGTTTACAGTTTAATGATGAGTCGCTATAGAATAAGCCTGGATGAAAAATCGCACATGATAAGCCGCGACGCGACAGAGCGTTATGTAAAATTTGTAGAGCGCTACGCGACCATTACAGACAGACTACCGCTTAAAGAGGTTGCCTCATTCTTAGGCATTAGACAGCAATCGTTAAGTAGGTTGCGTGGCAAGCTCGGCAAAGAAGGCAAGCTGTAAAAACCGCATAAACGAGTATCTTTGCTGCATAACTATACATTATGATCATTTCTATGACAGGTTATGGCAAGGCCGTTTCCCAAATAGCTTCCAAAAATATTACCGTAGAGATACGCACGCTTAACAGTAAAGGGCTAGACCTCAACTTGCGCGTGCCGTCCTTATACCGCGATAAAGAGCTTGAAATAAGACAACTAATTGCTGCCACATTGTCCCGTGGTAAGATAGATGCTACATTAACCATTGAAGAAACGGGTGTTAACAGTACCGCAGTTCTAAACCTGTCTGTCCTTAACCAGTACCTAGAGCAGCTTAAAGCGGTCCAGTTATCTGGTGGTTACAGAGATGTAGAGCTGCTCGAAATGGCTACGCGTTTTCCAGATGTTTTCTCTACACAAAAACAGGAAGCAAACGAGCAAGAACTCGCGACCATTCTTAAACTAGTCCACGACTGCGTGCTTGCAACGCAAGATTATAGAACTACTGAGGGCGGTGTGCTCGAAAAGGAATTTAACTTGCGTGTAAGGAATATCGAGCAACTCTTGCACGACGTCGTAGAGGAAGATAAATTGCGCTTATCCAGTTTGAGAGAACGATTGCTTAAGGCCGTTTCAGATTTGGCACAGCAAGTAGATCAAAACAGATTTGAACAAGAACTTATCTATTATCTCGAGAAATACGATATTACTGAAGAGAAGGTACGTCTTAAAAATCACTTGGATTATTTTAAAGAAACCATGGGTTTACCGGAATCCCAAGGGCGCAAACTAGCATTTATAAGCCAGGAACTGGGCAGGGAGATTAACACCATAGGCAGTAAGTCTAACCACGCAGGGATGCAACAACTCGTGGTTCAAATGAAAGACGAGCTAGAAAAAATCAAAGAACAACTGCTTAACGTATTGTAATGGAGACGCAACCTAAACTAATCGTTTTTAGCGCTCCGTCTGGTGCGGGCAAAACTACCTTAGTAAGGCATTTACTAGGGGTAGAAAATTTAAACCTTGCTTTTTCTATAAGTGCAGCTTCACGGGAACCACGCACAGACGAGCTAGATGGCGTAGATTACTATTTTCTAGGTATACCAGCGTTTAAACAACGCATTAAAGCAAACGATTTTATAGAGTTTGAAGAGGTGTATCAGGATCAGTTCTATGGAACCTTAAAGACAGAGGTTGAACGGTTGTGGGCGCAGGGCAAAAATGTAATCTTTGATATAGACGTAGTAGGTGGCTTGCGACTAAAGAAAAAGTTTCCAGACCGCACCCTAGCCGTTTTTGTAAAACCACCGTCTATTAATGAATTGCAAATAAGGCTCAAATCACGTAAGACAGAAAGTCCTGATAAGATAGCTATGCGTGTTGCAAAAGCCAGCACGGAAATGGCTACCGCGCCGCAGTTCGATATTATTATAGAAAACGACGACCTAGAAGCTGCAAAGATTAGAGCGGTACAAGTTGTGCGAGTTTTCATAGATAAAAAAGTACGCAGTGAATTCTAAAATAGGGCTGTTTTTTGGAACTTTTAATCCCATACACATAGGGCATCTCGCCCTTGCAAATTATATCCTAGAGCACAGTGATCTCCAGGAACTGTGGTTTGTTGTCACGCCGCATAACCCGCATAAGAAAAAAAACACGCTGCTAGACGACTACCAGCGGTTGCACATGGTACACCTCGCTGTAGACGAGTACCCGAAACTCAAGGCGAGCAACATAGAATTCAGTTTACCGCAGCCCAGCTACACGGTTAACACGCTAGCTCATTTAAGCGAGAAATATCCAGACAAATTTTTTACCCTTATTATGGGTGAGGACAACCTTAAGAGTTTTACAAAATGGAAAAACTACGAGGTTATTTTAGAAGACCATGCAATCATGGTCTATCCACGGATAGCTGCCGGTGAGGTAAACCCTGCACTCATAAACCATCCCCATATTATTAGAGTAGATGCTCCTATTATAGAAATATCTTCAACAATGGTACGCGATGGTATTGCAGCTGGTAAGGACTTGCGGTATTTTATGCACCACAAGGTCCATGAATATTTAGAAGAGATGAGCTTTTATAAAAACCGACCATAAAAAAAACCGCCAGTTATCAAGATAGATACACTGACGGTTTCCAACCAACCAATCGACAGTTTCCATTACAGAAACTTATTTTGTGAAATATCTAAAAACAAACAACGATTTTCTTTTAGAAGTTTCCGAAGCAGTTATTTGAACACTTTATTTTATTTGGAGAGTATTTTTGGTACTCGAAGTGTGCAATACCCCATCTACTATCCCTAATGCAAAGGTGGTAATAATGATTCTTTATAAAATCACAACCTAACGTTAAATGCTTGTTAATTAAGTGGGCTACGTCCTCGTTGCACTGGTCATGTTTAGGCTATTGCATGAAAATAAGGTATTTTATTCAACAGTAGATAATTTGATTTAGCTTTGCTACACGGATTTTTTAAAAGCATAAAAGTGTGTAAATAGTTGTTTATAAACGTTTTACTTTTTTTTTGTGTCCGCTTTCGCGAAAGCGAATTATCCCAAATCCCTTAAAGATTTTTAAATAGCTGTAAGAATGGCAACATATTGCGTGCATTGCCTGTTCCTTTCTAAAAATGTACCTTTACGAACCAATAAATATTTATGGATAAGACTACAAAAATAGCAGTTTTGGGCGGTGGTAGCTGGGCAACCGCTATTGTTAAAATGCTTTGCGAAAATCTAGATGAAGTAGGCTGGTACATGCGCAGCGCATATGCAGTAGAACATATTAAGAGAAACGAGCACAATCCCAACTATTTGAGTTCTGTAGAGTTTAAGGTAGAACAGCTCCGGTTAACATCAGACATTAATGAAGCTATAGCATATGCTGATGTTTGCATATTTGCCATTCCCAGTGCTTTTGTATATACAGAGTTGCAAGCGGTAACACCAGGCTCTTTAAAGGATAAAGTCATATTCTCTGCTATTAAAGGCATCGTTCCAGAAACAGGGCTTATTGTAGGGGAACATTTTCACGATATGTATGACATTCCGTTTGAGAACATAGGGGTCATTACTGGCCCATGCCATGCAGAGGAAGTTGCTCTGGAGCGACTTTCTTACCTTACTGTTGCGTGTGATGACGAAGAAAAAGCGCTGTTTCTTGCGTCTTGTTTAGACAGCGAGTATATAAACACAAAAATAAGCGATGACATTATAGGCACGGAATATGCGTCGATGCTTAAAAATATTTATGCTATTGCAGCTGGTATAGCGCATGGTTTAGGCTACGGCGATAATTTCCAGAGTGTGCTTATGAGCAATGCAATACGAGAGATGAAGCGCTTTATACGCAAGGTGCATAAAATGAAACGCAATATTAATGACAGTGCGTATTTGGGGGACTTACTCGTTACCGGTTATTCTGTTTTTTCTCGTAACCGGTTGTTCGGGAACATGCTGGGTAAAGGCTACACTGTGCGCAGCGCGCAGTTAGAAATGAGCATGGTTGCCGAGGGGTATTATGCAACAAAAAGCGCGTACAAAATAAATATGGAAAAAGGTGCAAAAACACCTATCCTAGATGCTGTTTACAGCATATTATATGAAGATAAGAATCCTAAAAAAGTATTCAAAAAACTAGCTGATAAGCTAGATTAATCAACAATTTTTATGTCACAATTAGCAAAAGATTTCGGTATGGATCACGCCATGCAACAATTAGGTTTACAACAAACAAATCACGGTACTTCTACGGGAAACCGTCATTTTGGCTCCGGTGAAGCGATAAGCTCGCACTCGCCCGTAGACGGCAGTCTTATAGGTAACGTTACCGCCACCACACAACAAGATTATGAAAAAGTAGTTGCTAGCGCACAAGACGCCTTTAAAGAATGGAAATTAAAGCCGGCGCCGCTTCGAGGTGAGATTGTACGCCAGTTTGGTGCGGAATTACGTCGTCTTAAGGAGCCACTAGGGAAGCTCGTTTCTTATGAAATGGGTAAATCGTATCAAGAAGGCCTGGGCGAGGTTCAAGAAATGATAGATATATGCGATTTTGCAGTAGGCCTTTCTAGACAATTGCACGGCCTTACCATGCACTCTGAGCGTCCTGGACACAGAATGTATGAGCAATATCACTCGCTGGGCATTGTAGGTATTATAAGTGCATTTAATTTTCCAGTAGCTGTATGGGCTTGGAACACGGCACTTGCATGGATATGTGGTGATGTGTGTATATGGAAACCCAGTGAGAAAACACCACTTTGTGGCGTTGCCTGCCAGAACATAATCGCTACCGTACTTAAAAATAACAACCTGCCCGAAGGCATTTCTTGCCTTATCAATGGAGATTATCAGGTAGGTGAAATGATGTCCACAGATACCCGTGTGCCGCTTATAAGCGCAACAGGTTCTACTCGCATGGGTAAAATAGTTGCTACTAAAGTTGCTGAGCGCCTTGGGAAATCGTTATTAGAGTTAGGTGGTAACAACGCCATAATCGTTACCCCAGATGCAGACGTAAAGATGACCGTGATAGGAGCTGTTTTTGGCGCTGTAGGAACGGCAGGGCAACGATGCACCTCTACCCGTCGTTTAATAGTGCACGAAGATATTTATGACACGGTAAAAGATGCAGTTGTTGCAGCTTATGGACAGCTTAAAATAGGAAACCCACTAGACGAGAATAACCACGTGGGACCACTTATAGATACAGGTGCAGTCGCTGGTTACAACCACGCACTGGAGCAAGTAGTTGCACAAGGTGGTAAGATACTTGTAGAAGGTGGCGTGCTTACAGGCGCTGGTTTTGAAAGCGGCTGCTATGTAAAACCCGCAATTGCTGAGGCCTCAAACGACATGCAAATCGTACAACACGAGACCTTTGCGCCAGTATTGTATTTACTTAAATACAGCGGTACGGTTGCACATGCGCTGGAACAACAAAACGGCGTTGCACAAGGATTATCTAGTGCTATTATGACAAACAACCTGCGCGAGGCAGAGCTGTTCCTGTCTGTCGCTGGGTCAGATTGTGGTATTGCAAATGTGAACATAGGAACTAGTGGTGCAGAGATAGGCGGCGCGTTTGGCGGTGAAAAAGAAACGGGTGGCGGTCGCGAGAGCGGTAGCGACGCATGGAAAGTATATATGCGCAGACAAACCAATACTATTAATTATACTACCGAGCTGCCACTGTCGCAAGGGATCAAGTTTGATTTGTAAAGACATGTTTGCGAGATTAAGCTCGCTCAGTTGTAGAGATAATAAAAAGAATTCATTACTAATTAAATAAAAAAAGAGGCTGTTTTAAAAAAAGCAGCCTCTAAAAAAGATTGCTAGATTACCGCTATGGCATTAACTCTAGTTCATTTAAGCCATCAGGACGAGGACCCCTGCAATAATCATTTACTATTTTTTGTGCTTCTTCGTCATTTTCTGCGGTAAATGACCACGTGAAACCATCTAGACATACACCTTTGTAATTTCCGTCAAGAGCTTCGCTACGCTACAGGATTACAATAGGCGCTTTGACTGCTGATTCGTTAACATTAGTATTTTGTTCTACAATAACTGGTTTCGTTTCAGTTTTGTTTGCGGTAGCATTCAACGCTGCCAATCCAAAAGCGACTGTGAAAAATAATTGTTTAATAATAAAAGATTTTAGTTATATTCGGTTAAACTAATTGAATTAATTGAATTAATTGAATTGAACAAATTTACCACAGCTTTTTTTCGGATTTTTTTTGGCGCATTATTTTTTTGTTTCTCTTTAAGTAGTGCACAAGTTATTAAAGGTAATATTACTGATGTTGCTAATGAGCCTATATCTTTAGTGATGGTACAACTATTAGATAAGGATGAAAAGATATTGCAATATAGGTACACTAGTGAGGCTGGTACTTTTGAATTTAAGATGCTTAAAGACACAGACAAAATCGTCTTTCTATTAGTTCAAAGTTTGTTTTATGAAGAGCAACGAATTGCAGTTAGTAATCAAGATTTTTTTTCAATCATATTAACGGAGTCTAACCAGAAGTTAAACGAAATTGTGGTAAAAGCACAAAAAACTTCAAACGACACCATTGCACTAGGTCTTGGAGACAGAAATATAGACCGCAACGACAAGGTGGAAGATGCGCTTAGAAAAATCCCAGGAATTAGCGTCGCTAAAGATGGCAAGATTTTCTACTTCAATAAAGAAATACAAAAAATACTCATAGACGGTGATGATCTCGCAGGCAGTCAGTATACTTTTATATCTAGAAACTTACGTGCTGAGGTGTTAAAAGAAATAGAAGTACTTAAAAATTATGAGGAAAATACAATCCTTAGAAATGTACAAAACAGCAACAGAATTGCACTAAACTTAAAGTTGAAGGACGCGTACAAAAACGTTGTTTTTGGTAACATAGACGCTATTTATGGAAATGATTTCAAAGAAAATCAACAATACAAAGCAACCAGCACAGTAAGTTTATTGAATTCTAAAGTAAAATTACTTGGTGCAGCACGCTATTCAACGCTAGGGGACCGAGCTATTCAAGAACAATTAGGTGAGATTAATGATAAGCAAACAGTAATGGACAATAAACCATTTTATGCTATTACAAGTATAAATACACCATTACCTGAAATCGTTTCTAATTTTAATGAAGCTGCGAGTACTACCTTTTTAATAAACAAAAAAGTAGGTGGGTTCGATCTAAGAAGCACAAATTATGTAGGTAAAGATAACATATACCAATTTTATAAGCGCACCACGATTTTTCCATTTCAAAATGAAAGTGCGCTACAAGAAGACTTTGTAAATAATAGCCAAATCCTTAAATTTCAGGGGGATTTCACCTTTAGTAATAGAAATGCAAATCGTTACTTTTTTAAAAACACAACTTTATATGACGCCACTAGAAATAATGGACTATCTAATCTTCAAGTAGGTAATCAGTTTATAAGTGACGATATAAATCAAAGAAGTTTTAAAATAAGCAATTTGAATGAACTCACTACGCTGCTCAATAACAATCTTATTATAGAATCTTATGTGAACTTAGGATTTGATAAGAGCAATGAGAATGTTTCTATTCAAAGTAGCGAGCAGCTGTTCCCAACACGTTTTATAGGGACTAGTATATTTCAACAAATAGACAGAACAAATGCAATAATTGATGCAGGCTCCAGTAGCCGCATTCAGTTAAATGATAATTCGTTTTTTAAAATAGGTTTGAATACTTCATACAACAGTGACCACTTTAAAAATGAAAGTAATCCCGTAAACTTAGGTTTTGACTTTGACGAGGGCTTTAATCGCTTAAGTTTGAAATTACCTATAACATACGCATATAAAATTAAACAAAAAACAACATTTATAGCAAAAGCATCTCCTAGATTTAATACGATAAATCGTAACAGTTTTTACCTTTTAGACTATACCGCACGGCTTGATGCTACGTATATGGGTAACTGGTCGCTTGAATACTCTCGCAAGAACACCTTGCCATTAAATAACCAGTTAATTAATGGAGCGTTTATAGCAGGTACTAATGCTGTTATAGACATAGATGTTGCTCAAAAACCTATCAGAGAAAACGTACTAAGTGTATATCACAATATACGCAACAGCAGTAATTCTTTAGAAAATAGCATTACGCTACGATATTCTAGGGCATCGGCAATACTTTTGAGCAATTCAACACTCGAAGGAAATTTTAATATTATAGATTTAGACTTTATAAATCAAGAACAAAACGTGTTTAGTCTAAAAGAGCAACTTGTCTGGTTAGTTGATTCTTACGGGTTGAATTTTACCACAAACCATAGTTTGTTGAGGTCACCAATACCAGGCATAAATAATTTAACGAGCAGCATTATAACTAATACTTATGATTTAAAAATCAATAGCTATTATAATTCTGGCCTTAATTTTGAAGTACAAGTAGCTTATAATAGAAGTGTGCAAAAATTTGAAAACAATAAAAACAGCTTTGAGAGCTATTCCTTGGAATTAGACATATCCTATGAACTTAATAAAGAGTTGGACTTTACGTTTACGAACTTTACTTCTAGAATAGATGCAACAAACTACAGCGTTTTAAATTTGGAAGGCACTTACGTGCCTGAAAATAAAAGCTATACCCTAGCCACAGGAGTTTTTAACCTTTTAGACGAAGATGCTTTTGTCACGCAGTTTAGAGACACTTTTTTTTTAGCACCACAACTATTCCATTAAGAACGAGACTTCCTTACATAAAATACACATATACCTTTTAAACTTTTTTTATGAAAACAAACTTATTTATTGCAGCACTTGCGTTATCCTTATTTCAAGTAACTGCACAAAAGAAAGATACAGGCTTAATCAAGTATATTCACCAAGATAATCTACTTTTAGTAGAATACAATTCCGTACTGGCTATAGACGGAAGAAAATCATATTATGTAACCGCTCAAGACTCCTTAGGCGAGCGTGGTAGAATTAGTAAACCGGCAGATGGCACAATTATAGAAGCAGAATCTTTTGCGACTATAAAAAAAACGAGGGAGCATGGTTTTCAAGTTTTCAATGATTTATCAAAACCTGACATTTATTTTTCTTACGCATTGTCCCTTTTGGCACCTCTTGTTTATGTAACAGAACCAAGACCGCAACACGATTGGCAATTTAGTAATACTACTAAAGAAGTTGCTGGGTTCACTTGTAAAGCAGCAACAACAGTTTTCAGAGGAAGAGCCTATACCTGTTGGTATACCAGTGAGATTCCACTGCCTTTTGGTCCATGGAAGCTTTCAGGGCTGCCAGGACTTATATTGGAAGCAGCTAGTGAAGATGGCGCTTATAAAATCACGGCGGTAGGAGTTCAGTTCCCGCCTTCAAACAACCTAGTGCCTACTGATGAAACACAGTTGCCAGGTCTGGAGCGCGAAATTTATTCAATGGATCGGTATATAGCATATCAAAGAAAGTTTATTAAAAAGCAAAAAGAGAATTTAAAATTAACAGCACTGAAATACAACGTAAAAAATATGGAAAGTAAAGAAAGTGATAATTATTTAGAGATTTTTGGTGAACATGATGGAAATTAAAACTCCATATTTTGAAACAAACAACTGGAATAGGTGTATCGACTATTGAAAAGTATATATGCGCAGACAAACCAATACTATTAATTATACTACCGAGCTGCCACTGTCGCAAGGGATCAAGTTTGATTTGTAGAAAGAAACGTATGTTAAGTATCGTTTAAAAGCCACCCGTTGCGCTGGTTTTTGATAAAACTTCTTTTGTAAACCCTAGAGGTGCCGTCAGCAAACTATCTGCTGTTAAAAGCAACTGTGTGCTGGAAGCTTTCGGAGCCAGTTGGTGTCCTAAGAGCACAGAGGAATTTCAACAAATAGCTACATCTGTGTCTTGTTATTTAGTACCTTTTCACCATGATAGAACTGGATAACCGTTTGCAGTTTCCTAAGGTTTCTCTAGCCCAGCCTTACGGGTTACTTGCTATAGGCGGTGATTTGTCTACGGCGCGGCTGCTGCTTGCCTATAACTCCGGCATTTTTCCGTGGTATAATGACGGTGAGCCTATTTGCTGGTGGAGTCCAGACCCGCGCATGGTCTTTAACCTAACGGCTGCACAACCCATGAACATATCAAAATCGCTACGACAAAGCAAGCGCAATAAAGGTTACATCGTTAAAGAAAATACCTGTTTTGAAGCGGTCATGAGGCAATGTGCACAAGTTGCTAGAAACGGTGAGCACGGCACATGGATAAACGACGATTTAATTGCAGCTTATAGCAAATTAAATGAGCTAGGACACGCAACCAGTGTTGAGGTGTTTCATAACAACGAGCTGGTAGGCGGTTTGTATGGTATAGACCTGCCTCATAAAAAGATATTTTGCGGGGAGAGCATGTTTTCCCTGGCTACAGACGCCAGTAAAATTGCGCTTTGGCATCTTACAGAGCGTTTAAAAAATGCAGGTTACAAGCTGCTGGACGCACAAATTTATAATGAGCATTTAGACAGTTTAGGCGCGGTAACTATGGATCGCAGTGCGTTTATGCAGTATTTGAACTGTTAAATGTTTGCCTTCTAAACCAGTGTTTAACGATGTTGTTTGTTAATTACGCTTTCGCGAAAGCGAACTCCCTAAACAGCATCGTACCTAAAACAGGCAACCTCGTGATCGTTAACCATGCCGGTGGCTTGCATAAAGGCATACATAACGGTAGGCCCGACAAATTTGAATCCGCGTTTTTTAAGATCTTTAGAAATACGCTCAGAAACTGCCGTGGTTGCAGGTGCTTTTTTATAGTCTACAACCTTGTTTTTTATAGGCTTTCTGTCTACAAATGCCCAAATATAGCTAGAGAAACTGCCATGCTCTTTTTGAATATCTAGGAACAACTGTGCGTTTGTTACGATGGCATGTACCTTAAGTTTGTTTCTTATGATTCCAGCATTTAAAAGCAGATCCTGCTTTTTAGCATCGGTATAACCAGCGATTTTGATAATGTCGTATTGGTCTAATGCAGCATAATAATTTGCACGTTTTTTAAGGATGGTAATCCAGCTCAGACCGGCCTGCATGGTTTCTAGTATAAGGAACTCAAACAGCGTCTCGTCGTCATAAACAGGAACTCCCCATGCAGTATCGTGATACTGCTCATATAGTTCACTTCCCAAGCACCAGCCACATTTGCGTTTTTCCATGGTTTAAAAGTAGGAATTCTTATCTTTATCCTTTGCCTCATGCGCTGGTTTTAAAAAAGTTAGATTGCGGTTTGTGAAATTTTAAATAAAACATAATGATGAAACGATTGTTCTTAGTACCTATGCTGCTACTTTTTGTGCATTGCAGCACCCAGAAAACCCCTGTGCCTAATGACGTAAATAAAACACTCGATGCCTGGCATCTCGCTGCTGCACAAGCCCGTTTTGATGATTATTTTAACCTCATGACCCGCGATGCGGTTTTTATAGGTACAGACGCTAGTGAAAACTGGCAGGTTGCTGCCTTTAAGGAATTTTCAAAACCTTATTTTGATAGCGGTAAGGCGTGGTCGTTTACCGCACTGCAGCGCAATGTTTATAGTTCAAATGGGGTTGTATATTTTGACGAGTTGCTAGACACACAAATGGGTATTTGTAGAGGTAGCGGTGTGCTCAAATTAGATAAAGGCAGGTATAAAATCGCACATTATGTGCTTAGCATCGCCGTGCCTAACGAGCATGTAGATTCGTTAACAGCACTTAAAAAAAACTGGGATAAAGACTACGCAAAAAAGGCACTGCTAAAACTGCAATAAAAGAAGGTAGAAGAGCTTTTATAAACACCTTACAAAAACACGATTACCGCTTAAAAGCAGGAGACTAGTCGGTTTATCTAGTTTAAAGACATATTATTGCACGTAGCAAAGCGCAGCTGTAGGTTTAGCATGCTTAGAGCGACTTTACTAAAGAAACTGTTACTTCGTGATGCGATCCTTATACATTATGTAGTTATTATACCCAATTAATGAAAAAAACACTTGTACTCCTTATGCTTTGCGTCGCCGGTACGGTGCTTGCGCAAAACACGCTTAATGCTCCATGGATGCAGCAGCTACAACTAGAAAAAAATGGCACAGAACCCACGTATCAAGAAATAGTTGCTGCTGGTAACGCATATTTTGACACTATAGATAAAAATGCAAAAGGCAGCGGTTACAAACCCTTTATGCGGTGGGTAGAAACGGCAAAGCAGTTTGTAAAAGATGACGGCTTGCTACAAACAAATGCCGATTTAACCGCGATATTAGCTGGTAATTTAGTTCCCAAAGGAGTAAACGCAGACGATTCAAACTGGTTTCCTAGTGGGCCTTATGGTGTAGTAGGAACAGGTTCCTGGTCCACCGGGCAAGGCCGCGTAAACGCGATAGCAGTAGATCCCAGCAATCCGAACACCTATTATATAGGCGCACCAGGTGGCGGCGTTCTTAAATCTATAGATGCTGGCGCAACATGGACACCGCTTACTGATTTTATCTCTCGGGTAGGAGCAAGTGCCATTGCAATAGACCCTAATAATAGCAATATAATATATATAGGAACAGGAGACGACGATGGTGGCGACGCACCCAGCATAGGCATGCTCAAATCTACAGACGGCGGCGCAACTTTTAACACGACTGGTCTCACGTTTTTTGGTTCAAATGCAAAAATCACTGAAATCTATCTCAACCCTACAAATGCAAATGAGCTGTATATCGCCACCAACCAGGGCTTTTACAAGTCTACAAACGCGGGAGCAAACACAACACTTACTTTTAATGGTAATGTTAAGGACATAAAGCTCAAGCCTAACGATCCCAACACCATATACCTAACAGCCGATGGTGGTTTTTTTACAAGCACAAATGCGGGGAACTCATTTACGGTCGTTTCTACGGGGTTACCTACAAATGCGGGGCGCATGGTTATTGCAGTAACACCTGCAAACGCGCAGTATGTATATGTTTTAGCGATTAACGCAAGTGCAGATTTGCTAGGGGTATACCGCTCTACAAACGGTGGCAGCAGTTTCATTAAAAGAGATAGTGGTACCGACATTTTAGAAAACAGACAGGGTTTTTATGACCTCGCTATGGAAGTGTCTACTACAGACCCCGATAAAATTTGGACTGGTTGCTTAAATATATGGCAGTCCCTGAACGGCGGCTCTTCCTTCACAAAAGTAAATAGCTGGAGCAGTCCATCACAAGCATCATACACGCATGCTGATATTCACCAGATACGCGCTTTTGGAAACACCCTTTTTGTGGCCTCAGACGGCGGTATTTACAGAGCTACTATTAACAGTAACGTTTATACCGACCTCACTGCCGATGCCCAAATAGGTCAATTTTATAGAATAGCCGTCTCTAAACAATCCAGTAACGACATGATGGGTGGTTTGCAAGATAACGGCGGTCAAACATTTAGTAACAACCAGTGGAAAAATTTCTACGGGGCAGACGGCATGGATGCAGCAATAGACCCTAACAACGCAAATGTGCGTTATGGCTTTATTCAAAACGGTGGTGGTTTGTATATAACAAATAATGCAGGTAATAGTTTGCAAGGTTCTATTAATGGCCCTGAAACAGGTAACTGGATCACACCGCTACAAGCGAACAGTCAGGGAACCATTTATGCAGGGTACTCAATGCTTTATAAGGTTGTAGGAAATGCTTTTGTCCCGGTTTCAAGCGCATTCCCAGGTAATATAGATGTCCTAAAAATAGACCCGACAAATGATAATATTATCTACGCTGCCGACGGCAGCCAGCTATATAGGAGTATAGATGCAGGGGTGACGTTTACTCCGATAGCATCGTTTAATAGAGGCATTACCGCTATAGAAGTAAATGCAAACGATAACGCTACCGTTTATGTTGCCACTAGTTTTAGTACAGGGAGTGTCTTGCGCAGCACAAATTCAGGTATAAGTTTTACAAATATTACGGGTAATTTGCCCGCACTCAGCAAAAACACGCTAGCATTCCTGCCATTAAGTGCGGACAACGCGCTTTTTGTGGGCACCTCTGTAGGCGTTTATAGATATACTGATGCTTTAGCACAGTGGGAGCGGTTCGGTAATAACCTGCCTAATGTAACTATACGGGACCTAGAAATTAACGTACAAGACCAGACCATTACAGCAGCTACTTATGGTAGGGGTATATGGCAAAGCGCGCTGAATTCGGTCGCACCTAGTGATGACCTCCAGTTGCTTAGCTTACAGACTAGTTCCGGAGCATTAGCTTGTGGTGACACAACGATAAATGTAGTTGTGAAAAACACGGGCGTTAATTCCATAACTAACGTGATTATGGTTTACGATATAGATGGAGCGTCGCCTGTGACCCAAAACGTGGCAGTAACTATTGCCCCAGGTGCGCAGTCCGTCATACCCATTTATAACCTGCTACTGCTTTCTGGCGACCGCATTGTTAATGTAAATACGACTATTGCAAACGACGCTTTTGTAAGCAACAATAGGGATTCTATAAGAATTCTTAAGAACGAAAGCAGTGCGGTAAATGATGTTTACGGTTTTGAAAACCGCGGTTTACTTGCCACAAACGAAAACGGTGGTGCCGCGGTATGGCAGCGTGGTATTCCTACGGGAACCTTGCTTAATCAAGCGCCTGCTGGTGCAAATGTATATGCGACAAACCTCGCAGGTGCTTATCCTAATAATACCATTTCTTACTTATACTCTGGCTGTTATGACCTGAGCGCGGCATCAAACCCTATACTGGAATTTGATATGGGGTACGATTTAGAGCTTAATTGGGATATTATGTATATGCAGTATTCTTTGGATAGCGGGGCCACGTGGCTCTTGCTAGGAGATGCCGCTTCCCCCAATTGGTACAATTCAAGCAGGTTACCCAACAGTGCAAATTGTTACAATTGCATAGGGGCGCAATGGACAGGTGCTGACACCGTTTTAAAAAAATACACGGTTGCCTTAGCCTCATTAAATAACCCTGGAACTGTAGTTTTTAGATTTGTATTGCACACAGATGAAAGCGTTACAAAAGAAGGTGCCGTAATTGATAATTTTGTAATAACAGGCACACTTAGTAGCCGTAGCGCAGGTATTGATAACCTGTTTCAGGTCTATCCCAATCCGTCCACTGGACTCTTTACGCTTGTTTGGACCGGTGAGCAGCAGCTCGATTATATAGTCTATGATTTAAGTGGCAAAGAAATAATGCGTACAAATAGGGTCGATCATGCTGGGCATAAACTAGATTTGTCCCGCGCCGCAAAAGGCATGTATTTTCTTAAGATCATAACTAAAGAAGGAACTACAACTAAGAAACTCATCGTGCAGTAAAGAGCATCTACTTTATAGGCAAATGCCCTCATCGTTAGATTTGGGCATTTTTTGTGTTGATTCGTTTACTTGTTGCTGGTAGTCAGGTAAAAAGTTGCGGCAATAACAAAGGCTGTTTATTTTTTTTGGAATTACCGATGCAATACCACCCAAAGCATTAAAACAATGGTAGCATAAAAAAGCAACTTTGTTTTGAGCACTGGGTTTTTTTAAGGAAATAGGCACTATTTTAGTAGCTTTGAAATTTCCATATGAAAAATAGTATTGTAGCACTGTTGTTTGTGCTTTGTTCCGCTTTCGCGAAAGCGCAATCCGCACAAACTACGTCGTACGTAAAAGAAAACTTCACTAAAAAATCGTACGAGGTAGCCATGCGTGACGGTATAAAGCTGTACACTACGGTGTACACACCTAAGAACGCGACAAAGAAAACGCCTATTCTCATGCAACGTACCTGTTACAGCGTTGCTCCTTATGGTAAAGACGACTACCCTGCCCGGCTAGGTCCCAATGCATACCTGATGGAAAAAGGGTATATTTTTGTGTATCAAGACGTGCGCGGCCGCTGGATGAGTGAGGGCGATTTTGAGAATATGCGCCCGCACATAGTAGGTAATGACCGCAAGAATAAAGTAGATATAGACGAGAGTTCCGACACTTACGACACCATTACGTGGCTTCTTAAAAACATACCCAATAATAATGGTAAAGTAGGGCAATGGGGCATATCGTACCCAGGTTTTTATACTGCAGCAGCATTACCTGAGGCACATCCCGCACTGGTAGCGTCCTCGCCGCAAGCACCTATAGCCGATTTCTTTTTTGACGATTTCCGTCACATGGGTGCGACTTTGCAAAGTTATTTAATGGCCTATCCTGTTTTCGGCCATCAAACGGAGCCTACAACAACAAGCTGGTATAACGATAAATGGGATGCCATGCGCAAAGCGGGTAATCTTAAAGACTCGTATGACTTTAATATGCGTATAGGGCCTCTTAAGAATGTAACTGAAACTATTTTCCCAGACAACTTTTTTTGGAAGGACATTGCGACGCGTCCTAATTATGACGAGTTCTGGCAAAAACGCTCTATTATACCGCACCTTAAAAATGTAAATCATGCAGTAATGACCGTAGGCGGCTGGTTTGATGCAGAAGATTTGTATGGACCGCTTACTATTTATAAAAACCTAGAGCGCAATAATCCTAAAATAAAAAGCAATACCATTGTCATGGGACCATGGAGCCACGGTAACTGGTCGCGGGAACCGGGTAGCCAGATGGTAAACCATATTTATTATGGCGACAGCCTTTCTACCTTTTACCAGCGCAATATAGAAACACCGTTTTTTGAGCACCACCTTAAAGGCGCTGCAATAGAAACCTTGCCAGAGGCTTACATGTTTGACACTGGTGCAAAAAAATGGGAAACTTTTAAGCAGTGGCCGCCAGTTCAAGAAGAAATAACACTCGGATTCGGTAAAAACGAGAAACTTCTTGTTAATAAAAGCGGCGACCCCACTAGGTCATTTACCTATACAAGTGACCCAGCAAAACCG
>Ga0222708_1000132_pt1 | contig 21484 bp, 20 predicted proteins | sample AntAcemetage1576_FD_179806 | JGI IMG/M metagenome (GOLD analysis project Ga0222708, IMG submission 179806) | Saline water microbial communities from Ace Lake, Antarctica - #1576 | ecosystem: Environmental > Aquatic > Non-marine Saline and Alkaline > Saline | place: Antarctica: Ace Lake... | reverse complement strand
GATCTTGATAAATCAATACGGAAGAACCATAGTTGGCTTAGTCCTAAGAAAGAGGATCGAGGACCATCTCCGGATGAAGTTGTAGCAAGCAACCGGATCAATGTAGATGAAAACTCTGTAAAAGGTGTTCTAGCTCCTAAGTCTCAGGTAGATGGTGGCTCAAAAAGGGTTACACTGCCATCTGGGGCGGAATTATTGAAGAGGTCTGGAAATAGTTTGGCAGTTCAGGATCATGATGATGAAGAGACTGCGCTTGGAAGTGAATGAAGATGAAAAAGGTAGAGATTTCCGAAGCTGATAAAACTAAAGCATTAAATAAAGTAGTAAATCTCTGTCACGCAAACCTGTTCACTAGAGATGGTGAACAGGTTTTGCATTATCTAACAGAAGTAAGGGGGCTTTCAGAGCAAACCATTAGGAAGTTTAAATTAGGTCTTTTCCCAGAATACCCTGAAGTTGCTGCAAATGCAGCAGGTGTTAGAAATGCACTTAAATGCGGAATTGCTTCCATTAAAGATGATGGGAAAATAGTATCCAAGTTTTCAACACACAAGATCATAATTCCTATACTTAATTCAGACGGTGGAGTTACTGCTATAATGGGTAGAAGCATGCTTACTTCCGATGAATTAGAGGAATTAGGTCTTCCGAAGTATACGAATTCTCATTACAAGAAAACCAAGAATCTATTTGGATTGCATTACGCTAAAGATTACATTAGGGAATCGAACAAGATATTCATAGTGGAAGGTAATCTTGATGTTATAGTTGCTTGGCAAAATGGCATGAAAAATGTTGTAGCCTCTTGTAGTGCGAATTTTTCAAAGTACCAATTGATTTTGGCTGCCCGTTACGCTAGGCATATTTGTTTAATGTTTGATTCTGATGAGGCAGGCAGGCTTGGTACCACGCGAGCATTTAAAAGATATAAGGACATTAGTGCTGCAAAATTATACGGAGCAAGTCTGCCTATAGGTCCTAAGGATATTGATGAATATTTTACACTAGGATATTCTAAAAATTCAAAGTTAATTTACAGTCGAAGTGAAGATGTTTTAGCTGCAATTTAGTAGAAGATCGTAAGTATTAAGTTGACCCCTATAGACAAAGACAAACTGGCACTTATTTGCTTTTGTTTTTGTTTATAGGGGTTTTTATGTTGTAACTGTTGTTTCAGAAGGATCGGGTGTCAAGTTAACTTCAAATTTTATTAAAGTTAGGGAAAAATGAGCAAAGAATATATGACCCTGGCATCAGAGGCGGGTATAGAAGAGTTAAGGTTGCGTGCACTAGGGGTATCAGAAGAGGATGAATTATTTTCTTTGAACGAGCGAAATAGACTTTGGGCAGAGAATTATAGGAATAGAGTTGAAACGGCAAGACATCTAAGTTTTAAAAATATAGGATCTCGTATCCCCTTAGAAAATCCCTCAAAGTTAAATTCAGATGATTCATTAGAATTTTTGATACCTGATATTCGTTCGTCAGAGTCGTACACAAATATGATGTGGAAAGATATTTCCGACAAGTTTGGTGATCTTGATACCTTCATTGGAAGTCCACATACACAGATAAGTAACTTGCATAATGAACTTCAGAAGTACATGGCTAAGTTTTTACCTAGAGTGAAAATATAATATTAAGATTGGAGAATAAAATTTATGGCCAGATCCGATGAAATTCAATATCGCTATCGTGAAATACTAGTTGATCCTGATATACTTTCTACATTTCACCACACTTCGGACTCAGCTCCGATTGATTACTCTAAGCGAGATGAACTTTTAGATCTAACTAAAGAGTTGATTGATGCTGTGAATTATCTGATTCTAAATCGCCTTACATCAAGGCAGAGCGAAGTTGTTCAAAAGATCTATTATGAGCAAAGAACTCAAATGGAAGTGGCTGATTCACTAGGACTTTGTCAAACTACTATTCATAAAATACTTAAAGGTAATATAGATTATCTTAATGGCGGAAAAAGATATGGCGGCGCAATTAAGAAATTAAAAAAGCTTTGTGCTACAGATCCATCAATACTAAAGATAACAAGTAGAATGGCTGAACTGCGAGAAGACCTCGCAGATTAAAATGAAACACTGGTGCTTTGTGATAATCAATGTTTCATTTTAATACGTACTATCAATAAAATCTACATAAAATGTAGATTTGTTGCACCTGCGGAGGGAAAAAGATGGCTAATAACGAATTCGATTGGGAATCTTTAGAAGATGTGGTCAGCACAAAAAAGACCAAATATAAATTCAGTGAGTATGGAAAATACTTTAACAAAGTCGCCTCCGACAGGTATATTCCCAAAATGGGCTCTAAGCAACTTTGGGAACTGAGAGATGATAGTGATGGTAAGCAATATCTCTTTGCGCTTTATAATGAAGCGGAAGATGTGGTCACAGGAGCAGACAATTTGGCTGAATTCAAAGCAATCGCAGATAGTGGCGGAGAAAGCGTAACTTTAGCATATTTGAATACGCCAATTTTTCGGTTTGCGAAAGCAACTTATCAATTTCCGGACGGCGCCGAAAAATTTGCAAATTATATCGAAGATAAAGCAAAGGATCAAGATTGGCTTAAGACGTTCATGTCTAAAGCTATGACCAAGGAGCGTCAGGCTTCCGTTGAAAAGCTAATGCAGGGAGTCTAATAAGATGTCAAATGCGGAACTCATAAAACAAATTAAAAATCTTGGTCAAAGTTCTGAGAGTGCTCTGAATGGGAAGGAACTTTGGATCAGTGGAGTTGTTGGTCGTTTCAAAGAAGCTTCTGAAAGACACCCGCACGATCCATTGATTCGCAGACTTGAATCAGTATTAGAGGGAAAGTTAAAGCGTGAGGGAAACCTTAGCACGATTTCTCAAAGAGAAATGCAAAATCTTTATAATGAAATGTCTGGTAGTGGAAATCTTGAGCTTTTCAGAGAAGAGTTGGGAGATCTACTTATAGAGTCAGGTCCTTCTTCAGTGGCAAGCCACAATCCTGATTTTATCAAGGGCTTGCGTGCAGATGGAGAGGAGCTTAATGTTGCAAATCAACATGATGTTTCTGCATTGTCAGCATTGTGGTCAGGAGATCCTAGTGATCGAGTCCTGAAGAGCGCCTTTGTAGAGAGTGGCCGCAGAGGTGTCGAAATCGAACTGGAGAGTCTCGGTTTTGCGAATCCTACAGTGGCAGTTGCAGCCAAGGATTTGAACTTCGTAGTTTACTCCGCTGAGATCGATAATCGAAAGGGGCGAATACCTTTTTTAATTCCTGCGGAGATAAAGCTCGGCAGCGTACTTATGCCAAGTGTATTTGTTGCTGGAGATTCCTTTGAGGATTTAAATGCTGATAATATCAAAGCGTATACTGATGATCATACTTCTCTTGGTTCTGCGAGTCCTAAGGGCGTTCTAGATACACTTCGCAGATTGACTGCGACAGTTAACGGAACTAAGAATGTTAAAGAAGCGAGTATGGACAATAGTTTTGATGACATTCTACCTCATGGTGATGCTATCTTCTCAAGCACTTTAGGTCATACTGATTCTAGCCTAAACTCAATTAATGAAATTGATGATAAGGTTGCTCAGGTGGAGATGCCTAAAGCGCTGGTTGGAATTTCAGACGCTCTTGTTCGTGAAACCTTGGCCGAAGCTGGATTGTCATACTCTAGAGAGTTGGTACTTGCAGCTAAACAGGTTGTTTCAAATGAACTTAAAGTTGCAGGCATTGCACATGATAAACTTTCTATCGAATCTGAGTTCTCTAATGGTATCACGATTGCTACCAATATCAGTGGAAAGGGCGGAAAGCGCAGAATTGAAGTTCCGGTTGAAATTGTGAACGAAAAGGTTTTGATGCCTAGTGGTTTCACTTCAGGCGCAATGGCAGGCAAGTTTAATGAAGAGGGCTTGAAGTCCTTTGCTAACACTGCTGATGGGGCTGAGTTTGATCCTTTCCTTAATGACAAGTACGATATGAACTTCAACGAATTGCACAGATACGCAATGAAGAAAGCTGCATATGGAAACTTTGCAGAAGCCACAGAGGTTCTCTCCATCATTAGTGATAAGTTTGGTCATGAATACCACAAGATGGCTCACGATGATTTGATGAGCTTGATGCGAGTTGGTTATCAGAAGGATGTAAAGCCGCTTAGTGCAATGGAAGCTTTTGCCAAACAGGCATCGGATGCTGCACAGGAAAGGGCTTCAAGAATTAACATGACAAATAACGCCATGTTGTTTTACCCAGGGGAGTAGATACTAATGAGTTTTGATAAACTAGTTAAATATGCTCAATATATGGACAGCACAGGGTATCCAATTGTCGCAAATGCCTTTGATATGGCATGTGCGAGCAGTGGGGGAAATTACTCAGTAGCTTTGCGAAACTTGACAGCATATTCAACGCTCTTGGATAATGATGGTTTCACAGTTCAGTCTGACTTCATTGATACGTTTGTAAATCTAAGTGCAATGAGGAAAAATGCGGAACTTCCAAGTGCTGCTGAAAAATATGATGCAAAGGGAAATAATGCTTCGGGGTTTTTCACAGCCCTTGTTGAGGAAGATAAAGGGGATCCTGCTCATAATATTGAAACGTGGGAAGGTGGTAAGCACTCTTTGCTTACACGATACAGTCCAGATTATCCTGGAGTGATGATGTTGAGAATTAGTGACGGTATTTACCAGGACATGTTATCTAGAAAGATATATGACTTCCAAAAGGGCTTTATAAGCGATACTGGTGAGAGACATTATGGTGGAAGTGTATCATCACAAACGCCGAGTAGTCAGAATTACTTAAATTCCCCGCAAATTATGGATTCTCAACACCTTAAGGTACGGCGCCAGTAATATTAAAATATAAATCTAAGGGCCTAGGCCAACCTAGGCCAAAAAGGGCTCTGCTTACAGAGCCTTTTTTTTATACAATGTGAGGTAAGATATGAAAGTTATGCAAGTTACAAATGAGGTTCTCTAATGGCTCCTCAATCGAAAATAATGTCTCATCCGGACAAAGAGGAGATCATCAAGTGGTTGACAGATGGGACTTCTGTTCGAGATATCGAGTCGAGATTGGCTCAAAGATACCCTAAAAGAAATCAAGCTCATCTTAGAGCTAGTTTTTCCACCATTCAGTCGTTCAAGAAAACCTATTTAAACCTCAATCAGGATTTAATTGAAAAGGTTCGTGAAAGCAAAAGGCTATCAGAAAAGATAATAAATCAGGAAGAGATTAAAGCTGGTGTTGAAGCTACAGCTTCGTACAAAGATGCTATTAAGAATTTAGCAGAAGCGGAAATGGATACCAGGCAAGAGATATTAAAAGTATGGACCATTATAGAGAACAGATTATCAGTATTGTTTGACAAAGCTTCTGAAAATAACTATATAGATAATAAAATTGAAACCCTTATGCAGGGGTATTTAAACCAGTTTATGAATGTAATTAGTCAGCAAAAGAAATATGAAGAAGGATTCAGAGAACAAGTAGATGTAAACATAAATGTAAATGTAATGACAGACCAGGTTCGTATGATGCAAGATGCATTAAGGGAAACTCTAGAGGATGTAGATCCTGAACTTACAGTGTTATTTATGGGCAAGTTGAATGAAAAAATGAAAACTGCATCACTTGGGATTACACCTGAAGCGGCTAAACATTCTCTAATAATTGACAACAGGCTTAAAACAAGTGAAATTGATGCAGAGTTTATATAATGAATAAAATACCTAATGAGATAAATGAATACATGACTAGTGTTCTTATGCGTTCTAAGGACGCCATGAACCTAGTATTATGGACTGAGGCAGTTGATGATGCAAAACTCGCAACTGCATTAGGAGTAAACACTGATAGTGAGTATAGAGATTTCCATTATATTGACCATTTTGTCGAAGATTTGGTAGAAGACGTATTAGGAATAAATATAACTGAATCTCAAGAAGATGATTTAAAATCATTTATGTTCTCAGTGCGGAATGAATTGGATTTTACCAATTTGAGTAGCTTTAGGCCTGCGTTGCTAAAATGGGTTGATGGAAAAGGTATTGCTAAAAAGGAAGCTTACCCAAACATTCTTAGAAATGTGTCAAAACTTCCTACCAATAATGATACAAAGTGGGCAAAGATGGCACTTAAAGTTAGAACTTTATACTTGAAGAATGGAAATGAGTCAGACGCATTACTTAAAGTATCTAATGAGCTTGAGCCTCCTGAGAATTTAGAGTTTGCAAGTTGGTATAAGTTTAAATTTGGAAGTGATAAATCATTATATAATTTAAATGACAAGATTAGGCGAAGTGGAGAACATAAAATGAAAACGTCAGCTCAGAGCACAAAGTTTGCATTAATGTATGATAGTGATAGCCGATATTACTTGCCTAAGATGAATCCTGTTGCTGAAGTTAGCGAAGAAGTGGTTGAGCCACTGGATCCATACGAGGTTATAAAGAACGAGGAAGATCGAGAAAAGCTTTATTATGCCAGATCTAAACTTGTTGGGCGTACATTCGCCATTGATAAGCTTATGGAAAAGTATAGGGATGTGATTGACGATGCTCAGTTGCATGAAATTGAAGATGCTTTGAACAATTTGCGCAAAAAAGTAAGAAGTCTTAAATTTGCCAGCACGATGAGTGATGCAGTTATCAAGACTGCAAACCAACTTGGTGCAAAAGGGTTTGAGTCAGGAAAGAAAGCGCTTCTCAGTGCAGCTGAGGAGCTACAGGGGTTTAAAAAAGTGGCTGTTCCAAGCACCGCTGGACTTCCAAGCTTGATCCTAGAACTTGAAAGAATTGATCAGAGTTTGAAGCGAAGAGATCTTGCTAGAGATATTGCTAAGGTTGACTTTAAACTTCACGATATGGATTTGTCCGGACTATTTCCTGAGATCAGTGATGCTCAAAGTAGATTGATCGATGCATATACATATGCTAGTAACAAAATTAAAGAAATCATTCCAAAGATGAGATCGACTCAGCCGGGAGCTGGTGGCAAGTCTGAGATAATACCAGTGGACGAAATGCTTCCAGTTGAAGAATCGGATAGCGCAGTTCCTGATGTCCCTTCTGTTAACAAACAGGTTCCTATAGGACCTGCATCAACGAATCCTTCGCCAGTTCCAAACTCGCCAGCAATGACTCTACCAGCTCCAGCACAGCCTCCTGTGCTAAGATAAGGATTAAATCATGAGTATCAGTCGCTCACTATTGCGTTTGCAAGAGCTTGCAAAAGAGAATGGACTAAGCCAACCTTATATAGTTGGAGGAGTTCCTAGAAATGCCGTAATAGGTGGGCCACATGAACTCACAGATATTGACATTACAACTGGTGATTCAGATGTTTTAAAACTTGCCAACTTATTTGGAGGAGAGCTTGGAAAAGCTCCTCTAAGGGCAACGGACAATCATTTAGTTGTTCATGACAACGAAGTTAAATATGATTTTTCAACTAACTTCAAATACCCCAATATAGATGAGCTGTTATTAGAACTAGGGAAACCTCATCCCACTGATATGGAGAGAGAGTCTTATAGTCGAGATTTCACAGTCAATACGTTAATGTTTAGCACAGATTATAAGGAAGAGTTGGATCCTACAGGCAGAGCACGAAAGGATATTGAATCTAGTATTTTAGATTGCCCTGTTAGCTGTGATGTTTCTTTCAGATATGATCCGAAAAGAATCCTTAGAGCTTACTACTTTAAAGCCAAGTATGGTTTTGATTTTTCAGAATCTGTGCGTAGAGCCATTAAAAAGAACATGACATTGTTATCTCTTGTGAAGCAAAGATATGCATCAGAAATGGTAAATAAGATTCTGAGAGAAGATGAGGAAATGCTATCTATTCTTATAGATGATGGTGCCTTAGAGTATCTGCCAATGACTAAGTTGTTGAGCAAGAAATTGATTGATGGCAAGCGTTTATTGGAGGTAATGTGAACATTAAAAGACAATATAGATTGTATAGGTATGCTAGGAAGCACTCACTGCCTACTTTTTTTAAACGTAACAATGACTATGGTGATGGAATTCAAAATAGGCTCGATAAGTTAAATAAAAAGAAAGATATTGAAGATACAGAATTAGGATGTTCCGATGATTAATTTACCAGTTTTACAAACTACCGCTGTGATTAGAAAGCCAGGGGTTCGTGACTGTGTGTTTGGACTTCCTATATCTATAGCTTGTCGAAATGCAGGAAACTCTGTAGACCATATGACTGCACTTGAAGATGTAGACAAGCCTAAACGTGCTCATCAATCTAAATCGAACAGAAGGGTTTATGTCTTTCATCAGGAAGGCACTAGATGCAAGTATGCAGATAAAATAGTGGAAGATAAAGATATAGTACATTGTGATTATGGTGATGGAGGGGAGGGAATGAGCGACTTCCCTATAAGGCCAAATCCATATTACCCTAGAGTCTTCCATGGCATTGGTCAGTATGGCTTATACTCATATCCCATGGGCGGTTATGTTGATAATTATGGTGCTGTTCAGGCGTTTGGTGGAATTTATTCAGAATATTCTTCAACAGGAAAAGTAATTATAAATAATAGTAAAACTCCTATTAATTTCAAAAATGATAAACTGGCAGCGGACCTGTCAATAAATGAGGATAGTGTACAGTAAGCTGTCGGAGGGTTAACAAATGTCGAAAATTAAAAGTGAAACAATCAAAGTGGATGCGAATTTAGACGATTCTACTGATTTCAGTGAATTACTTCAATTGTTAGAGAAATCTGACGAAGAGTTTGAAACTGGCAATGATGCCGCAAGTGATGGTGAAGTAGATGTGCAAATGAATTGGAGCATGGATCTGGATCTTGAAGATGAAGATGCTTGTGGCGACACACCGTTCCCCGCTATGAAGTCAGTGGTCTTAGAGCAAGAACAAGAAGATGATGCATTTGATCAAACTGCAGAAATTGCTTTGGATGACTTCGACGTAGAGATGATTGAAGAAGAAAAGCCCTTTGAGCTTACACTTCCTGAGGGAATGTTGCCAGGTGCCTTGGAAATGGTGCTAGTTACTCCAGAAGAGGAAGAAGTGCGGCCACTCACTTGGAGTGAAGATGGCGCCCATAATGATTTCTTAAACTATATGGGCCTGCGTCTGCGAAGTATTCCCACTCACTCTGGTCAAACTACAGTTGGATGTGAAAAGGCTGTAAGTTACCTGAAAAAGCTTGACAAAGAAATCAGTAAGGCGATTCAAAGTGATGATGATAATGTTATCGATGAATCTGAGGCTGAAAAACTTAGAGATATAATCTTGGATTACATTGATAAGCTGGAAGAAGCATACGGTGAACTTTCCAGCAAGAAGCGCAGAAAGAAGCGTGCGAATTGGAGCTTGGGTAAAACCGTGGTTGCCAGAATAGGCGACACCGAAATCCAATATTACGCATCCGTGGTTGCAGATAACAACGAAGAGAAGCTTTTAAAAGTCGACGTTGTTGAACCAAGTGATTCTCAGGTAAGTGCTTTTATGAAACCAGATAATGATGGACTTACCAAGGAAGCAGGGCAACTTGTAACCTACGTAGATCCTTTCATAGATAGTATTACTCGATTAATTATACGCTCTCACATCACTCATGGTAAAGACATTCGTGAGGTTTATGCTCAGCTTGACGCTCAGTATGAATTCACTAGTCGTGAGGAGCTTAGCATTCATGAAGTGCTCAAGCAAAAGGGAATTGGGGGCACTGGTCTACATGTAGATTTGGGAAGATTGCAAGAGCCTGGAGCTAATCAGTTTGACGGAAAGGGCATTGAATTTGGGACTACATACTATGCGTAATGGAATAATACCAGTAAGTAATGCTCATTCATACAATAGTGTGAATGAAGAATTGCAATCACTTCTCTCTACTCCTGCTCTTAATAAAGCTAAGGGCCAAGGTATCGTAAGAAGTTTAAGAAATGAAGTTCAAGCAGATTGGGTATCTGATTTCATGGATAAGATGCATAGTTCGACTGAAAAAACAGTTGATGCCTCTTCACATTGTCCTGTAAATGAAAAAACAGGTAAGGTGCACACTGTAGAGAGTATGGTTTCCGAGTTGAGAGAAAGGGTTAACCTTGATTTCATTGATAAGGAAGCTGAGGATGCCAAACCATCTGAGCTTAAAGATCCTGTATTTCCACTTAGTTATACGATGGTGAGCGCAGCTTTTAAAAAAAAAGCTGATGCCGTAAAGTCTGAAATATCTCAATTTATCAATGATCTCTATGCATCTCATAGAGGCGGCGTTGATAAGATGGCTGTCATATGGTCACTGAGAGAGAAATATGGCATTGATACTCTGAGAGATTTGAAGGAATTTATTGATTCCGAAATTGAATCTGCAAGGGTTCGAAATCCTAATGTCGATGTCAGCTCTATGTTACCAAGGCCTTACATGGGCACTCCAACTAAGTCGAACCCACAGGCAGATGCAGAGCAACCATTATTTGAAAATATAAAAAATGTGTAAGAGGAAGTGCAAATATGTCAGTAAATTCATTAAAGGAACGGGCCACTGTAGATTTAATCAGCAATCTCCAAAAGCAGCTTGCGAATCTTGATCCTGTAGCCTTTGCAGAAAATTATCTGACAATTGATGGGAATTCCTTCAACATGTCGAATGGTACAGGCTACAAGTATTTAGCAGAGGCTATGAGACATGTTGCAGCTCAAGCTGAAAATAAGCGGGCGAAACCAACTGTAATTTTAAAAGGACGTCAGGTAGGTGCCACTATTATGGCAGCTATCCTGTCTTTGTATTTTACATCTTCTGGTTTGTATGGAACCGGTATGGGTGGAAGGCCTCCAATGCGAATTCTTCACCTATTTCCTACAATTCCCATCATGAGTAAATATACGAAGGATAAATTAGAGCCGATGATGCGTCACTCTACTGACAATCATGTTGACAAAATGTCACTGAAGTCGGCGGGAGTCAGTCATGCGGCTGATGATACCCTTACTGAAAAAACCTTCCGTGGCGATAACAAGATCCGAATTGATGCGATTGGAAAAGATGCAGATAGAATAAGAGGTTTGACTCAAGACGCCATACTTTTTGACGAATGTCTTCCATATGAACAGTGTATCGAGACAGAAGATGGAAAAATGATGATAGGAGTTATGTGTAAAAAATGGAAGAGGGGGGAGGCTCTACCACTGGTGAAGACATTTAACGAGAGTACTGAAAAATTTGAATACAAGCGTATTACAAATGCATGGAATCGTGGTAAGAGACAACTGTCTCAAATAACTTGCGGAAACCGAGAAGTAAGATGTACTGACAATCACCTCTTTTTAACTGATAATGGTTGGAAGCCTGCTGGCGAATTAGCCGAAGGTGATTTGTTGAAGGTGTCTCCCGGAACTGCTCAGTATCTAAGGGCATTAAATGAAGATCAATATCAGCTGATGCTCGGTTCTTTTCTCGGTGATGGTGAGCTGTCTTCACACAAGAGGGGCAGATATAGAGTTAGCGTAACTCACGGAATAGATCAGGACGAATATTGCACATGGAAAGCTAGTATGTTCAATGTAGATACCAAGATTATTAAGAAAAACGGTTACTCTCAAAAACCGGCTATTACATTTTGCACCAAATCTTTCGGAATCAACAGGGAGTTTCCAAAAAACAAAAGCTACTGTCCTCAGTGGGTGTTGGATGAGTTGGATGCCAGAGGTTTGGCTATATGGTTTATGGACGATGGAAGCGTACAGTCTAAAAACCACCAAGGGGCGCGCATCTCTACGTGTTCATTTGACGAAGATAGTCAAAAGAGAATTGTAGAGAAATTACAGTCATTTGGAATAGATTGTAAGTACAAGTTATACAGTGGTTATTATTACATTATGATCAGTAAGCGTGGATACGTTAAACTAAGTGAGACCATAAGTCCATATGTTCATGATCAGCTTAGATATAAAATAGATCCATCTATAATCTCGAATTCTTATGAATGGGATAGCTCCGAGTTTGATTATGCCTTTACGTGCGTAGATCGCGTAAGACATAATGTTAAAGAAGCAGTGGTCTACGACATTGAGGTCGAAGATAATCATAACTTCATAGCCACATCTGGTCTTGGAAGTTCAAATTTAGGAGGGATAACACTCCACAATTGCCAGGATATGCAAGAGTCTGCAGTAGAAAACGCTTTGAGAATTCTCACTGCAGCTCAGTATGGCAAGCCCACTCAGGGTGTTCAAATGTTTTTTGGAACACCTAAGGAGTCTGGTTCAAAATTTTGGAAAATATGGCAAGACTCAGATCAAAGGTTCTTTCAGCCAAAATGTTCGGGTTGCAAGGAGCATTTCTTCATATATGAGTATGGTAAGGATACCTGGAAAGATGTTTGGGTTGAAGGGTTTACACTTAAGTGTCCGCATTGTGGAACTCACCAGGACAAAAGACTTGCTATTGACGCTGGTAAATGGACTGCTACAAGAAACTCTGAAACTGCCAGATATACTGGTTTTCATATCAATATTATACTAGATCCTCGCTTTACAAAAGAGATGGTGGAAGATTACGATCCAAATGTTAATCCTAACCGTTCAGAAAGAGCCTGGAGAAATGAAACACTTGGAGAATTCTTTAGTTCCGGAGGTCTTCCTCTGACTATGGAAGATATAGTTCATAATGCTTTAGATTTATCCAGAGGTGTTTCAAGAGGTACTAAAGATGAATCAAATAAAGTCTATACACTTGGTATAGATTGGGGTGATAAATCATTAGGTTCAGATGAGGACAATGCCAGAGGGCAGTCTTATACTGCTATGTGTGTATTGTCATGCGATCATAAGGGTGTATTTACAGTAGAGAATGCATTTAGACTTAGAAAAAACAACCCAGCTCATAGAATCCGGGTTGTTGAAGAATTGTATGAAAGATATAAGATAAAAAATGGGGCCGCTGACTATTATCACGGTAGAGATATTGTTGAACATTTTCAGGTTGACATGAATTGGAAAAGTAAACTGTTAGCCTGTCATAACAGTGGGACCCTAGGTAAGATGCTTAGCTTTGATCCGAAGCAAACAAAAGTAGTTCTAAATAAAGATTTAATGGTTGAGGAAATATTTAATTTAGTTAGGTCCGGCAAGCTAAAGTTTCCTGTAAAGGGAACTAGTTGGGATCACTTATTATGGTTGATGCAACATTGTACTTCGATGGAAAGTAAAATGATAATGCGTTCAGATAATTATGTGAAAAGATATGTAAAAGGATCTGGACCCAATGATGGACTTATGTCTATTTTGTATGCCCTTGTTGCTTATAAATTTATTGCAACTGGTGGATTCACTACTAGAAATGCTCTTATACCAAAGAGTACTTTTCCGATGCCCTTGTTAGCACACGCTCCGGGAATAAAAGGATAAAATGGAAGCATATAGTAAATGGGAAAGCGCTGATGTTGACTCTCTTCATAACCCTTTAGACAAGATGTATTACAATCGGTCTAGAAATAAAACTGGGCTGCCAGAAGCGTATCAGGCTGGTGTTTCACACAGTACTGCTGCCATTGGTGATAGGATGTTGCATCAAGAAGGCTTAACTAAAAACTCTTTGAGTCAAGTTAGCAGTGAAAGAGCAGAATATGTTCAAAGTGTGTTGGATCGTAGGGATTCAAGCAATGGTCGTTTTAAGGCAACAGGTCCAGTAATTGTGAGAGAAGACACTCGTTTAAAGAGGGCTTCAAAGGGACCTAACCTTATAAAAAATGCAATAAGTGGAACTCAGGGACTTAGTCACAGTGGCAATACTGTACACATAGCACCTGAGCTGTATAGTCCGTTCTATCTTACTCAGAACATGCAACTTCCAAGAGATATTTTAACCGCAAATTCCTGGAATAGAGCTTATTACGAAACCAACCCAATGGTGCGTAATGCTATAAATCTTCATGCTACGTATCCGATTAGCAAAATGAGCATAAAGTGCGAAGATAAAAAGGTTGAGCAATTCTTTCAAGATATGATAGAGCGAGTTGGACTGGAAACTGTAGTTCAACACGCTGCGTTAGAATTTTGGAAATTGGGTGAGGCCGTAAGTGCCCGAAGTTACACGACTTTATCTGACGGAAGTGTCAAGATGATATGCGATGTTGAAATTGGAGACACAGTGTTAACCCACACTGGATCTAAGAAAAAAGTAATTGACAGATTTGTGAAGCCGACTAAAGACATTAAAGCAAATGGCGGCAAGATTTACAAGGTAACTATCAATGGCTTGGCAGACCCTCTGATAATCAGTGGCAACCATCCAATCCTATCTTCCAACCGCAAGAATTTCATATGCGAAACCCCATCATGTCGAGCGAAGGGCATGAGAATATTACCTGGAAAGACAAAATGTAGTAATTGTGGGAAGGTAGGTTTTCAAAATAACTATACGCCTGATTTCGAATTGACTGAAAATATGAGCAAAGGTGATATGGTATACGCACCATTCAATAGGGATGAGGAGATTGATGATGACAGATTCACAGATGAATTTAGTTATCTGATGGGGCAGTGGCTAGCTGAAGGTTGTTCCTTGGCTAGTTTTTTCTACGAACATTGTGGAGAATATAGTAAAGAAAAAACTCTTAGTGAAACTGTGATGAATCTCCCTCCTGCCAAGCAACTCCAATTACTTGCAGGGTTTGTAGACGGAGATGGTTGCGTAGATCAACAAAACGGACATGTTATAATAAGTACGTCCTCACAAAGTCTAGCTAATCAGTTTATGATGATGTTGCGACGTGCGGGTGCTAGGCCGTCCATTTCAAAGGTAAAGAGCAAAGTCGGCAGTGTTCCAACTGGAAATTACGAAAATCGCATCAGATTGGTGGCGAACGAAGCTTACGAACTATTCAAAGGAAAGCTTAAATCTGACAAGGGTGATAAACTTTCCAAATCGAAATGGTGCTCTCCGATAACTGCCATACAGGATTCTTGGCAGGTGACTAATATTACCAAAATAGAGGAAATTACAGATACTTTTAAAGATGAGTACATGTACGATTTAGAGGTCGAAGATGATCACTCCTACGTGGCTAACGGAATAGCGGTTCATAATTGTTTCGTTTATTCTGATTTTGACGAGTCAATTGGATCTTGGGATAAAATTTATCTTCACAATCCCGACTTCATATCTGTTAAAGCCTCGCCTATCCCTGGAGTTGTGACAATATCGTTGAGACCAGATCCTGAATTAACAAGGATTATAACGAGCAATGAGCCATCTCACGTTAGAATTAGAGAGTCACTAGATCCTAGAATAGTTTCACATGTGCTTAATAACGAACACATTCCGTTGGATAGTTTCAACATCAGTCATTTGAAAAACCTTAGCTCTCCATATGATGTTAGAGGAACCTCTTTAATAGTGTCAGTTTGGAAAGATCTTATGCTTTATGATAAATTACGTGAAAGTAAATTTGTTCAAGCGGATGGTATGATTAATCCACTCACATTAGTGAAGGTTGGTTCTAGTAACCCGGATGGTCACTATCCTACTGGAGATGAGCTTGATGCATATAGAAATATTTTAGAACAAGCTCAGTATGATAAGGACTTCAAGCTGGTTACTCATGATGCAGTGAGTATTGAGAGAATTGGCTACAATGGTACTGTAATGGATACAGCTGCTGACTTCCAAATGATTATTGACAACATCCTTATGGGACTCATGGTACCTAAAGCTGTTATCACGCAGGAGGGAGCTACCTATGCGTCCGCATCAGTGGCTCTAGACGTTATGCGCCAACGTTATAATAATTTCAGAACGTTGATGTCAAATTGGTTGGAACAGAAGATCTTTGCTCCAATTAGTGAAGTACAAGGTTTCTATAAGCCAGAAGGTGGGATTAAAAGACTCATAGTTCCACAGGTAGAGTGGAATCATATGACACTCTATGATCTTGACAATTATCTTAACCATATCCTTGGATTAATTGATAAGAAGAAAGTCTCTACTGAAACTGTTTATCGCAGCCTTGGGCTGAATAAAGAAAATGAAATGGCCAATGTAAGAAGTGAACAGATACAGGATGCTATTCTGAAGAAGGAAGAAGAACAGCTCGGCAAACTGACGTTAACGGAACTGCGTGCGCTAGATCCTAAAAAACCAGTGCCTGAGAAGCCTGGTGATGCCCTTCCTGGTACTCCGGGTGGCCCAGGAGGGGGTGGAGGTCTTGGCGATCTCGGTGGAATGGATGGCCTTCTAGGTGGTGGTGCCATGCCTCCTCCGGACTTTGGAGGGGACATGGGCATGTCTGATGGGCCTAGTTTAGGCCCAGGTGGTCCAGGTGGTGACCTTTCAGAAGGACCTCCTGGAGGACTGATCTAAGCTATGACTAAATTCGAAAAAATGGTTGTTGAAACTGATGTTGAAGATAACATTGCTGTGAAAAAAATACTCAGGGTTATACATCATGACCTTGAGTATTTCAAATTACACAATATGTATGGAGATATCGACTCAGTTCATCATATACTTGGTCGCTTTATATCTACTAATAGATATGGAAAAAGCCAGAATCTCAAGAACTTTTGTAAAGAATTAATTAGAGCTATCAACCTCTAATAAGTACACGGAGCTACCATGAACCCATTAACGAGGTGGAAGTTAAAAACTTATGCAAAATTGTATGAAGTTTCCCCAGATGTGTTAAAGCATTTGGAAAATCTTGTTGATGGCATTCTTGTATCCTCAATACCTCCCACTCCAGTGTTGATACGGCCGGAGGTAAATACAACCAAGCCTGAAGTTGAAAATGTAGAACGTTCAGAAGTTGCGAATAAAATAGATCCAGGCCCTCCAGTTATTGTGACGAGTCCATTTGGTGAACGAGTGCATCCGATATCAGGTAAACAGAAGCATCATGGTGGTGTAGATCTTGCAATGAAAAGAGGAGATAAAGTTTACGCTATAGGTTCTGGCATTGTAAGATCTTCTTTTTTCAGCTCTTCTTTTGGAAATTATGTGTCAATTACTCATGATAATTTAGAAGTGGCCTATGCCCATCTTGATAAGAGATTGGTCAAGAAAGGTCAAAGAGTTAATGCTGGAGACGTAGTAGGCCTTGTTGGTAAAACTGGTAGCGCAACAGGTAATCACCTTCACCTTATTGTGAGGGATTTGAGTAATGGCAAAAGGCTTTCCCCGCGTGAACCTACTTCGTTTGAAATGAGCAAGGCAATAGGGGGTCGTGAGTTAAACTGGGGCCGTCATAAGAAGCACGCTCATTTGGAAATCATTGTTGTGACAGGCGCCTTTCCCCTTACCAAAGTTGCAGTTCAAATATCAATCGAGCCTTACTATAGTGTGATAAGGGATGCTATAACTGAAATAGAGTCCAAGCAGCCAGGTTATTTCCAAAATGTTAATAAAATTGTGGTCGAACCTGGATCACCTAACCATTTTGGCAAGGTTCAGAGTGATTCTCTTGATACCATCTTCATAAGCTTAGATAAGATTAAATCTGCAGTGCAAAATACTGAAGATGAAGATCAGGTGAGAGCCGTCGTTATAGAGACTCTGACTCATGAGATGGGTCATCTTAATTCAAATTTCGAAGGTGGCGAAGCCCCTGCTGAGGCTGAAAGCACTAGAATGCAATCATTCTTTCAATAATATTGGACATTGATATGAATAAACGTGCAAATTCACAAAACTTCTTCCTGTACCATCTATATGATGAGGTTCAACAGAAGTATTCTCTTTCCGATTCAGATATGGATAAGTTGGTAGCGTTTATTAAAAAGTTTCACGGAGATAATGCTGGCAAGGCATTGTCTCAAATCCGAAAGAAAAAAAACAGACACTCTTTGGAACAAATCTTACAAGAAGTTGCTCATAAGGAGCTACAGATGGATTCGGCAAAAGAAGTTAAGTTTGAAGTATTGCCTCCATCTGACGGTCTGTCTTTCCCTGTTGGAATTCCTCTTTTTAGAGATATGATAGTAGATCCTCTTTATAATGGCGATTGCAAATCGCAAGGTCAAGGATAAAATTATGAGAATAAATGCAGAGCCTCAGTTCTCAGTACCTGTCAGCAATGGTGAAAGAAAGTTAGCGACAAAGTTGAGAGATAGTTTCGAGAAGCTATTAGCGGAACTTGATAGTTTTCATAGATTTCTAGATATATTCTTCAATCATGTGGAAGACATGGATAGCAACACTGAATTAAAGTCCTTAGGTCCACTTGTCATCAGATATAGCCATAAGCTTAAAGCAAAATTCAATGAATTTATGAATGAGTTAGAAAAAGCTCTCATCAATTATCAGACTGGTTTTGTGGACACCAAGTTAGATAATATCAAAGACCTTATAATAGAAAACATAAAGAATATGAGAATCTCTCTAATTGAGCTGCTCAAACTGTTTAGGAAACTAGATGAACCTGAATTTATTCGTGAGTCAAGGAATTCTTACGAATCCTTATTGGTATCTATATCTCAAATGAATACGATTGTTAAAGAGGAGCTTTTCAATCATATTGATTATAACATTCTTGGCCGCATACGATTGGGGTTGATGGAAGCTCCACTTACAATAAGAGGTTAATTATGGCATTTGTAAAATACTCAACGAGTCCGCTCAATTTTTTAAAGAAGGATTCTGATCTGAAATCTAAATGGATTGAAACCGCTGCATCAGATGTAGAGGTAAAAGACGAAGAGAAGATTGATGATTCACTTTCAACCACAGATAATGATAATCAATAGAGATTAGAGGACAAGAGATATAACATGCTACACAAAGTTGGAAGTAATATAGTTTTTGATTTAAACAAATCTTCGCCTACAAAGGATTCTGTCTTTGTTCGTGGTAGTGATAATGGCTTTAAAACATTAGCATCGAAAGTTAAAAAGTTAATGCCGAAGCCAGACGACTTCCTAATTGCAGAATGCATTATGATGCATGCTGCTGAAGCTTCATTGGTAGATCAAGCAACTGGTGAACCAATCCTGAATAGAGATGGGAAGCCGGTTATTGGTTCATTTAGCGCTTTTGTGGATTCCAAGGGACATGATTCAGTTAAATGGTCTTCTCGTGATGATATTTTGCCATATAAAAATGGTAATGGCGATATATTCCCTGAAGAGGATTTGATACAAGCTCATAAAGAGTGGGTTGGAAAGCCTTTGTGCAAAGATCATGTAAGTAGCACTATTGATGGTGTTAGGGGAATTATTCTTGATACTTTTTACGATCCTGTTTTCAAAAGAGTGCATGCTCTTTTTGCGCTTGATCGTAAGAATTATGGTGAACTGGCCAGAAAGGTTGAAGCTGGATATGCTACATCAGTTTCAATGGGCACTGCGGTAGGTAGATCAATTTGCACCGAGTGTTCTAATGTAGCAGTAGTTGAATCTGATTACTGCCATCACGTTCGCAATAGAACGTGTCATGGTGAGGTAAATAAAGACCTATCTCCTATCGAGTTAAGTATTGTAGTCACTGGTGCTGATTCTAAGGCCAAGATTTTAACTGTTCTAGCTCAGATAGATAAGTATCAGAATCAGCTTACTAAGATTGCCGAAGGTGGTTTAACCACTGATAAGAAAGAAGTACTTCATGATATATTCTCAAATCTTTCTACAATTGAGGCTGATTTAGAAGACTCGATGGGACAAGGCGATGGTGAAGAGGATAGATTGGTCGAAGATATAATCAATGTCATTTCCATACTGAGCAAGTCAAATGAAGATCTAGCTCAAGATAAGGCACTGGAGACTATTAATAAAATATTACTCCGTGCAGGCAAAAGTTTAAATACCCTTAGCCAAGAAGGTAGAGTGAGAGTATTGCAAGCTGCAGCGAGCCGGGGATTAGAGATGGGTGATGACTTGGTGGTTCAAACTTTAGAAGGGTTTCTTTCACAAGAGGAGGAAGCCGAAGATTTGGGAGCCAGTGTTCAAACTGGATCTAGAACAAATGAAATCTTACCTGTTAACGATTTGGTTGATAGTAACGGGTACGGATTAGGTGATAGCGATTTGGGATTTGGGAATGGTTCTCATACTCCTGGTAATGTAGGTACTTTTGCATCGCAAAAGGTAAATAATTTTAACAAAAGCGAAGTAGATAAAAGCACTAGTGCCAAAATTGCTTCACTGAAAGAACAGATACTCAGCCTTGAACAAGAATTAAATGAGGAGAACGTTATGACATTTGCGGACTTAAAAAAACAGCGTCAGGAACGCAAAGCCTTTTGGCAAGGAACTGAGGAACCCACTCCAGGTAAGCCGCAGTATACTCCAATGGGCGATGCTGATAGTATTCGAGAGAAAGAAGATAAACAAATGACTCAGGATGGGGATCTTGGTGGACCTGATGGTCTCGTCCCTGGTGATGCTGAAGTCAAAAAGATTCACCAGAGGGCCAGTCTGGAAGAAAGAATGGCTCGTCGAGCAGCTTGGTTGAAAGAAGCTGGCATCGAAACCTTTGAGGAAAAAGGTACTGGTAAAACTCGTGCAATTGATACCAGCTCCGGTCAAGTTATGGCGGACGATGGTAAAACTGAGGATGAGGATGATAAGAAGTCCAAGAAATCTGACAAGGAAGACAAGAAGGATAAGAAGTCCAAGAAAGATGAGGATGAGGACGAAGATGATAAGAAGTCCAAGAAAGATGAAGATGAAGATGAAGATGAGGACGAAGATGATAAGAAGTCCAAGAAAGATGAAGATGAAGATGAAGATGAGGACGAAGATGATAAGAAGTCCAAGAAATGCAAGAAAGATGAGGATGAGGATGATAAGAAGTCCAAGAAATCCAAGAAATCCAAGAAAGATGATAAGGATAAAGACGTGAAAACAAAGAAGAAGGCTTATTTCCAAGGGACTGAAGAGCCCACCAAGTATGCTCCGATGGGCGACGCTGACAGCATTCGAGAGAAAGAAGACAAACAAATGACTCAAGACGGCGCTCTTGGTGGACCTGATGGTCTCGTCCCTGGTGATGCTGAAGTTAAGAAAACTATGCAGCGTATGGCTAAATTGGGTGGCAAATTGCTCACTCATGCGAGTGGTGATAGATCTAAATCTAAGTGGGTCTTTACCGATGGCAAGAATGAGGTTCTTAGTGTTACCGCTTCTCAAGCGTACGGTGAATTCTTGAATGATCCGTTTACTGCTAAGTCTACCTTTGCAGACTTGTTCCACAGTAAGGACTGGGGTAATAGCGTCCGAAAGCTTGTGCAAAACGTTGGACTGTCCAAAGCTGCTCAGAAGCTTGGTGTCAAGATTGCTGAAGATGTTCCTGCTCAACTTCCAGAAGAAGCAGGTGATGCAGTTGATTTGGATATGCCTGATATGCCCGAGCTGCCCGAGCTGCCCAAGCTTCCAAAGATGAAAGGTGAAAAGGAAGATGATTTCCGAAATCGAGTTTCTCCCATTATAGAGCAGCTTGAGATCGCACTTGAAGATCTTAAGGCTGAGGTTGAAGGCCCAGAAGAAGGAGTTGCAGGACTTG
>Ga0222708_1000131_pt1 | contig 21487 bp, 24 predicted proteins | sample AntAcemetage1576_FD_179806 | JGI IMG/M metagenome (GOLD analysis project Ga0222708, IMG submission 179806) | Saline water microbial communities from Ace Lake, Antarctica - #1576 | ecosystem: Environmental > Aquatic > Non-marine Saline and Alkaline > Saline | place: Antarctica: Ace Lake... | reverse complement strand
TGTCAAAGGCCATGATTGTAACAGACCTGACCTGTCGCTACTGTTCAATACTCTTATAAGATTGTTAACATCCCATTCGGTGGATTCCAATCTACCAGAACCATCCCTTCTGGCTACGGTATCGGCAGTTGGTGCTGTTGTTATTGGTTGGTTACCAGAGTGCCATACAGTCCTAGTATCAGTACCATTATAGTACAATAGACCATCTTCTAAACCACCTTCTCTAATCCTTAAATGGGCATTACCGTCATAGTTGTTTATATAAACATCATTATTAGCTGTTGTTGCAGTACCTATATACCACATATTAGCACCTGATGAATCTACTGCCCTCCAAAAGTTGATTGAGTTATTACCCGCAACAGTACCTGTACCTATTGCCCTGATAGGTTCTGCCTCACTTGGATTAATCCTTCCAGAGTTGATAACACCAGATACAGTTAAATCTCCTGTAAGTGTATCAGTAGTGTTTAGTAACCTATCATCAAGTGCGGATTGTAGGTCTGTCTGGTCTGATAAAGACCCTGTAATAGAGCCCCAAACAAGATCTATATTTTTTAGATAACCTGCGTCATTGTCCAATTGGGATACAGCGCTACCTGAGGCAATATAGTCGGCATCATTATCTAGTTCTGAAACGGCGCTACCTGAGGCAATGTAATTACTATCATTATTTAATTGGCTTATATTTGAACCTGATACAACGTAATTGGCATCGTTACCCAGCTGAGAGACTGCACTTCCAGATATAACATAGTTTTCGTCGTTTACAAATTGGCTGTTACCACTTCCAGACACGGTATAGTTTTCGTCATTTACGAATTGACTATTTGATGAACCAGATATAACGTAATTACTATCGTTATCGAATTGAGATATATTACTTCCACTTATAGTATAATTTTCATCGTTTGCGAATTGTGAAATATTAGACCCTGATGGAGTATATGAGGTATCGTTATCGAATTGACTAATCGCAGAGCCTGAAGTAGTATAATTTGCATTATTATTTAATTCGGTTATGTTAGAACCACTTATAGTATAGTTTATATCATTTACAAATTGAGATATATTACTACCACTTTGCACATATCTTCCATCTAAACTAGCAGATAAGGTATTTAAACCTTCTCTTTCGAGAATTAAATTACCACTTCCACTATTAAAAGTAATATTTTTAACATAAAAATTATCACTTCCAGATGATGAAGTTGATGTTATTCTATATGAAATTATTGGGGCTAAAAATTCACCTAATTGTTGTAAAGAAGAAAAACTACCACTTGGTGATGTAAAATCATTATATGGTTTTGGCTCTATAAATATTTGGTCATTTGTATATTTATTTTTTATATTAATAGAATCTACACTACCAAATTTATTACTATATTCAATTAAATAATCACCCCTAACATAGGATATTCCACTTACTCTAAATACATTATCATCTACTTCTTCTATATAACCATCAGTAGAATTAATAGATGGAGTAATGGAAATAGGGTCAGAATATGAAATTATTTTTGTTATATATTCACTTAATTCATATATTGAATTAAATTCAATACTACCACTATATGTTAAATCCTTAAAAGTTTGGAAATTATCAAATATAAAATCATCATCAGTATATTTGTTTTTTAAATTGATTGAATCAATTGTACCAAATCTATTGTTGTAAATAACAAAGTAGTCTCTTTTTATATAAGAGACATCACCTATTCTAAAAGCGTTATTATTAATATTATTAATATCCATATTATACTATCTTCTCTTTAACTATTACTTTAGTAAAGTTGAAAGATTTGAAAGTTTCTAATGATTCATTAACATTAATATTATCAGGAATTATATAACCTTGCATACTTAATATTAATTCAGATTTAGATACTCTATCCTCTTGTGTTTCAACTGTTACAGGAGTTGGATATGAATCAATTCTAGTTCTAAATAAAAATTTCTCTTTATCACCCCAATACGAATCTGACGCGTATTCTATTCCTTCTATAATTTTATTTGTATGTTCTACAAAATCTGTAAAAATTATAATTTTATATCTAATTGTTATATAATCAGGTATAACCACACCTTGATATGATTCTTGGGGTACTTGATTATTTAAAACATTAAAATTATCGTATTGATTTCGTTTTGACCAACCACTTTTGAAATATTGAATATTATTAGCTTTATTACCATCTAACTTATTTCCTAAATTTCTATTTTTTTCAAAAGATTCACGTTTAAATACTATTACAGGCGATAATAATTTGCCGTTTTTATCGCGATAATAACCGTCTTTCTGGATTGACTTCCATCTTTCAGGGGAACCGTAGTAAACTGGTACTTGTATATTTTCCCCGTTTAATTCTATGGTTGGTTTTATTTTATTTATTAAATAATAATTAATAGCAGCATCATTATCTTCTAATGATATTTTAAAATTTTTTACAGTATTTTCCCTATTAGAGGTTTGATTACCTCTAACTATATTAGGTTTTCCATAATTAGCATCTATATTCTGGTCTTTTTGGTAAGGTTGTAAATCTTGTTCTGGAATATTATACTGTTTAGGGAGTGCCTTATAAAACTTCTGTCTTGGTATAGGGGTTGGTTTATCACTCATTATTTCATAGTTCTTGAAAATCTATTTCTTATACTTCTTAATTCCTTAACTAAACCTGATAGTTTGGGTTTATCATGGAAATTTTTCATATGAACATTTTCAAATTTTGATATTAATGATGATAAATCTTTTCTTATAGTTTCGTCTGTAATTTCATTTTTAACATCCCAAGATACAGATTGAGTTTCATCATCAACACCTGTTACTGTAGTAGTAATATCTCCTTTTCTTGACTTATCACCTACTTTAAATTTAGAAACTTCATTAAAAACACCTTCAATTCTAGCATTTAAATCATTATCATCTAAAATAGTTTGAATTTGTATTTCTAATTCATCATACATTTCTTCTTCCTCAGGTAAGAAAAAATATCCATTTCTTACATCCCATTCTGCATATAATCCTTCTTCTTCAAATAAATCAGATAATTCATTGGCTTCAATTTGGTCTCTAGGTATAACCATTAAACCACTATCACCTCCATTATTTTCTTTTAATAATTTTGTTTTAGGATTAAAAATAATTTGTCCTTTTAATTTATCTGATAATTTCATTATATTCTTTCTCTTTTTATATTTAACTTTTCCGCACGAGTATAGTGTGCTCCTACTATAACTGATAATGAAACACCAGTATCACTAACACCATCTTCATCTTTATAAGCATAATTTGGGTCTTTACCTACAAAATATTCATTTTCATCTAATTCATGAATTTCAAAATAATCATTATTCCAAAGCATTACATCACCTATTCTAGGTACTACATTAGCTTCTATTAAATGTAACTTCAAAAATCTAACTTCAATTTTTCTATTTTTATCTTGACCACGTTCATTATCTGTAGTAACAAAACCACCATGTGAAATTAAACAATTAACTAGTACAGGACCTAACCATTTTTTTTGGGTAGATTCTCCATATAAATTAGTGTCTATTTCTTCTAAAATAGGTGTATAATAGCCAACCTTTTGTTCAATTACTTGACCAATAAGTTCTTTATTAATATTATGTATGAAATCGATATCTCGACTTCGCCCAAAAAATGCGCACATTATTCTTTAAATTTCCAAATAAATCCTTTATATGTTTTTCCTTTTCCATTACATATAATATTAATATTTGGTTGATTAATACTTAATTGTCGAGCTGCTTCTTTTCCACTACTCCATTCTTTAATTAAATTACCTTGTAAGTCTAATTGTTCAATAGGTTTACTTTTAGCTTTAATAACAGCATTTACATGACAATCCCTTTTTATACCTTTATATTTTATTTTTTAATATTCACTACTATCTAAAGTCCCACCTTCTTCCCTTAAAATTTCCATAGCTTCAAAAACTGCATTAGCAATTTCATCTTTGGAGGATTGGTGTTCCCAAGCTACATCAATAGCTCTACCTATTACTGTATCTATATTTACAGGACCATCAGTTGTACTTAATAAAAAGTTTACTATATCTTCAGATTTATATTCATTAATAGTTTGAGAATCATTTGCACCTTGCATTGATAAATGGGCTTGGATTCTATCTTCTACATAATCTAAATCTGCCAATTCTTCTTCTCCTAAACCATCTAAATCAATTAGAAACTTATAAGCCCATTCTAAATCTAAATTATACTTGGCTAATAACTCTTCTAAATCTTCATCCCCCGTTTTATAATCTGAATCTCCCCACGGTGATGTTGAATCACTTTCTAATAATATTCTTGGTTTTAATCCTGCTATTTGTTGTAATCTTATTACTTCTTTTGTTTTCATTTCTTTTATTTTTATTTCTTTTGTTTTTATTTCTTTTATTTTTATTTCTTTTATTTTATGCGATAAAAATGGGCATTGGGAAATCTCCTAATGTTTCTCTCAATGCTTCATTTTCGTCTCTTCTTCTAATTAATTGAGCTCTACGAGATGTTTCTTCTAAGTCATCTCTTAATTTTTCAATTAATGTACTTTTTTCTGTTCCTGATGTAGCAAATAAATCACTTTGGTTTAATGTTACTTCTTCTCCAGGTATTTTTACAGTTGAATATTTACCTCTAATAAATCCTAACATCTCCTTAGCTAATGCTAAACTATATTCAAATATCCAATATCTACCAGGTCCATTAATTTGGGTATAAACTGGATTATTATATGGTACTTTTGATATATCAGTTACTAATGAGTCTCCTGCACCATATCCTGAATTTGGTGTTATTACATTTTGTTCGGATTTTTTAGCATACCTAAACCACAATGGAGTATGTCTTGTTGGTGATGGGAATATTTTTAATTTATTATTTATAATTTCAAAACTAAATCCTGATTTTCTAACCATATCGTTTAATTCAATTGCTTGTAATGTAGCAATATCAAAATTTAATGGCATTAACATAAAGTTAATTGCAGGTGATTGTGTACCAAATCCAAATGAATCTAATAATTGTTGTGTTCCATATCCTGTACCAGCATAAGGGTCAAAATACCTCATAATAGCAGGTATATTTTCATAAAATACCTGTTTTACTTCTATTTGGTCTCCTGGGGCTAATGATGCAGAAGCTGATGCCCAAGTGTTTAAATCATATGTTTGTGTACCTGGAATTAAATTTAGTGAACCACTGTACCATTCTACATCACCACCCACCCCTACTTCAGTACCATAGTCTTCAGATATTCTGATTATATTAGCTAGTGATGGTTGAATGACTTTATCATTTAAAAAGGAACCTGTTTGTTGTCCTTCTAAACTTAAAAAGTTATTTCTTATTTGATATAAATAAATTTCATTACCATAAGTAGTTACCGCCTCTTCAAAACAAGCAAAAAATTGTGTATCTCCCATTTCAACATCCATCGATGGATATCCTAGACGTCTAGCACAAAATTTAGCCACTTTTAATGCGTCTGTTTGGAATTGCACATCACCATCGTAAAAACCGAATGGTGTTGAGGATCCCGATTGGAATACTGGTGCATCGTTCCAAATTGCTGAGTTAGCCATGTGTTATTTTAGTTATAAATATTATTAATCTCTAAATTTTTCATATATATTTAATATATCAGTAACAATACTATGTCTATGATTTGTTTTTAATTCAACTATATTAAACCCTTCTATATCATTCATATATTTAGTTAGAAATGGAAAACCAGAATCTTTTTTATTTCTTAAATCGGTTTGGTCAGCATCTCCACATAATATAATTCTACTACCACGACATAATCTAGTTAAAATTAATTCTGTTTGTTTTTGTGTTAAATTTTGGGCTTCATCAACTATTACTAAACAATCAGTAAAATTTCTACCTCTCATAAATGCTACTGGTAATATTTCTATCTGACCAGTTTGTATGCATTTTTCTATTTTTTCTTTATGATGTAATCTATGCATATTTTCATATACTGGTGCTGTGAAAGGAGCTAACTTATCATTCATATCACCAGGTAAAAAACCAATATCATCTCCTGATATTACTGTTGGTCTTGTAATAATAATTTTTTCTATTGCTTTCCTAAATAATAAATCTAATGCAATATTTGCTGCAAGTAAACTTTTACCTGACCCCGCTTTACCTTTAAATACTGTAATTACACTTTCTAATGCTATCGCTTTAGCTATTTTTTGTTCTTCATTTAATGGTACTTTAAATTTAACTGGTGATTTTTTTGATGTGTTTGGTAAGAATTGATTGTTTGGGGTATTTGAAAAGCTGCTCATAAAAATATATTTATATTGTTTCCAATAAATATGAAAAAGATAATTCATAACTCAAAATAAAATAAAAAAGCCGCAATAAATTGCGGCTCTTCTTTTTATGCTATGGGTTGTATTATACTGTATCTAAATCAGCTACAATAACTTTTCCATAAAATTCTGGTCTAACCATTTTCTTAGCGTAACGAGTCATAATACCTTTTCTTGGAGTGAAGGTTTCTGGATCGTATACTAATGGAGTAGTCATGATCGGAATATAAGGAGCATATACAGCACCTGATTCTAAGAATTGGTTACCTCTAAATCCTAATAGAATTGTATTTTCAGTCATATATGGATTCTTGAATACTTTGTATCTTGAATTTAATTGACCTACTTTTTGTACACCAAATGCGTATTGAGCTTTTGCTGCATCACCATCAGTGTCTGCTGCAAATCCTGGAATTGATTCTAAAACTGTAGAAACAGTTGGAGAAACTACCATGAAGTTAGCACCACCTCTTAATGTTCTTTGGTGAATTCTGTTAGATATTTTTTGTAATTTAATACCTAATGTTTGGAACCAAGACATTTTAGTGTAATATAAACCAGCGTTGTTGTTGTTTGAGAACGCACCGTTTGCGAAATCTTGACCAACTTTTGCACTCCAGTACTCAGTTTCAGCTGCATTTTGGATTAACATATCTAATATCTCTAAATCAATTTCTAATGAAATATATTCAGATAATAATGATGTTACTTCCGCTTCCGCATCAATTGATTGGAATGCATTTAAATCCTGAGAGAATTCTGGTGTCCAGCTAGCTTTTAACTTTTTAGTCTTAGCAGCAATGGTATCAGATTTCATTTCGATTTTGAATTCTGGGATTACAATATCGGTTGCAGATTCTGAGTTAGGAATTGAATGGGTCCCATTAGTTGAATCTTCGAAATCACCTCTAGCGTTATCTTTGTTTTGTTTGCTATATAATACTACAGAATCAGCAATGTTGATATTACCATTATACACGAATGTAATTTGACCAGCAGACTCTTTTGTGAATGCTTGTAATATATTATCTGGGTTTGTATTTGAACCAGAAATTACAAATGATCTAATACCTTCTTTATCGTAATCGGCTAATGAAGATGTTGCTACAGTTACTTTACTAACAGTTTCTGCATCAATAGAAGCTGATAAAGAAGAATCGAAATTCACATCAGTGAATGAAGCAGAAGCTACTGTTCCGAATACTCCTGAAGCAGAAGCTACTGCGAAGAAGTTAGTTGAATAACCAAATCTACCTGCACCATATAAACCACCATTAGAGTCGTTTGAGAATGGTTTTGATGATGTGTTCTTACCGTATAATGAATCACCTTTTGCAAAAGGAGCTTTATCATTACCGTATTTAAAATCTAAGAAGAAAACTAAACCTGCTGGTAAAGTCATTGGCTGAACAGAAACGAATTCTTTTGCAGCGATTTGACCAAATACCTTACGTACTAATGGTAAAGTTACAGCTGCATATTGCTCACCAGTACCTGCTGTGAAGCTAGATCCACCTTGGTTGGTTGTATTTGCACTGTTTTCAACCACTAATTGCTTAGCTTGGTTTTCTAATAAGGTAGCCATGTTAGCCTGTTCAGTTGAGTTTGTAATCCCCTCTAAAAGACCAGAACGCTCCCACTTTTTGGCTAATTTCATCGCTCCAGTTAATTGTGACTGGTACGGATTAGCACTTTCTAATAATTGTGATACTACTGACATTGTTTTTTGTGTTTTTGTTTTAATTATGCTTTTGTAATACCTGCAAGTTGTTGCATTCTAATTACAAAGGCGTTGTTGTTTTCATTTAATACTTCAGTTGGCTTAATTGAATTACCTAGAGGCTTTGAAGCTCTACCTAAATTTTCTTTTAAGTTTCTTTTTGAAGTTGTTGTTTTTCTGAAAGTTTCTTGTAAGGTATTGTAAACTGTTTGAGTAGCATTTACTGTTGTAGCGTAATCAAAAGATTTAATAACTTTAACTTTTTGTCCTTCACTTAAGTTATTAGCTTTGAAGATTTTATTTACATAAAGTAACTTCGCATTTAATAAATTAACTTCTTTTAACGTTTTAGTTAAACTTGTGATAGTCTTTCTTGCTTCTTCTAATTCCTTCGATTCTTCAATTTCACTACCTTCTCTTCTAATTGCTTGTCCAGCAGCTTTTCCAAATTCACCCATTTTATCAGATAATTTCTTAGCTAATTCTGGTGCTTTTGCAGCAGCGGCTTTTACACCTTTAACAATTGGATTTCTGTCGGTTATTTTTGGAGAACCACTACCATACTCTTCTAAATCAGATCCCTCTTCTTCATCGGTATAATCTTCGTCTTCCATTTCTTCACCATCCATATCTCCACCTCCTTGCATTTCTGCAAATACGTCAGCGATAATAGATTTAAGATCATCCACTGTAATCTCTCCAACTTCATCACTTCCTTCAGCTTCTTCTTCAATTGACATATCTCCCATTGCTTCACCTTCGCTACCTTCAGTAACATCAGCTTCATCGATTTGAGATTCATCTAATTCTTGTGATTCGTCAAGAGAATTTACAATTTCCTCTAAACTTTCTTCATTAATTTCTTCTCCTTCGTTTAAATCTTCTTCTGCCATTTCATTTAATTTTTGTGAAATCATAGATTGGATTTTTGGCGCCAGAGACTCTTCTAATGATAATTTTGCTACATTTAATGCTGTGCTTCTAATTGCTTTAGCTTCAGCGATAGCGTCTTTAAAAAAATCTTTTTTTGACATTTTTTAATAAAATTTTTGTTTGTGAAAATTACTTATTGGAAGTAATATAAGTTTTCGGTTTTGGAGGGAGATTATATTGGAATAATCTATCTATATGCATATACATATGTGTATTTTTTCCAAAACTAAAGAAAAAATAAAAAAAGCGCAATTCTTTTTAGGAATTGCGCACATTTATGTAGAGGGACTAATTTTTTACTTAATACAACAGATACCTGTTTGAAAACATATAATATCTGACACTATTTCGTTTAAAGCTTGATATTTTTGGGGTTTATTATATTGGGGAACATAATTTTCATTTAAACCTACTTCACGAACATATGCTTCATGTGTTGAAGGTTCTGATACTAAGTCCCAGCATACTAATGCTAAGTCATCTTGTACCTCAACTGTATTTTCATCTAAATTTGCTATTGAACCCATTGCACGAGAAGATATACCTAATGTAATACCTGATTCAATTAAGGCTTTTGCTATATTACCTGAAGGGGTTGGTAGTATTTCTAGTCTACCCATTACATCATCACCTTGCCACCAAACTTTAATTATGTTATGAGATACATTCTTTAAATTTACTACTTGGGATTCTGGATGGTCTAACTCACCCATAGCTCTATTTTGGGATACAGGACCTTCAATATACTTTTCTATTTCCCTTTCAAGTATTTCTCTTGGGTATATTCTACCGTTTTGGTTTTTTGCGTCTGCCCTTTGGATAATACCTTCAAGAATAAATTTACCACCTGTCCTAACAGCTTCGTTTAAGGATTGTTTATTAATTTGTAATGGAAAATGTTCTATTAATAATTTTTTCATTCTTATTGTTTATCTTTTAATATAACATTCTTACCTTGGTCTGCTAATTTTTTAGCTTGATTTTCATCATCAGTTTCTATTGAACCTTTATCATCACCATATTCATTTAGACTAGCTCTTCTTTTTACCTCAGCTTCTACTTCATCCATTACTTCATCATCAGTCATATCAAATGATACTAATCCCCATTCTCCAATAATATCCTCTATGATACTTCTCCATTCTGGGCTTTCCATATTTACGTCATTGTCAGTGCCTTCCCTCATTTCTAATTCATCATCACACCATTCTTTTTCACCAACACCTAATTGATCATAATCCATTCCAAATTCTGAATTAGCTAATTCATCTCTTGGATCATCACTTTCATTTAAACTTCTACCACTTTCGTATGAGGCTACTGTTGCATCGGAATCATACCAATCTTCAATACTATAACCACCACCACGTAATTTATTTACATGCTGTGCTACTCCTTCTTCTTTACTAATTCTTCGTGCTTCAGCTTTTGCTATTTCTAATTCTTCTAAATCTTCTTCATCTTCATCATAACCTTCTTGCATCGCATCTATTTTTGCAATTTGGGCTAAACTGTTTAACCTAGCTGCTTCTTTATCTGCATTTGATTCTTCTGATTTATCATCAACGATTTCACCATCTTTCCAAATTTGATAAGTATCATTTTCTTCTGAATATTTTACAGTATATGGGTCTTCAGATTCATTAATAGTATTCATTAAATATTCTAATGAAAATGTATCTTCAGTAGTATCATCTTGTTTTTCATACATACCTTCAGCAACTTGTTTTTCATTTTCTATTCTATTAGATACTTTTTTCAACCTTTTTTGAAAATCAGACATTTCTTTTTTATGATCTTCCTTTTCATCTTTAGATAAAGTAACACCATCTCTACCGAAGTAACTATTTTTACCTTTATGTTGAGGATGTTTCATTTCTCTCATAATACCTTTCTTTTTATTATGAATGGTATTTTTATCTGTTAATTCATATTCTCTTTCATTATTCTTTTCTAATTTTTTTTCTTCATCAGACATTAATTTTCTAGAATAATAATATTTATCTTTACCTAAATTATTTAATACTTTCTTTTGTGCTTTAACCATTTCGGCTTCAGTTGGAGTATTATGAATAATAGAAACACCATCTAATTTTAACTCGAAATTAATACCTTTTGAATATTCATATGGTGATACCATATCAATTGTAGGGGCATCGATTTCAGGTAATTCTGGTGATTTTTCTTTTACCTCACTGATAATACTTTTATTTTTTAAAATTTTAACAGTATCATTAAATGAATTGAATTTTGTAATACTAGGTAAGTTTTGTTTTCTTATTTCATATAAGAATTTTTCCTTTGTTATTTCCCCAGAATTTAATTTGTTATATAGTGTTTGTGCTGTCATTACTCTGTAATTGTTTTTATCTTATTTGAAATATATTGAATCTTTTCCTGTATTTTATAAAGAGAATTTTTAGTTCTTTTTAAATATCTTAATTCTTCGTCTGTTTCTTTTAATTCTTGTTTCATTTTTGAAGTAAAATCAACTAATCTATTTACTTCATCCATTTTCATTTGGATTTCTTTAACAGCTTTATGTAATTGCTCTCTAGGAGTACGTTTTAATGTTTGTTTTTTAAATTGAGAGTAACGTGCTTCATTTAATGGAGAATTTACATGCCCACATTTATGACAAAGGTAAGGTTCTTTTCCACCTTCACTTAATTTCCAAGACCAACCACAACTTGTACATTCTATAGTTTTATTCTCTTTAATATTTTCACCATTACCGAAACCATATTTACCATCTTTTTTAGCTAAACTTTTCCAGTTTGATAAATCATATTCATCCCAATCAGCAACTGGTTTCCAATATAAATAATGGATTTCTCTATTCCATTTTTCAAAAGATTTATGTACAGTATCTTGATCAGGCATTTCATTACCTTCTAACCCTTCATTCATAGAATCAAATTTTGGATTTTTTGGATTTTTATCCCATAAATCAACACTATTTATTCTATCTTCAGGTTTTACTATTTTAAATTTCATAGTCTTAGTATACATATTTGGGTTAGGTGAGCTTTCGAAACCTGTTGGAGAATTTAAATCCTGTTTATTAGCTTTTCTATTATTAACTTTAGGATCTTCTCTTAATTTTGTTAAATAAGCACCTGCCCCACCACTAGTTGAAGTCTCGTCCATTATTTCTATGGCATATGCTTTAATATCAGATCTTAATTTTTTTAGATCCATTATATATTATTTAATTCTTTTTCTAATTCCTGATACTGAAGTAAGCTTATTACATATTCTTCCTTCATTTTTTTAGCCTCTAATATTGGTTGAATTAAATTAATTATTTCTTGTATTTTTACTTTTAATACCTTATCCTCTACAATACTAATTTTATTTTTTAAAGATTCTTGTAATTTTTTAAATTTAATATCAAGTGATTCTTTTAAATCTTCTGAATCAGATATATTACTAATATACTCTTTTAATGTTTCTTTTTGATCCTTATTTAAATTATCATATTTTGTGTTAAATTTCTCTAACATAATTTTATACACTAAATATCTTTCACCACTCTCCATAGTAGATAGTTCACTTAATATAGTAGTGGTTGTATTATTTTCAGATGTAATATATTCTAAAATATTAGATTTTGATGAAATCATTACATTAGTATCGGGGTTTACTGATTTTATATTTTCAAGTAATGTGTAAATTGCCGCTAATGTTCTATATTCAGGAAGTGGTGTTTTAAAAAAATCATTTAAATCATAAGAATTTTTAATTTCTTTAATTAATTTATGTTTTTCGCTATTTAACTTATCCTTATCTAATGTTCTAGACACTTCTAAAATAACATTAATTATACTTTCAGCTTTATTTTCGCTTAAATTTCTATTTTTTAATAATGTCTGATAAAGTTTATTCTCCTTAGCTATTTCAGTTTTATTAAAATAATTTTTAATAATATTGATTGCTTTGGATTCTTTATTCAATATTGAATCTCTGGTGATTTGTCTGATTAAAATTTCAAAAATTATACCAGTATTCCTATATTTTGAGTGGGTTATCTTACTCATTAATTATTTATTTATTTATAAATATTTAGACTATTCGTTCTCCTGTAAAATATTACCTTCGTTTAATAAATCCCCTTCATTTTCAAATAAACTTATTTGTCTTATCCCAGGTTTATTATTTTGTTTTTTCATTTTACTAAACATATTTTCATTTTGAGAATAAATAGATTTAGCCATTTCTAATCTTAATGCACCTTTTTTAATATCAGGATTTAAAGAACTTCCTTCACCATCATCTTTCATACCATCAGCACCTAACCTATCTTTACCTAAGGCACTATCCTGTGTACCAATATTTGATACTCTTTCTTTTGGTCTTCCTAAAATTGGTTCTGGTAAGTCATCTGATTCTTCATCATATCCTTTTGGAACATCACTTATAGCACCTCCAGTACGATTAGTAGTATTTAATGAAGCTAATTGGTGAGGTGTGCCAAATACTTCACCACTTTCAAGAGGATCATTACCTTCATTTTCAATTTGGTTTAATCTAAATTGACGTTTAGCATCTTCGATTTGTAAATCTCTATATTCATCATACTCATTTTGTGAGAAATTAAATATATTATCATAAATCCAATCAGTAGGTAATAATTTATCATTTATTAATTGAGCAGCTAATTCAGCTTTTTCTTTTAATAATGCTGTTCTTTCTTGTTCGTAAATAATAGATGGAACAGTTAATGATAATTCAAAGTTAGTTAAAGATTCACCATTATAACCCTGTGCATATAAATGCACTAACGCTATTTTGGTTAATTCTGAAATCATGATTCTTTGGATTCTCTCTACTGTACGAGCAAACCTAATATCCTCAGCAGCTAATGTTGATTTACCTGATAAATCTTTTTCATATCCAAAATATGCTTTTGGTACTTTTAATGCTGCAAATAACTTATCTCTTAAATATTCAATATCTTCAATTGAAGTATAATCTAATCCTTTTGTAGTTTCAATTTTAGTAGTTGAATCACCATTTCTAACTGGAATATAGAAATCCTCTAAAATATTTTGCATATTATATTTTAGATTGTATTCACCTGTTTTAGGATCAATATGAGGAGTCTTCTTCATCTTATTGATTACCTTTTGCATATATTGATCTACTTCATTTGGTGGAATATTACCAACATTAATGAAGAATGTTCTTTTTTCAGGAGCTCTTACAATACGGTGGATTAACATTGCATCCTCCATTAATTGTAATTGTTTGAATATCTTTCTACCTGGTTCTAAATAAGATCTACCATAAGGTAAATAATTATAATCTGATAATAACCTGAAGTGAGCTATTTCAAAATTATCAAATTCAACTTGTTCACTTGTAACACCTCTACTCATCAATTGTTGATGACCTAAAGGTGATTGTTGGGTTGTAAATGTTGGATCGTATATGAATTTTACTTCTTGTGGATTTTGTGTGTTTTTACCTTCAACCCTCATCATTGTATATGAAGAGAATGGTATAACATTATAAACACCATATTTTTCTGATATTTCTAGTTTTAGATAGAAATCACCATATTTACACATATTTCTTGTCCAAGCCCATAAATTAAATTCAATGTTTAAAACATCATAAAATAAGTTATATAAGATTTGTTGTACAGTTTCATCTGAACTTTTTATTTGTAGTACTTCACCAAAATCATTTCTTAATGAAGTCTCATCAGCTAATATATCTAATGTAGAAGCAATAATTGGGTCAGTATCCATAGCTTCATAATCAGTATATAACTGTATTCTACTGGTTGGGAAATCAGCAACATTACTATATGCATATCTACCTGATGTAGTATAAATTTTATTAAATCTATCATATAGTGAGTTAGTTTCAAGACTACCCAATTGTTGGATACGCGATGTATCCATTACTTTTAATTGATTTCCTCCTATATTCCTAATGACTACATCAGTTGAAAATAGATTTTTTAATCTTGGAAAAAATGATTTTTGCTGTTCAGCCATTTATTTGTTTTTTTTTACATATCTATTAACCTTAGAACATAAAGGTTGTAAATTTGTGTAATGATTTAATTTATATATTTTTTTTCACGGTTATTTTTACTCCATTCTCTTTTATATTCTTTTCTTTCTTCACTAGAAAAATAATCTAAATTATTATTATAATATTCTTTATTATATTCTAGTATATGTTCTTGATTTTGTTGTTAGCAGTAATTTAAAGGAAACCAACCTATCGTATCGTTGAACTCAACAAAACGATGAAGTCCGCTATTGTCTTTAAATACTTTCGTTTTTAATTCACTGCCATCTTTTAAAACTGCAATAAACTCAAAACCTTCTTTATTAGGTATTAGTGCTAATTCTTTCATTTTTAAGTTCTTTATTTGATTAATATTCAATTACTTATATCCACAGAAGGAAGTCAGTTTCCCTCTGTGGAATTTTTGTGAGATAGGTTGGATTCGAACCAACAACCCTATTTTATTAAGTACGCTAATACTTTTTTATTTAGGTTTTTTAAAAAAACTTGTACTTCGTTTTTCATCATAGCGTCTACCAGTTCCGCCACTATCTCATATTTTAACCATATCGTTGAAATCAACAAAAAGCTATAAAATTACTGCTAACAATGTATATAAAAAAATAGGGGTTTCAGTCTTATAACGAGACTTACTGCCATTAATTAAGGGGTTGCACCTTCCAGAAAACTGAACCGCTTTCATACCCCTACTTTTCATATACAAACGTTAGCAAACATTAATTTGCTTCTTTCAGTATTTTAATTCCTTTCACTTTACACCACCATAGGTATAGTTTAGCCTTCCAAGCTTTAGTTGTACACCAATGTAGTTTACCGTTTTTAAACACAGTAAATGCTCCTTGCGATTTGCCATCTCCGTAATCAACACCGCAAATAAACGATTTGCTAACACCGTGTATAGCAAATGCCTTATTTTCTTTTTGTTTAGTTTCTTCCATTATTTCTATCTTTAGTTTTTATTTATAAATTTCGTGAAGGCACTTGCCATACACAATTCCGTTATAGGGCATTAGAACCAGTGGATTAAACGTCCAGTAAAATCTGCATTAAACCAATCTGCAAAATCTTCTACACCATTAAAGCCATCATTTTTTGCTAAATGTGATATTTGTGAATAGCCTAATCTTCTTCCGTTTACAATTACAGAAAAATATCCTTTACCATCAATCATTACGCAACTACTTGAATTGAAGTCTGCCCTAAATGCATGGTTCCATATTATTTCAATTTCGTCTATTTTTTTACAACGGCTTTTATAAAATTGGTTGTAATTTTTAGTTCTAATTCCAGTCGCAAAATGAATGACATTGCCCACTTTCCATCGTTTATTTTTATCCTCTCGAATAGTGTGCATCTTTTTTTCTTTAATAATTTTATCTACAAATTGAGGTTTAAATCCAAGTACCATAATAAAAACGCCCTATAACACTATGTATAACAAATAGCCGTGTTACGGGTCTTTTTAAAACTATTTGCCTGATTATTAATATTTGTTTATTTACTTAATTCCGTGCTTTAATCGGCTACTTGCCATACACAAAACGTTAGTGGCAAGGCTAAAGACCATCAATCTCCGAAACAACATTGTCCCAAAAATCAATTTGTTTTTGAACAAATCCATCTGTTCTATCGAAGTTATCAATTTCTTTAACTATTATTTTGATATAATCTTTTGCTATTTTCTTTGATAAATTTTCAATAACGCCAAATGATTTTCCACCATCTTTTTGAACTCCTTTATAATTTGAAGCATTGGCTATTTTTTCAAAAGATATTTTTATTAACTCAGTTGCTTTTTGTTTTGCATTCATATTATTTAATTTGTGATAAGCCCAGCCACTAACAGCGTGTATAAGAAGTGGCGGGCTTTTCGGTTAAATCAATCATTCGTTTTGTTTATTAAGTTATGTTATTATTCAAAGGTTCGTGCTTTTTAATCCGCTACGACACCATACCACCATACGTTAGCAACAATAAAAAAGGGCGCTCACTGTTGCGGTTGTACGTACTTACTATAATGTAAAAAGTTTTTCGATTTTATTTAGTGTTTTAGTTGGTCTAATAGAAACTTTAACTTTTTTTTCCCAAATACATTTAAAATCATCAGGAGCATTATATTCGCTTACAAATACTTTGTGATTATCTTTTGCCATATCTCTACACCATTGCCAAAACTTATCATAATCGAAAACTAATTTACTATCATAAACTTTAGTTCCTTGATAGGGTATGTCGCAATAAATTATGCTTTCAGCAGGTATGTCTAAATCTTGGTATTCACAATTATAAAAGTCAATAGTCTTTATGTAAGGTAATTGCTTTGTTGTGTTTCTAATTTGTTCATTTACATAGTCTCTATTTTTGTGCTTTCCAGAATACCCACCACCAAAAAACCTACCATTAAAACTTGCCATAAACCCAATCCAACCAATTTCAAAATCAGTAAATTTATTAGATTTTCTATCATTGTATTCATTTCTTGCTTCTGCGTGTAATTCTCTTGTTATCTCTAAAGGTCGTTCTAAATTGTTTTGTAAGCCTTTCCACATCTCAATAAGGTATTTATTTGCATCAGCACCAATTCTATGTCCTTGTACCTTATCAATCAAGTTTGCACCTCCTACAAATGGCTCAACATACCATTGATTAAGTTTTTTATCTTTTAGAATAATTGGTAATATTTCTTTACTTAATCTATTCTTACTTCCCATATATTTCATAAGTTTTCGTTTTTTAAACCGCACTACATATAACAATGTAATAAAAAATAGGGGTTCCAGTCTTATAGCGAGACTTACTGCCGTTAATTAAGGGGTTACACCTTCCAGAAAACTGAACCGCTTTCATACCCCTACTTTTCATATACTTTGCCGTTGTGCGCAATTTAAAGAGCATCTAACTCGTTAATTACATCTTTCCAGTATCTTGCTTTGTACCCACCATAATCAGCCCCTTTTGAAATGTGCTCAATAATTTCATTGCAGGTAATTTTAGCCGATTTAATCGCTATTAATGTACAAAGTATTTCATTTCCACACTCTGTATCTTCGTCCATCAATATTTTTCGGTATTGGTTTACCAAATCATTTGCTTTTTCGTTTGCTGTCATCATAATAAACTGCGCACACACATTGTATATAAATCAGTGGCGTTGTACGTCTATTTAACCACTTTTAGCTGTTTAATTTAGTTTAAGCGTGTCGGCAATCTTTCAGCTATTAATCGCCACCGCTTCATATACTCGTCCGTTAGCGGCAAGGCTGGTGAAGCGGACAAGCAGCGGTTTTACATTTAATTTTTAGCAATCCATTATTGGTTTTGTTGCTTTTACGCACACCGCAATATTGAAACACCTTACTATTACATTGGTGGCGTTGACGGTGTTTACAGCTATTGCAAGTAAGCCCAGCAGCTAACAATAGTTTTGCGTCAGGCAGGGTGAATAGCTCCGATTGAACATTTGTAGTTATATCATCTTTCATTTTTCAAATTTACTTTAGTGGTTAAAATCCTGCCCGAAAGCAAAGCCATCGGACGTTAGCACCAGTTTTAGTGCAACCTAACAAGTGTGCGAATAGTCTCGTTTGACAACTCTACTTGTATTATTTTTTCGTCCGAAAACACAACATTTCCAATTAACTGCCCATCTTGATAACATTTGCCATCTTTAAAACTGTAACTGTAATTCGGAATTTGAATATTCCCACATTCAATAGTCCCTACTTTAATTTCATTTGAACAACTCATAATAAAAACTGATGCTAACATTGGCTTTACGCAAGTGGGGGTTAGCGGTTAAACCCAGCTTAGGTGCTTTTAATAATCATTTGTGCAGGTTGAAAGTTCTGTGCTATTTAGCCCCACCTGCGTAAAGCCAAATCTCGTTATAGGTAAGGCTAAAATGCTATTCGGAGGTAAACCTTGTCCATTTACCTTGTCCGTGTTTTTCATTGATTTCTTTAACAACATCTTCTCGTTTTGATTTATCGGTATAAAAACTTCCGAGCGGTTGTTCGTAGTTGTAAACGTGTATCCAGTACCAGTACATATTTTTTAGATTTGTGAGAAGCCCTACCTATAACAGCACATAGGCTATATGGCGGAGTTCTCGGTTAATATTAAGTTTAGTTTTTCAAATCAAGTTTAGTGGCTGTATAAAGTTTTGTATTCCAAAATCCGCCACATTACCTATCTGCGAAACGTTATGTGCAAGGCTACCAATTTTCCCTATAATCAACTTTTAGTTCTGAAAGCCGTTCACGAACTAATCTATTAAATGACGAAAATTCAGGTGAACAAAGCACTAAATCTAAATCATCAAACTTTTTTGTATCATATTTACTAACCTCTAAAAGGTACTCGGCAACTTTTGCGACATCTTCATCTAAACTATATTGCTCTTGCTCTAAAATTGGCAGTGCTTTGTTTAAATCATTTTTTCTAATAATCAATGTTGGTTTGTAACTCATTTTTATTTCAAATTAAATTTAGTGCTGATAATCCGCCCAGCACATAACAGCGGTTTTATTAAATTGCGAGTTTATTGGTTTAATCACGTTCACGTTTCGCATCAAGTTTAGTGGTTTCCGAAAATATGCAGTCCCGAACTTCGCAACTGAAATAAAGCCACGGGACGTTAGCAGAAACTCTAAGAAACTGCAACCTTGAAAGTTTCTTCGGCATTAATACCGCCGTGTTTTGTAATTACTTCTTGAATAGTATCTATTGGCACATAGCCATAGACAGTTTTAGTCCAATCGTATTCAATTTCAGCGTATTGATTAATCAAAGATTCCTCATGGCTTGGAAAACCAATTTCCAAGGAGTTATACCAATCTTGCGTTTTTCTTGGGTTGCAATAATGCCCTGCTGAACCTTGAACAGACATATTAAAACCATCGTTACATACTATTTTTGGTCTGTAACAGTAACCGTGTTCTTCTTTGAACGTGTTTTGAATAAATTTTTCTATTGTCATCTTATTTTGATTTGTGAAGAAGGGCATCCGCTAACAAGTGCTATACAATATGGCGGGTGACGTGCTTCGGTTAAATATTTATTTTAAATTCAAACTTGGTGCTTCGTATCAAGTTTTGTGGTAGAAATCCGCCACATCGTATAGCACCAATACGTTAGCTAATATGCTTAAAACGCCACCGTGAACCATAAGCCGTATAGTGAGGTTTATTATATCTATTATTACATTGTGCCGAAATCACAGATTTTTTAAACCCAAACTTTTTTACAATTTCTCCAATGCTTTCATATTCAGCAATAACATTTCCTTCTAAATCTAACTGTTCGACAAATTTGTTTCTACCTTCATTTCCTTTTGTTCCAAATCCCAAATCGTATTTATTATATTGAGAATAATCTCTTTTTAAGCTTTCGGAATAAGTTGTGATTTTTAGATTTTCTAACGTGTCGTTTCTTATATTTTTATCTAAATGCACAACGCACATCCCTTTAGGTATTTCACCAATAAATGCTTCTGCAACCAACAACGAAACTGCTTTAGTTTTTACTTTACCATCTGCTCCAAAAGTTACTTTTGCGTTATCTAAAAATCCGTCCGGGCCAATGCAATAGGTTCTTTTTAGAATTTTAGTTTTTAATAGTCTTCCAATTGTATCATAGCGTTGTTCTCTTTTTACTCGACCGAAATTTGATACTGAATGAGAACCATCAAATCCAATTATATCTTTCCAAATTTCTTTATCCAAATCCTCCAACGATAGCACATCAGCTAACATTGCATTGGCAATATTGGGGCTGATGTACTTAATTTCGGCTTTTGTGCTTTCTACTTTCATTTGTAATAATTTGAACATTTGTGCTTTCTAATCCCCAACATCGCCAATGCTTGCCCGTTAGCAGATATGGCGGTAGAACCGTAGAACTACCACCAATAAATTACTTTTTAAAAGAAAACTTATCTCCTAAAATTTCCAATCTTTGACCTAAAACCTGCAAATACTGGTTCATCAATCTTGATTGTTTGTAGAGTAAATCTTTGTTTTGTCGGTCTAAATCAACAAATGGTTGTGTACGCATAAAATCGTTAAGTCCATTTGTTTTAGTTGCTAATTCCTGTGCTTCAATTAGAAGTCTGTCATAAAATGAATTTTCCATAATGTAAATTAGATTTGACCTATACAATCGAGGTTTTAGTTTTTATAAATAAAGCCAAAATCTGCTAACAGCAGTTAAACAAGATGGCAAAATATGTGTATTAATCAAGTTTATCTATCGCATCAATTTTAGCGGTAACGGAAAATTTATCTTTCCGAAATTTGCCACCTCGTTTAGCTGCAAACCGTTAGCCACCATTTGAAACAGACGCTTTACAAGCACCGTGGTTTTTTAATATACTAATCGCTTGGTTCAGTTCACCGATAGCGTCTAAATCAGCATCAGTATCAGGGCAAGG
>Ga0222708_1000129_pt1 | contig 21888 bp, 19 predicted proteins | sample AntAcemetage1576_FD_179806 | JGI IMG/M metagenome (GOLD analysis project Ga0222708, IMG submission 179806) | Saline water microbial communities from Ace Lake, Antarctica - #1576 | ecosystem: Environmental > Aquatic > Non-marine Saline and Alkaline > Saline | place: Antarctica: Ace Lake... | reverse complement strand
ATAGCTTAGTAGAGCTTTTTTTTACTTGTGAGGCTAGTTCTTTTCTTTGTTGTTCTGTGGATTCATCCCAGTTCTTAATAAGATTAGTTGAAAGGTTTGTAATGATTTGAACTGGAGTTCGTATTTCATGATTTACATTATTTAAAAAATAATTTTTATTATTAACAGCTTCTTCAAGTTTATTTGTGCGTTTTATCACTTGCTCTTCAAGTTTTTCATTTAATTGATCTTTGATTAATAACATTTTCGCGTTGTACATTTCTTTATTTCTGGCAAATATAGAAGCAAGTATGTAGGTCGCTATAGACATATATAAGGCAATGATAGTATCTGAGTGTTCTCCATTCCATGAAATGTTATGGTGAATTATTATAAATATTACGCAACCAAGTATTATTCCTAGCATAAGTGAAAAGATAAATGCTATCCAATCAAGGATTAGAATCGATATTAATACTCCTACAGAATAATTCATCAGCCACCATAAGGAATGGCTGTTTTTTATTACCAAAACTGTACCCAATACTGAAATGCAAAAAGTGACTGTTGTATACCAGTATATTGGCAGGAACTTTTTTAAGGACTTTGGCCATAACTCTTTAGTAATAAGTCCTAAGCATAATATAGTGGCTATCAATCTAAAATATAAAGATTCTTTTGATGATATATCTGAGTAGTATTCAAATGAAGAAGCTATAGGGTAATTGATCAGGCCGAAAATGGCAAAAGTATAGTATGGAGCTCCGTACCTCTCTACTCTATTTTGGAAGAACTCTACTATCTTATCAAATTTATTCACTATAACTAAAAGACTAATAATAGTTAATTACAAACTGTTTGACACCTTAGATTGTTTTGTTAATCAAATCAAGGGCTTTTACTTTAGTATCTATGTGGAGCTAAGTTTTGATTTTTTCGTTTACTTTATTCAGGAATTTTTCGAAGTCTTTTGCTTCAGAAAATTCTTTATATACAGAAGCAAATCTTACATATGAAACTTCATCCAATTTTTGAAGTTCTTGCATAATAAGTTCGCCAATTATTTTGCTATGTATTTCATTGTCACCAGATTTCTCGAGTCTGTTGATAATATCATCTACAAGAAGCTCGATTTGCACCTCAGAAATTTCACGCTTTCTTGTAGCGATTGTAATAGACCTTATTATTTTATCTCTATCAAAAGGTCTTTTTGCTCCATCTCTTTTTATAATTGTTAGGTCTTTCGGTTCAACCATTTCAAGAGTTGTAAATCTTGAACCACATTCAATACAGCTTCTTCTTCGTTTTACAGATTTTCCATCGATTCTTTGTCTAGAATCTTTAACTTGAGTATCGGAAGCGGAGCAAAATGGACAACGCATTATACTATACCAGGATAGATTTTATATTTAGAACAGAGCGTTTGTACTTTTGTTAGTATGTCTCTCTCAGCAGAAGAATTATCTTCTGGGTTTTTTGATAAATTATCTAGTACGTACGAAATCATATTTCCAATTTCCATGAATTCTTTCTCTCCAAATCCACGTGTTGTTCCAACTGGCGATCCTATCCTTATGCCTGAAGTAATGAATGGAGATCTAGTCTCTCCTGGCACTGTATTCTTATTACATGCTATTCCTGCATTCTCAAGAGATTTTTCAGCTTTTTTTCCGCTAATATTTTTACTAGTAAGGTCTAGTAAAAGAAGGTGGCAATCTGTACCTCCAGTTACCAAGTCATAACCATTTTTTTTCAAAGTTTCTCCCATAATTTGGCAATTTTTTATTACAGCTCTGGAGTAGTTTTTAAACTCAGGTTGTAGCGCTTCTTTAAAAGCTACTGCTTTCGCTGTAATAATATTCATCAGTGGGCCACCTTGTGTTCCAGGGAAAACAGCTGAGTTTAATTTTTTAAATAAATCTGTATTGTTTGACATAATCATTCCACCTCTAGGACCACGCAATGTTTTATGAGTAGTAGTTGTCATAACGTCTGCGTATTTTGATGCAGATGGATATAATTTTGTAGCAATTAGTCCGGCATAATGTGCGATGTCAGCAAAAAGATATGCACCAACTTTATCTGCTATTTTTCTAAATTTTGCAAAATCAATCTTTCTTGGGTACGCAGAACCACCAGCTATAATTATCTTTGGTTTATGCTTTTTGGCTAGTTCTTCTACTCGGTCATAATCTATCAGGTGAGTGTCTTTTGTTATGCCGTAAGGTATAGCATTAAACCATTTACCAGAGAAACTAGGAGCGGCTCCATGTGTAAGGTGCCCTCCATCATTCAGGGACATGCCAAGGATTGTGTCTCCTGGATTTAGAAGAGCAAAGAATACAGCAAAATTAGCTTGAGAACCTGAATGTGGTTGTACATTCGCAAATTCACATTCAAACAAAAGCTTTGCGCGTTCTATAGCTATCAATTCAATTTCATCTACATACTCACATCCACCATAATATCGCTTTCCAGGATATCCTTCCGCATATTTATTAGTAGGGACTGTTCCTAGAGCTTCCATTACTGCTGCACTTACTATGTTCTCTGATGCTATAAGCTCTATTTGATTTTGTTGTCTTTCGAGCTCTTTTTTCAAAAAGAATGATATATCAGGATCGGATTGCCTAAGTTTTGATTGGAAAAAATCTATCTTCTTATTTGCTATATCTACCATCAATTTCTTTGCCATATATGAGTTGCAGGTTAATAGTATAGTAGGTTAAAAAGAAATTCAAGTTTACTTATATTTTAAAGACTAGTTTCGATTTTCTTTATGCGAGCTAAGTGTCTGCCACTCTCAAACTTTATCTGTAAAAAGGTGTCTAGTAGATTGAGTGCATCTTTTTCATGTGTATCTTTAGACCCAAGTACTAGAATATTTGCATCATTATGCTTTCTAGATAACAAAGCATCTTCATTGCTTCTACATAAGGCTGCACGAACTCCCGATAATCTGTTAGCAGAAATGGACATTCCTATTCCAGTATTGCAAATTAGAATACCAAATATTGCTTTTCCAGATTGAATAACTTTTGCAGTTTTAAGAGCAAAATCTGGGTAATCTACACTTAGATAAGGAGAGTTAGTTCCAGAATCTAAAATTGTATAATTATATGAGATAAGGTGTTTTTTGATGATTTCTTTAAGGTCAAATCCTCTATGGTCAGATCCTATAACTATAGTGTTTTTCATTTATACTTTCTCGATTTCTGAAGACAAATCTTGAATGATTGATTTTACAAGAACCTCGTCAGAGGATTCTATCATTATTCTCACTAAAGGCTCTGTACCAGACCTACGTAGCAATATTCGTCCACTATTCTTTAGGTAGCCTGAGGCTTTAGAGAGTTTTCTAGATACTGAGTCTAAAGTTTCTGGGGAAGGTTTAGAGTTGCAATATTTTATATTATGTAAAACTTGAGGTATTGATTCGTATGTATTACATAATTGTGATATTGTTTTTACGCCGTTTTCTTTAAAGCTGCTAAGGACTTTTAATGCAGCTACTATTCCATCTCCTGTAGAAGAAAATTTTGGAATAATTATATGTCCAGATTGTTCTCCACCAAGTGAATATCCATCTTTTTCTAACAACCGAGATACATGGTTATCTCCTATATCTGTTCGCAATAATTTAATGTCGTGTTTTTTTAAAAAATTCTCTAAACCTACATTAGACATGTGAGTAGCAACTACGGTGTTTTTTGTTAGAGTGCCTTGCTTTTTCATGTATAATGCGATAGTGGCAAGTATTTTATCACCGTCTATAATGTCACCTTTTTCATCTATGATGATAACTCTATCTGCATCTCCATCTAGAACTATTCCTAAATCTGCTTTATGGGCTAGTACAGTTTCACGTGCATATCCACAATGCATAGAGCCACAATTTTTATTTATGTTAAACCCATCCGGTTGATTCCCAATATGAATAACATCTGCTCCAAGTTCCCAAAAAATCTTTTTAGCAATATGGTATGATGCTCCGTTTGCGGAATCTACAACAATCTTTAGACCAGTGAGCGTTTTGTTGTTTGGGAAGGTGTTCTTTGCAAACTCTATATATCTACCAGGTGCATCATCTAGTCTTTCTGCTTTTCCTAAATTTTCTGGTATAGCAAATTTTATATTTTTTGGATAATCATTTATTAAATCTTCGATTTGCTCTTCTGTTTCTTTATCTAATTTGGAGCCAGTGCGGCCAAATATCTTTATTCCATTATATTGGTAGGGATTATGAGAAGCTGATATAACAATTCCAAGATCAGCTCTTAAAGATTTGACTAGCATTGATATTGCTGGTGTAGGCATTGGCCCAACTAGCAGAACGTCCATACCCATTGCTATGAAACCAGATGTTAGAGCTGGCTCAAGTAAGTAACCAGATAAACGAGTATCTTTTCCTATAACAACAAGGTGTCTGTGATTTCCATTCTTAAATATAGTTCCAGCGGCAGCTCCAAGCTTCATCGCTACCTCAGCAGTTATATCACCTTGGTTTGCTAGTCCTCTTATACCATCAGTGCCAAAAAAGGATTTTTTACTCATTTTTTTATTTTCTTAATTGGTTTTTTAGTTGGTACTTTCTTTATAGATTTTGACCTTTTAATTTCAATTTTTGTATCGGAAGGTTTTATTTCTTTTTTAGATACCTTCTTACCAAATGCCAATTCTTTTAATTCATCACCAGTTAGAGTTTCTTTCTCTAGTAATGTTTTCGCAATTCTATGCAGCTGATCTATATGCACTGTGAGTATTTTTTTAGCTAACTCATAACCTGCATTTATTAATTCTTTTACTTCTTGATCTATAAGGTCTTCTGTATTTACGGAGTAAAGTTTTGGCGAAGCCTGAGTGTACATATCCTGAGAATTGGATCCATAATTTATTGGGCCCACTACGTCGCTCATACCCCATTCCCGTACCATAGCTCTAGCAATTTTCGTAGCTTGGCTAATATCAGAACTTGCTCCACTAGTAACTTTCTCATATCCAAAAATCATTTCTTCTGCAACTCTTCCTCCCATAGCTACCGCCAGATCAGCTTTAAGTTTTGCTCGAGTAACAGAGAATTGGTCAGACGTAGGTAATCTCATAACGAGTCCTAGAGACCTACCTCTTGGAATAATTGTTGCTTTATGTATTGGATCTGAAGCTGGAGAGTGTAGAGTGACCAGTGCATGTCCTCCTTCGTGATATGCAGTAATTTTTTTCTCAGCATCGCTCATAATCATAGATTTTCTTTGGGGGCCCATCATAACTTTATCTTTTGCTTCTTCCAGTTCATGAGTAGTCACAATTTTTTTGTTGAGTCTCGCAGCGAGAAGGGCAGCTTCGTTCACAAGGTTAGCTAAGTCTGCTCCGGTAAATCCAGGTGTGCCTCGTGCAATATCATTTACATTAATATTTGGTGCAATTACAACCTTCTTAAGGTGCACGTTAAGTATTTGCTCTCTACCTTTAATATCAGGAGTAGGTACATGAATCTGTCTATCAAATCTACCTGGTCTTAATAATGCAGGGTCTAAAACATCTGGTCTATTGGTTGCGGCGATGATAATCACGGCATCATTTTGTTCAAAACCATCCATCTCAACTAATAACTGGTTCAGAGTTTGTTCCCTTTCATCATTTCCACCGCCCATGCCCATTCCTCGGTGTCTACCTACTGCGTCTATCTCATCTATAAAAATAATACATGGAGAATTTTTCTTTCCTTGTGCAAACATATCTCTTACACGGCTTGCACCCACACCAACAAACATTTCCACGAAATCAGACCCAGAGATGCTGAAGAATGGTACGTGCGCTTCTCCAGCAACTGCTTTTGCGATTAATGTTTTACCTGTACCAGGAGAACCAATTAACAAACACCCTCTAGGTATTTTTCCTCCCAGCGCCTGGAATTTTGTTGGGTTTTTTAAAAAATCTACAATTTCAGTTAGTTCTTCTTTTGCTTCGTCAATACCAGCTACGTCATTAAATGATACTTTTGTGTTCGATATTCCATTTAATTTAGCTTTAGATTTACCAAATCCCATAGCTTTACCAGCTCCAGAATTCATTTGTTTCATGAAAAAGATCCATACTCCTATTAGCAATATCATTGGGAACCAAGAAAGTAAGATTCCAAGCAAAGAACCCATTTTTGTTTCAGTTGGCATAACATTTATTGAAACTCCAGCGCCACTTAATCTATCAATTAGGTTTGGATAATTTGGTGCGTGTGTAGAAAATTTTTGCCCGTTAGATAGGGTTCCATCAATTGTATGCCCATGAATTGCTACACTAGAAATTTCTCTTGAATCAACTTTGTTTAGAAAGTCAGAAAAAGATAGATTATTATTTGTTCCTCCATCGCTTCCTCCTGCAACATCAAATAAAACAAGCAGAACTACTGTTATAACTACCCATAATAGTAAATTTTTTTTAAGGTTCATATTTTCCTCAATTCAAGAATATAAATTTATTTTTACTGGTCGATTAATGAAAAAAGTTTATTCTATTAAGCGACATAAGTGGTGTAAAGTCTATACTAAATTCCTTTGTATCTCTAGTATTTAAAAAAGGAACATAGACTTTATTATCATAAGTAGTAATTAATGGCAAAGATTTCCATATTTTTTTTGGAATTATATCAAGTATTTTATCGCTGTATTCACTCAAATTTTCATAGGATAGTGGTTCTATCTTTTTTATTATGTTTGCAGATTTAGTTTTAATGCTAAACCTTCCATTCCAAATCCACTCTGTATCTGATAATTTGTTTGCTGTAAGGGCATTCTTCCCAATTTCTTTATAAATATATATTATTCCTTTCTTTACAATGGTTTCGCATTCCCATAAAGTTTTAGCAGTTTTTTGATTTCTAAGGTGGTCATAAAGAGTTTTTAGAGAATTGAATCTTGGCTTATGAGAGTGTTCTCCTGAGATGGTGACTAAACATGATGCAAGTATTTTTAAAGCAATTTCTTCATCAAGGTAAAAAAACTCATTATGATTTACTGTTAGATAACCTTCTTTATGTAAGGTGACGTTTTTTTTTATTTCTTTCTCACAAATATTTTCTAACGTTGTACGAGCTCTTGCAGCGTTTTTTGCATTTAAAGCTAGTCTGTCCACTAGTAAATCTGTATCTGGTATGATGTCAGTTACCTCTTTTGATATCATAAGCTTTCTTACCTTAGTGCGTAAAAAAGTTTCATTTGTATTAGAAGGGTCTTCTATCCATCTTACTTTTCTTTTTGATAAATAATTTTGCAAGTCACTTTTATAAAAGTTCAGTAGTGGCCTTAGTATATAAATATTATTGTAAACTGTCGTATTAGAAATGGATGACATACCGTACACGCCGCTACCTCTTAGGATATTCATCAAAAAAGTTTCCGCCAGGTCATTTTTATGATGCGCTGTAAATAAGTATTTTATTTGATGAGCATTACAATATTCTGTTAATATAGATAACCTAGCTTCTCTGGCTTGTTCTTGGATGTTGGATGTAATTTTTTTGTGATCCCAGTTAAGTATTGCATTTTTGATACCTAAATTTGCAATCCCCTTAGAGACTTTTTGAGACTCCTCTGATGATTCTTTTCTGAGATTGTGATTTACGATTAACGCAATAAGTTCTTTTCCAGATTTTTTCGAATATTCATCTAATAATAAAGTTAAAGCCATAGAATCAGCGCCACCAGATAATGCAACCGCTATCTGAGATTCTGAGTCTGAGAGTTCAAATTTTGCAATTTCTTTTTCAAAATTTTCTAGAGTCATTTTAAAATCATTTGATTATATTAAAAAACATGTCTACTATTTTTCTTTGTAGATAATGGTAGTAAATATGAACAAAGCATTAATATGGGCGCTTATAATATCTTTATTAGGGTGGTTTGTCTATATTTCTAGCGATGTTCTCATGCCATTTGTAACTTCGTTAATATTAGCTTACTTTATCTCCCCCCTTGCTGATAGTATCGAGGAGCGATTTCATTTTAATAGAAGTGTGATAGCATTTCTAATAGTAAGCCTTATAGGGGTAATATTTCTATCTATATGGGTAGCGTTGATACCTGTGGTGTATGAGCAGATTGCTAGCTTTATAAAGTACTTACCGAAGCATAGAGAATATTTTGATAAGCACATATTATCTAAGGTAGTATCTCATTTTGATGTGAGTTATCAAGGTAAGTTTAATAAAATTATCAGCGATATATTTTCAGAGATTTCTAAAAGCATGGTATCATTTGTAGATACAATGTGGAAGTCTGGTTTGGTTTTTGTGAATACGATCATCATGCTAGTTTTAGTCCCACTTATTACATTTTATTTCATTAAAGACTGGAGAATTTTGAGTGGAACTGTTGAGAACTTAGTACCTGTGGATAGAAAAAATTCGTTTCATGAATTGGCAAGAGATATAAATCATACTATCGCAGGTTTTATCAGAGGTCAGTTGAATATTTGTTTGATACTGGCAGTTTACTATGGAACTGCATTATCATTGATAAAACTTAACTTTGGGATATTAATTGGTATAACAACTGGTATTATTTCATTCGTTCCATTCTTGGGGCTCTTAGGCGGTTTTGCTGCTGCTACTATAGTTTCGTTGTTTCAATTTCAAAGTTGGGAAGGTTTCTTGCTGGTTGTGGGTGTGTTTGTTATCGGTAATATATTAGAAAGCATTATGGCCCCAAGGCTTATAGGAGGAAAAACTGGAGTTAGTCCAATTTGGATTGTGTTTTTTGTTCTATTAGGAGGAAGTCTATTTGGTATTCTGGGCATGTTCTTTGCTGTGCCAGTGGGAGCAAGTATTGCGGTGATAATAAGATTTGCTGTAAGAAAATATTATGCAAGTTCTTTATATAAAGGGCGTTCTTAATATTAAAAATGAGGAGATAAGTTTTGGAGCAATATTTACTTGATTTCAAGGATTCTATTACATTCAACGATGAAGATTATATTGTAACCAGCTCCAATGAGAATGCTGTTAAATGGGTTGATAATTGGCCTAAGTGGGGAGATGGAATATATAGTAATGTAGTATGCATTTTTGGAGAAAAAAGTTCTGGGAAGACGCATTTATCTCAGATTTGGGGGAGGAAAGCTTCTGCCGTTACTATAAGTAAAGTAGATATAGTTGATTCAACATACATGGATAGCACCTGTAATTCTTATATACTTGAAGATTTAGAAACTTTTCTATCTCATGAAATGAAGTTATTTTATTTTATAAATCATATTATTAATTCAAAGAAATTTCTATTTATCACTGCAAATTCTCCTATCAATCGCATGCAATTTGGCTTAGAAGATCTTAAGTCAAGACTTGAAAGCTTTCTTTTAATTGAAATAAAGAAGCCAGATGAAAATATGATTGAGCAGATTTTAGTAAAATATTTCTCTGATAGACAAGTATCGGTATCTGCTGCGGTAATAAAGTATTTGGTTGTTCGTGTGAATTTTAGTTATAAAGAAATATTGCAAGTAGTAGATAGGCTAGATAGGGCTTCTTTAGTTGCGCAGAAGAATATTTCCATACCTTTTATTAAGTCAATTCTAAGCCTTTAGTATCAAGCCTTGAGCTGTTTATCTTGAGCATAGTTGGCTTGTGCGTCCATGCTAAGTGACAAGTTATAGTATAATCTTGGTATATGCTCTCCATCATTTCTTTGTATACTGCCATTTGTTTGAGATATTTTAAATCTATATCAGCAGATGTTGGAGGTATGTTTTTATCAGTTTTATAATCTATAATATGTATATCTTTCTCTTTGAGTATTACTAGATCTATTATGCCAGATATGATATGATTCTTACCATCAGCCCTGTAACTTTTTTTAATTTTTAGTTCTACTTCTACTGCAGAATCTTTAGTGAGTGGCAAGATATAGTTGTTTGCTAAGGTGCAAATGTTTTCTAGTTGTTTTTTTGTGAATTGTAAGGCAGTAGACTCTTTGTAGATTTCTATAAATTTATTTATTTCATTCTCATTTATTATTCTTTTTAATGGAACAAAATATTCCAAAACTCTGTGAGTTAATTTTCCTATATTTATTGCATATTCAGTGCTTTGTGTTTTTTCTAATAATTTTTCTGAAGGTGAAGATATATAGCAGATGTTATTATTTTCATAAGGTTCTAACAAGAAGTCAGGAATAGTAATCTTTTGTTTATTTGATTCAATGGGTTTACTGTGTTTAGAAGGGGAGCCTTGTTCTGTTTTTATTATATAGTCCGAGCTTGAGATAAAACACTCTTCTTTTTCTTCAAGGTTTCTCACATTTTTATATCCAAATAAATCTGCACAATGAATTTTTTCTCCCATGCTAGATATGGTATTATTTATTATATTATACCAAGAAAGTTCTGGTAAAGAAGAGGAGCTATGGCCACAAATGAGCAAGTGCTCTGAAGCTCTGGTCAGTCCTACATAAAGTAGACGATAATATTCCTGTAGGGTATTTAATTTTAATCCATCAACTATTTGTTTGTATTTAGAATTCTTATTTTCGGGTACGTTATATAGTATAACATCATTTATCTGGTCAAATAGAACGCTATCTTTGTTTCTAGGAATAGAAACGGTATCAGGAAGTATAATAAATTTAGCCTGTAGACCTTTAGCTCCATGTATTGTCATTACCTTTACTTCTTCTGTATCGGTGCTAATTTCTTTTTTTATCTCAATTCTTGAATTATTAAACCAATGAAGAAATGACAGCAAAGACTTATCTCCAGATTGTTCAAATTCAAGGCATATATTAGTGAATTCATCTAGCACTTCACTAGTATGCATACCTAGTCTGGACAGAAATTTCTTTATGTATCCTTTTGTCTCTAGTAAATGAGTTATTAGAATATAAGGTGAGTGTACAGATTTGTTATTTAGTATGTCTTCAAGGTTCAGTCGGATCTTTTTTAAGTAATCATATTTGGATGATAAAAAGCAAATATTTTGCCATATGCTTTTTTCTTCTCTCTGGCTAATTTGTAGTAAGTGCTCTTCTGATATTGCAAAGATAGGAGATTTTAGTAAACATGCGAGATTATAATCGTCGTCTGGTAGTAAGATAAATTGTATGAATGCAAGCAAATCTTTTATCGCTATATTATCATTCAATATTAATCTATCTATGCCACTTACTGGTATATTTAGATGTTTTAATTCTTGGACTATATAGTTACTTAAACTATCTCTTTTTCTTACTAAAATCATAAAATCTGCTGGCGTGAATAATCCATCCTCAATAGAAGTAGATATTTTCCTAGCTATCATTTTTGCAAGTACCCTAGGAGGGTTATAATTATTTTCATAATTGTCAGTAATTTTCCATTCGTAAGAATCTTTCTCAGTGACGATCTTTTCTTCTCCTAAAATCAATGGCCAAACTTCTATAGAGGAGTTAGAGAATTTTTTACTTGCGATATGTTTGAGATTTTCTTCGCAAAAGTAATCATTGTTTTTTTCGCTAATAGATGTAAATACGTTGTCTATAAAATTTAATATTAGAGCATCTGACCTGAAAGAATGTGTAAAATTAATTTCATGAATTTTATTTTCAAAGGATTTAGCTGTGTTCGCAATAAAGGTTTTCATCCCATTGAATAATTCCGGGGAAGACCCTTGAAAGCTATAGATTGATTGTTTTTGGTCTCCAACAATAAAAATAGTATTTGGCTTTTCGTCTTTATCTGAGAAAAAATCTTTTAAACACGTATGTATTATTTGCCACTGTCTTAGGTTTACGTCTTGGCTTTCATCAACCATAACATGAGATGTTTTTTGGTTCAGTTTTGATTCTATCCACTCTCTTAAAGATTCATTCTGTAATAGGTTGAGCGTAGCATTAATTAGGTCATTGTAATCTATACACCCGGCACGGTTTTTTATTTCCGCAAAATGTTTGCTAAATAAATAAACAAGATCCAAAAATCCTTGAGTGAGTTTGAAAGTTTTTTCCGATACTTCTATGTCGTTATATTCTTGAATAATATTTTGAATTTTTTCTAGAGCTACGAGCAGGTCTGGGTTTGATGTCGCTAGTTTTTTACTCAGAAGATTTGCTCTAGGGGATCCTTCTTTTGTTAAAAAAACATTTTTCAAGGAATCAATGTTTGTGCTAGTAAAATTAGTGGTTATAAAGTTTAAACACTCTGATACTATATTTACATGAACTGGTGTATCTTCGCTTACTAGAAGTGGTCTGTATTTGTTGAGTGTATTTTTGAGTGAAGTTAATAACTGCTCCTTATCTTGTTGGTAAGTATTGATATCAAAGTTTAGTATTTCAGAAGATTTCTTTTTATAGATTTCTTTGCTACTTATAAAGTCTGATACGTTATTGATGTAAACAACTCTGTCTATTAATGAATCTAGAGTATTTTCGTGGATATTTTCTAATAAGTAATTTAAAAAATTTGGATTATTTAATTCGCTCTCGTAATGATTAAGAAACTGATTTTTTGCTTTCTCAATAAATACTGATTTCTGTTGATCTGTTATTAATGTTGAATTTATTTTGATCCCTGCCTCTATAGGGAATCGCATTAATATTTTTTGACAGAAAGAATGTATTGTTTGTATTTGCAGTTTATCTTGGCGATTTACAAATGTGTGAAATAGGTTTTTAGCTATGCTAATGGTAGGCCGTAACACGGAATTGTTTGTAAGTTTTTCTAATTCTTCTTTTAAATTACCATCTTCTAACACATACCATTCTCCTAGAGTATTTTTTATTCTATTTAGCATTTCCGTTGCTGCAACTTTTGTAAATGTAAGGCATAATATTTTTTCTGGCGCCACATCATCTAGTAATAGTTTTAAGAATCTGTCAGTTAAAGACTTTGTTTTTCCAGATCCTGCGGAAGCAGAAACCCATACATTAATCTTGGGATCTGAGGCTATGGTGTAGTTATTTTTTGACATGATTTATTTGGATTACAAGAACCAAGAAATTTTTCCACAATCTTCTTGTGTGTCTTGCCAGTTATCTAAATCTAATTCTATTTTAGCTAAATTAGCAGTATTAAAAGAAATAAAATGCAACGTCGAATTAGAAAGAAAATTTGTTATTTCGCTAATAGTAGGATTATGACTTACGATTAGCACAGAGTTAACGTCTTTGTCTATACTTGTGATGATTTGTAGAAAGTCATTTAAGGTAGGGTTATATAGAGGACTACTAGTCTTTATATCTAAATTAATATTTGTATTTTTCAAGAATAACTCACAAGTTTGTCTAGTACGTTTTGCTGGTGAACATAGAACAAGGTCAAAATTTATATTTTTTTCTTCAACAACTTTGGAAAGATCGATGACTTCACAGAATCCATTCTTAGTTAGAGGCCTCTCTTTGTCATCGAGATTTGGTTGTTTTTCGGCTTCTGCGTGTCTTAATAAGTAAATTATTTTCACTGTACTATTGTTATTAGTGATCGGTGGATGATAAAATAATTGAACTATAAGTGCAATCTATTTATCCTTAACCAAAATTAATATAATAATTGGTTACTAGTGTTTTTAATAACGTCTCCATCTAAAACTCAAGATTTTTCAGAAATACCTTCTGATAATATAGAATATAGTAAGCTAGTGATGGCTGATGAGGTTAGAAAAATTGTTTCTATTATGAAGAAACAAAATAAGGATTATATAGGAAAATTGATGGGAGTTAGTGAGAAACTTGCAGAGTTAACTTTCGATCGTTATCAGCGGTTTGCGCCAGAATTTAATAATACGAATTCTAAGCCTTCTATATTTGCATTTAAAGGTGATGTATATTCTGGAATAGAGATAGAGAAATATAAAAAAGAAGAATTAGAATTTGCTCAAAAACATTTACTAATATTATCAGGATTGTATGGATTGCTGAGACCATTGGATTTGATACAACCTTATAGATTAGAAATGGGCACAAAGATTCGGATTGGAGACCATAAAGATCTATATGAATTCTGGGGAACAAAGATTACAGATGAATTTAATAAGAAGATAAAAGAAAAAGATATATTATTAAATCTTGCCTCACAGGAATATGCCAAGGCTATAAAAGTAGATTTATTAAAATGCAAAATGATTGATGTGGTTTTTAAGGAAAATAAAAATGGGACCTATAAGGTCATAGGTTTGTTTGCGAAGAGAGCCAGAGGAAAGATGATTAATTATATCATCCGCAATAAGATTGAATCATTAGAAGAAGTGAAGAAATTTTCTATTGATGGTTATAAATTTAGCCTGAGTCTTTCAGATAAAGATCATTTAGTTTTTATAAGATAACTAAAAATGCAGAAGATATTTAACAGAACGACGTTACAGGGACATCGTGATAAAGCTGCAATCAAGATTGAAAAATCAGATTTCCTCTTTAAATACTCTTTAGATAATATTTTAGATAGAATTCATATCTATAAAGATAGCTACGACAAGGTTTTAAATATAGGCTCTAGGGTCTTTGATTTTAGACAGTCATCTCGCAAAAAGATAAAGATAGATTTCTTAGTAAGCACTGACTTATCTTTTAAGATGCTGAAAAAATTTTCTGGCTCTAGGGTTCAGGCAGATGAAGAGTTTTTACCATTTTTAAATGAATCTTTTGACTTAGTGTTAAGTAATCTGAATTTGCATTCAGTTAATGACTTACCTGGATCATTAGCGCAAATTCAAAGATCTTTAAAAAAAGACGGACTATTTGTTTCCAGTTTTGTAGGAGAAAATTCTTTGAAAGAGCTTAAAGAGGTATTTGTAAAGTCTGAGATTGATGTAGGTAAGAATGTACATTTTCATGTATCGCCCACTATATCATCTGATACGTTATCTTCTTTAATGGTAAGGGCAAAATTTAATGATGTTGTGGTTGATAAGGATACGGTCAGTATAATTTACAAAACTCCTCAAGAAATACTCTCGGATTTACAGAATTCTGGGGAATCTAATTGCATGAGTGGCGGAAAGGTTAGGTATTTGAGAAAAGATGTTTTAGAGAAGTTTTCTGAGAATTATTATAAAATGTTTCCAAGTGAGGATGGTGGGATTACGTGTACATTTGACATCATTACTTGCGTTGGACACAAATAAAAAAGATATCTGAATTAAGTCTAGGACAATGGATAAAGCAAATAGAAACTTATAAAACTCTTAAAATATACTGTACTAGTAATATTGCAGAAAGGATGGTGATTGAAGCTAATGTGAATATTACTCCTCTAATACGGAACCTTAGGACTTTCATTTTATTTTCATCATGAACCTCAGATTTTAATATCCCGTACGCATGAGATAGGCGTGCAATAATAAATACTATCCCGAATATGTGAATGACGTATATTGGCAGGCCATTATATTCTGCAAATCCTAATAGCAGAATAAACAAAGGTGCATACTCTGCAAAATTTCCTTGAGCACGTATCCGGCGCTTCATGTCCTCATTACCACCGTCTGTCATTGTGATCTTATATTGCCATCGTCCACGTATAACGTGAGCAGACAAGAAAACAAAAAGACCTGCGAGAATGGCTGCATAAAGTGAAACAATCATAGTGTTAACACTCAAAGAAATAAGAACAATCACAAAATATATTAAGTATATATAATCATGTCAAGTGCTACTCAAAATGTGATGTCATCTGTCTGCTCTATAAACGGCTAGCTGATCTGAAGCTATTTGAACGTATGGTGGTGGGTGATAGAAGATTTGAACTTCTGACCTCTACCATGTCAAGGTAGCACTCTAACCAACTGAGCTAATCACCCGCATCTAATGTACTGGGGTAAGATAGCAAAAAACAAATTAATGATCAAACTCTAGATTTTATTTCTTTGAAAAAGTATTTGCAAAGATATTTTTTCTATATAGAATTATGAAAATTTTTCACACACATTATGAAAATCGGAGTACTAAAGGAGAGAGCGTTAGACGAGAAAAGGGTAGCCATATCTCCTGCTACAGTTAAGTCTTTTGTTGAAATGGGTTTTAAAGTTTACGTAGAAAAAGATGCTGGGATCGGTTCTGGGTTTTCTGATAGTAACTTTGAAGAAGCTGGTGCTAAAGTGTCTAAGGTGCCGTTAGAGATTCTGAGTGATGCTGATATAGTATTGAAAGTGCAGCCATCTCCAAAAAATAGTAAAAACACTGAACTTACTTCAATGAAGAAGGGTGGGATTATTATAGGAATGTTGTCCCCATTTGAAAATCGTGATTTATTTAAAGAATATTCAAAGAAAGGAATCGATGCTTTTGCTATGGAGCTAGTGCCTCGTATAACTAGAGCTCAGTCTATGGATGTTTTGTCTTCACAGAGTAACTTAGCTGGTTATAGAGCTGTGATTGAAGCAGCCTACGAGTATGGAAAAATTTTCCCCATGATGATAACGGCTGCTGGCACTGTGGCTCCAACAAGAGTGCTTGTTCTTGGTGCTGGTGTTGCAGGTCTGCAGGCTATTGCTACAGCAAAAAGAATGGGAGCTATAGTTAGTGTGTTTGATGTTAGAAGTGCCGCAAAGGAACAAGTCGAAAGTGTTGGTGGTATATTTATAGAGGTTGCTGGTAGTGAGGATTTTGAAACACAAGGTGGTTATGCAAAAGAGACAGATGAGGAATACAAAAAAAAACAATCTGATCTGATACATAAAGAAATAAAAAGATCTGACATAGTGATTTGCACTGCATTAATTCCTGGAAGAAAAGCTCCTATATTGGTTCCTAAGATAATGGTTGATGATATGAAGATCGGTTCTGTTATTGTTGATTTGGCTGCTGTTAATGGAGGGAACTGTGAGGTTACTGAACTTAATAAAGTTGCTGAATATAACAATGTAAAAATCATTGGGTACTCTAATTATGCTTCTAGAGTAGCAGTGGATGCAAGTAACTTATATGCAAAGAATATTTTGAATTTTGTGAAGTTATTATACGATAAGGAGTCCAAAACTATCAAAGTAAATATGGAGGATGAGATACTTAAATCATCTGCTATTACAAGTGGTGGTTATATGGTTAGTGAATTAGTAGGTGCTATATGAATGAAATAGGAAGTATTGCGAAAGAGGCTCAAAATCTGAGCCATAAAGCTGCAAGTTTATCTGATAAAGTTTCGCATTTCGCGCAGGCACAACAAGATACTGTGGTCAATACAGGGATAGATCCGTTTGTGTTCTCTGTTACCATATTTCTTCTTGCGTGTTTTGTAGGTTATTATGTTGTTTGGAAAGTAACTCCAGCTCTTCATACGCCGCTTGTTTCTATTACAAATGCCATATCTGGTATTGTGATAGTGGGGGCAATATTGATTCTTGGTCCGGAAGGGTTTGGAGTATCACAGTTCCTTGGTTTTTTTGCAGTGATGATTGCATCGATAAATATATTTGGTGGATTTATTGTTACTCAGAGAATGCTATCAATGTTTAAAAAGAAAAAATAGATATGGTTCCTACTAACATCTCGTTAATTTATTTAATTCCGGTCTTCTTGTTTATAATGACCTTGAAGGGGCTTTCATCTCCAAAATATGCAAGGCAAGGAAATATTTTGGGTATCATTGGAATGGTGATCGCTGTTGTTGCGACTATGTACTACCCGCATATTGAAAATAAAATTCTAATTATACTAGCTATTATAGTCGGTGGTGTAATAGGTAGTATTATTGCTGCTAAGATAAAAATGACTGACATGCCTCAGCTTGTTGCTGGTTTTCACTCCTTGGTGGGTTTGGCTGCAACTGTAATTGCTTTTGGTGCTTTGTTAGATCCAGAAGGTTATGGTATAGGATCTAAGGGTTATCTAAAATTATCAAACTTAATAGAGTTGGCTATAGGAGCTGCTATAGGTGCTATTACTTTTACAGGATCGATTGTCGCATTTGCAAAATTACAGGGATTGTTATCAGCTAAGCCGATAAAGTTTAGAGGGCACCATGTGGTGAATCTAATTTTATTCTTAATTATAATTTTCTTATCTGTGAATTTCTGCCGAACTGAATCTTTGAATTCATTTTTATCTTTGATCTTTGTAGCGTGCTTGCTTGGAGTATTGCTTGTGGTGCCGATCGGAGGAGCGGATATGCCGGTTGTGATCTCAATGTTAAACTCTTACTCTGGTTGGGCGGCTGCAGGTATTGGTTTTACATTAACAAATGGATTGCTAATCATTGTTGGAGCCCTGGTTGGTGCTAGTGGTGCTATATTGAGTTATGTAATGTGTAAAGCTATGAATCGCTCAATAATAAATGTAATTTTTGGTGGCATGAGTGCCGGTGGTACTAGTGGTGCCAGTGCAGACTATGGTGATAAAGTAGTAAAAGAAAGTAGCGCAGAAGATGCAGCTTTCTTGATGAAGAATGCTTCTTCTGTAATTATTGTTCCAGGTTATGGTATGGCGGTGGCGCATGCTCAGCATGCTCTTAAAGAGCTGGATCAATTACTAGAAGAGTCCGGTGTATTAGTGAAATATGCAATTCACCCAGTTGCAGGACGTATGCCTGGGCATATGAATGTTTTATTAGCTGAGTCTGGTATTAGTTATGACAAAGTGTTTGAGCTTGAGGATATTAACAGAGATTTTGCTACTACAGATATTGTATATGTAATAGGAGCTAATGATGTGACCAACCCAGCTGCTAAAAATGATCCAGAGAGCCCAATATATGGAATGCCTATTCTTGAAGTAGAGAAAGCAAAAACTGTTCTATTTGTTAAAAGAGGTATGTCTCCTGGTTATGCTGGGATACAAAATGAGCTTTTCTTTAGAGACAATACCCTGATGTTATTTGATGACGCAAAAAAATTAACTGAGCGTATAGTAAAGGAGTTTGAAGCTCTATAACTTAGTGCTTCTTATAATATCTGCAGCTTTTCTAATCTCTTCTATTGTAGGCACTAGAGCAAATCGCACAAAACCTTCTCCAGGGTTTATCCCATTTGTATTATCAGAAATCATACTTCCAGGTGTCACTACAATTCCACCGTCTATAAGTTTATGGGCAAACTCAACATCTGTCATATTGCTCGGAACTTTTTGCCATATGTAAAATGTAGAATTTGATGTTGTCTTCTCTAGTCCGATTGATTCAAGAGCAGGGATTAGTATGAGTCTCTTTTCTTGGTATTCTTTTCTCATTGTTTCTGTGTGTAATTTATCAAGAAGAGCAGTGGAGGCTACGTCTTGTATAAATGTAGGTGTGCCAGAATCTATATTTGTTTTTACCTTTCTGAATCCTGAAATGATTCTTTCGTCACCTGCTACAAAACCAACTCTGTAGCCTGTCATATTACTTCGTTTGGAAAGTGAGTAGAAAGTGATTATTCCTTCTTTCTTTAATTCTAAGATAGAATGTGGTTTTTCTTCGAAATAAAGGTCGATATAGCATCCCTCATCTGCAGCAATAATAATATTGTATTTTTCAGCCCAATCGCATAATTCTTTCAACCAGCTCAAAGGTGCCATTGCTCCAGTAGGTGAGTTTGGATAATTAGTCCAAATAATTTTTGCTTTTTTTGCAATATCTTCAGGTATTTTTTTAAAATCTATTAAATAATTATTTTCTTCTAATAATGGCACTAAGTAAGGAGTTCCTCCTATAAATTCTGTACCGGTTTTATATACGGGGTATCCAGGTGTAGGACATATCACTATATCTCCAGGATTAATAAATCCTATAGGGAAGTTAAATATTGCTTCCTTTGATCCAATAGTAGAAGAGATTTCTGTTTTAGGATCTAGTGTTACTCCAAAATTCTCCATCATATGTTCTGCGCATGCTTTTCTATACTCTATATCCCCTATATAACTTGGATAACCAGAAGTTTTTCTTATTTCTGCGCATTTAGATAGTGCATTTATAACAAATTCTGGAGTAGGGCTCTTTGGATCGCCAACTCCAAAATCAATTACATCAACTCCTCGTTCCTTTAATTGAGTTACTTTTTTGCCTATCTCTGAAAATGCATATGATGGTGCTTTTGAAATTCTATCAGAATATTTAATTTCCATTTTTATCTTTTCTGTAGTCATATTTATTTACTTTGTAATTGATTTAATAAGTCTTGAGCAAAGTTTCCTTCCATAATTTTTAAAACTGTTCCTGTGAGGAAGGCTCTGTTATCTTCTATATTTATTTTTACACTGCCTCCAGGCATATGGACTTCTACTTCTGAGTCTACGAGTCCTTTTTCGTATGCGACGCATGCTGATGCAACGCTACTGCTGCCAGATGCTAAAGTGTAACCGGCCCCTCGTTCCCAAATTTCTATTCGTATATTATTCCTATCAAGTATTTGTAAAAATTGTACATTTGTTTTATTAGGAAATAGTTGGTGGGTTTCTATATCAGGCCCATATCTCTTTGCTATTTCTGGAGTAGTGTTTCTAGTGATTATAACGCAATGTGGATTTCCTATGCTAATACAATTTACAGAGAAATCTTTATCTCCTATAGTAATGCTTTCATTAATAGAATTCTCTTTAGTAGAGTTTGTGGGAATTTCTTTGCTTATAAATGTAAAGATGCCCATATCGACTTTTGTAAGCGATATATTTTTATCTAGTTGTTGCACTGTAACTGTGCCTGATTTCGTCTCTAGTTCAAATTTATCTTTTGTTATATATTTTGAGTCCCAAATATACTGTGCAAATATTCTGATTCCATTACCACTTTTTTCAGCCTCTGAACCGTCTGGGTTAAATATTTGAAGTTTTATATTTTCATTTTCTTTTACAGGTCCATATAATATTCCATCTGAGCCAATTCCAAAATTTCGATGGCAGAGTAGTTTGATATTGTCTTCTGTCATGGAAATGCTAGACTTAGATGGGTCTATTACGATGTAGTCATTTCCAAGACCATGATATTTGTAAAAATCAGACATATTTATATTGTTTTTATATAATCTTCTATATTGAAAAATCCATTTTTACCATAGAGCCATTGAGCACATTTTATAGCGCCAGATGCATATCCTTCTCTCCCCTTGGATGTATGTGTGATCTCTATTGTGTCTATGTCGCTATCAAATTTTACAGTATGCTGACCTAGTATTTCTCCTCTACGTGAGTATTTTATTGGTATTACACTTTTATTAGAAATATTGTGATCTCCTTCTATAGCTTCAAATGTATTTTTTTTATCAAAATTTTGAATTAAAATTTCTGCAGTTTTTTTTGCTGTTCCTGATGGGGCATCCTTTTTATGTATATGATGTTCCTCAAATACAGATACATCATACAAGTTTGTTTTGTTTAATAATTTTGCGCTCATAGCCACGGTATTCCAAAACATATGCACACCTAGTGAGAAATTTTCTCCATATAAGAATCCTATGTTACTTTCTTTTACTATATTTTTTATTATTTCAATATCTTTATACCATCCTGTGGTACCGCAAACTACTGGAATTTTCTTTTTTGCAAGTGCTTCTATATTTTTTATGCATTTGTCGGGAGAGGTGAACTCTATGGCTATATTGTCTTGTCCTGGATAAAATGCTTGTAATTCTTCGTAAGATTTTATTATCTTTGCTACAGTGATATTCTTTTCTTTGGCCATTTTTTCAATAGCCTTTCCCATTTTGCCATATCCTACGATTAGTAATTGCATATTTAAAATACCATAAAATCTCTAGATCATTAAATATAATATTTCTTTAGAAGTCAAATCAAAAAACCTTTTGAGAGGTGAAATGAAATTTAATGTAAAGTATTTTCAAGTAAAAATTCGTTGACAGAATTTTAATTTGGGGCTAGCCTGAATCTTGTAGTAATTTGTGTGTGTAAAATGAAAATCAGGTCTATAAAATTTGGTGGCACATCGATGGGTAGCTCTACTTCCATTTCTGAGTGCGCTGATATAATAAAAGAAAAATCAAAAAATTATAAGATAGTTATTACTGTATCTGCTGTAGGGGATACTACT
>Ga0222708_1000128_pt1 | contig 21912 bp, 17 predicted proteins | sample AntAcemetage1576_FD_179806 | JGI IMG/M metagenome (GOLD analysis project Ga0222708, IMG submission 179806) | Saline water microbial communities from Ace Lake, Antarctica - #1576 | ecosystem: Environmental > Aquatic > Non-marine Saline and Alkaline > Saline | place: Antarctica: Ace Lake... | reverse complement strand
GAGGTCAAACAAGACCAGTCGAGTTTCTAAAATACTCTGAATCATAGATGGGCTGGGGAAGTTATATTCAATCACATCATCAAACCGACGAAACAACGCTTCATCGAGTAAATTGGGATGGTTTGTTGCAGCAATAATTAAACTATCACTGGTGTCATTTTCTATAAATAGCAAAAAAGAGTTTAAAATGCGGCGAATTTCTCCGACATCGTTAGCACTGTTGCGCTGGGTACCAATGGCATCGAATTCATCAAAAAAGTACACCCCCCTTGTGGCAGGCATTGCATCAAAAATCAGTTGCAATCTACTGGCAGTTTCTCCCATAAATTTACCCATCAGACTACTATAGATTGCCGTAAACAGAGGCAATTGTAACTCACTTCCTAAAGCAGCAGCAGTCATGGTTTTACCCGAACCAGGGGGACCGACTAAGAGAATCTTGCGACGGGGTGATAAATTATGTTCTTGTAGGCGATTACGCTGTTTCTGTTCCGTAATAATCCGGTTGAGTCTAAATTCTAATTCGGGAGAAAGGACCATATCCCTAAGTTTATTATCCGGATATCGCACGGATAATAAATTTCCGAGTTCACCTTTGGGTTGAACTAATGGCGCGATACCCAGTTTAGGCGCGATCGCAGACTTCCGGTTTTTCGCTTCATTAATCAAGTCCCGGATTTCTAACGCCAGCTTGCCATGTCCCTGCCTTGCTTCCGACGCAGCAATTTGGAAGGCCGCAGAATAAAACTGCTGCTCTTCGCCTTCTATATGGCTTCTTAAAAGCGCTATGATTTGACGAGCAGTAGACATAAATCAGCTATCCTCTCCCAAAACAGCACCCAGATGTTACTATTACTACAAAACTATTTTAACTTGTTTTTAAAATAGTTTTGTTAACCGTTTAGCAAAGGGTAATACGATCACAGGTCTCCGCCACCTGTCGTCCGCTTTTACGTGTGATCGCAAGTCTTCACAGGGTACGAGGAATAGGCTTTTTTGCCCGCCTTAATTGGGCCACTTTTGCCCCTTTGGCTTGAGTGGCTTCATCCCGCTCTTTGGCCGCTTTCATTAAAGCGGCTTGCTCGGCCTTGCATCTTTTGTGTTCTACTTCTGCCAACACAAGAAGATTGCTGTGCTCGGCATCAAAGAACTTTTTGAGGTCGTTCAAGGCCTTACAGTCTTTTGCCTGCCGAGCGATATCTTGTCTCCGGCTGACTAAGGATTCCTCGTAGGAATCCTTAATCTTTAAGTCAACCGAAGGAAATTCTTCGGCTTGGTCGGAGGTGAGCTGTTCCCCGTATTCTCCGGTCACCTTGCCCACTCGATGGGCTATGGCTTGGCTGGAGGTTGGGTCGTTGGCCAGCCGATTGGGAAGCCAACAGAAAATGGAGTAAGCCGCAGTCATAAACGTCCCGTCAGTTTCAACCCAGGAACTTCCCCCCTGGTGTTGGTGAAGATACACTACTTCTTCTTTCGATTGAACCTGGACCGTTACCCAAGTCCACTCTTCAGTGGCCCCCGGGTACCACATATTATTCTTTGCAAATTCCTCAAAGGATTCCTCAAAGGATTGAATTTGGTTTTCCATTTCCTTATATTTAATTATTCGGTTTTCCAGGATTCTGGAAAACTCTTCGACTTTTTCCATGATAAAACCCCGATCTCCACGGGTCGGGAGTTCTAAAAGACCTTTACCGCCCCCCCGATACGGGCCTGCCATCTTGTTGATGGCTGTCGCTAACTCCAGATATGTATTCATTGTTTATCGCCCGTAACCCGGTGGTTTTTAAATTACAATCTAATCATAAATGAGACGAGATTGAATGTCAAGAATATGGAAAAAATAAATTACAAAACTCTCTGGGCTAAGACTGGGGCTAAAGATAATGGCGTGGCATACTCGACCTTTTATCGCCGAGTCCGCTGCCAAAAAGAGTCCTTGGAAGAAGCGTCAAGACCCCCTCGCAACCAACGGGAACTCACCAAACTCTCCTGTTTGCACGGAAAGCCCAGGGATAAAAACTCAATTGGGTTCCGCCCATTAAAGGGTGATGGGGCGCGGCTAGATAAAATCCTGGAGCAAGGAACGGATACCAAGCAAGATGTGATGGCCCAGCTATTTCGGGATTGGCTCGACAGGCACAAGACCAAACCCTACTAAAATTAGGGAAGGAAACTTTTTTAATCCCACACCACGCCGATACCTCTAGTCTTGCAACCCGATCGCGCAAGCGCTCCCAAGTCCCAGTGCGGTAACTGGTTAAGTCCGGCAATCAGTCGTCCATCGCGTTCACCGGGATTTGGCACTTCACGCAAAGCTGGCCTAAGTTCCAGGGAGTAAAACTGCCAGTATCTTTTACGGTCTGGTTAAAATCCTGTCGTCATGTTTCTCCTGGTATTTGTCCCAATCGGTGCTCAACAAATGGATGCTTTCTGGGTCCGCGCTGTACCACTTGCAGGAATGTTCAAAGCTCTCGACATCTAAGCAGATGGTTGTCCCCTCGTCGTCTGACCATGACCCAGCATACTTAATTGAAAGAGGGGGCCAACTTCTTCTCGGCTATTGCGATCGCCTGCCGGATAAGTGCGATCGCCTCACTAACCCGTGACTCAGCAGCATCAGGACACTCTTGACTGCAGAAGCACATATCCTTTCTAAGGATAGGGTCAAGCTGGGCATCGTTGTAGTGGGTATTGGTCATCATCCGCCAAGGTATCGCACTCATGACACGGAAAAACCCACCCTAATTGGTAGAGGTAGCCAGCGGGGACAAAGCCCATCTCTTCAAAATCCCTGTCAAAAAATAATTTGGAGGAGTTTCCCCCTATAATTAATAATAGCAATCCCTATAACAGCAAGGAGGAATCCACTGGGGATGCACATAGAAGAAAAACAAGCACTAGACCAGTCCGAAAGGAAGGGGTGCAGCACTCACCACCCATCACTTTATGACTGACAGCAAGCAGCAACTCGAAACAACCGTTGACCAACCTCCCGTTACTACCGAATCCCCCGCCACCGGAGATTTTGGCAACCATATTCCCATCGAAGACCTTAAGTTTGAGGAAGCAGAAATTGCGGAGTTGGGGTCTCAACTTCCGATTGGGTTGTTTGTGGACGAAGAACATCTTAACGATTGCATACTCCTGCCTTACAAGACGGAGTATGACCGGAAGTTAGGCCAGTATTTAAAGATGAATCAGCGCGCTGGGCTGATTAAAGTTCTAGGCTTATTCCTGCCCCACGTTGTCGAAAGCATTGGAGGTTACACTCTTGCTCAACTCTCCCAAAAGATGGCAATCTCGGAAAGCCGAATCTTTGAGGGGATGTTTTTAGGTGACGTTCTTTCTATTGTTATGCGCTTGAGGATGCAGGCTCAAGGGGAAGATATCGCAATTAGCTCGACCTGCCCTAACTGCGGAACCAAGAATAACGATGGACCAGAACGCGGCTACCACCAGCTAACGACAACGAACGTCAAGTATATCAACAAACTATCCCGGAGGCTGATTGTCGGTGTCCAGTTGCAAGATGGGATTCAAGTTGGTCCTGACTTAGTGAAGCTGATTTTGATGAAACCTTTAATACTTCATCAAGCAGGTAAAATTGGCAAAGACGATCGCGCAACACCCGAAGATGTCTCGATGATGTACGAGATGATTTGTGGTTTGCCTGAGTCGGAATATTACCGCAGCGCTCGTGGATCTAATATTTTTAGCGACGAACATTACGATGTTTTAACCGCTAAAGACTTAAAGATTCTGCGGGATGCCATCAAAAAACTTCAGCCCGGTCCTGAGATGGTCATTGACATGGAATGTTACGCTTGCGGACACGAGTGGCAGGAGGGTGTTGCTTGGGGGCGAATTCGAGAATTTCTATATTACGTTGATTCAGCCGCCTAACGAGGAGTATTTGAACGAGCTTGCTTTCTTCCTTTGTACCGGAGAGCAAGCTCCATTTTCCTCGGCAGCGGAAGTGGACAAGCTGACTCCATCAGAGCGCAATTTCTGGGTTACCAAACTCAGCGAAATGTATAAAAAGCAGCAAGAAGAGATGGAAAAAGCCAAGTCGAAATCCAAAAGGTAGGTAGAATGGGCAGTATTATGCGAGTAGAGAGGGGGACTAACCCCCAACCAGAGGAGTCCCCTGGAGCGAGGGTAGCGGAGATTGTTGAGAGTGAACTGTGGAAGGCGCTTGAAGCAACTAAAAAAGATCCGTTTGTCGAAATTAAAGTGAATTTATCGGTGATGAATGGCAAGACCAAGCTACAAATTCAACAAGTCCGCAGTCCCGGATGGCTTGACCCAGGTTCAGACAAATTCCACGAGAAATATATCCAATTAGGGAAGCATTCCGGGGAGCCGCCATCTACTAATTTGGTCGGCAGCATTATCGACCGAGCGATCGGGGATGTTAGTCGATTCTTTTGGCAGTCGAGAGATCAAGGTCAATGGAGTGAAACTGCCAGCCATACCCTGACTTTGATAATCAAGCGAGGGACAATCACGGGAAAACAACAAATATCCCACGACCAAATGTTTCCAGATGGGATAGCGGGGATCCCGTAAATATCTACTATGAGCAAGAAGAAAAGTGCCGCCTCCAATAGCCTATCTGCCTCGGATTTTGGGCTGAACGCCATGCAGGGATTGTTCTGCGAATTTATCGTTGCCGGACACAATTTGGGTGACGCTTATATCGCTGCGGGCTACTTAGCCAAGAACCGGAACACGGCTCAGAGCGCAGGTTCTAGGCTGTTGCGAAATGTTAAGGCGCAACGTTATATTGATTCGCTGCAACGGCAAATGCGCTTAGAAATGGGCTTAACAAACACGGCTATTTTGCAAGCAACCTTGGCGATCGCGATGTCAAATATCATGGATTATATTGACGTCAGAGGCGGCACTATTTCTTTTAAGGATATTGCGAAACTCCCTCCTCTTAAACAATCAGCTATCTCAGAAATTCAGATTAACCCAGGGCAGTATGGTAACAATTGCAGACTTAAATTACATCCCAAGCAACCTGCCTTAGATAAGTTGTTCGACCACTTGGGTCTCAATCATGATATGGATAGAGCTATCTTGGCACTTCGTCGATTCGGCTATGAGGTTCATCCAACGGCTAGGGGCTACGAGGTGATTGATGCTTATGGCGAACAACTTAACGCGATCGCCGAGGATAGCTCGACGGCCCTAGACGACGATTGAAAACCTGCCTTGCATTTTGTTTACACCTGCTGTAAATTGAGGAAGCAAGAACTTACAAGGCAGAAAAATGGAAGAGATTGGCTGCTGTCGTCGGGAGCCTCGTCCCGAACAAATTTATTATCCCGCAGCGCTCTACGAGCAATGGAAGGGGAATGCTCCTTTCAAATGTCTTGGCGAATGGATCACAACACCTGGGGGAGCGCAAGCAAAAGTGCTGTCCGCACCCTACTGCCGACTCTATTGGGTTGGAGAAGTTAACGGGCAACCCAATCCAGAGACAACAAACCCTTCCCCTTGCTACCAGCAATGGGAAACAGAGTCGAACCACGACTTTCCATCTTTGTGGGCGTTCTTCCCTGAAAACTGCCCGAACAATTTAACGGTGATCGCCAGCCTGGAAATCAAAGCCAAGCGACTACGCGATCGCCGTTATCGTTTTGGGGGAGCAGTTTTCAATACCCCTGTTTCCCGTTGTCGGATTTTTCACTTTTACCCAGGCTGTGGGGTAGAAGAAGAAATTGTGCGAGACCTTTTCGAGAAAGCCTTAGTTGTTCAAGATGTAGGCATCGGTAAGGCCGCTTACCTTGAGCGCAGAGGAACATTTCTTAAGAAGGGAGCAAACTTCCTCTCTTACGAAGTTTCTCACGGGCGAATGCAATCGTCGCAGATGACACCCAGATGTGGAATGAAAAGTGTCCCTGCACAACTTCCGGCAGAAGATATGGGATTAGTTCTCCAGCGCAAAGGCCGGAAGTTGGTTCCGATCGCCAATATCAGCCCTAAACTTGCACCCGCCAAGCCCGCACCCGCCAAGCCCGCACAACAAGTCATTAAGCAAGTCGCCTAATAATGAAAACAAGCACGAGCAAATTGCCTAAATCTCCAATGTTTGATTCGGTGCTTTACCGGACTTACTCTAAAAAGAAAAGTGACGGACAACGCGAATCTTATCCTGAAATCTGCGATCGCGTTGTTCCTTGGGTTGCAGAAGTCGGCAAGCTGACAGAAAAAGAGCAACGCAGATTAGATAAGTCCCTGCGAGCGATGGAGATTATTGTCGCAGGAAGAATCCTGTGGGTGGGAGGAACCGAATGGTCTGAAGACCCCGACAATGTTTATGGGGGTTACAACTGCAACTCAACCATCATGGACTCCCCCGGGGCATTTGGCCGACTGATGAACCTTGCCATGCAAGGAGTCGGGACCGGAGCTGTTTTAGAAGAATCGGTAATAGAAAAACTACCAGCCGTTAGAAACAGACTGGTAGTCACCATTCAGGGTAAACCTGGAGATACCCCCAAGACGAGTAGACGGGGGGAAACCTCCGTCACCAGCCAGAAGGGGTACAACCGAGGAGTTGAATCTCCAAAGCATAAAACTATTGTAATCATAAAAGTTGGGGACAGTCGACAGGGTTGGTGTGCGTCCTATCAAGCCTTGGTAGATTTGGCGTTCAAATCCGATGCCATATTCGGTAGTAGTGAAATCCATGTCGTAGTGGACGTCAGTGATGTCCGTCCTTATGGGGAGCGACTAAGAAGGTTTGGAGGTGTCGCCAACCCAGTCAACCTATCAGAGATGTATCTCAAGATTGCGGATCTGATTAATGGGGCTCAAGGTCGGCAGCTTACCTCAGTCGAATGCTGTTTGCTGATTGATGAAGCTGCCAGCACGATCGTCAGTGGGAATATTCGCCGCTGTTTGTCTAAGAACACTCTCGTGCAGACCGAGAAAGGTCTTGTCCCTATCTCTGGGGTTGAGGTAGGCGATCGCGTCTTGACCAGCAAGGGATACCAGTCTGTTACCAATAAATTTCGTCAAGGGCTTCAGTCTATTTGGGTTATCCATACCGATGGCCTAGGGACAATCGAATGCAGTGGGGACCACAAGGTTGCAGTCGCCAATCCCAAGAACAAGGGATATCAGATGGTTAAAACCAAAGATATCTGCGTGGACGATCGCATCGTCACAGTTCAAGAATCAAACGCCAAAACCTATGTTGGCTCAGTCAAGATTGTCAAAATTGAACCCAACCTGTTCGCGAAAGAGACCTATGACCTTGAAGTGGAGAAGCTCCATCAGTTTGTCGTCGGAGAGGGCTTGCTCGTTTCCAACTCAGCCGGGATGCGGCAATACTCTTGGCACGACGAACTGTTCGGAAGGGCCAAACAGAATTTATGGCAGCAAGATGCACATGGGAACTGGAAGATAGACCCCAAGCGGGATGCCCTAAGAATGGCTAATCACTCACGGGTTTATCACCACAAACCACCCATAGAAGAATGTATTGATGCCGTCCGCAAGCAGTATCTGTCTGGGGAAGGGGCTATCCAGTGGGCTCGTGAGGCGATCGTCCGAGCAAATGCCGACATCCTTCAATCTAAAGCCGAGCGCGACCAACTGCTAAACATCCATGAGGCTCAAGTCAAGGAGTTTCTCCGTCAGGCGCATATCTACACTTACAAGGAGCCTCCTACAGAACGGGAGTTACAGCATAGATGCGATCGCATTGGCCTCAATCCCTGTGGGGAAATCATTGGGGCGGATATGCACTGCAACCTTACAGAGGTCATTCTCCCCCTACTGTCCCCCACTGACTTGGCAGAACAAGATGAAGCCTTTGGGATTGCTGCGATCGCCGTTGCCGCCCTACTCCATCAAAAATTCCCCGATGAGGTTTATCAATATTCTCGGGAAATTGATCCCATCGTAGCAGTCTGCCCCACGGGTATATTCGACTTTTTCGTTCTAAGCCTAGGCGTCAAGTGGCTGCAATGGTGGCAAGCTGATCGCAACCCCAACTGGTTGCAACCCACCATCCCGCCGCAGGTTGAGGAAGTCTGCGAGGTGTTGGGAATTGTCATTGAGGATTACGGCAACAATGCAGAGCAACCTGAGTTTGACTTGGGTGCAATCTTTGATGAAATTGAAAAGCGGTATTATACCCGTTGGCGCAAGGCAGTGGAATCTTCCTTGACTGAGTATTGCGATCGGCATAAACTCCGTCGTCCGAATCGTTATACCGCAGTCCAGCCTAGCGGGACAAAATCACTGCTGGTCAACGTTTCCCCAGGATGGCACCCTCCAAAAGCCAAGCGATTTATTCGTCGCATCACCTTTGGCAAGAATGACCCAGTTGCTCTAACTTGTATCGACTGCGGATACAATGTCGTTCCAGGCCAGTCAGACAAGGACGAGAACGGGAATCTGTTGAACGACCCGTTTGACCCTCGGTGTTCTGAGTGGCTGGTGGAGATTCCCTGTGCGGTGGCGTGGGCAGACCTCCCAAACGCAGAGGCGATCGACATAGAGAAATTCTCAGCCAAAGCTCAACTGAGGGCTTACAAGAATGTCCAAGGCTATTACACCACCCACAACACCAGTGGGACAATCGAACTGCGCGAGCATGAGATTGAAGAGTTGGGAACAATGATTTATGAAGATATCCTCGATAACCGAGGATATCTGTCTGTCACCCTCCTTGCTCGCTTTGACGATCGCCAATCGTTCCCTCGTCTCCCCTTTGAGCAGGTCACTCAACAGAAGTTCGAGGAATTAAGTGCTGTCGTGCTAGATCGCCGGAAAACAGAGGACTTCCTGGGACGTCTATTTCACTGGGACAGTCAAACCGAGCAAGAGCAGGACTCAAGCAATAGTGGTCCGGCAGGTTGTGATTCTGATACCTGCTTGCTGCCCGGGAAAACGGATGAACCCGAAGTAGTCCCGAAAGGTATATAGAGCCGCAGAACGACAAACGAAGCCCATCGAATTCGATGGGCTTTCCTTCTATTTGGGATTTACATGAAAACCGATTTGACGCTCCCACGTCTAAAGGGCGTGGGACTCTTTAAGAGTCCAGAATCTGAACCTTAAGGGCGCATTGACTGCGCCCCTACCAACTCCATCAAGATTCAATCCCAATGTTGTCGCTACTTTTCAGCAGATTGTTGGCTGCCCCATTACAATCGGCATTGATATACCAATTATTTGCAGTCCGGTACATTCCCCTTTTAACCCGCTTGCCAGATTCTTGTCACCCTTCAGGTTTTTCACCGAATGTAGGTAGCGAGTCATTATCTAGAAAACTAGCTTTAGAGGTGTAGGATTCCTCAGTTTCTACAAACCTAATTCCGTACTGCTCACACAGTTGGCTTATTCTTTCCTTCAACCTGCCAGTAGGAATCTGGACAAATTTCTGGTTAGTTTTGGCTCCCAAGTTTATAGAATCTTTCACCATCATGGTGAGGGTTTTTAGCTTTGTTAGACCCGTTTCGGGAAGACTCTTGCCAACTCTTTTTTAAGATAGTCTTGAAACTCCGGCAAGTCCCACAACAGCAAGAGAGGTATGATTGATGTTTCGTTCATCTTGTTGATGCACATATAGGTGTCATCTTCCCACCTATCGATGTCAAGGAAACTCTCTAGCGGCTTATGAGGGAACCTAGCTTCACTTGTCTTCGCAGCGATGAATCTACCTTGCGCTTCAGATTGAATGCCAACGCCTGTTTTGGTTGCTGACCCAAGGAGCTTGCTAACCTGCGAAGTCAATTCCGTCATAGCAGCACATTGACTAATAAATCCCACGACGGTATTGATCAAGCTGGTGGAAACTTCGCCCATAAGTTTCTTTAGGTCATCTACCGAGGTAACGCGCCCCCAGGACTTTTTCTTTCCTTTAAGAGCTTTTACGTCAACTTGTTTAAAATTTTCTGGGGGTTTGTTATCGTTGTTGGCAGTGTCAATCTGGGCCTTCTTGGAGAAGGCTTCTTTCTTACGAGTCTCCCGTTCAGCCGAGTCCATCAGGTAAGAGGTGAAATCATGTTTATCATCTCCTATGTTTTTGTCAAGGGTTTCTGCAGATTTTTTTCGCCTATCTTCTGCCGACCCGCTTTGGGCTTCTTGGGCATCCTTCAATTCCTCCGCCCATTTTCCCAAGGTGTTTTTCTTGAAATCACTTATGCTGGAGTTTATTTTTTCTTTTAGCGCCAATTTTTCCTCCTCGGGCTTGCTAATCCACCAAGCCCGAGGAGACGCTAGAGCCATTCCAAGTCCCGCGATCAGAGCTTGTCCTGTCTTTCCTGGGATTTCGCTCAACCCTTCCCAGTCTTCTGACATATCGGCAGCCCGCTCCGCCATTTCGGTTGTAACATCATCCCAGTAATCCTCTTCGGACTCCTCTGGGTTAACAGACCCGTGTGTAACAATAGCTGAGAAAAATGCGAAAAAAGCGGGGTTTTCTTTTCTCTTTTTCGCAATAATTTTTTTGTGAAACCGAACCCTCTCGTCCCGTTCCTTGTTCAAGTCCTTATTCCCGGCAAATTCCCCGAGTTGCGAGTTAAGGACAATTCCTGCTAAGTCTCCGCCCAGGGTGCTGATCGCCATCTGAGCAATCTTCAATTCCAATTCATCATATAAATGCTGCCTAAACTCGATCGACGCAATCGTTGCTGGGTCGTTCTCATCCCCCTCCTCCAAATTGACCGATGCCAATGCTCCCGCCATGTCTTCATAGACTGCCAACTTCTCGACAAACTGTTTCATGTTGGGTGGCTTAGGCGCTCGGTCTCTATCAATATGACCCCCGTTTTTCTTCTTCCAGTGGGTCAATTCTTCCCCGATGAGAGGAATCTTATTGCCCCCCTCATCCCGGGCAATTGGGTAGTGTAGTGGCTTACTGGTGACTGCATTGATAGGCCAGGACACCCCATCATCAGAAGTGTCCAGCAGCTTTGGACTGCCATGGTGTTTCTCCACTTTCCAGGCAATCAGTTCTTCCCCTTGCAGGTATTTGCCCTCGGATTTGGGCCAAGGAAGGGGTGCAACCTCATGCGTTCCCCGGCCTTTTTCAACCTCCGGCCATTTGATGCCGTGGTCGTTAAGCTCTTTGGCCCCTTCATTGATTTTCCATTCGACAAGAGCATCACCAGTAATCGGCTGGGGATCAAGTCCGCCTCCTGTAGTTGGAGGCTCCTTTTCCACCTCTTCCTGGTAAAAGCCTGCCTGAGCATCGGTTTTGTTTACTAATGATGTAGGCCAGGGAAGGTTGTCCCCGTAGTCTTCTGCAAATGCCTGTTTATAGGCATCCTTGACTTTGCCGACATCATATTCCCCTTTTCCGGAAGAGGGTTTAGAGAAGTATCGTCCGGTTTTGGCGTCACGAACCTGCTCAATTTTGTTACCGTACCTGTCTATGGTCTCGGTAACGATGGTGTCGGCAGCAGAAACGAGGGATTCTGTCGTCCCGTCATCAGGCTCTTGTGTATCATTAGGTTCATCCGTTCCAGAATCTTCCCCCGCTAGATCGGGTTCGTCCTCGGAGTCTTCTTCTTCACCCTCCGATTCATCATCCTCGGGTTCTGAGTTGGTCTCCTCTTCCTCGGTTCCTAAAGCCTCTTCTTCCCCTGCCCCAGGTTCTTCCGCCTTGGAATCCTCCTCGGCAAGGGCTTGAATTTGATGAATGAGTTTCGCCAACTCAATATTGAGTTCGACGAGATTTTCTTGGTAACCCATTACGAATTCTCCTCTTCTGGTGGACAGGTTTCGAGCCATTGAATTAATCCTTCAATCTGCTTGTTAGTTAACAAACGATCACAGTCTTCCCATGTTAGCTTTTTCTCGGTCCGAGCCTCGATAATAGCACTGGTCTTGCGGGCGATCGCGCTTGTGGAGTTCAACTGTTCCTCAGTTGCCCCGTTTAAAAAGTGTGTAATTCTCTGTTCCCTGACCCTTCCAGGTTCCTTCGTCCCATCATCAGGCCAGAAGGGGACGCCATCGGGAGCTTTGTCGAAGTCACATGGGTCCATGACATGAACGAAGAAGTTCTCGACAAGGAAGGGGACATATTCGTGATTTACCTCTATTTGCTGATCGACGGGTTTACGCTTAATCTTCACCATCCCACTGCTGATTTTTTTACCTTTCCAATATTCAGGAACACTGACTGTATAAGGACAGCGTTGAGTGGGACGCACTTTTACTAACTTAACTTCTTGCTGTGTCATTTTATTTTGGGGTTAAACAATTTTGGGGTTAAAGACCGATCGTCTTCATGAGATGTGAGAAGGCTTGTATGAGGTCATGAGCGCCCATTTCAACTTGTGCAGGAGCCGGAGCCGCAGGAGATTTGGCTGTCGCAATGGCTTTCTTCGCTTTCGCCACCTTTGAGGAGTAGGCTTTTTGGATTACCTTGGATGCCTGTTCTGGTGGGAGTTCTGCCAACTTCGGGGAAAGCCCCAGTTTCCTCAAAGCGTCCTGCATGGCGGCAGAGACTTTTTGGGCGGGTTCAGATTTGGCTGCCTTGGCGATCGCGTTTTCGACTGAGGAATATGCGGCCTTTGCTTCTGGGGCTATTTGAGTCCCTTCCTGTGCTGCGGTTGAAGCCAGTTTTTCCCCAGCCTTTTTCAATGGACCGCCTACCACAAAAAAGGAGGCTATTGAGTGGGCGATCTCGCCATGCAATCTATCAATTCCTTCTGTCATCCCCTGTACCTCCGCCAATCTATAAGCGAATGAAGATAGCGCTAACTCAATCATAAGCTCAGGGGCGATCGGCGCAGCAGCTAGGACCATCGCAGTTTCTGGTCCTGCTATACCAGCCACCCCAGTCAATATCGCGGTTCCTGCATGAAGGAACTGGAAAAGCTCAGTCATCGGGTCGCCCTTGGGTTTGACGTTGCAATCCGCCGCAAATTCCTGGAGCTTTTCCTTGTAGTTCTCTGGGGTGATTTCGCTGATACGCTTTTTAAAACTCTCGGCAACCCACTTGGTTTTATCCGTTGCCATACCTATATCACGAAGTATCTTGTCCACCGCGTTTGGGCTTTGGCCCATTGATGCTTTTGCCGCGAGTATCGTTTCCAAAACAAGACGCGGACTATTTCGGTCTGCGGGATACCATGCATGATTATCTGCCGCCCGTTTTGCGTGGAATTTATAACTGGCAAGGTTAGCCTGCTGTTCGGCACTCATGGGAGAAGCTCCCCTCTGTTTGCGAGCCTTTTCTTCTTCAACAACCTCTATTATTGATGCGATTCGGGCTTTTCCGTAATTTGCGGCACGAATCAATTGGTCTCGGTCAAGAGAATGCTTGACATTCCACACTATGTTTGCAATCTCTGACTTGAGGTCAATCCTCTCAATCTTAGCCATTGCCAGACCAAGAGTTCCAGTAATATTGTCGGACAGCCAGCCCGCATTTTCTTTGATTGCTTTTACGTGGGAATCTGCCATTACAGCAACAACTGCTTTCTCAATGCCCGCCCTTGAATCTTTGTTAATTTCATCCCACATCTTGGGAATATCTATCCCCATCGGACCCGCTTCTTTGATTGGCTCGCTAAAGCCAAAGGTTTCTGCAATATCTTTCCTGACGTAATCCATAACATCTCTAGCGGCTTTGTCTAACTCTCCTGACGCCTCATGCATTGCCTTATTGGTCCTAGCGCTTTGGGCTTCGCTTCTTTTTATTGCCTCTTTTCTCCTTGGGCTACTGGTCAAAAACCCTGTGTCCATATCCCGGTAACGGGTAATGGTATTCCCAAACCTGTCTTTAAATTGGATTTTCTCAATCTTGCCTTCCGCGCAAATGAAGGCTTCAAGTTGAGCAATCTTTAATTGAGTATTAAGAATATCTTGACGAAACTGGGAATCTTTCATGAGGGCGGGTGATGTTGAGTTTTAATACAAGGCTTAAACAAAAAGGGGTTAAACTTTCTCTCGAACTGTTTGACACCCAACAACCTAGATTCCGGTCGTCATTCCGGCTGGGACGGTAACCCGCAGCCGATAAATGGACGAACCTCCCGACTTATTTGCGTAGAGGGTTCCATAAAACAAGCACATTCTCTTTTCAACAAGATAAGGAGTTGCTGCTCCAGTAAACTTGCTAACCTCAAAGATTTGGGGTTCAAAGGCCTCGACGCCACCCTCGGGAATCACTCCCTTCCATGACATCGAATCGATGTCAATCAGATAGTAATCGACGTAATCTGCCCCAGAATCGATATAAGGGGAGATGATGATCGGGGTTGGCTTACCTTGAGAATCCCCTTGGGTGATAATACCCGGGACTCTTAACCCTGGGGTAATTTTGTCAAGGTTGACATGCTCTAGTCGGTTGTCAGTCTCGTTTTCAATCAACTCCAGCCCTAATGCGTTGGTGAAAATGTGCGTGATTCGCCGCATAATCACCTTGTCGCTCACTGCCAAGCGGACTAACGCTCTGAGCTTCCGAATCACCGAATCCCCTGCTACCACACTAGCGGCATAGGCGTGACTTTGGTCCATCTGATTAATCATGCCATTGAAGCTCAACGGGTCAGTGGTGGCATTCCCAATAAATAGAGCTTCTTCTAAGGTTTTGCAGGTAGAGACGATTAAATTTTTGGTCTTCTCGGACAAGGTGTCCCCGTAAGGTCTACCTTGTTGTTGGTATACAGAACGAGAGTAGTGAGAAATATGGAACAATCCACCGCCAGCCTTGACGTATTCCCCAGGGTCGGCCAAGTCATGGGCCGGGAAATCTGACGAGGTTTCAATCGGGTTTAATGCGGTTTTTGAGAAGAAGCCAGTTTCCGGTTCTGGACCTTCATAGATTTTACGGATTAAATCTCCGTCTGCCTTCTCCTTGCGAAGTAAAGGCCAAAAGACGGTATTCTTCCGCATGAACATTAGCACAGATGGGCCAAAGTCATCTCGGACTGTGAACCCATCTAACGCAGTTGCGATCGCCTGAATCTGATGAAATCCAGGGGAGATATCATCGGTGAAGCCTAATTTCGGTGTAGCAAAAGAGTTTACCATTAGCTTGCATACCCCAAATTTGCGAGTTGGGTGTTGAGATCACGTTTGCGATCAGTTAGTGCGAGTTCTTGTTGCAAGTCCATTCCAGTAGATTGAATTTGTGTATCAATGCGGGTCCGCTCACACAGGAGTTCAACGACTTCTTTGGGAAAACTACCCTGGGCTGCGGCAGTAGCGCCGCCAGCGGCGATCGGGGTGGTGATTCGGCGCGGCTGACCAGAAGGATTGATGGCAGCAGTTACAGCCGCAACAATCTCCTGGACAGTGTGCTGCTTCTGTTGTTCGGCTTCAGTCTGGCGGCGAGAAGCTTCGATTTGCTCCATTTCGGCTCGCTCTTTAGAAAGGAGTTTCTCAATCCGATCTTCGCCTTCTCGCACTTCAAGGCGAAGCTCGGAAACTTCTTCCCCTAAGCTACTCACCGTTTCAGTGAGCATCCGAGAGATTGTCTCTAACTGAAGGAGGATAATTTGGTTGTCCATTTCGTTTTGTTGTGTTGAATCAGAGGAATAAGGGCTGCTAGAAGAGGCTTCGGTTTCGACTACCCCATCTGATTCGTTCTCGACGTCGAGAACCTCTGTGGAAATTGCGCCAGCGGCGATCATTACCTGCTCTTGCTCGTTAGCTTTCGCTTCTGCGGCAAAGTGAGTTTTGCGGAATGTCGCCCGATCGCGGAATAAGATATTTGCTCCCAACAAGTCAAGCTCCTCAATCCAGAAAGTCTCGACTCCGTTGATCACCTCATTACGACCCTTAGCGTAGGCGTTCATGGACATTCCGAGTTGACCGTTGTTGGCGCTAATCAGTCTAACCTTGGCTCGGTTGTTCCAAGGCCACAAATGGCCTTCCACTATAAAGTCATTTCCAACAATCTCAGCCTTCACCATGACGCCCACGATTTTGTCGTTGGCGTGTTTACCTAAACTGTCATCGGCATCAAGGGGAAGATTCTTGACATGGCCGACGATTCTCTCGGCAACGGCGCGTGGGATAAATAAGGGTTTGCCCGTTCCGATGGAAGGAGCTGACTCGGAAGGTTCATCCACCCGGAAGAGGACCCCTCTTACTGGATGGTGGTTTGCACCTGCGGCCACCTCAATTTCTTCGAGTTCGTCAACCGGACATTCAATCGCCATACTGCACTCGATCGCCACCCGGCCATCTGGTTCCCGCTCTAAGGAGATGGGAACTGCGCCTTGCGGAGGTTTGAAGGGACAAGCCTCGAATAGATTCTTGACTTCTGAGGAGAAGGCCGAAAGCACCTTGCTCACGGCTTCGCCGTTGCCTCCTTTGGAGAAAGCGCATTCAAGCAACGCCGAGTCTAACCACTGGACGGCGGCATTGAGGGACTGATTCCAGACCGCCTCTCTCAAGCGAGAAGGGGAGTCGGTGTGGGCTGATGCGGCCATAGGAATAACCTCGGCAAAGGGAATCGCCCCAGCCTCGGAGAGCATTTCGCCCGAGATTTTATGGATTTGCCCGATTCTTGAAGTGTTGGCCTCACTCAGGCTTCGACCGATCGCGCTGATTTCCGAGAATTCTTGCTTCATTTGCATTCCGGGTCTTCGCCAAAACACAAAAAGCCCTCGGCAGAAGAGTCCCGCCTGGGCTTTTTAGTTATTCAAAATTATCATAACAGAAATAGAAGGGGTTTGGCCCTGTTTTTATACGATGTTTTTATACGGTGTTTTTAGTTGTTGCGATGAGTCTGATTTCTACTCCCCCCGCTTCGACCTTTCCTCCTGGAATCGGGCCACAAATTTCTCGTCCTCGCCCAACTTTTTGCTCGTCTTATCCAAGGTCGTCATCAACTCATTGAGTGTCTCGCCCACAGCCCCAGACTTCTTGATGTCCACGAATGCCTTGCTCACCCCAATCGTGAAAGCAACCGGACTAATTAAGTTGAACGCATCTTCCACTAGGGAGTTAACTTGGTTCGCCTTTAACTCCACCAAAACCTTCACCGCTTCATCCATCGCCCCGGATGCCTGTAAGACTGCCGCACCATAAACACCAACGGCAAGGGCAAGGCAAACCCCATTTTCTATCCCTCCTTTTGTTAATGAGCCAATCATTCCTTTGGCTTGATCTATTAAACCGGAGAAGATATTTCCGTTGTCAGATCCAGACTTTTTGGCTTCTTTGGCGACCGCTTCCGATGCCTTTTTAGTCTTCTCCCCCAAGTCTTCCGGCAGCGCGTCACTCAATCTTTGGGATTCTGCCTCAAAAATCTCATTAACTTGCTCGGGGTCGGGAGTTTTGCCTTTGGTTACTTTAGCGAAGAACTCTCCGATTTGGGCGATCGCACCCTGGGCTGACTGCACGGCAGAATCCTTTACCGAAGCAAACTTCCCACCCAAATCCCGCTTGTACTCCCGTTGCTCAACAGCTAAGGAGACGAGTGCTATTTGGCATTGGATGAGTTGGATGGCGAATCGGTGGTTTTCGCTGGGTTTGAGGGATTGGGCCTGCGCCTTTGGCTTCTGCTGCGGCATCACATTCTTCCTCTTTTCCATTTTTTAAAACTGTCCATTGGGGCCACGGGTTACTTCAACTGACTTTTCTGATGCGGTTTCAGGCTTTGTCGTAGTTGTTTGCGCAGCCTTAACTAAAGCCTTGAGCCAGTTGACTTCATGCTGGATTGCGAGAGTCTGATAGACGGGATGTTTTGCCATGATTAAGGCTCAATAACTACATAATTAGACGGGTCTTGGAGGGCGATCGCTGCTGCGGGAGGAACCCCGTATTGTCCCATCGCTGGGTTGAGGCGCTCTTTAATTGGGTGCTTGGGATGTCGCCTTTGGCCTTCGAGCAAAGGTGGCTCATCTTGGTAAAGGAGGATTTTGCCTGCTCGGGAGACAAGGTGGTGTTTTATCCGCCAGAGAGTTTGCCCATCCACACGACCTGGGCGATCGGGGAATTTAGGGTTTTTACCATCATTACTGTTAACTCGCCAGGTGGTCAGAACATAGTCCTGATATTTGGCGTATCCGATAATCCGGAACTTGTACTCCTTGGGTGGTGGAGGGGAGTTGGGAGGCGGTTGGTGATAATAAGGTTCCAGGGCCATAATTAGCTAATAAAATGTGTCCATGTTCCGCCACCAACATCATGCCAGAACTGTGCAATGTAGGTCGCATAAGGGTGTACGTTGTATTCTCCGCTTGCATTATTATCATAGCTTCCTTGGGACCCTAAAAACTTACCCCAGGGGTCATGGACTAAAAAGCCTTGACTGTTGAATCCTGATACGGCAACGATATGTCCCGCACCTGTAAAAGTGCCATGAATAACAACAGGCTTGCCTTCTGAGAGCCATTTTTTGATCGCATCATCTGAGGCATTCCCGTCGTACTCGTCTTTTTTCCCGTACCTTTGGACCATTTCAATCATGACCGGGGGAGCACCTGGAATTCCCAGGTGAGATAATCCCTCCATCTGAGCAAAAATCTCGTTTCCTAAATCTTTCTCATTGGCATCCTTTTTCTGAACCCCAAGGAACATCAGCGCCATTGCGATCGAAGTTGCATTGCAAGAGCCTGATGGGTGATAAACGTTATCAAGTTGAGACAGGTAGGGCATTCCCAGTTTGACCTCATCCCCATTTTTGGCAACTTGACCTGATGGGGCGGATGCAGCAGAAGCGTTCTGGACTGGTCCTGGTTGTCCAAGGCTGGTATTTGTTGAGCCGGGGAAAATCTGGGATGGGGGAGCATTCGGGTCGGGTTTGTAAGCGATAACTTCGCACTCCAGTACGTCGCCCCCATAAAAGGTCATTGAATCAATGGTGTAATCTCCATCCAAGTCTTTCTCAAATCCCACAATCTCCATGCTCTTCTGGATATCTGCGGTGAGAATCTGAGGGAAAGCAGCAACGTCTAGGATGGCTCGAAATTCAAGTTGACGGGCACGGTCTAATGAGTGGAGTCCAAGAGCATAAGCGAGTGCGTCTCCCTGGGATGTTGGGTTGTGGGTTCCAGTTAGGGTTCGCTGTCCTCCGGTTCCTGCATCGAAGTCGGTTGATCCGTAGTTGGCGGGCATTCCCGTTAGTCCCACAACTGCTGGGTCAATGCCTTCCTCGGGGAATACCTCCACCCCTTTGTTGATTGCCCACATAAATTCTTCAACACCCCAGCATATTCCAATCTTCCCTGCTGTTCCCGCATTAACAATGGATCGGACATTAGCCCAGTCGCCTTGCTCTGCATAGTGTTGAGAGGGCTTGGGGGTCCCCTGGGTAGTCCAATACCACATTGTCGTTTTCCCTGAAATTTCGGGGTTGGTAATCTGGTCGGGATTGCTCACTAAATCCACCCCGATCGCTTCCCCCGCACCTGTATATCCACCGACGTGGGTTAGCTGAATCCATCCACCTCCGCGATACTGCACCCCCCCGATTGGCTGACTATGGTTTATAGCCGTCTCCATGTCCTCCCGGATAGGCGCGAGTGTCCCTGTTTCAATGTAGATGGTCGCAAATAGTCCAACACATTGGTTTTTAGAAGTGCATCCATGTTCAACCATGTGCTTTAGGATTAACGGCACATTCTCCGCGACGCTTTGGGGCGGCGCTTCCCCTTTTTGTGGAGCGTTACACATCTTCTGTACCGCTTCAATTATCTTTTGAAGTTTTGCCTGGGTATCGGCAGAAGCCTGGGGATTTGTCCCGGTTGCACTCCCCCCTTCTTTCTTCTCTTCAGGCTTTTCGGCTGCGTCCGGTTTCTCTGTCGGTTTAATCGGTGTCGTTTCAGTCATAAAGGGTGGTGATCATTCTTAGATTAGTAATCCCAGTCCCGCTTAGGGCCTGTGTCAATGTGTAGGAAGCCCTGGTATTCAATCCCTCTTCCTACGCCACCATTATGATTAGCTAATGCCCATTCTTGCACCTTGTAAAGCCTCGTATAATCAAACCCTCCAAAACCCGAGCCTGGGCCGTCATCGATATACCAATCAACTGCACTCCCTTTGCTGTGATAAGACCCCGCTGACTCGGGTCTATACCAACTTGTGACGTGAGCCTGATCGGGGGAGATATTAAACTGCACAAGTATCTGTTGAACGGTCTTTGCCACCGCAAAGATGCCTTCTAAAACTTCTTGGCTTTGCGGTGCTGGCTTGCCATTTACCAATACGTCGACCCAGGTAAATGGGCAACCCGGATAGAGCGGTCCGTCCATCGTGACACTCCCTAATTGAGGAACCTCAATTTGCGCTCCAGGAGGCAAAGGACTGCCCGGTCCTGTAGTTACAACAGTCGCACTTACAGGGGAAGCATCGTTCACCGAATATCCCTTGACAGTCATTGCCCCATACCCACTTTGTAGCTGAATGGGTTTTCTGCGAAAAATCCGAGGTGAGCCGACAAAGGCATCAAAATCCTTGGCGTAGTCAATTTTGATGCCAGACTTGGGTGCTTGCCCTGGGGAGATTTCTTTGACCTCATCCCCTTGAGTGACAATAACCTTCCCTTCCAACATGGCATCCAGTTGGGCTTTGTTCATGTAAGAGCCGTTAATTTGGATGGAACCCTTTTCTCCGGTGGTGGCAAGGGAAGTCGGGTTGATTTTTAACCCTGGGAATTTAAAGCCCAAGCTAACCCCAAAAGAGGGTGAACCCGGAACAGGGGAATTCTTCTTGGTCTGAAGGGTTTTTGCGAGTATCAAGGATTGGAAACTATCTCCACCAGGGATGGATGAGGTTGCGATGAGGCCCGATGTATCACTTAGATCAAATCCATCCCTGGTGGAGATGGGCGCTGTATCCGGTGATGCCGCTCTAACAGGGGTGGTTGGTTCCCCTTGAGCAACCGTAGTTTCCTCAACCTTCTTCTTCTCCTCTTCTGGGCTGGTTTCGGATTGGGCATCCCCCAAGACTTCTATCTTGACTTTGCCATGTCCTTTATCTACAATCCCGATCGCCTCGGCAGCCGCTTTCGATAGGTCGATAATGCGATCGCCCGAATACGGCCCGCGATCATTGATAGTGACAATCACATCTTTCTTATTCTCGGGGTTGGTGACTCGGCATTTTGTCCCAAAATCCAACTCTTTATGAGCCGCAGTCATTTTGGTGGCATCAAATATTTCCCCGTTGGCGGTCTTCTGACCGTCGAATCCATCCCCACCGCCGTAGAAAGATGCCTCTCCTTCGAGGGTATTAACAACCTTCATCCCGTCAACCAACTCACTCCCGTTCTGCAACCCTGCTTGTGCCGCACCCTCTCCTGCTTGCTGCACAGAGGGACCCGTGGTGGATTGCATCTGGAATGCTGGGTCAACGGCTTCTATCTCTGTCCCATCGGGAGGAATCCTGCCAACAAAGTAAAGTTTACCCTTGAATATGGTGGGACGAATCCCATCGGCAAACCCAATTTGCACTTCGATGTCATCTTGTTTGCTGATCTCTTCGTAGGCGATCGACTGGGGGTCAAACAACACGCACTTAAAAGTGTGATGCCTGTAAGTGGATAATTCCAAAGACCAACGTCCTAAGAAATCACCATTCTGAGAGTCAAAGACATGGGTTGTTCCCACCTTGATACGAACTTGCGATCGCAGCCTCGTCCCTTCTTGAACCTCTTTAAAGTCAAGCTCGTCTACCTTCTCCTCTGAGTCGGCGTCGTCCTCAAGGAGTTTCCACTTCGACGCTTCGGGGAGGATGGCGTTTAACTGGGCGTCGTCATCTTCCAGGGCGATCGCCTCAACATCCACGGTCTGAGGAGCTTCTTCGGTCATAATTTATTATCGGTATGTTCCTTCTATCTTTATATTATCGATTCCATCTGGGTTCCGATGACAAGGCTCCCATATCTCTTAACAAATCGCGTTACAACGTGCAACAATGGAAAATAAATTTAGTGGAGGGTGAGCATGAAAATTTCAATAAGAAAACTGGTTCGTT